>Ga0056119_1000028_pt1 | contig 37325 bp, 36 predicted proteins | sample WorMettaBAHAMAS1_FD_80076 | JGI IMG/M metagenome (GOLD analysis project Ga0056119, IMG submission 80076) | Marine gutless worms symbiont microbial communities from Max Planck institute for Marine Microbiology, Germany - Olavius tantulus BAHAMAS.1 ...
AAACCAGCCATTCCCCATCCATTCGTATACCCGGAGAAGATCACCGCGACAATAATTCCGGCGGCAAATCCCGTGACGGCTCCCTTAACGGAGAAAGCCCGTCCCGGAAGATACGGCAGCAGTACCGGCACCAATGCAGCACCGGCTATCACGCCGGCAAGATAGGCGGCCATTGCCATGCCGCCGCGCATGAGTGCCCCCTGAATCGAAAAAATACTTGGGCCGATGCCGGAGATGATGAAAGCGACAAGGAGTACCCACAACGTCGGTTTTGGCAATTGGGAAATCTCCACCGGTATGAGCACCAGCCGTTCGATGAAGGAAAATGTCACCTTTCGCATGGTTTCGTCCGCTGTCATCCCCTGATCCAGGAATGCACTGATCTCCTGTGATCGTATCGGACCCCAGACGACTTCGAAATCGCTGCCTTTTTTTACTTCCCGTCCGGATACACCTGTTGCGGATAACTGCGGCAGGATCAGTTTCCGATGCCGGACCAGATTGGCCAGACCGCTTGTCTTGACCCGGTATATGACCTCCTGGGTGGAGAACGTCCCTTTGCCCGCGGCACACCAGACATTGATCCCATGGGTGTCCAGCACCAGCACCCATAGATTTCGTCCTTTAAGGTCCCGTCTCACGGTGTCGAACGTTAGCTTGAAATTTGCCGTCACCACCACCGGTGATGCCGCGTCGGGATTGCCGATCGCGTAAATTCCCGGTGCTATCCGATAATCGTGTCGCACCACACCAAACCGTGTGAGGATCGTTCCGAATCGATCCGAGATCCCCCACCGGGAACGAACTCTGGGAACCAGTCCCACGGCGGTATCGATAAACCCGGTGACGAATCGTTGCACCCGGTAGCCGGGTTTTTCATAGGGATCCGTTTTCGGCGGCGGTGGGCCGCCGCAACAGACTTCTTCCGAGTCACTCGCCGGCTTTTCGGACGAACACTCGCGCGGGGATTTCTGTGTAGCGCAGCAGTCTCCGTTGATGAATTGATCTATGGGAAAATCGGGTTTCATACTGAGAAAGGCTCTAAGTTAATGACCGATTTGGTTCAGATGACCTTTGTAAAGCTGCTTTCGTATGTTCGACATTTAAGGATTCAAGGGTTCAAGGGTTCAAGGGTTCAAGGTTTGCCCGCCTGCGGCGACGCCAGAGGCGATCAGGGGGCGAGGAGTCAAGTGAACCGAAAAAGAATTGCAAAATAAATTTGACGAAAACCTCATATGCTATCTTCCAATTGGCTACAGGTTTGCGATGGTTTCCTTAAATCGATCGAGCTGCTCACGATCCAGGCAGTAGCAGGTTCGCGGGCCTTCGATTTCTCCCTTGACCAGTCCGGTGGATTTAAGCTGCTTCAGGTGCTGGCTGACGGTTGATTGGGCCAGGGGCATGCTGTCGACAATCTCGCCACAAACGCATTTGTTGGTCCTTCTTAGCAACTGCAAAATCCGGATCCGTGCCGGATGACCCAGCGCCCGGCACAATTCTGCCAGCCGTTCTGAATTGAGTGCGCCTTGCCTGTCGGTAACAGCAGTTTCCATTAAAGTTGTCTCCTTGGTCCCCCTTGTGGGGCGATACATTTGACACCTGTGTTTATCGTAAATCGTCGATATACGATGGGGGAGGTCCCCGTCAAGGGTTATTAAGACGGAGGCGTTCGGCGTCGGGATCGCTATCGGTATCGGAATCGAAAAAGGACGACATACTTTGGAGACGATACCGATCCCGAACCCGATACCGATACCGAAGATAAATTCTCACGAGCCGGATAAATATCATGAAGGGCGGGGGGCAGGTCGGAATTCTCGGACGAGGTACTGGAAATTCCGGATGTCTTCATCCGAGCTCTGGTGCGCGTAGCGCAAACGTACATACAACCGGATAATCGGTTCTGCGTATTCGGCGAGGTCTATCCTCCTGAGCTGGATGTTTGTCAAGTAATCCAGAGGCCCTTGTTCCGGCTGTCTGGGCACCTGGCAACGGGCGAGCTTTCTACAAAACGTCTGATAGCCCTCCTGGATAGGATCCCGAGACGGGGGCTTTCGCCCCCGAGTTCCCAGCACATAAAGCAATGTCGCCAAGCCTGTCACAAACCGTCCCACGACCAGAAGTCGAATCCAACCACCCAGGGAGCCCATACGGATACCCAGTCTGGAAAACAGTTGTTTTTGCCGAAGCGCGTTGTAGCCAATGACCTGACGGCGCCATAATGCGTTGGCCGCATCCCACCCCAGACTTAAATTTCGGAGTACCTTACCAAAGGGTCCCTTGAAACCGGACATCAGGGCTTCGGCGCGTTCATCCGGCGGCAAGGCTGCTGCCACCCCGGTGGTGATGCGTTCCGGGGCCACCACAGTGGTCGGATCGATCCGGCTCCAGCCGGTATTGGATGACCATACTTCTGTCCAGGCATGGGCATCGGACTGGCGGATGATCCAATAATCCGCGAACGGATTCCGCTCGCCTCCGAGGTAGCCCCCAACCACGCGGGCCGGTATGCCGGCACTGCGCAGAAGAAATGCCAGGGCGGACGCGAAATGTTCACAATACCCCCGACGTGTCTCGAAAAGGAAATCGTCGATGGGGTCTTCTCCCAGAAGCGGCGGATTTAACGTATACGCAAAATCGTTTTCCCTGAAAAATGCCATTGCTGCCGAGATTATCTCGTCCGGTCGTGTTGCCGAGTAAGTCCATTCACGGGCCAATTGACGGGCTCTGGGATTACCCGGTCTCGCCGGGAGCAAAAACACTTCTACTCCCGGTGGCATCGGGCCCGTGTTAAATTCTGGGAAAGACGCGACCCGATACCGGATCGGTTGAATCACCTTCCCGTCCCATTGCAACGTGTGATCATCAAAGGCAATGGCCCCGCGCGGCACGGTCGCCGGAAGATCCAGGGCAAACAGCCATTTTTGCTGGTGGGGCTCTAACGTTATCGTGTAGTCGACCGGTCGTTGTCCCTTAACCATTGGACGAAGCACCGGGATCTGCCTGGCCGGCCGCCATTCTCCGCCATCAAATTCCGAGAACACCAGCCCCCGCCAATAAAGATGGTCCGGCGGCGGCGCATCGCCGGAAAACTCCACCCGGAATGCCACATCATTATTCTGGACGAGTTGCGAAATCGAGCCGGGGGACAAACGATCTGAAAAACCGGTGGTTCCGGCCCTGCCTGCGGGTAATTGCCACAAACTGCCGTGTATCCGTGGAAACAGTAGAAAGAATACGGCTGCCAGAGGCAAGGCATAGAGCAACATCCGCCCGGACATCTTTATCTGGACCGAAAAGCGTCCCTCCGGGTGATTGAGGTGAAGCAACACCGCCGTCGTCATTAAAACCGCAGTAACCATGTAAAAAAGCATGACTATGGCATTGGAATAGAGCAGGTTGGAGATGATCAAAAAATAGCTAAGGAAGATGGCCATCATACCGTCCCGATAGGTACGGGTTTCCAGGGGTTTTAAACCCACCATGATGACCAGGATGGCCGTGCCCACATCCCGATCGAACCTGAATCCTGTGGTGGCCAATACTCCAACAAATCCGGCGATGGCCAGGCCATGTCGCGGTATGGTTCCGGGCCAAGGAAATCTGCCGTAAGCGCAGAGGATGGTCCAAACCCAGCACGCCAGACACCAGAGCGTCACCCAAACCGGCAGTCGAAATATGTGCGGTATCACGGCCACCGCCAGTGAACCGATGATCAGAGGCATCTGTTGCCGGTTGATTCTTCTCACGGCACTGCCTCCTGAATTCCAAATAACGCGAGGGATTTTAAGCAGGCCCGTTTGTGGGACTCGCCTCGGGCGGGCGAAATGTGCTGCGCCGGTAGCGCCAATCCATAGGCCAGTCCGAAGCGATCGGCCTTCAAGACCATGTCACACAGGCGGGAGAGTTTACGCTCCGGATCGGTTGCCCGGATATTCTGCCAATTAAGTAGCACGGCTTCCCCAGACGGATCGGCAAAGGTCTTTACATGAAGCCCCTGTTCCCGGGAAAATGCCTTCCAGGAGATGTGCTGCATGGGGTCACCCGGTTGGTAGGCGCTCAAACCCTGAAAATCGACGGACCCTCTTCCCCTCGCAGGTGCCGGGCCATCTCCCGAAGCATCCGGTAGCGGGTCGGCTCGAAGGTCGCCCGGTGCAGGCACGGGATAAACGACGCAGCCGGTTTCAACGACGACAAAGGACCAGGATCGAAACAGGCCCAGCGGGTAGCGGGTCGACACACGCATTTTCTCCGGCTTGACCAGACCCCGCTGTTTGGGCTTCAGGGGGACTCGCACGCGGCTGATGCTGTCCGGGGCCAGATCTCTGAGCAGCCTTTCCGGGTATCCCGGGAAACGGAATTGCACACTGCAGCGCTTGGGACCGTTATTGCGGATCAGACAGTCGAAAAATGCCGTTTCACCCAGAAACACCGGGGAGACGGCGATCTCTTTGATTTCAAGCTGGTTGAGGTTTTGATGGGTGTCGAAGATCGATACGAAGAGGATTCCGGAAAGGAGAAACGTGAGCAGAAACGCGAAGTTATTGTTGTGATTTACCGACCCCAGGGGCATGGCTGACAGGATCGCAATAAATACCAGTCCCGCGCTGGTTGGCAACACATATATGAAGCCTCTTCTGAGTATTTGACTGTTGGTTGGTTTTTGGCGGTGCATGTCTACCATTGCCGCTGATGGCAGAGATTAAAAGCACGAAGCACGAAATTCGAAACACGAAACAAATCTTAAATTCAAAAAAGCAAATAACCAAAACAAAGACGGTTCTTAATGTAGCCGTAACTTTGACCGATGGGATGATATCTTGAATGTTTTAGTTTCTCTAATTTTAAAAAATTCGAATTTGTTTCGGATTTCGATATTCGGATTTCGTATTTGTGGCTCGAGGTTTGGTTTTCTCCATAAAGATTCCTTTTTTAACTCCGCTGTTAACTGAGAGCCACTGTTAGGTCGGTACTGGAACCTGAAGCAGAATGTCCATGAGTTTCTCGTGGGACAATTCTCGGTAATCTTCTTTTGAGCTGAGCCGGTGGCCGACAACCCAGGGCAGTACTTTTTGGACGTCTTCGGGCAACACAAAATCCCGACCCCATAAAAACGCCCATGATCGAGCCGCCCTGAGGATGGACAACCCGGCCCGGGGAGACAGGCCAAGGGCAAAGTCGGGTGCGGATCGCGAAAACAGAAGAAGATCTTCCACGTAGTCCAGAAGTGTATCAGAGGCGTGCACTTTCGCGATCTGCTCCTGTATGCTCATGACATCCCCATTGGTTAGAGATGGGGTCAAATCTGAGAGCGATTGCTGGACGTCGCCCTTTTGGAGCAGTTCTTTTTCGGCTTCACGGCCCGGGTACCCCAGGCTGATGCGCATCAGGAATCGGTCCAGTTGGGACTCGGGCAAGGGAAATGTTCCGGATTGTTCGAATGGATTTTGAGTGGCGATGACATAAAAGGGCTCTTTTAATCGCCGGGTTTTCCCCTCGACAGTCACCTGTCGTTCTTCCATGGCCTCCAGCAGGGCACTCTGAGTTTTAGGTGTGGCCCGGTTTATTTCATCGGCCAGCAAAACTTGAGTGAAAATGGGACCTGGATGAAAGATGAATGAACCGGTTTTTCGATCGAAGACCGATGTTCCAAGGATGTCTCCCGGAAGCATGTCACTGGTGAACTGGATCCGCCGAAAGCGGAGGCCGAGACATTTGGACAGCACTTTGGCCAGGGTTGTTTTTCCGATTCCCGGCAGGTCTTCGATAAGAAGATGACCCCGTGCAAAAAGACAGGTCAGGGCGAGCTGTATTTGCTTCCGTTTTCCCAGAACCACGGTGCCGATCTGGCTAACGATGTCTTCAAAAGGCTCGCGCATAGTTACGCTCCGATCTGGAGGCGGTAGTATATGCCAGAGGCGGCGGCAAATGCCAGGATCACCAGCGTCAGACCCACGCACCCATATCCTAGTACCCGATCGAAGCGGCCCTCTATTCGACGTTCCTGATATCCCATGAAGAACCCCAACGCCGCACCGGCAAGTACGCCGCCACCATGGGCCCAATTGTTGATACCCGGCACCATGAATCCGAACAGCATGATGCCCACCGCCCACGCGCCGATTTGTTTGAAGATTGCCTGCCCATAAAGTCCTCCCCGACTCAGGCCATAGTACAGCAGGGCCCCGATCAGTGCACATACTGCACAGGAGGCCCCGATGGTAAATGTGACACCCGCTCGATAGGAAATCCAGAATCCGGCGATGCCGCCCAGAGTGTAAATACTGATGGCCCGGTAACCGCCATACTCGCGTATGACCAAGGGGGCCAGCTGGCTGAATGCCAGCATGTTAAAGAGAATATGCAGCAGGCCCCCATGGAGATACATGGCCGAAACCAGCGTCCAGAGGCGGCCGAACCGATCGATCGGGATGGTTCCGGTGGCCCCTAAAAACAGGAGGCTCCGGTTCTCCGGCGACAATACGTGAAACGGATTCATGGACAGACCGGGCATTCTGGCGTTGAGAAACAGCGACAGAAAAAACATGGCGACATTGGCAATGATGATGGTGCGCACCAGCTGGTCCGATTGCCCCAAATAGCGGGTCAGAAAGTTGTTTTTCAATCGGCTGCCCGGCCGCCGTTCACCGCAGTGGGGGCATCGGGTTTCATCGGCGCTGACTAAACGTCTGCAATTCGGGCACAGGACCGATGTTCGAGACGGACGGTTCATTTTATATATGCGCTCCTTTGAACAAGTACGTGGGAAATAAGTACGGCAGAACTGCCGATTGTCAAATACGACCCAACCTGCGCATTGCTGGATTCCATTTCGGGAACGATGGGCAATGTGTTGGTATACTATCAGGTTTTCCTTGACCCGATGTAGCCCGATGGGTATGGTCCACACGCTTCGGCTGCAAGGCCGCAGCAGGTCGAGAACAATAAAATAGTCGCCGGGAACGATTCCATGCAAACCACAACCCTAAAATCCGATGCCTTGCTGCTGGTAACCGCCATTATATGGGGATTCGCCTTCGTGGCACAACGGGTCGGGATGGATCACGTCGGACCGTTTACGTTCAATGGCATCCGCTTTGCCCTCGGCAGCCTGGTTCTGCTGCCGATGATCATCCGCAACTCCGGCAAGCAAGAGCGCATCGACACACCACTCGATACCCTGGGCGGTAAAATTCTGGTAGCCGGTGGCGCGCTTACAGGACTGGCTTTATTTGCCGGGGCGTCTCTTCAGCAGGTGGGGCTGGTCTATACCACAGCCGGCAATGCCGGATTTATTACGGGGCTGTATGTCGTCATCGTTCCCATTCTGGGATTGATCTGGGGGCAGCGCCCGGGCGGCGGCACTTGGATGGGTGCATTTCTGGCGGCGGTGGGGATGTATCTGCTGAGCGTGACGGATAATTTTACGATCGCTTTCGGTGATCTTCTTGTATTGATCGGAGCGTTTTTCTGGGCGGGCCATGTGCTTATTATCGGCTGGTTGTCTCCCCGCACAGATTCCCTGAAGCTCGCCTGCTTCCAGTACGCCGCCTGCTCCGTTCTGAGCCTGATCACGGCTGTAATCTTCGAAACCATAACCATGACGGGAATTGTAAACGCTCTGATTCCGATCCTGTATGGCGGGATCATGTCCGTAGGAATCGCCTATACCCTTCAGGTTGTTGCCCAGCGCCATGCACACCCGGCCCACGCCGCTATCCTGCTGAGTCTGGAAGCGGTGTTTGCCGCTCTGGGCGGATGGATCCTGTTGGGTGAACGGCTGTCCGCCCGGGGCTTTACCGGGTGTGCCCTCATGCTGGCCGGAATGCTGCTGTCTCAACTCTGGGAGCTTTACCACCGGAAGCCTGGCGCTGCTGCAATCCCCAGTACCCCGGACCGTCTCACCGAACCGCTCTCCTGAGGATTACTTTCTAACCGCCCGTCCCGCATATGCGGGACTTGAGCCGCAGAGGTCGCTGAGGTCAAATCTATTTCATGTGCCGCTGAGACGCTTTCCTGTGCAAAGCTTGGGGAAGTTCTATCTTCGGGGGGCCTGCAAACAGAAGTCTCGTTGAATCAACGGTATCGGTATCGGGTTCGGCATCGGTATCGACCTTTATAAGAGTCAGCTTGTTTCGATTCCGATTCCGATAGCGATCCCGACCCCGACTATGCTCCTGTCTATATTTACTTACACCCAGATTGATGGTGGACAGGGTTATGGCTCCCAGACTTTAACCGACGGGAAGCGGGTCGGATCGGTGTGGGGGAAGAATTTCGCAGCGGAGAATCGATTCATGAAATCCTGGTTCACATTCAATTCCATATAGGTGATCCGGTCCTGGATGGCGTCGATCTCGTCCACCGCTGCTGTGGATGTCAGTGCCAGTGTCGCGCCACCCAGAGAACTGTTTCCCAGGGGTTGATAGCGGTCAATCGCCAGATCCGGCAGCATGCCGATGGAAATGGCCGAGGTCGGGCGGATGAACGATCCAAATGTGCCGGCCACATAGAATGCCGAAAGATCCTCCATGGTCATGCCCACGGTGGTCGTAATGGTTTCCAGTATGGTGAACATGGCGGCTTTGGATCGGGTGAGACTATCCAGATCCGCTTGTCCGATGGTCAGATCCAGACCGGTTCCGGATTGATCCGCCGGAAGGACGACCAGATAGCCCATCCCGTCCTTTTCTTTATATCGGCCGTCACTCTGTCCGGGCACCAGCCTGCCGCGCACGTCGATCATGCCGGCCAGAAACATCTGGGCGGCCAGATCTATTAGCCCGGAACCACAGATACCGACAGGCTCTTGATCATCGATGGTGTGAATCCGGAACTGACGTGTTTTCGGATCAATGTCGACGCGATCGATAACACCGGGTCCGGCCATCATTCCCATTTTCGTGACGCCGCCTTCAAGAGCCGGTCCCGCGGCTCCTGCACACGCCATCATCCAGTTGTGGTTACCCAGAACCACTTCGGCATTGGTGCCGACGTCCACCAGGATAGCCGTGTCTTCCTGTCGATGGAGTTCCGAGTAAAGAATTCCGGCGATCAGATCACCGCCAAAATAGCTGCCGATGTTCGGAAACACCAGGACGCGGCCGCAGGGATGTATTCCGAGACCCAAATCGGAAGCACGGGTCCAGCCGGGGCGATTCACCGCAGGGATATAGGGCTCCCGGATCATCCAATGGGGATTCAGACCTAAAAACAGATGGGTCATGGCGGTGTTGCCTGCGACTGCCGAGAGATAAATCTGGTCCTGTGCGATTCTGGCTTGCCGGCACAGAGATTCCATATGCTGGTTCAATCCATCAATGATTAATTCCTGCAGGTGTTGCAAACCACCCGGTGTGTCGGCGTGGTGGATGCGGGTTAATACATCCACACCGACGGTTAGCTGGGGATTATCAAAAGCGGATTCGGCCATTGCTCTGCCGTCGATGAGGTTAATCAATCGGACGACGACTCGTGACGTGCCCAGATCGACAGCCAATCCGGCGATGGCATGGTGATCCTCCTGTCCTGTCAGGAAGATGACGTTCCAGGTTGTCTGGTCTTTGCAGAGCACACAGCGAATGCGGTAATTGTTCTGTCGAAGTAATTCCGGAAGGTTTAAAAGAATGGGTCGGTCAATGGTCACATGGGAGGTATCCAATCGTTTTTTCAATCCGGCGATCAGTCGGTCCGCATCGGCGGTATTGTCTCCTAGGGAAGGGGGAGGAAGGGTTACGTCAATGAGCCATTTGTCTGTGGCTTGTTGCATGGCCGAGTTGATTTCCTGATAAAGCAGAGAGTTAATAATGCCTGAAATGCCTAAATTGCCTAAAATGCCTAAAGTGAATGAAAGAACCCGCTGTTTTTCTTTTTAGGGCAATTAAGGCATTGCATCCAATATCGCCTGCATTACTTCCCCTGCTTTGCCCAGAATCAGATAATTGCTGATGCTACCAGTCAGGGGTGTCGGTTCCGGATTGACTTCGATCACCTTGGCACCGGACTCTTTGGCGATCACCGGCATGAAGGCGGCCGGCTGCACCACGGCAGACGTGCCGATCACCAGCATAAGATCGCACTCGGTCGCCGCCAATTTAGACCGCCATAAATGCTGTGGCGGTATCATCTCGCCGAAGAAAACGACCTCCGGCCGCCAAATGCCGCCGCACGCACAGCGCGGTGGAATTTCCCGTATATCGATCCCGGCGCTGTCCACCTGTTGCTCGCATGCCAGGCATTTGTATTGCGCAAAAGTGCCATGGAATTCAATAACGTCCGTGTTACCGGCCCGCTGGTGCAGTCCGTCCACATTCTGGGTAATGATGGTCTTGAGGGATCCCCGTTTTTCCAATTCTCCCAGAACCATATGCGCCGCATGGGGCTCCGCTTCCTCCAGAAGGAGCTTCATGTCCTTGAGCAGGACATTCCATACCTTGACCGGATCGTTCATGAAAGCGTCGATGTGGGCATATTCCATGGGGTCGATTTTCTCCCACACCCCACCTTTGCCCCGGAACGGCGGAATGCCGCTTTCCACGGAAATCCCTGCGCCGGTTAAAGCGACGACATGGTTGGCGGCGGCTAAATCTTTGGCGGCGCGGGTGACAAGATTATCCATAATATACCTCCTAGAAGTCGTTCCATAAACTCCCCTCGTGCCCAATATCTTCGTTGGCAGGAGCGTTCAATCCTCGAAATATTCCATATATTCCTCCGGATGAACCCTCCTTTCCGTCTCGATCTTGGACACGACTGAAATTTTTGAAACGACTTCTATAAGTTATTTCATCCGCCATAATTATTAACTCAAAACGAATAATTATTTCAAATTTTCACAGAGTGCAGAAATTCTTATATTTGGCATGATCAGCTATAACTTCGTTTTTCCGTAGAATGTGAACCAGGTGTCTTCATGGACCCATCGCCGGAGGATGCTGCAATTGAGTTTGGTCAATATGGCTTCCAGTTTTCTGGCCTGACTGCGTAAAATGCCGGACAGGATAAAGGCCTCCTTTTCCAGAAAGCTGTCGGATGCGACAATGCGGCGCATCACATCGTAATGGATGTTGGCAACCAGCAAATCGGCGGACATGGGCACCAGTTCGTCTGCGCGACCCTGAACGACAACAATTCGATCCTCCAGACCGTTTCTCCGGATGTTTTCCGCCGAGGTCTGAGCCGCGAGCAGATTGAGGTCCACGGCGATGGTATGTCGGGCGCCCAGGCGTGCGGCGGCAATGGCCAGCAGTCCTGTGCCTGTTCCCAAGTCCAGAACCCTTTCAGTCTTCTTTTGCGAGAAGGCAATTTCCAGAGCCGCCAGGCAGTCTCTCGTGGTTGGATGGGTGCCGGTGCCAAACACCACTCCCGGGTCTAATATTATGGGCAAGGTTTCTTCAACTTCTTGAAAATGCTTGATGTTTTCCCAGGGCGGCCGTACGTGGAACCGTCCCGCCCGGAACGACGTGACAGCCCCTCCCTGCCATTCCTCGTAAGACATTTCATAGTCATCCAGCAATGTGACACCGGGGAGTGGGGATATCCACCGTTTTACGATATCTTTGGCGGGTTCGGAGAAAAACAGAAAAGAGGAACCCTCTTCTTCCCAATTGCCGATAAAGGATTCCCCGAAAAAAGTCCTGTCGCAGGGCACCGGGGCGTCTAAATGGTAAATGTATAGTTGAGGATACGGCGGAGAAATCGATGAACGTTCTGCACGATCATTCATTGGGATAACCCTGGGTGCAAATAGGCCGGACGCAGAATGGGCAAACCCTTCGACTGCGCTTCCGACTTCGCTTTTCGAGCTTGGGGCTTCGTCCCGCTTTTGCGGGACTACGACCCCACAAGACGACCCACAAGTCGGCCCTACAAGCATGTATCAGGTGATGAAATTAAAGCTGAAAGCTAAAAGTTGAGGGAAAAATTACAAAATTCAAATACCAAATCACAAACAAATTACAAATTGACAAAAACAAAAACATCATAAACGAAATACTAAACACCAAATACCAAACACAATTCACAAATCACCATTAACGAATACCCAGTACCCAATACCGAATACCGAATGATTGGCAAGCCGGACAAGCAGGATAAACGGGTTATTTCTTTAGCTTATCGAAATACCAATCCATCGGATCAAGCAGTTGAAATCCGAGTTCCTCCAGTTTTTTCTTGATGCGGGTCACCGTGTTGGTCAGAAGGTAGGGAAACACGACGCGCTTGTTTTCGTCCCAGTATCGGGCGACCAGAACACTGCCGAGGGATATGTTTTCTTCGGTGACAGCATCTACGATTTTTTTCATCACGCCGACTTTTTCGTCGACGACAATGCCTAATAGGATTCCCGGCTCTTCGATACCGAGTACGTTGATAAAAGCCCGTATCAAGTCCCGGACGGATATGATTCCCACCAGAGTGCCGTCCTCTTCGGTAACGGGGAAAGCACCCACCCTATGTTTGTCGATCAACAGCAGGGCATCCTGTATCGTATACCGGACCGGGATCGAGATCAGATCGGTCGTCATGATGTCGGCGGCCCGTATTTGTGAAATACGCTCGCTCTGTTCGGTGGCGGTTGTGGGCTCCTGGTAGATACGATACGGCATTGCACTTCGAAGATCGCGGTCGGTGACGATTCCTATGAGCCGGTTTTCTTTGTCTACCACCGGAAGGTGCCGAATATGGTTTTCCTTCATGAGATTTCGGATTTCAAACAATCCGGCATCCTTTTGAATGGTAATTACCTTCTCGGTCATTGATTTGGTGACTAGCATGGTTTCCTCCAAAGCCGAAAGCCGGCCGGTGGTCAGATGCGTTTATCCGGCCTGTGCTCCGTTTAGCAAAATTCCGACATGTTCTCCTACGAGTTCCGGGAGCCGCTTGAGCGAATATCCGCCCTCCAGAACTGAAATAATGCGCCCATTGGCGTGGCGGTCGGCCAGTTCGATAATCCGGCTCATAATCCACGAAAAACCCTCTGTCGTTACATTCATGTCCGCCATATCGTCGTCCACGTGTGCATCGAATCCGGCGGATGCCAGAATAAAGTCGGGCTGAAACCGGTCAAACGCCGGTACCAGATCCTGCAGGATGAGTTTACGGTATTCCTCGTCCCCACCGCCCGGCAGCACCGGCGAGTTTTTCGTAAACCCGTGCCCTTCACCGGAGCCTTCTTCAAATTCCCGGCCGGTTCCCGGGTAGGCAAATGACGGGTGCTGGTGGATGGAGTAGTAAAATACGGTGGAATCTTTTTCGAAAATATGCTGGGTGCCGTTACCGTGATGGACATCAAAATCGATAATGCCCACCTTTTCAATCTGGAACTCCTGCTGGAGATATCTGGCGGCGACGGCGACATTGTTGAAATAGCAGAACCCCATGGCCTGATCGACTTCCGCGTGATGGCCGGGCGGGCGAACGGGGCAGAAGGCGTTATCGATCTGACCGTTCATGACCCAGCGGATGGCACGTAGAATACCGCCAACGGCCAAAACGGCCGTATCGAATGTCTCGGTACAAATCTGACAGTCGGCCGTATCAAACTGGTTTCTGCCGGAGAAAACGGCATCGTTGAAACGGTCGATATAGGCTCTGTCGTGCACCGTTTCAATCCACCGCATTTCCGCGGGGACCGCCTGGAACAATGTCAGGTCCTCCAGCAACCCGCTGTCTTTAATCCCCTTAAAGGCAGCCATTAGTCGGTTGGAGACCTCCGGGTGATAGTCCCCGGTGTCATGTAGCAGGTATCTCTGGTCGAAAAGCAGACCTGTTTTTCGCATGGTTCGTCTCTCAGGAAACGATTTTGTTAAAAATATCAAACGCCGCCCGGACCGATGCACTGTCCTCCGGCAATTCGATGGTCGGGCGCCCGTTCATGTCGTATTCGTAAACCGCTTCATCCTCCGGAACCGTTCCGATCAACTCGAGGCCATTGTTGCCGAGCATGTCCAGCATGGCCTCTGTCGGTTCCCGGCGGGTCTGGTTGATGATGAGAAAGCTTTTGCCGACCCCGATATTCAACTCTTTGGCCAACTCATGAATCCGTACCGCGGCCTGGAGCCCGCGTCTGGAGGTATCCGAGACGATCAGCAGGATATCGACGTCATGGGTGGTAAGTCGGCTGATGTGCTCCATGCCGGCTTCATTGTCCATGACCAGGTAGCTGTAATTTCCGGTAAGCCGTTCCAGAAAAGTGGTCAGCAGCGTGTTGGCAGCACAGTAGCATCCGGACCCTTCCGGTTGTCCCATGACCACCAGGTCGAAATGTTCGGTTTCTCCGATGGCTTCTTCAAGACGCATTTCCATAAAAACGTCTTTGGTCATACCGCTGGGCACCTGCCCCTTTTTCATATCTTCCCGAGCATTGCCTAATGTGTCTTTGACCTCCAGACCGAGAACTTCGTTCAGGTTGGCATTGCAGTCGGCGTCTACGGCGAGTATGGGGGTTTTGCCCGATTTAACCAGATACTTGACTAACAGACCGGCAAGGGTGGTCTTTCCGGTACCCCCTTTTCCAGCCAATGCGATTGAGAATGCCATGGCACGCATGTCCTTTCCGTGAAAATCGAAAACCAAATCAACGCAACAATCCCCATCGACAACTTCAATTAGCGGTGGGTGCGTTGTCAGGGATTGTGAAGGTACAGAGACAGTCAAAGGTACATAGGTTACTCCCGCCTGACAGTCAAGGGGCATTTCGGTGCCCCGAAAGGGAGCTGGACGTTGTAATTTCTGTATTCGATGATGTTCTGTCCGCGAGGGTTTCAGGTGGGTGCCTGTCTTGCTTTTGAATAGGCCGTATGTTAGGTTTTTTAGCCAATCTTTAGGATTTTCGGGCAGATGCCCGCTATTTGAGCGGCATCGAAAAGGAGTTTCGAAGATGGATTTTGAACTGAGTAAGACACAAAAGGAAATTCAGAAGGCCGTGAGGGAATTCGCCAAAGGTGAATTCGATAAAGAGCTTGCCATGGAGCTGGAAAAAAAGCATGAGTTCCCCCGAAAGATCTGGCAGAAGGCGGGCGACCTTGGACTCATCGGGGTCCATTTCCCGGAAGCGTATTCCGGCCAAGGCCTGGGATCTCTCGAGGACATACTGGTGATCGAAGAGCTATGCCGGGCGGATTCGACCATCGGCAGTGCTATCGCCCTATCGAGCTTCGCATCGGAATTGATCCTCCATTTCGGCAGCGATGACCTCAAGGAACGGTTTCTGCAGCAGGTGGCCGAGGCGAAGATGCTTTCCGCCGGCGCTTTTACAGAGCCGGACCACGGGAGCGATATCACCTTCATGGACACCACGGCGGTTCGTGACGGAGATGATTGGGTCATCAACGGCAACAAAATTTTTATCACCAACGGTGGCCTGGCCGGTTTTTACTCGGTATTGTGCCAGACTGACCCGGATGCGACTCCCACGTATCGAGGACAGAGTGTCATTCTGGTGGAAGGGGACCGACCGGGAGTGAGTACCTCCGACGTGGGAGAGAAGATGGGTATCCGCATGATGGCTACCACTGAGGTGGTCTTCAAAGATGTGCGGGTGCCGGCGGAAAATCTGGTGGGAAAGGAGGGCAAAGGCTTTTATCAGGTGCTCGAATTTTTCGATGAGAGCCGGATACAAGTGGCTGCCCAGGCACTGGGTACTGCCCAGGGCGCTTACGATCGTGCTCTGGCCTACGTCAAACAGCGGGAACAATTCGGTAAAAAAATAGCCAAGTTTCAGGTAACCCAACACAAACTTGCGGACATGGCGACCAAGATTGAGCTGGCCCGGCTCATTACCTATAAAGCGGCATGGAATTTCGATCAGGGCCGCATCGATCCGAAACTGACCTCCATGGCCAAGATGTACGCCGCGCGGACCGCTGTGGAAGTCTGCGACGAAGCGATTCAGCTTCTGGGCGGGTATGGCTACATGACCGAGTACGAAGTGGAGCGCTTTTACAGGGACGCTAAAATTACCGAGATTTATGAAGGTACAAAAGAGATCCAGAAGAACACCATTGCCAGTGCTCTGTTGGGTAGAGTGAAATAGCGCGGTTCGGGTTAACCCATTAGCGGGAACTTAATGGTCAGCATTCGGAAAATTGGCGTCATCGGTAGAACCTATCGGCACCTGGCCCGGTACCGCCAGATCCTGGCGGTATTGATCAAGTATGGCTTCGGCGATCTGATCGAGCTGCTTAGAATTGATCAATACATCGAAATCGGCCTGCAGGTTCTCACCCAGAAACGCCGGGAGCCGGTGGACAAGCAAAGTCGGGCCGAACGCATCCGCATGGCCTTCGAAGAGCTGGGGCCGACATTTATCAAACTGGCCCAGGCGCTTTCCTCACGACCGGATCTGGTGCCCGTCGACTTTGTCACAGAATTGTCCAAGCTCCAGGATAAAGTCCCGCCAAGTCGCTTCGAAGATCTTCAACATATATTCTTCACCGAATTAACCTTGCCACCAGACCAGGTGTTCGAGTCCATCGATCCTGAGCCCATCGCGTCTGCTTCCATCGGTCAGGTCCACCGGGGGCAGATGACGGACGGCGAAGAAGTCGCTGTGAAAGTGCAACGGCCGGGTATCCGGAAGATCATTGAGGTCGATCTCGAGATCATGCTCCATCTGGCCACTCTCATGGAGCGGCATATTGAGGAAATTTCCCTTCACAGACCGGTGAAGATTGTTGAAGAGTTTGCGCGCACCATTGAAAAAGAGATCGATTTCACTATTGAAGCGACCAACATGGAGCGTTTTGCCTCCCAGTTCCTGGATGATCCAGGGATTTATGTGCCCAAGGTCTTCCGGGAAGCATCCAGCCCGCGGATTTTGACGATGGAATACGTCGAAGGAATCAAGGTATCGAATTTGGCCCGCCTAAAGGACGCCGAACTGGATCCGAAAACCGTTATCGACCGGGGGGCTGATTTTTTCCTAATGCAAGTTTTCGAAAACGGCTTCTTTCATGCAGATCCCCATCCGGGGAATATTTTCGTACTTCCCGACCACGTCATCTGCATGCTGGACTTCGGTATGATGGGCTCCATCGATCTGCATACCCGGGAGATGTTTGTGGATCTGATGAGCGCTGTGGTCACCCAGGATGTCGGCCGTGCCACACAGGTGCTGCTGAAATTGACCATGTGGGAGGAAGAGCCCGACAAGCGCCTGTTTGAAAGAGATGTGGGTGAGTTCATGGGGCGCCACCTTTACAGATCTCTTAAAGACATCCAGATGGGTAAGGTTTTTCAGGAGCTGCTGGATGTGGCGGCCCGACACCATCTGAGGATTCCGCCCGACCTGTTTCTGATGTTAAAGGCCCTCGCCACCATAGAGGGTGTGGCTCTAATGCTGGATCCGGACTTTGATATGATCACGAAAGCCACCCCCTTTGTTCAAAAAATCAAGTTGGCCCGGTTCAGCCCCCAACGGCTATCTGAAGATGCCTATCGGATGGGGACGGACTTGATCCAGTTCATGGATCAATTCCCGAAAGATCTTCTGGAACTATCCCGGATGGCCCGTCTGCGGAAACTTCTCTTCAAGGTGGAGCACCGAGGGTTCGAAGACATGCTGGCCACCCATGATCAGGCCAGCAACCGGTTGTCTTTTTCGGTCATCATTGCAGGGCTCATCATCGGGTCTGCACTGATTGTCATTTCAAAAATCCCGCCTCTGTTTTACGGCATTTCCATCATCGGTCTCATCGGCTTTGTGGCCGCCGCGTTCATGGGTATTTGGTTGTTGGTGGCTATACTCCGCAAAGGAAGCCTCTAGAACCGATCTCAAACATGCGTCTAAAGGTCCATGGCGGTGTTGCGGGCCGACAAAAAATGCTCACATACTAGCGTGTATGCTCCGCTTTTTTGCCGCCCCACGTCTACCCATGATCCTTGATCCACATGTTTGAGAGCGGTTCTATATCCTGTTTGGTCGCCTGCCGGTTGGCCCGTCTGTCGGTTAGCCCGCCTGCCCGGCGTAGCCTTGAGGGCGAAGACGGGTTTGCAGGCTTGCCCAATGTCCGGTTCCGTGGATAGGAGTGGTGAAGCACTGGAGTACTGATGTGAAAGGACCTAATTACGATTTTGACAGCCGGGAAACGAGGTTCAGGCTGGCCTTTCGGCAAGCTCCCTTCGGCGGAGCTCAGGACAAGCAGGGCAGGCAGGCAAGGCAGCAGGGTTTTGGCGACCGGAGGCGTATAGGTTAGTTTGCCGGTTACCCGGTCCTCCCGTTTGCCCGGTTGAGAATGGATACTCGCCCGCGTGCCTCTCTCGCTACGGAGCAGCACATTTTCTAAATCTACCTCCTGGCGAATTGAGACAATCAAGGTCGAGGCGCGCGAGTGCCGCGGAGTGAGGCGTACTTGAGGTACGCCGCAGCGACTGCTGCACGCAGTACAACAAGGAGGTTGGATGTCTCAATTCGCCAGGATTAAATAAGGAAGTGGCTGACTTCAGCGGGTGGTATAGGAATCACAGTTACCGTAGATTCACCATCCCCCCCGGTAATACGAACCTCGACGGGCAAATCAGGAGGAGCCTTACTGTAACCGGCGCAGATGGAAGCTGCCAGAGTAATCATTTCCGGCCCGGCCTCTCTGGGAAGAAGCGAGGTGGGGCCGGGGTATTTTAGTGTTTTGAGAACCACGTCAGAAAAACCATCATGATGCTTGAGAATAGCATCATTCTCCTGTTGTGTCCGGCCTACAATAAGACGTGTTTCTGCATTCAGACGGAAATACCGTCCGTATTTGAGCAGGTTCAGCTCATCTTCGGTGTAGGCAGATTGGTGCTTGAACAGATCTCTTAGCCGTGCTGAATAGCCTTTGTCGGTGAGCAGGCAACCACCGGCGGGTGCCGGATACTCTGTCACACCAAATTCTTTGGCCAGTGCGATCTGTCGCTTGCGTCCCCTGCCGGCAATGTCGAGGAGACGCGAACGGTCTACGAGACCCTGTTGCTCGGGTATCGTTTCAGGAAGCTTTTTCGCACTCAACGGGCGGAGAATATATCCATCAAATCCGGAATGTTTCTCCACATAGCGGAGAGAGGGTTTGGTTTGGGACATCGGGCGCTGGCCCAATACTTCTCCGCTGAACAGGAAATCAAATCCCTCCTTCTGCATGATCTGACCGGCCTTTTTAAACATCAAAGCATGGCAGTCCAGACAAGGATTCATGTGCTGTCCGTACCCGCAGTTGGGGTTCTTTAGCATTTCGATATAGTCTTCGGTGATCTTTTCCACCCGCAGGGGAACGTTGTTAAGCTGAGAGGCTTTCCGCGCCTTTATGGCTGGGAAAAAAGGGGTGTCGAAACTTACCCATTCCACATCAATACCCTGTTTCCGGAGAACCAGCGCAGAAAGGATACTGTCCAATCCACCGGAACAAAGACCCAAAGCGCGAACTTTTTTTGCGGTCTGATTCATGGTATGCACGGACCGTTAATTGGGAGTACCCCAGACATTTGGATACTGGTAAAGACAATCGTGAATATTTGTTTCTTCGCCAAATTTGTTGGAGAAAAGGGCCCGAGGTCTACCCACCTGCGGCGGCGCCGGAGGCGACCAGGGATTCAAGGGGTCAAGGGTTTAAGTGTTTTTTCTGATTGTCCCAAAAACCTATTCGTACTTCCTGCTTAAGTTAATGCTCTTAAAGAAGCCGCGGGAAAATGCATTGTGCGCATTTGGCATTGCACTCGGCCCCTTGAATCCTTGGCTCCTTGAACCCTCATTGATCCAAACACAGGCGACATTTTCAGCGTTTCAAAAACGAAACTACAACGGCTAAGCAAATAATCCATAAAAATAACCACCCTCTTTTTACAGGCAACCGCTTTCTACCGAGACACCACTTGGGGCGCGCAGAGGTCAACGGACATGCACGATACGCGAAAACGACTTGATAACATACGCAAAAAATTAAGAAAAATGTACCCCCAGGTCAAGACCCAGCTGGACCACCGGAATCCCTTTGAATTGCTGGTGGCCACGATCCTTTCCGCTCAGTGTACCGACCGCCAGGTCAACATGGTCAGTAAGGATCTGTTTAAGCAGCTTAAGACCCCACAGGACTTTGTAACTGTCGATACTCGAACCCTGGAGGGGCTTATCCGACCCACCGGGTATTTCCGAAACAAAACAAAAAATATTAAAGCCTGTGCAGCCGCTTTGGTTGACAATTTTGGAGGAGAAGTGCCCCGGACCCTGGAAGAACTCGTGACGCTGCCGGGTGTCGGCCGTAAAACCGCCAACGTCGTATTGGGTGCGGCCTTCGGAACTCCCGGTATCGTCGTGGATACCCATGTCTCCCGTATTTCCCAGCGTTTGGGACTGACGTCAAACAAAGATCCGGTCAAAATTGAATTCGATTTAATGGATCTGGTTCCGAAGCGTGCTTGGAACGATTTCTCCCTGCACCTGATCTATTTTGGCCGGGAATACTGCATGGCACGAAAACCAAGATGCCCGGAATGTCCGGTTCGCAGGCAATGCCCCTACCCGGACAAGACGGAGTAAGATGAGATGGGAGGATGTGCCTTTTAACAACGGGTTAATTCATGCAAGATGGGTGAAACAGCCACAGGTTGCGCAAAGGATTCAAGGGGCCAAGGATTCAAGGATTCAAGTGAAATACACTGAGATTACGGCTGAATATCATTTTAGCCCTTGAACCCTGGAACCCTTGAATCCTTGGATCCTCTTATGAAGGACAAACAGCACTCACTGACAAAAAATCGATTCAACCGTCATGGCCCCTTCAAAACAAAAAACCAGTAAACCTCTACTCGGCGCCCATTTTTCTATCGCCAAGGGGCTCGACCAGGCGATATATACGGCCCATGGATATGGTTGCCCGACGCTTCAGATCTTCACCAAGAACTCATCATCCTGGAAAGAGAAAACCCTGTCCAGAACGGACATCGCCACATTCAGGGAGGCCAGACAGAACACCGGGATGGGGGCGATCGCGTCCCACACGTCGTATCTGATCAATCTGGCGGCAAAGGAGAAAAAAAAGCGCCGACAATCCCGAAACGCACTGTTTAACGAGATGATTCGTTGTATGGAAATCGACATCGACTTTGTGGTGCTTCACCCCGGGTCCCACATGGGTCTTGGTGATGCAAAAGGGATGGCGGCCATCGCCGAAGGGATCAACAGGGTGTTCGAAAAGTTGCCGGCATCCGGAACCCGGCTGCTTCTGGAGACCACCGCAGGCCAGGGTACCGGGGTTGGACATACATTTGAACAGCTGGCGACGATCCTGGATAACGTTGAACGTGAGGAATCCATGGGAATATGCCTGGACACATGTCACATATTTGCGGCCGGATATGATATAAGAACCAAGGCGGCGTATCAGAAGACCTTCCGGCAGTTTTCAGATATTATCGGTTTCGATAAACTGTTTTTAATTCACGTGAACGATTCTAAAAAGGAATTCGCCTCCCGGGTGGACCGCCATGAACACATCGGCAACGGTTATATCGGCGCCAGAGGATTTGAACTGCTCATGCAGGATGGCCGGTTCGACCGGGTACCCAAAATTCTAGAGACGCCCAAGATCGTCGCCGGCAAGGACTGGGATAAAGTGAAACTGGGGCGTCTGCGACGGATGGCTAACCCTTGACCATTATACGCAGAACCATGAGACGAATATTTCTATCGACACTTATTATCATGTTTATCGTTGCCCCATGGCCCGCGGCCGTCCATGGCTCGCCGCTAACGGATAACGAGCAGGTCCGAAAGGATATTTTTGACTGGATCAAGGCCTGGGAAAGCAAGGATATCAATCGCTATATGTCACATTATCATCCCGCATTCCGTGCCGACGGGAAGGATTACCCTGAGTGGGGCAAACGTAAAAAAAAAGTTGTTCAAACGTCCCGGCCCGATCCGCGTAAAGATTTCCCACATATGGATTGCCATGGATAAGAAGACCGCCGTAGCCAGATTCATCCAAGACTATAAGGATTCGTATACATCCGATATCGGTGAAAAAACGTTGGAATTGGAAAAATGGGATGGCCGGTGGAAAATCATCTCTGAAAGCTGGACACCGATTCAAGGCTCCATAAACCAACTTCCAGAGTCGGATACCCGGACGACACCAGCTGAATTTAATGCGCCCGTTCCAAAAGAGGAGGCAGAACCGGACGGTCGTTCAGGGCCGAAGACCACCGGTATTGCTGTAAAGGATATTCAATTTCGTTTGTCACCCGAAGAAGAATCCGTGATTATTGAAATGACGCCTTATACGGTTCCTGCGGTGTTCAGTTTAAATGGAGACTCCCCCCGAGTGGTCATAGACATCCGCGGCGTTTATGACTGGATCGGAAAATCGGTGTTGCCGATCGAAGGGCGTTTCATTCGTGGTATCCGCACCCACTTGCACCATAAAATCGGTAAATTACGGATCGTGCTCGATCTCCACCCTCCCGGAAACTACAAAATTTCCCGAATCGCCCACCCAACGGTCAGCAAGTACATGCTTTCCATATCCACCCCGGACTGAGAAGGCCCTGTTTCGAGAACTTTGGTGATAGATGATGGTCTCTTGATGCTGGATGCTTGTCCGCCCACCAGAGGCGGGTAAACCTCTGGCGAGCTGGGTAATGGATAAAGGGCTTAGGTGTCAGGTGTCAGGTTTCAGGTGAACATCCAAAGAAAAAATGACAAATACCAAATTACAAATCACAAACAAATTACCAAACACCAAATACAATTGAACCACGAAGGGCACGAAGCTGATAATAGATACTGGATGTGAGGGCTGGGATTGATGGAGTAATGGAGTCGTGGAGTGATGGTTTTATGGGTGATGCTGGATACTTGATACTCGAATCTGGATTATAGATGACGGAGCGGAGCGATTCCACCATTTTAGGCATTTTGGATTTCAGGCATTTATAGTGGGCCAACGGGCAAACCGCTTTAGGTATTTGGTATAGGATATTTGGTATTGGATCTTCGAATGTTGGATTCATTGATGCTAATCGTTGGTACCTGATACCCAGTACCCATTACCTAATACCAAGAGATTAGCAAACCATTTTGGGTATTTGGTATTCGAACTTCGACTGTTGGAGTCACGATTGCTCCTTGTTAGCAGCCGATACCCAGTACCCAATACCGAATACCCAACGATTGGCTGATTTGCCAATCATTCTAATCGTTCCGGTCGCCGATGAGCTGACCGCAGGCGGCGGAAATGTCCTGACCTTTGCTTTTACGAATCATTGTCGTGTAGTGGTGGTCGATCAGGATTTTCTGGAATCTGAGGACGTCTGATTCTTCCGGGCTCTGAAATTCACATCCGGGATAGGCATTGTATGGGATGAGATTGATTTTGGATCGGATGGGGCGCAGCAGTTTCACTAGACGATGGGCGTCTTCATCAGAGTCGTTGACATCTTTGATCACAATGTACTCGAACGTGATACGTTTGCCTTTGGAAAGGGGATAGTTCCGGCAGGCCTCGAGTAGCGTTTCAATGGGATATTTGCGGTTCAGCGGCATGAGACGGTCCCGGGTCTCGTTGTCGGTGGCATTCAGAGAAATCGCCAAATTGACCCGGGTGTCTTTTCCCAGGTCGGCCATTCGGGGCACCAGGCCTGCCGTGGAAACGGTGATCCGATGGCTGGAGAACTTCAGGCCATAGTTACTGTCACCGATGGTCTCAAGAGCGCTCACCAGGTTGTCGTAATTTGCCAGGGGTTCTCCCATGCCCATGAAGACCAGATTGGTCAGTTTCCCTTGACTGCCGATGTGCTTCCGAACTTCCCTGATTTGGGCGATAATTTCTCCCCGGGTCAGATTCCGTGTGAAGCCTCCGCTGCCGGTCAAACAAAACCGGCATCCGTGAGCACATCCTACCTGACTGGAGACACACAGTGTGTGATGGTCTCGCTCCGGAATCAGAACACTTTCCACGAATTTTGCGTCCTTTAATCGGCACATGTACTTTCGGGTGCCATCGGTGGACGTTTCAACCGTGTCGATCGGCAGGCGCCCGATGATAAAATGATCCGGTAGAAACGTCCTGAGCGATTTGGCAAGGTCGGTCATGTGCCCAAAGTCATCAACGAGCCGCAAATAGACCCACTTATAAATCTGATTGGCCCGGTAGCCTTCGAGGTTGTGGTCTACCATCCAATCCGTGAGTTCTCTCCGGCGGAGTTCAAGAATGTCGATTCGATTCTGCATTTACAATATTTTCAAAGGAATAGTTGGGATTTCGGGTTGAACATGGCGGCGGCCTCCGCTATCTTTCGTGAGCCGTTTTTAGCCCCGCGGAATCTGTTGACATAGCATTTTGGCTATATTACATTCAACGTTTTAATTCTCCAGCGCGGTTGGCTCTATGTTTGACAATCTTAGCGATAAATTAAACAGCACTTTTAAAAAACTAAAAGGACACGGAAAGCTCTCCGAGAAGAACATCGAGGAAGGGCTTCGCGAAGTCCGGATGGCGCTTCTTGAGGCCGATGTTCATTACAAGGTCGTCAAGACGTTTATCAAGGACATCCGGGAGCGATCCCTCGGTCAGGAAGTCCTGGGCAGCCTGACCCCAGGTCAGCAGATCATTAAGATTGTCAACGAAAAGCTCGCCGAGGTGATGGGCTCCCAGCACCAGGGTCTGACCCTGAAGGGCGCCGCTCCGGTGTCGGTCATGCTGGTGGGGTTGCAAGGTTCGGGCAAGACCACAACGGCCGGAAAATTGGCAGTACACCTTAGAAAGAGTGGTCGAAAACCCTACCTGGTGCCGGCAGATGTGTATCGACCGGCGGCCATTGATCAACTGACCACTCTGGGGGGGCAGTTGTCCGTGCCGGTTTACCCGTCAACGCCGGATGCGGACCCGGTCGATATCTGTGAAAAGGCCCGCACCGCTGCCCAACAGGCCGGATGTGACACGTTGTTGTTGGATACAGCGGGTCGGCTCCACATTGATGACGAGTTGATGAACGAGCTGGTGCGCATCCGGGATACCGTCAAGCCCTCGGATATCCTGCTGGTGGCCGATGCCATGACCGGTCAGGACGCGGTCAACATGGCCAAAGCGTTCAATGACCAACTGGACATCGGGGGTGTGATCCTGTCCAAGCTGGACGGCGATGCCCGTGGCGGTGCCGCCATCTCCATCAAATCGGTAACCGGCAAACCGATCAAATTTGTCGGTGTCGGTGAAAAACCGAACGATCTTGAAGCCTTTCACCCGGACAGGATGTCATCCAGGATCCTGGGAATGGGCGATGTGCTGACGATGATCGAAAAAGCCCAGGCCGTCGTGGATGAAAAACAGGCGGCTGAACTCGAGAAGAAGCTGCGAAAGAGCCAGTTCACGCTCGAGGATTTCAGGGATCAGATGGTACAGATCCGAAAGATGGGATCTCTGTCCGATCTTCTCGACATGATTCCCGGGATGGGGAAAATGAAGCAGATGAAACACTTGGATGTGGACGAAACGGAGTTTGTCCGGATCGAGGCAATTATCAATTCCATGACCCGGCAGGAGCGGCAAAATCATGCCATTATCAATGGAAGCCGGCGCCGCCGCATCTCCCAGGGTAGCGGAACCAAAGTCCAGGATGTGAACCGGCTGCTCAAGAAATACACACAAGTTTTAAAGATGATTAAAAAAATAAACAAAGGCGGTATGCGTGGCCTGGGCCGCGGCATGTTGCCGTTCTAACCGGTTTAGAAGGAACCTGAATCGATCAAGGAGAAAGTGAATGCCCGTTAAAATCAGATTGGCCCGGCATGGAGCGAAAAAAAGACCGTTTTACCGGATCGTGGTGGCAGACAGCGAAAGTCCTCGGGATGGACGATTTCTCGAAATCGTCGGAACCTACAATCCTTTAAAAGACCCGACTGAGATCTCTTTCAAGCAGGAGCGCCTGCAATATTGGGTGGATCAGGGGGCCAAACCGACCGACACCGTAAAAAGTCTTTTGAAAAAAGAAGGTTTTTTTGCTAACGCTAGTTAGTATCCGAACATAACCCCTCGTTCCCAACCGCAACAAAGGAGACGAGCGATGAAAGACCTGATCAAGTATATTGCACAGGCTCTGGTGGATAACCCGGAACAGGTCTCGGTCGCGGAGGTTGAGGGAAATCAGACCTCAGTGCTGGAGCTGAAGGTTGCCAAAGAGGATCTCGGAAAGGTAATCGGGAAGCAGGGTCGGACCGCACGTGCCATGCGTACCATTCTAAGCGCCGCATCCGCTAAAATAAAGAAGCGGACGGTGCTGGAGATCATCGAGTAATTGTCTGTGCGCGCATGGAGGAAAATGCTTTTCTTACCGTGGGGGAGGTTGTTGGTGCCCACGGGGTTAAAGGAACGCTGAAGGTATATTCGTTCGCCGAATCGACGGATGTGTTTACATCCGGAGGCAACATACAGCTTCAGACCCGAGAGGGGAAAATCCAGAATTTCACCATCCGGTGGGCCAAACCTCACAAGAATATCCTGCTCGTCTCCTTGAACGAAATACGCCGCCGTGAGACGGCCGAGTTGCTGATCGGCAGCCAATTTCTCATCCCGAAAGCCGACCTTCCAGATTTGGAAGATAGCGAATTCTACTGGCACGAACTCCTCGGGTTATCCGTTTATGACGAGGATCGGGGTTATCTTGGCACGATCTCCTCGATCATCCAGACGGGCAGCAACGATGTATACGTCGTCGAAGACGCGGGTGGGGAAGTCCTCGTTCCGGCTCTGGCCTCAGTGGTCACGGAAGTCAGCCTGGAGGACGGACGGATGACGGTGAGGCTGCCGGACGGACTCTAACAGCCGCGCAGGGGCGTAGGAAGGGAAACCTGCCGGCATACTTAGAAAACAGAGGGCGACCTCTGTTTTGCCGTTTTTTACCGGAGTCGTATGAAAATAATTGTCCTGACGATTTTTCCCAACCTTTTTGATTCCTTCTGGGAACATGGGATTATCCGACGGGCTTTGGAGCAGAAAGAGATGTCCGGTTGCGCCATGGACATCCGGGATTACGCTGAAGGCCGCCACCGGGTAACCGATGATCGGCCCTATGGCGGGGGCTCCGGGATGGTGATGAAACCCGAGCCGCTGGCCGGCGCCATCCGCGCGGCTAAAAAGCTCGTGCCCACGGCCCGAACGGTTCTACTGTCCCCCCAGGGTCGGGTCTTTGGACAGGCCGTTGCCCGTGAAATGGCGTCCCGGGAAGCGCTGATATTTGTCTGTGGCCGGTATGAGGGGGTCGATGAACGGATCTGCCGGGATCTAATCGACGACGAACTATCCATCGGCGACTACGTGTTAACCGGCGGTGAAATACCGGCTATGGTTGTCATCGATGCGGTGACGCGCTTGCTGCCGGGGGTTCTCGGCAACGAGGATTCCGCGGTAACGGATTCGTTTTCCGGCCATCTTCTCGAACACGGACACTATACCCGGCCCCGTGAGTTTGAAGGAGAATCGGTCCCGGATGTGTTGTTGTCCGGAGACCATCCGGCGATCGAACGTTGGCGCAGGGAGGCGGCGTTAATGCGCACCTTTCTGCGCAGACCGGATCTGTTGACAGATCAGCCTTTGGATCCGGAGACGCTCGAAACTCTAAAAAACTGGTGCCGAGATATTGAAGCGATCATCCGGGCCCAATCTGTACGTCGCGCTGATTCATCACCCGGTGTTGAACCGAAAGGGTGACATCGTTGCTTCGGCAGTCACGAATTTGGACCTTCACGACATCGCACGGGCCGCGCGGACTTACGGTGTCCGGGCCGTTTACATTGTGACGCCGTTGGAGGACCAGAAAGTTCTGGCGGAACGCATTGTCGACCATTGGGTCAGCGGGATCGGATCCGAATACAATCCCAAACGGCGGGAGGCTTTGGAACTGATCCGGATTCAGCACAGCCTGGAAGGGGTTCTCACCGACATGGCCCAGCGGGGAGCCGACACGCCCCGGACCGTTGCCACCACCGCCCGATCGCGGAACCGTGGCATTGACCACCTGGAGCTAAAGGAAAAAATGGCAACAGGTGATCCGTATCTGTTGCTGTTGGGGACGGCCTGGGGGCTGGCCGAAGAGATTTTCGATTCGGCTGATTTTATACTTGACCCAATCAAAGGAATATGCGAATATAACCATTTGTCTGTTCGGTCAGCGGCATCCATTCTTTTTGACCGGCTGCTGGGCGACAGGGACAGTTAAGAGCCCCGGGACAATGATGGGACAGCCGGGTACCAAAAGAACAAAAAAATCTGGAGGAAACAGATAATGCAGGAAATTACACAGCTGGAACGGGAAAGCATGCGCCTGGACCATCCGCATTTCGGTCCGGGCGATACAGTCAAAGTTCACGTCAAGATTAAGGAAGGCGAGAAAGAGCGTATACAGATCTTCCAGGGTGTTGTTATCAGCCGGCGGAATGGCACGACCAACGCGACCTTTACTGTCCGGAAAGTGTCCTACGGCATTGGTGTGGAGCGTATTTTTCCACTTCATTCACCCATTCTTGACAAGATCGAAGTCGTTACCCGGGGCCGCGTACGGCGTGCGAAGATCTACTACCTGCGGAAGCTCCGCGGCAAGGCCGCCCGCATTCGAGAAAAACGCACTAGATAGCCCGAAATGATTCGGGCGGACAGGGTTCTCTGGTGATGGCGGAGGACTTCTGGTTTTTTGAACGAAACGCCCACACCCGCGGTGTGCGTTATGTCGCCGGCATCGACGAGGCCGGCCGTGGTCCCTTGGCTGGCCCGGTGGTGGCCGCTGCGGTGGTGCTGCCCTCCTATTTTCCGGTTCCCGATGTTGCCGATTCCAAAACGCTAACTCCCAAAAAACGAAATCGGCTGTATGACGAGATCTACCGACATGCCGTGTCGGTGGGTATCGGAATGGTCGATGCGGCTGAAATCGATCGCATCAATATCCTTCAGGCGGCGCTGCTCGCGATGGTCTTCTCCGTTGACAACCTGAGCCCTCGACCGGGCTGCCTGCTGATTGACGGCAATAAGCCGATTCCCTCCGAACTGCCCCAGCAGGTGATTCCAAAAGGCGATTCGCGGAGCATTTCCATTGCGGCAGCTTCCATCATCGCCAAAGTCACCCGCGACCGCCTGATGGCTATATACGATGAGGAATACCCCCAGTTCGGCTTTGGCCGTCACAAAGGATACCCCACCAAGGACCACAAGGCGGCTATCCAAAAATACGGTTGGTGCCCGATCCACCGAAAATCGTTTCGGGGTGTCCGGGAATTTGTCTCCGAATAGATCAAGATCTCTACCCTTTATTACGAATACGGAACTAAATTCATGGAGGATCGCCAATCCACGGGGAAAACCGGCGAGACACTGGCCGCTTGGTACCTGGAAGGATGCGGGTACCGGATTCTTGAGAGGAATTATCGGAACCGGCTTGGCGAAATCGATATCGTGGCCAAAGAACAGGGGGCGATCGTCTTTGTCGAGGTCAAGGCTCGCAGGAGCGGCCGGTATGGAAATCCGAAAGAAGCGGTGACGCGAAAAAAACAGGAGGCGCTGTCCCGAGTCGCCCTCGGTTACCTGAAAGAAACCGGACAAACGGAATCCCGGGCCCGTTTCGATGTGGCATCTATCCGGTATGTGGGGAAAATGCCGCGCATCGAAGTTGTAAAAAATGCATTCGAGTTGGCTTATCCATGGCGTCCTGAATAGCTTTTTCATATTTTCTTGCACATCGCCGCCCGCTTCGCTCGAGACGCGGAGAACGCTGAGATGGATTCTATTCTCCTTTGCCGGCGTCTCAGCGGCAAATGAAACAAAAAACATCTTTGCGAACTCTGCGGCTCCGCGGTAATAATTTTTTAGAGCCTGTATTAATTGATCATGACCAAAGAACAAAAATACGGCACGCTTTACGTGGTAGCGACCCCCATCGGAAATCTCGAAGACATCACCGTTCGAGCCTTGAAGACCCTCGGCTCGGTTGATCTCATTGCCGCCGAAGACACACGTCACACCCGAAAACTGCTGGCCCACCATGGCATCGACGGTACTCTGACATCCTATCATGAGCATAATGAGCAGGAACGCACCCCCCAGCTAATCCGGCGACTGCAGAACGGCCATTCCCTGGCTTTGGTATCCAATGCCGGCACGCCATCGGTGTCCGACCCCGGGTATCGGCTGATTAAAGCGTCAGTACAGACCGGCATCCGAGTCGTTCCCATACCCGGCGCTTCTGCGGCCATAACGGCCCTGAGCGGATCCGGGTTGCCGACCGACACCTTCGTTTTTGTTGGGTTTTTACCGAAGAAGAAGCGCAGGACCGATCAGCTCCGGAAGCTTGCAGAAGAGTCCCGCACTCTTATTTTTTACGAAGCTCCCCATCGGCTCGAAAATCTCATCCAAGAGCTGATTGTACTCTTTGGTGACCGGCCGGCGGTCCTGGCCCGGGAGATGACAAAAATTCACGAGGAATTTCTCCATGGAAATCTGAGCGAGCTATCAGCGATCCTGAAACACAGATCGGCGGTTCGGGGCGAGTGTACGCTACTTGTCTCAGGTTGGGAGGCCGACGCCCCCCGGCTTACCACGGAGGTGACCCGCGAGATTCAGGAGGCTCTCAGCACACCCGGCAAGCGGCTTTCCGAAGCGGTCAAAGAAATCGCCGCAGATACCGGGCTGCCCCGTTCGAAGGTCTATGAGGAGGCTCTAAAAATGAAAAAGAATATAGAATCCGATGAATTTTATGGATCAGGGAGGCAAACCGATGACTGATCTGGAAGCGATTTTTACCCCCGAGTCTGTTGCCGTGGTCGGTGCCTCCACTACCCCCGGAAAAGTGGGCCACGATATTTTTGCCAACATTCTCAAGGGCGGTTATACAGGGACCTTGTATCCGGTAAATCCGGGCGCCCGATCTATACTGAGCGTCCGCGCCTATCCGACGATCCTGGACATCCCGGACAACGTCGATCTGGCCATGCTCATTCTCCCACCGAAAGCCGCCATGACGGCCGCCGAACAAGCAATCGAAAAAGGTGTCAGGGGGTTGGTCATTGTCTCCGCGGGCTTTCGGGAGGTTGGCGGAGAAGGTGCCGAAATCGAACAACGGATTGTGTCCCTGTGCCGGAAACATCACGTCCGGGTAGTGGGACCCAACTGCCTCGGGGTGATCAATCCGTTGCCTGCAGCGCGTCTCAACGCCAGCTTTTCCGCCCGGATGCCGGCACCGGGAAATATCTCGTTCATCTCCCAAAGCTGAGCACTGTGCACCGCAGTTCTGGATTTTGCCGCGGATCGGGATTTCGGCTTTTCCAAGTTTATCTCCATTGGCAACAAGGCCGATGTGGATGAACTCGACCTGCTGGAATATCTTCATCAGGACCCGGATACCGAGGTCATTATGATCTATCTGGAGGAATTGCGGCGGGGACCTGAATTTATCCAGGCGGTCAAGAAAATTACTTCCGGCTATCGTCGTACACCGGTCCTGGTGATTAAATCCGGCCGGACCACTGCGGGGGCCCAGGCCGCGGCTTCCCATACCGGAGCTCTGGCCGGTTCCGAAGCCGTTTATAACGCCATCTTCGAACAGGCGGGTATGATTCGGGTTGACACGATCGATGAGTTGTTCGATTTTGCCAGTGCATTTGCCTACAAAACGGAAAGCGCGGTGGGTAAAACCCACCGCAAGATCCCTACGGGTAGCCGTGTGGCCATTATCACCAATGCCGGCGGTCCGGGAATCGTGGCCACCGACATGACCGTGCCCTCCGGATTGGAACTGGCAAGATTCAAACCGGAAACGATCGATGCCCTGGCCAAACACCTCCCGGCAACCGCCAATATTCACAACCCCGTGGACGTCATCGGGGACGCCTCCTACGATCGGTACGAGAACGCGTTGAAAGCCGTGATTCATGACACGTATGTGGATGGCGCACTGGTTATTCTGACCCCCCAATCGATGACAAACGCTCTGGCAACGGCGGAAGCGATCGTTCGCGTGGCCCAGAACTCCGACAAACCCATCCTGTGCTGCTTCATGGGTATTGTCGATGTGTCGGCCGGGGTAAAATACCTGCAAGCTCACGGTTATCCGGTATTTCGATTTCCGGAAAACGCCGCTAAAGCATTTGGCGCCCTCTATCGCTATGCAAAATGGCTGAGCCGGCGGCACCTTGAGCCGTTTTCTTTCGAGCACGACGTGGACCGGGCATCGACCATTATCCGTGAGGCATTGGCCGCCGGACGGACCAGATTTGGAGAACTCGAGGGAAACGAAATCCTCCGGGCCTACGGGTTCAATGTCCTGCCCACACGGTTAGCCACAGATGCCGAGGAAGCGGCAGCTATTAGTGAAGACATCGGCTTGCCGGTCGTCCTTAAAATTGTGTCCCCCCAGATTCTCCACAAAACCGATGCCGGCGGTGTTATGGTGGGGCTGGACAGTCTCGACTCGGTACGCCGGGCATTCGAGGAAATTGTTCGCCGGGCCAAGGCGTTCGATCCCGAGGCTCAGATCGACTGGGTGTTGGTCCAGAAAATGGCGCCCGACGGTTCAGAGGTCATTATGGGGGTAAATCGCTATCCGGTATTCGGTCCGCTGATCATGTTCGGGTTCGGCGGGATTTTCGTGGAGGTGTTTCGCGATGTGGCATTCCGGCTGGCTCCCATCAGCAGAAACGAGGCACGGCGAATGATTCGAAAGATCAGGGGATACAGGCTGCTGCAAGGGTTTCGGGACACGCCCCGGGCTGATCTGGAAATCCTCGAGCAGTATCTGGTCAGACTCTCCGATATGGTCATCCATCACCCGGAAATCAAGGAGTTTGACATCAATCCGGTGCTGGTGCACGAGGAGGGCAAAGGTGCCACCATTGCCGATTGCCGGATTATTCTGGAGCCGGCCGGCAGCGAATGAGTTAGATGAGCAGCCGTTTTGAAAAGATACACCCGGTTATTTTTGAAATCCCGGAAGACCTCCATGGATTGGAAGGAAAAGAAAAGGTCGGTTTTCTGGGTGAGGCCGCCCGGGAAGCGCTGGTCGAGTCGGCGAAACGGAGCGAAGCCGTTCTCGGGAAACTGGAGAAGCGGGAAAACGGCGCACCGATTCCCTGCAAGGGGATTCACTGGTCCATCTCCCATAAATCCGAGGCTGTGGGAGGGGTCGTTTCACCGAATCCGGTGGGCATTGATATCGAAACGATCCGTCCTGTGACGGAGGCCGTTTATCGTCGGGTGGCAGATGAGACAGAGTGGGGGCTCTCTTCGAACCATTCTCTTGAAACCTTTTTCCGTTTCTGGACTGCAAAGGAGGCGGTTATAAAGGCCGTCGGTATCGGGTTTGCGGGAATGAGAAAGTGCCGGGTCGTCGATATCACGGCCGATGGACTTCTCTCGCTTGTGTTCAAAGGCCAGCACTGGCAAGTGGAGCATTTTCGCACCCACAACTGTTTAATCTCCATCACCTTGACGAAGACCCCTATCCAGTGGCACATCGAACCGTATCCGGGGTAGTGACTGCGGGTTTCAGGTGTCAGGTGATGAACTGATAGTTAAAAGTATAAAGCTAAAAGCTAAAAGTTGAAGGAATAAATTACAAACTTCAAATTACAAATCACAAACAAAGGACAAATAACAAAACACCAAACACCAAACGCTAAATACCAATTAACGAATACCCAATACCCAATACCGAAGACTGGATGCTTGATGCTGGATGCTGGATACAGGGTTCAGGTTTCAGGTTTCGGGTTTCAGGCTTCAGAAGACAAATTGGGAATCAATTCAGACTGACTAATCCAAAATCCAATCCGCCTTCGCTAAAGCTATGGCGGACAAGAATCTAAAATCCAAAATCAAGACACGGGCCGACGGGCAAACCCCTCGACTCGTTTCACTCGATCCCCTCGACGATGCTCGGGACAGGAAGGACAAGCGGGAAACAGACAAACGGGCAGACGGGCAAACCGGCGACCTGTTTTATACATGAAAAAACTTACCCTCACATTACTTCCGGAGATGTTCGGTATCTGTCGGTTTCGGCCTTCGGAAGCGATCCCGGAGTGGGCCAAAACCTCGGCGTTCTATTCCATTACGCGGACCAGTCGTGAGCTGTCGGTCGTTTGTCCGGAGCGACGCATCCCTGCCGGAGTGACCAGCAGTCGGAGGTGGCGGGCCATGACGGTAAAAGGGGCTCTGGATTTTACCGACGTCGGGATTATCGCATCCCTCGCAGATCCTTTGAAAAAGGCTCGAGTTCCAATCTTTGTTATCTCGACATTTGACACCGACTATCTGTTGGTGCGGGAAAGGTATCTTAAGACCGCTATAGAAGCCCTGTCTCGTGCGGGGCATCGCATAAACCTCAGAACCCGGAGCACACCTGCTCCAAACACAAACCATCCTTGACATTCCGAGCTTCCTCCGCGACAATCTATCCTTGCATATGGCATGAAATCTTCTCGGCGATGGACGAAAAAACGAAACTAAATCAATAGAGTATGTGTTGAGACCGTCAGCCAAGGTGAGATTCGCTACTCTTTCAATAGGGTAAGGGCCTGAGTAGACTTTACCCTTTGGGACATGGTCGTCTCCGTTTGTTGCAATACACAGGGAATCCCACAGCCAGATCCACAGATAATTAGCTGATTCGACCGGAGAGACATCCATGCCGAAACCCGATTTTCGGACCCTTTTTGGGATCATGCGGGTCCCGTTTCTCCTTCTCACACCTGCCTGTGTCGCTCTGGGTGTTGCTTCGGCGGTCTGGACAGGGGCTCGAATAAATTACAGCCACCTGTTCTTGCTATTCGTCGGTGCCCTTTCTGCCCACGCCAGCGTGAATGCCCTAAACGAATACAGCGACTTTCGATCCGGGCTCGATTTCAAAACAGAACGAACCCCGTTCAGTGGTGGCAGTGGGACACTGCCGTTGTCCCCGGAAAAAGCCGGTCTGGCGTTGATCACCGGATGGGCATGTCTGGTTTTGACGGCGCTCATCGGCGTTTATTTTATTTCTTCTGTCGGATGGGGCGTAATCCCGCTCGGGATCATCGGGTTGGTTACCATTCTTGCCTACACCGATTACATCACCCGTAGTCCAGTTCTTTGTTTGATAGCGCCGGGTCTCGGCTTTGGCCCGTGTATGGTGATGGGTGCCGATTATGTGCTTTCCGGTTCTTATTCGTTGACGGCTTTCGTTGTGTCTCTGGTTCCCTTTTTCATGGTCAGCAATCTCCTGCTCTTGAATCAGTTCCCGGATGTAGAGGCAGATCGAGATCTTGGCAGATCTCACATCCCCATTGTCAACGGGAGGCAAAGCGCCACGGCTCTCTATGGGCTCTTTCTTATCTGTGCCTATGGCAGCGTGCTTTTCGGCCACGCGGCAGGATTGATTCCGACCGCCGGCTTGATCGGACTGGGAACTGCCATCATCGCAATTCCAACGGTGATGGGGGTTTCCCGGCATGCCGAGGATATCTCAAAACTAATTCCCCACATGGGCAGGAACGTCATAATTACCATCGCCACACCGGTACTTCTGGCGGTGGGGTTGCTCGCTGATGCGGCCTGGTAATCCGAGAAGAAAATAAAACTATTGGGAATTAACGCGCCAGGGAATACATATAGATACTGGATACTGGATACTGGATGCTGGATGGATTGATAAAGGGCTTAGGTTTCAGGTGATGAACTAATAGTTAAAAGTTAAAAGCTAAAAGTTGAAGGAATAAATTACAAATAACAAATTACAAATCACAAACAAATCACAAACAAATTACAAAACACGAATTACAAAACACAAAACACTAAATACCAAACACCAAATAACAGGCACCAAATGACAGATAACAATTAACGAATACCCAGTACCAAATACCAAATACCGAATACCGAATACTGGATACTGGATACTCGATACTGGATGAGACAATTTTGGATTCTTGCCCGCCTTAGCTTTAAGCGGCGGCGGGTTGGATTGCGGATTTTGGAATATGGGATTGAAAAGAACGCAAAGAGCGGAGCGATTCAAACATTTTAGGCATTTTAGGCATTTTGCATTTCAGGCATTTATAGTGGGCAAACAGGCCCACGGGCCAACCAAGGAGTAATTCATGCACATTACATTCTACGGCGCGGTACGGGAAGTAACCGGTTCGATGCATCTTGTATGGACCGAATCAGATCGTATTCTTCTGGATTGCGGTATGTTTCAGGGGCGGCGAAAGGAAACGGAAGAAAAAAATCGGAGTCTCCCCTTTGACCCCGGGATTTTGTCCAGTATTGTCTTATCCCATGCCCACATAGACCATTCAGGCCGGGTCCCCATGGTGACACGGAAGAATTTCAACGGTCGCATTGTTTGCACGAGGGCCACTGCCCATGCCTGCGAGTATCTCCTTCCGGACAGTGCTCACATCCAAGAGTCGGATGCCAACTACCTGAACTACAAGACCGCTCGTGGTGCGCTCAAGAAGATGTCGCGAAAATCGGATAAGAAGAATCGGAACAAAGGAATACAGGCACGCTTAAAAACAAACGGCCATGATTTGAACATCGAGGCGATCAACGAACTGCTCGACGAACACCAGTTGGAACGGATCCGCCCACTGTATACGATGGAAGACGCTGAAGCGGCCCTGACTTTTTTTGACGGGTATCCATACCGTGAGACGACGGCCGTGGGAAAAGAAGTGACATGTACCCTGTACGATGCCGGGCATATTCTGGGCTCTGCCATAACCGTGCTGCATTCGAGGGAAAACGGGCGGGAGTTGACCATCGGATTTACCGGAGACCTTGGCCGGTTCGATAAACCAATTTTGAAAGACCCGGTGCTCCAGTTTGCCGATGAACACCGGAAACTGGACCTGTTAATCATGGAGAGCACCTACGGCGACCGTGTTCATGAGCCGGTGGTGGATATGGCGCCCAGACTCAAACAGGTTTTAAACGAAACCTTTGACCGGGGGGGACCGTTTTGATTCCCTCTTTTGCGTTTGGTAGGACCCAGGAACTTTTATACGTGATTCACGATCTCTACGACAGGGGCGAAGTGCCGAAGCGACCGGTCTATGTCGACAGTCCTCTGGCCACCAAGCTGACACGGGTCTTCGGAGAACATCCTGAAGTCTATGATGAGGAGACCCATGAAATCTTTCTCCAGCGGGGAGACAATCCGTTTGCATTCGATGAGGTCCACTTTACCGCCTCCGTTCAGGAATCTATCGACCTGATGAAAGAGAAACAGCCCCACATCGTGATATCCGCATCCGGCATGTGTGAATCCGGCCGTATTCTGCACCATCTTCGATACAAGATTCACAACGAACGGAATACCATCCTCATCGTTGGCTATAT
>Ga0056119_1000029_pt1 | contig 36795 bp, 32 predicted proteins | sample WorMettaBAHAMAS1_FD_80076 | JGI IMG/M metagenome (GOLD analysis project Ga0056119, IMG submission 80076) | Marine gutless worms symbiont microbial communities from Max Planck institute for Marine Microbiology, Germany - Olavius tantulus BAHAMAS.1 ...
ACATTAAACGCCAGGTACACCACCAGGCCCTCCTGCTCGCCGGCCAGGGATGCGGAAAATGCCCAGTGTTTTCGCACCCGAGAGGCGATTTCCACCCGATAGATATCCAGCAACTCAACGATCTTGCGGTTGCCCCCGCCGGATCCGCCCACAAGTCCCGGTCGCGGTTCCACCGCCGCGGCAGGGGTCTTGGTGGAGGACGGAGGGGGTGCTTCCCCGACCTCCTGCTTCAGTCTCTCCAAGGCCTTTTGGAGGGGATCGGGCCGGGTCTCCTCGATGTTCTCCTCCAACCGATCGATGGCACTTTGGACCACCTTCTCCGATTTGAAGGTTTTCTTTTTGAGTGATGTTTTGGGGCGCTTCGTTTTGGTTGCGGCAGGCACCGGCGCTTTTGGCTTCAGTCCTGTGGGTTGAGGCACGGCCTGAGCGGCTGCATCCGGGGCGGATTCTTGGGTCGTCGAAACGGACGGATCGGCAAGGGTCACCATGGTCACATTGATGACTTCCGGAAGATAATCACGGCTCGGCAAGCTGCCGGGCGTTAGGATCAGAATTCCAAAAACCAGCAGATGGCACAAGAATGACAGCGAAAAAAAAACCGTCCATGTTCGAAAACTGGTTCCTGTGCCGTGAAGCAGATATGCTTCCCGGTAATGCATGGTGCTACCTTTTCGGAGGGTTTGAATGGTCCTCCATCATGGGCGTGGTGACCATGCCCAATTTCTCCACACCGGCCCCCTTGATTTCCGCCATGATGCGGACGACGACCCCGTAAGGGATGCCACGGTCCGCCCGGAGGAACACTTCCCGATCCGATCGCCTCTCGAGGATCTTCGCCAGCTTCTCATTCAGATTGTCCGGATCGACCTGGAAGTCGTTAATGAACACCTGGCTCTTGGCATCGATGGTGACCACCAGAGGGTCGGACGTTGATGACAACGGTTCCGAGGTCGCTTCCGGGAGGTCGACTCCCACGCCTTGGACCATCATCGGCGCCGTCACCATAAATATAATAAGCAGTACCAGCATAACGTCGACAAAAGGGGTCACGTTTATGTCGGACATCAGACGGGATCTGTAACTACCGCTGTTCATGACTTTCTCCTTCAGCGCGGATCAACTCCCGCTCGATAATGTTTAGAAAATCGGCGGAGAAGCTGTTGAGTTCAGATTCAACCATCCGGATTTTAAAGGTGAAATGGTTAAACGCGATGACCGCTGGAATGGCCACTGCCAAACCCGCGGCCGTGGCGACCAGGGCTTCGGAGATTCCGGGTGCCACCACCGCGAGGCTGGCCGATCCCCGAAGCCCGATGCCGTGGAACGAATTCATGATACCCCATACCGTGCCGAACAGACCGATAAAGGGGGTGGTATTGCCGGTGGTGGCCAGGAAGGGCACCATCTGGGTCATTCGCGTGATCTCTACATTAATCGCCCGCCGCAGCGCTCTCTGTACGTTGTCGATCCCGGAAAATCCGGAACCCAGAGTGCCCGCCTCGCTCCCGCTCCGCTTGGCAGCGATGGGGGCGCCCGATTGGCTTAATCGTTTTAATTCCATATATCCGATCCGGAAGATCCGGGCCACCGGACTGTTTCGGAGCTGTTTGGATTTGGCGAAGGCATCCGATAGATTGCGGCTTTTCCAGAAAAAATCCGTGAACTCCGCCGATTCCCGAAAGGCTTTCCGAGTATACCGCCACTTGATGAAAATGATCGCCCACGTGGCAATTGAAAAAATGAGCAGCAGCAGCAGAACAAACTGCACCATCAGCCCGGCGTTGAGAACCATTTGAAATACGTTCATGCTGTTGGGTAACATCGATCACCTATGCCCACAAAGTTCGAAAAACGATAACATACTAACAAATTTGGAGATTTTGATCACCTAAATTTGTTCCATGGCATACGGCGGCGCTCCAAGAGCATGGGAACGCCGGTTCCGGCCCCCTCTTTCCGGGACCGCTGTAAATCTTCATTGGTTGCGATTTTAAACTTTTAAAGCTATACGATCTGATCATATGTGTCAAGAAATGCGCCGATTCGGAAAGGAACATCAGAATGACCAGGGACATCGCGGATCTGCTGTTTGAAGCCAAATTTCTAAAAGAGATACCCCGATCCGGATTTCAGTTTCTGGGAGCCGGCAGGGAATCGGTGGCAGAGCATTCGTTCATGACGGTGTTCATTGCATTTGTACTTTCGGCCATGGAGCCGGACATCGATGCCCAAAAACTGGTGGCCATGTGCATTGTCCACGATTTGCCGGAATCCCGTATTGGAGACCTGAACAACGTCCAGAAGGTTTATGTGAGAGCCGACGAACCCCGAGCCCTGGAGGATCTGGGCGGCACATCGTCGCTGAAGGCGGACATTGCCGGGCTGTTGTCGGAATTCAATGGCGGTCAATCCCCGGAAGCCAAGCTGGCCAGGGACGCCGACCAGCTCGGGTTGATTCTGGAGCTCAAGGATCTCATCGACAAGGGATATGCACCGGCAAAAAAATGGCTGCCCTATGTCCTGGACAGACTCCAGACGGCTTCGGGCAAACAGGTTGCCGAGGAGATTCTGGCCACGGAACGGGATCGTTGGTGGATGAAAAATTATCTTGACAGTACGGAATCAAATTTATAAGCAGACTCCCTTGGTTCGGCCGCCCCGGACATATTCCCCCACTGCGTTTTGGAACGATGCGGAAATTCTGCCAAGCGGGGCCACAGGGGTAACATTTACCCCGCAGCAACAGCGTCGGACAAACCCATCATAGGCGGAGAAACCCGTCACCATAATGGCGGGTAAACCGTTCGCCCTATGAGCGACATCGTCGCGTTTCATACTATTATGGAGGATTACGATGAATTGGCTTACCCAAACCCTGGGATCGTCCATCGGAAAAAAGCTGATGATGGCGATCACCGGCTTGAGCTTCATCGGCTTTCTAGCCGCACATCTTGCCGGCAATCTAACCATCTATGGCGGGAAGGATGCGTTTAATTCGTATGCCGAGCAGTTGCACTCTCTCGGCCCGGTCCTCACCGTCGCGGAGCTGGGTCTGCTGACCTTCGCCCTCATCCACGTGTTGACCGGCTTGCTGCTCTTTTACCGGAACTGGCAGGCACGGCCGAGCCGATATGTCGTCGACCGGAGCTCGGGGGGCCGCAGTATCGGGTCGAGGACCATGCCGTATACCGGCGTCATCATCCTGGCGTTTGTTATTTTTCATCTGCTCAATTTCAGCTTTGTGGATAAGAGTCAGACCACCATCTTCGAACTGGTTGCCAATTCCTTCCAGAATCCTGTCTACGTTCTCATTTACGTGGCGACCATGGTGGTGGTGGCCCTCCATGTGAGCCACGGATTCTGGAGTCTGTTTCAGACCATCGGGGCCAATCATCCGAAATACACGCCGACCATCACGCTGCTCGGACTGTTGCTCAGTCTTGTGTTCGGCATCGGGTTTGGCTTCATCCCGGTATACATCCTATTTATCGCTTAGAAAGGATCTGTTATGACCCTCGACGCCAAGATACCCCTCGGTCCCCTGACCGATAAGTGGGATCAACACAGTTTCAAACTCAAATTGGTCAATCCGGCCAATAAACGCAAGTATGACATTCTCGTGGTGGGTACCGGGCTGGCCGGGGCTTCGGCCGCGGCTTCTCTGGCGGAACTCGGTTACAACGTGAAAGCCTTTACGTATCACGACTCCCCCCGCCGGGCCCACAGCATCGCCGCCCAGGGCGGCATCAACGCGGCTAAAAACTACACCAACGAGGGCGACAGTATCTGGCGCCTCTTCTATGACACCGTCAAGGGGGGCGATTTTCGGGCCCGGGAGGCCAATGTCTACCGGCTGGCCCAAATCAGCAACAACATCATCGATCAATGCACGGCCCAGGGCGTCCCGTTTGCCCGGGAATATGGGGGACTGCTGGCCAATCGAAGCTTCGGCGGCGCCCAGGTGTCCCGGACCTTTTACGCCAGGGGACAGACGGGCCAACAGCTTCTCATCGGGGCATACAGCGCCATGATGCGGCAGGTGGCGCTTGGAAAGGTAGAGCTTTTGGCCCGGCGGGAAATGCTGGATGTGGTTGTGAGCAACGGTCGTGCCCAGGGGATTGTCGTCCGAAATATGGTCACCGGTGAACTGGAAACCTACGCGGGCCACGCCGTATTGCTATGCACCGGTGGCTACGGGAATGTATTCTATCTGTCGACCAACGCCATGAACTGCAATGTGACGGCGACCTACCGGGCCCATCGGCGTGGCGCTTACTTTGCCAACCCCTGTTTTACCCAGATCCACCCAACGTGCATTCCGGTCCACGGAACCTATCAATCAAAACTGACGTTGATGAGCGAGAGCCTCCGAAACGACGGCCGTGTCTGGGTCCCCAAACAGGCCTGGGACACGCGCGCCCCCAACGACATACCGGAAGGCGAGCGGGACTACTACCTGGAGCGCAAATATCCCAGTTTCGGTAATCTGGTTCCCCGTGACGTGGCCTCCCGAAACGCCAAAGAACAATGCGACATGGGAAAAGGCGTGGGCGAAACCGGGTTGGCGGTATATCTTGATTTCAGGGACGCCATCCAGCGGGACGGTAGGGATACCATCGAAAAGAAGTACGGTAATCTTTTCCAGATGTATGAAAAAATCACGGCCGACAATCCCTATGAAATGCCCATGCGGATCTACCCGGCCGTTCACTACACCATGGGCGGCCTCTGGGTCGACTACAATCTCATGAGCACGGTGGATGGGCTTTTCGTACTCGGGGAAGCCAATTTCTCCGACCACGGCGCCAACCGACTCGGGGCCAGCGCCCTGATGCAAGGACTGGCCGACGGTTATTTCGTCATCCCCTATACCATTGGCGGTTATCTGAACACCGTGTCCTGGGATCCGGTCACCGCCGAAGGCCCGGCGTTCAGCCAAACCGTCTCAGAAGTGGATGCCCGGATCCAGCGGCTGCTCTCGGTGAACGGGACCCGAACGGTGGACGATTTCCACCGTGAGCTGGGCCTGATCATGTGGGATTACTGCGGCATGTCCCGAAACGACGACGGCCTCGAGAAAGCCCGCGGCATGATTCAGAACCTCCGGGAAGAATTCTGGAAAGATGTCCGGGTGCCGGGCGATGACAAGGATCTCAACCAGAGCCTGGAAAAGGCCGGCCGGGTGGCCGATTTCCTGGAGTTCGCCGAACTGATGATTATCGACGCTCTGGGACGCCGGGAGTCCTGCGGCGGCCATTTCAACGAAGCGTTTCAAACCGAGGAAAATGAAGCGCTTCGGGACGACGATAATTTCTCCCACGTCTCGGCCTGGGAATTTGCAGGAGATGGCGCGGAGCCGGTTTTCAACAAGGAGCCGCTGGTCTTCGAAAATGTTGAACTAGCCACGAGGAGTTACAAGTGACAAAGACCATCAATATCACTCTGAAAATCTGGCGCCAGAACGGGCCCAAGAAAAAGGGCCGGCTGGAAACCGTCAATGCCACGAACATCAGCACGGATATGTCCTTTCTGGAAATGCTGGATGTGGTCAATGAAAATCTGACTCTGGACGGCAAAGAGCCCATCGCCTTTGAAAGCGACTGCCGGGAAGGCATCTGCGGTGCCTGCGGCTGCGTGGTCAACGGGGAAGCCCACGGGCCGGAAAAGGGCACGACGCTCTGCCAGCTCCACATGCGGCACTTTTCCGACGGCGACACCATCGTCATCGAACCGTGGCGGGCCAGGGCCTTTCCCATTATCAAAGATCTGGTGGTCGACCGCGCCGCCCTGGAAAATTTAATTCGTGCCGGCGGCTACATCTCCGTCAATACCGGCAGCGCCCCGGACGCGAACACCCTTCCGGTACCCCAGGTGGATGCGGAGTTGGCCTTCGACGCAGCCGCCTGTATCGGCTGCGGCGCATGCATTGCGGCCTGCCCCAACGCATCGGCCATGCTGTTTGTGGGTGCCAAGGTGTCCCACATGGCCCTGTTGCCCCAGGGGCGCCCGGAGGCGGCCAGGCGAGCCCTGTCCATGGTGAAGACCATGGATGCCCTAGCCTTCGGCAACTGCACGAATCACAAGGAGTGTGAAGCGGTCTGCCCGAAAGAAATCTCCATTACCAACATCGCCCGGCTGAACCGCGAATACATCAAGGCCGGATTTGGATCCGTCGAAGAATAGCCCGCAGCCACTTTTGACACATTTCCTTCGGCCCGGTCCCAGGATCGGGCCGTTCTCTTTTATAGCCAATTCCTGGAAAGATTTCATGCCATGTTCGGAGTGGGGGTTTGACAAATGGCTGGCCGGGAAATAGTAATACGTGTTCTTAATCCGATACGGGAGCAGAGAAGTCGATGAAACCATGGGAGAAATATTTCGACAAGCTGCACGCATGGATGCCGAGCACGGATGATTTCAACTTGCCGATCTGGGCCGATGTCATTGTAATCGTTATCGGTGCGCTGGCCATTTGGATCGCCGCCCGCTGGGTCATCGGGATTATAGACCGGCGGGCCACGGACCGCGGCGGCATCCCTCTACAGGAACAGACCTTCAGCGTCATCCGAAAGGGGATCGGATATGCCATCATTCTCATTGTCGGCACCAATTTTTTCCAACTGTTTAAATTTGAAGGTATAGAGAAACTCTTCAGCGCGGGCATCATCATTGCCCTGGCAAATCCGGCACGGGAATTCGTGAATATCGCGATTTACTACCTGGAACGGTATGTCGCCAGAAAAACGCGCACCAAAATAGATAATATTCTCTTCGACCTGCTTAAAAAACTGGCCGGCGTCATTCTCTATGCCACCGCCATCGTCATTGCCATGTATCTGCTGGGGATCAACATCATGCCCTTTGTGGCCGGCGCCGGGGTGGCCGGGGTCGCCATCGGGTTTGCCGCCAAGGAAACCCTGTCCAATCTGATCGCCGGCATCATGCTGATCATCGATCGCCCATTCGAAGTGGGCGACCGGATCGAGGTGTGGAGCGCCCCGAAAAACAGCGCCACCTGGGGCGATGTCGTCGATATCGGCTTTCGGGCCACCAAAATAAGGACCACCGACAACATCGTGATCATCATCCCCAACAACGAAATCATGATGCGGGACATCATCAATTACACCACCTTGGACGGCAAGATACGGGTGCGTATCAACATTGGCATCGCATACGACGCCGACATTGAAAAAGCGAAAGAACTGATCATTGAAGTGGCCAAATCGGCAGCCTGGATCTCCGATCACCCGCCGCCAAAGGTGGAAGTGAGGAATTTCGGGGCATCATCCGTGGATCTCCAAGCCCGGGTCTGGATCCACAACGCCCGGCGCCGGATGGATACGATCACTTATATCACCGATGGCGTAAAAACGGCATTTGACAAGGAGGGGATCGAAATCCCCTATCCCAAGCGGGACATTCACATTAAGCGGGAGGTCACTGCGGAAAACCCGGAATAACAGTGTGAAAGGCTCACCAATGCCATCATCACATGGCTTTCGGATACGATGAAGCTATCCATGGGACAAATTGCCGAATACCTGGACCTGCCGGTCCAAACCGTCGAGCGGTGGATCCGCCAGGGACGGATTCCCGTTCACCGGGACGGTCATTCCTGCGCGTTTCATCGGGGTACGCTGGAACGCTGGGCCAAGGCCCACAATCTGAAATTTTCACCCCCCCGGTCCCGCCAGGAAACGCCCCAAGAGGACCCATTGGAGAATCTTCTGCCGGTCATGCAGCGCGGCGGTATCCATTACGGAATCCAGGCGGAGGGAGTAGCGTCGGCGTTGCGGGAAGTGACCAAACGCATTCCGGGCATTGCGTCGGAGCACCGTGAGGAACTCCTGGAAGGCCTGCTGGAACGGGAACGGCTGGCATCGACCGGCGTCGGCAGGGGTATCGCCATTCCCCATTTGCGCACCCCGCTGTCGGAACTGCTGAGCGAGCCGGTGATCACCACCTGCTTTCTCGCCCATCCGATGGATTACCGTGCGGTGGACGATCAACCGGTATTCGTTCTCTTTGCCCTGCTCTGTCCGTCCGTAAAAGCCCATCTGCACCTGTTGTCCCGCTTGTCCTACTGTGCCAGGGATAACGCATTCATCGATTTCCTCCGATCGGTGCCGGCTGAAAAAGACGTGATTGAGCGGATCGCCAAGTTCGAAAAGCAACTGGAATTATCCGGGATGTGAGCCCCAGACCCAGATCGTCCGAGCATAAATAGGTCCCCATCTGTAACGTATGAAACGAATCTTGACCTCATGGCGATATCCTGGCCGATGGCGCGTATTCCGGTTTGACGACCGGCTGCTGTTGATTCTAATCGCCATTATTGTCAGGATTTGCGCCGGTCTGGCCGCTATCGCCCTGAACCGGGCCCTGATTGCCATGCTCGACTGGCTTCACGCCGTTCGACACTACTGGTGGGCCTTTATATTGCCGGCTGTCGGTGCGGCCTTGTCATCCATTTTCCTGAATAAAATTGTGAATGAAGGTCCCGGCCACGGGGTCCCGGAGGTCATCTACAGCGTCTCCCGGTACGGTGGACTGATGCGGCTGAGATCGAGTTTTTCGCGGCTGATCTCCAGTTGTCTCACCATTGGCAGCGGAGGCTCCGCAGGGCCCGAAGCGCCGGTGGTGATGAGCGGTGCGGCGATCGGATCCAACATCGCCAAATTCTTCTCACTGAATGACCGGCAGCGGGTGGCCCTAGTTGGATGCGGCGCCGCGGGGGCCATTTCCTCCATCTTCAATGCGCCCATTGCCGGGATGGTCTTCACCATCGAGGTGATTATAAGTGAATGGAAAGCCATCAATATCATCCCGGTGGCCATTGCGTCGGTCGCCGGCGCACAGATCAGCCGTATTCTCCAGGGAAATCAGATTGCCTTCGATCACCGGTTGTTCCACATTGATATGCTGGATATTGCCGCCTGTTTCGGGCTGGCCGTGCTCTGCGCCCTGGCGTCCATTCTGCTCACCCGTCTGTTGAGGTCCACCGCCCGGCATTCCGGCAAATGGAAGGCCCCCTTATGGGCCCGTGCTGCTGCCGGCGGATGTGCCGTCGGCTTGATCGGCTTTCTGTTCCCGGTGGTACTCGGTGAAGGATATCACTCCATTCGGGAGATGATTAACGGTACGTTCATGACCGGTATCGGGATTATAGCCCTGGCGGCTCTGGCCAAAATCGTCGCCACATCCCTGACTCTGGGCACGGGGGGATCCGGCGGTATTTTTGCGCCCAGCCTGGTCGTGGGGAGCCTGGTGGGCCTGGCGTATCACCGGGCGCTGGTGTTTGTGTGGCCGACAGTGGACTGGGTGAACGAGGGCTGTTTTGCCCTATTGGGAATGGCGGGACTGATCAGCGGCATGCTCCAGGCACCCCTGACCGGCATTTTTTTGATTGTGGAAATCACCGGCGGTTACGAGGTCATGCTCCCCCTGATCATCGTATCGGCCATATCCACCACCGCATGTCATTACTTCGAGCCGGTATCCTTTTATTTGAAGGAGCTGGTGGAGAAAGGCCAGCTTCTGCGACCCGGTACCGACGCCCGGGTGCTGGCCGACATGAGCATTGAGGAACTGATCGAGACCGACTGCCTATGTGTGCACCAGAACATGCTGCTAAGAGATTTCATCGATATCGTCAAACGGTCCCCGCGTAATTATTTCCCGGTGGAGGACGAGGACACCGGACGGTTTTTAGGTATGATCCACCTTGACGATATCCGCCCGTATATGTTCAACACGGGTATGTACGATGCATTAATGCTGGGACAGATTATGAACACCGGCGTGGAAGCCGTTACCCCGGGAGATGATCTGACCGAGGTGCTTCAACGGATGGACAACCACCGGCTGTTCAGTATGCCCGTGGTGTCCAACGGCCGGTTTATGGGGATGATTTCAAAGGCCACACTTCTGGATCAGTATCGCAAAGAACTGATGGTGCAGACATCCGGCGAATAATTCATATCACTACCTATTGTTTTAACGATGCTGAAAGGGAATGACCATGGAACCCAAATTATTCCACATTTTTCGAAATACACCCCTGGGCCGGGAGACCCTCCTACAGTCCCTTTTCTTTTGCAATACCGTTGGGAGCAGCCTGGTCGTGTATATTCCCAAGCATACCAAGTTTTTGATGTATTTTGAAAACGACGTGGTCCAGGTGGATCTGGACGGTTCCTATCTGACCGCGCCGGAGACGGCGTTGGAGCATGCGTCCGAGCTGGCCACAGACGCCGGCATCAAACCGGTGTTTCTGGAGCCGAAAAATTATACCGCTTCCACCCTGCCCGATATCTCCACCGACTTTGACTTCATGTGCTGTCCCCGGAGCATCAGTGACCTATCATCGAAAATCGGGCTGGGATACATCGGACCTCGGGTACGACGAATTGTCCAATCGGCAAAATTTCCCGTTCTGGTTACCAGTCCGGCGTTTAAACCCTGGAGCCGCGTTTCCGTTCTATTCGGAGGTTCTTCAAACGCGGTCAATGCGCTGCGGCTAGGCATACGCATCAGCCGGGAATCCGGATTCCCCCTGGATATGTTCACCCAGGTCGAAAAGCGCTCGCCGGATTACTATAAAACCATCATCCGAGAACAGGGCCTGGAGGCTGACCGGGAGCGACACGTGGAAGACTGGCACTTTTTTGAAAGGGGCACATTCGAAGAAAATCTCTACGCCATTCCCCACGATTCACTGGTCATACTTGGGGCTTACGGGCATGGTCTGATCCGGGACTTCATGTTCGGCAGCAAAATGGAAAAGGTTCAGTCGACCATCACCAACAACCTGCTGATCGCAGGACCGAACTATTCGGCGAGGGTGTAGTGGAAATCCCGAACGCGATTGAAAAGCGGTCATAAACTGAGCCTTCGGGCCAAAACGCAAAATCCGAGTATCGAAACCCGAAATCCGAAATAAATTCGAATGACAAACACAGAAAAGTCCATGCCCACATCCCTGAAACAAAGCATCACATGTAAATCCTTAGGATAATAATGTGTGCAAAGGATGTATTTCGAAGATTTGAACATTCGGATTTGGTGTTTGTTTCGAATTTCGATATTCGGATTTCGGATTTACCGGATGGCCATATAAAATTCTGGCCTTCCCGGATCGCCGATGCAGATGGTCGCCTCCACATCACAAGGTCCACATAAGTTGCTTGTGATCCACCAGGGTGCTCTGGGGGACTTTATTCTAACCTTTCCGGCACTGGATCTTCTCAACCGCCAGACCGGGCCTGTGGATGTCCTGTGCCAAGCCCGGCTGGGGCATGTGGCCTGCCGACTCGGCCTTGCGGAGCGCTATTATTCTCTAGATAGCGCAGCCTTTGTCTCCCTCTTTACCGCCGTCCTCGAAGCACCCGCAGAAGCCATCCTGAAAACCTATGACACGATCCTTCTGATATCCTTCTCAACTTCGGTCGAAAAGGTACTTCGAGGCGGCCTCCCGGCCCGGATTTACCGTGTCCCGCCGCGCCCGCCGGACCAAACCAAGATCCATGTGGCTGAATATATTGTTAAAAAAATGGAGCTGGCCGGATTGGCGGAATCTGTCGGGGTTGGGGTTGTCACGCCTGGGTGGCCGGAAGGCCGGAATCGCCCTCGGGCCGATCAGAGCCGTATATTGTTGCATCCGGGGGCGGGAAGCCACCGAAAACGCCACCCCCTCGAGCATTTCAAGGCCATTTTTGACGCCCTTCAGGAAGCCGGGATGAAACCGGTGGTGGTCATCGGTCCGGCGGAACAGGATTTGACCCATCGTATCGCCCACGAATGGAACCATGAAGCACCGTTGGTGATCTCTGATCTGGACCTATTGATGGATACATTGGAAGTTGCGGGCGGTCTGATCGGAAACGACTCCGGAGTCAGTCACCTGTCCGCGTGGATGGGTCTTCCGACCGTGGCTTGTTTCGGCCCCACCGACCCGGCCTGCTGGCGCCCGTTGGGTCCCCGGGTATCTGCGGTCCAACCGCCCCGGAGCGATTCTGCTGAGTCCTCCGGCAGCAACGGGTTGGGCAATGCCACGGCGGGGCTGGAGGATATTTCCCCGAAAAAGGTACTGGATGAGTTTATAACGCTCTGGAATGTATCATCCGGATAACATCTCGTGACGATGTTAATCTCATGCTAAAATTTTTCCGAAATTTTAGCATTTTGACAACAAAAAAGACGATGGTTAAGATGGCACCATCCATAAACAATGGAGCACGGAGTGACCATGAATCCCAATGACGCACCCAGGGCCGTCAATCAGAGAATTTTTCAGCTCGGCTTGTCCGTGGAAACCACCTCCCTATATCTGATTTGCTGCGGCATGCGCGAATCCGGAATGCCGATTTCGCTGGAGGGACTTGGTCAGAAGTGGAACAGCTCGGAGGAGGCCCTGGCCCGCAGCCTGGGGGAATTGGAGTCAATGCATATCCTCCAGTTGGAACCCCGGGAAAAGGTCGATTCACCGGTCTATGTGCTTACCCCGGATGAGGTCTGGAACACCGATTAGCCAGTCCAGTTGATGAAATGGACCGGCTATTGTTCTTTGAGGCGCTTAAGTTCCTCTTTGACACACTCCAGTATTTCCAGTCTTGTCGCATCCCGTCGCATTCCCGGACAGCTGTCGGCCATGGCGTACCAGGTGTCGACGTCCTTCAGGATGGCTTCGATAAATGGCCACGCCCGGCACATTTCGGGTTTAACCGGGTGAATCCGGCACGTCTGATCCCAGAATATACAGTACCCGTCATTCCCCTGGGCCAAGATCGGTTTGCCGCCGGACCGGACGCAATAAACCTCCTGGAATTGGATCGGATCCATGGTGACGAATTCGGATATCGAAATGATATCCGCCGGGGTTAGGAATGTGCCGCCATATCCGTTACAGCAATCTCCACACATGGTGCACTCGAAGAGATCTGATGACGTCATCGGCGTTATACCTTGAGCCTTGATTCAATGGCGCGCTTGAGCGTTACCTGGTCAACATATTTGAGATCGCCGCCGACCGGAACACCGGACGCGATCCGGGTGACGGTCACCGGCAATTCGGACAACTGCTCCTGAAGATATGCTGCGGTGGCCTCCCCTTCCACACTCGTGCCGGTGGCGAGCAACACTTCCCGGATCTTCCCGGATGCGGCCCGCTGGACCAACTCCCGAATACGGATATCTTCCGGACCGATGCCGTCCATGGGAGACAACACCCCGGAGAGCACATGGTATCGGCCACGGAATGCTCCGGAGCGCTCGATGGAAATCATGTCCGCCGGTTGCTGCACGACACAGATCACGGCTGCGTCCCGATTCGGATCCCCGCAGATGCCGCATACGTCGCGATCGCTCAAGGCAAAACAGGACCGACAAAGGCGGACGTTTTGTTTCACGTCATAGATGCTGCGCGCCAGCGCTTCCGCCCGGCGCCTCGGGGACCGGAGAATATGCATGGCCAGACGCTCGGCGGTCTTCTCGCCGATTCCCGGCAGTTTGGATAACTGTTTGATAAGATTGCGTATGGAGTCAGGGTAGTAGTTCATGGAGTTTAGGTTTGCCCGTGAGCCCGTTTGCCCGTTCGCCCGTTTGCCGGTTTGCCCGTGGGCCCGTTTGCCCGTGGGCCGGTTAGCTTGTTGGCCTGTGTTTGCCGGTTGAACCGGCTCGCGTAGAAAGCCGCCGGAGGAAAACCTCTCTCGGGAAAACCGGTAAACGGGCGAACGGGCAAACCAGTATCTGAGTTAATGCCTGTTGGATAAGAAGGACGACTTCGTTAACTGTTGAATCAACAACTTATTATGCCAACCCTGGTATATTCATCCCGCCGGTCAGCTTCCCCATCTCTTCAGAGACCATTTCCTGGGCCTTTGAAAGGGAATCGTTTACCGCCGCCAGGATCAGATCTTGGAGCATGTCGACATCCTCCGGGTCCACCACCTCCTGTTCGATCCGTATCGACACCACCTGCTGTTTCCCATTGGCCACAACGCGGACCATGCCCCCCCCAGCAGACGCTTCGACGGTTCTCTCGGCGAGCTCTTCCTGGAGCTTCAGCATCTTAGACTGAAGCTTCTGGGCCTGCTTCATGATGTTTCCCATTCCCTTCATGGACACTCCTCCCGGTAAAATCGTTCCACGATGTTACGAATCTTTCGCCCAAAGCGAAACATGAACATACAAAAACAGCGAACCGTTATAAACTGCAAAAACTCGTTGTTCCATCCCGATCTTACAGTTCATAAGGTGCTGGTGGGATGGGTCGAGATCGCTTCTCATACCGTTGAAAAGAATAAAAATCAATCCGGCTTTATCAGTTTCACATCAACGACCTTACCGTTGAAAATTTCCAGCGCCTCGGTCACCAGCGGGTGGCTCAGGGCATCCTGTTTCATCTGTTCCGAGGCTTTTTTTTTTGCGGATCGGGCCTTTGCCCGACTGCCGCCGGCGCGCACGACCACCCGCCGTTTGGTTCCGAAGATTTTCTCGCTGATCGCTTCGAGAATGTCGCGGTTTTTGGATTTCTGGATCATGGTGAGGTTGAACCCATTGTCATTGAGCTCGATCTCCAGCACCTCGTCGTCCAGGGATTTAAGGGTGGCTTTAGACAGGCTGGCCGCCAGGGCCGGGTGGTTGCCGGACAGATGGGCTAATAATCGCTCCCACGCCGCCTCGGGTGTCGCGGCCGGATCGCTGGATCCCTGTGGTGCCGGGGGCTCTGCCTTCTGTTGTCCAACATTTGCTGCCACGACCTCTTTGTCAGGAGGGGGCTGCCCGGGGGCGCCTGACGGCCGGTTGCCCGCGTCTGGCACGTGGTTTTTAACATCCGTCCGCAACCGATCGATTTTTTCGATCAGATCGTCTATGGGAAGTGCGGGAGCTGTCCGTGCCAGGCGGATACCGAGCATTTCCATGACCAGTTTGGGCTGGACGGAATAGCGGATCGTGGGTTCCTCCCGATAGATCATCTCGAAAAGCTGATCGAGAATTCCCACTGAAATGTCGGTCACCTGCTGTTGCATCCGGTCGATTTCGTGGGAAGGGAGATCGATCAGCTTTTCCGGAAGTTGACACAGCTTGATCACCAGCAGATTCCGGAAATGCTGAATCAGGTCGGCATGCAATTTCTTCAAGTCGAGCCCGTGCTGGTACACGCCATCGATCACTTCTATAATCCGACCGACGTCCCGGGCCAACAAGGCATCGGACAGATCGAAAACGATCTGCTGTTCGATGAACCCGAGTAGTTCCAGGATCTCTTTGCGGGATAAATCCCCCGTCAGGCCGCTCATGATCTGGTCCAGAAGGCTCAGGGCGTCCCGCATGCATCCTTGAGCTTCCCTGGCAATCAGCCATAATCCTTCGGGATCGGCCGAAACGCCTTCCTGCTCGCAGATCGTTTGCATGTGTTTTGAAATGGCACCGGCATCGATGCGTCGAAAGTCGTGCCGCTGGCAGCGGGAAAGGATCGTGATGGGGATTTTGTTCGGCTCGGTGGTGGCGAAAAAAAACAGGACGTGTGGCGGTGGTTCCTCCAGCGTCTTCAACAGGGCGTTGAATGCCGACAGGCTGAGCATATGCACTTCGTCAATAATATAAATTTTGTAACGACTTCGGGCCGGCATGTATTTTACATTTTCCCGAAGTTCCCGGACCTGGTCCACGCTGTTGTTGGAGGCGCCGTCAATCTCGAATACATCGACCGAATTGCCGGCAGTTATTTCCAAGCACGACGTGCAGGTGTTGCAAGGGTGGTCTGTGGGCCCCTCCTGGCAGTTCATGGCTTTGGCCATGATCCGGGCCACGGTGGTCTTGCCCGTGCCCCTGGGCCCTGCAAACAAAATGGCATGGGCCACCCGTTCGGACACAATGGCATTCTGAAGCGTTCGCGTCACGTGATCCTGCTGGATCACCGCCTCAAATGTCTGGGGACGATATTTGCGTGCTAGAACAAGATAGGACATGGGGGAAACACCTTTGCCCGAACGGTCCTCCATATTCTGGTTCTCGTGAACTTTTCGGGATATCCGGGATGAGGGCTCTGCACTGGATCGGTTGCGAACACGTCACCGCCCTCCCAGGCAGGAGGGCGGTGACGTGTCATGAAAAATGGCGGAGAGAGAGGGATTCGAACCCTCGGTGCCGCTGTTAACAGCACACACGATTTCCAGTCGTGCACCTTCAGCCAGCTCGGTCATCTCTCCAAAAAAAAATTTTGGCGGAGAGGGTGGGATTCGAACCCACGATCCCGCTTTTGGCAGGATACTGCTTTTCGAGAGCAGGGCCTTCAGCCACTCGGCCACCTCTCCGTTCCCATCCCCATGAAAATCAAATGGGATATGTATCCACTTTAGTCCTCCCTGTCAATATATTCCCATGGGCGATTTCCCTTGAACTACATCTTGGGTTGTAGTATCTGACTCGCTACCCTTCGGGCGGGTTCTTCACGACCTGCAAACCGAATATTTCCAAAAGAGTTCGGGAGTTAACCTTTCCCGGAAGCGACAATCAAGGGCCGGATGTTGCGGCGGTTCCAGACGGCCGCAAAACGCGACGCCCAAAACGATTAGGATGGTGTCTATGGCCGAAGTACTTCCCTTCCGGGGGATCACCTATAATCCTTCGGTAATCGAGGATATGGCAGAGGTGGTCATGCCACCCTTTGATGTCATTTCCCCGAAGGAACAAGACGATGCCTATCGGTTGCATCCGCACAATATGATCCGTTTGGAGCTCAGCCGGAAAAATCCGACGGATACCGATAACGACAATGCCCATGTCCGGGCCGCCCGGACGTTCAACGACTGGCTATCCCAACACATTCTACTCCAGGACGAGGTTCCGGCGTTCTACTTGGCGACGACCGAATTTTCCATCGACAAAACGGAATTTAAGCGGGTGGGACTGATCGGGCGTATCCGTTTGGAGCCCTTCGAAAACGGCGTGGTTCGACCCCACGAGAAAACATTCTCTCGAGTTCGGGCGGACCGTCTTGATCTGATGAAGGCCAGCCGGACCAATTTCAGCCCGATTTACGCGCTCTACCCCGATACGGATGCGTCTATCCGCAGACACTTGGACACGGCAGTGGAGAATCAGGCAGCGGTCACCGATTTTGTGTATCGAAATGGCCATCGCCATCGCCTGAGGCGAATAACGGATTCGACCACCCAGCAGCGTCTTTCAGAAGAATTTCGACAACGCATTATTTACAATGCCGACGGTCACCACCGGTATGAAACCGCCCTGGCCTACCGACAGTGGCTCAGTGAAAATGATCCTTCGTTTTCAGAAGACCATCCCGCCAACTATGTCATGATGCACCTGACTGCCATGGAAGATCCCGGAATGGTCATTCTTCCGGCCCATCGACTCCTAAGGGAGGTGCCGGCGGATTCCCGCAAGCACCTCCTGGAAAATGCCCCTGAGTTCTTCCAGGTCGAACGGATACCTTTTGGAGACAACGGCGGCGTCACCGCCTGTCGCGAACTGGTGTCTCGCCTTGGGAATGCCGGTACGGACACCCGGATCGGCATTTGCATGAAAGACCGCAGGGAGTTTTTTCTACTGACACTGAAACCCAACGTCATGGATCAACGGTACCGCCACGAACTATCAGACACCTTGCGGGATATTGACGTGACGGTTCTAACGCGTCTGATCTTTATGGATCTGCTGGGTTTCGACAACGCCCGGCTGAACAATGAAAAACTCATCGGCTACGCCAGCACCGCCCGGAAAGCCGTGGAAGAAGTCGGCAGCGGAGAGTACGATATTACATTCATCCTGAACCCAACACGGATCGATCAGGTCCGACGGGTCGCCGACGATGGGATCATCATGCCCCGCAAGGCGACCTATTTCTATCCGAAGGTCATCGCCGGGCTGGTGATGAATAGATTGGAGCCCGGTTTAGGGTAGCTCCAAGTTGAAAGGTGAAACAGCTGAAAGGTGAAAGCTTGCCCGCCGCCGCCGGGCTGAAAGCTATAAGTATAACGATTTACAACGAATGACGTCCCGCGGAGCGGGACAAATGACAAAATGACGCTGCAGTCATGCAGCAAATGACCATTCAACCGCCGGTGAACGGGCTAACCCGCTTCAGGCGGCAAACATCTCCTCCACTTCCGTCGTATACGCCCCATCCGCTTCATAAATCACCAGGGGTGCTTCAATGATGCTTCCGGGCCGTCCCCCGTGGATCCCCTCAACCAGAATCAATTTAGCCGCAGACGCGGCCTTGGAATGAATCGGCCGGATGCGCTTCGGTTCGATTCCCTCGCTTCGCATGGCGCCAGTCAGATCCACGGATCGCTCTGCCGGACAGATGGTCACGAACCGGCCACCGACCTTCAGCATCCGGCGGGTGGCCTGGAGAACTTCCGTGATGGTGGCGGCAATTTCATGACGCGCAACGGCCCGTTCCGGCTCGGGATTGACCTTTCCGCTTTGGGCTTTACGGTACGGCGGGTTGCAGACGACCCTGTCGAAAGGACAAGGGAAGGCTTCGTGGATGGACTCCCGCAAATCGTGTTGCACGATGGTAATCCGATTCTCCAGGTTGTTTTCCCGAATATTGGCCATTGCCAACCGGTAGAGTTCAGGCTGGATTTCCATACCATAGATTTGGATGTCGGCCCATCGGTAGGCAAGGATCAAGGGGATTACCCCGCTGCCGGTTCCCAGATCCAGCAGAATCTCCCCGGATCGGGGCCGGGTATAGTGGGCAAGAAGTACGGCATCGATGGAGAACCGGTACCCATGCCGCCGCTGGTAAATCAGGAGCCGCCCATCAAAAAGCGTATCGGTGGTGTACTGAGTCATCGTGTCGCCGTTGGTCAGGACCGTCCATCACGTGGGATCCGTCTATTTGGTGAGTTGAATTTTTGGGGTACTGGAGTCATGGAGTGATGGCGTCTCAGAGCATCGATTCATCGGTCGAGCAGGATTTTCGATGTTTTCAGGTTTACTTGGCCCGGCACTGGACCTATAACGGTCCGATTTTAAATTTGATATCCGCCACCGTCCCCTCCCCCAGGGATTGGTTCACATTTTGGAGAATATCTTCCTTCATGAATTGAAGCTGATGGAGCCAGGTAGAACTGGCGGCATGCACCAACAACAGGTTGCCTTTGAATGCCGCCGGCCGGGTGTTGGCCGCGATCACCGGCCCGACCGCCCGATCCCACAGTTCCCAGATGCGGGTGAGATCGCCGGAGGAAGACCCTGTGGGGCGATGCATCACTTTTCTAAGCACGTTTTTAATGTGAACGATCTCTTTTTTCCGACGCTGTGGATCACTCATACCGTCTACCTGACCCGGGCGTTGCACCAAAAGGAGGCGTTTATGGCCGCTAATTTAAAACTATCATGGGTTGTCCAGGCTAAATCGGGTTTCGAAATGTGTCAAGGGAGGGCTCCCGCTCGATCCGCCCGGAAAAGGTCTCGTCCAAAGATGGGCGCCCGTCTGCGGAAATATCGGGTCGGTCCGCCTCAAACTTCATATGGTCCACCCCCTGCCGGGCTGCTTTTTTCTTGACTTGGGCAGTCCGGTACCTTACCTAAATACGCGAAATTGGGTAGTGCCCGAGCCGAGTGCCCTGTCAATGCCCACTTGATAGTAATTTATTCTGCCTTATAGTGTTGGTGCCAAAGCCTGGCACAGCTCAGTATGATAAACTTCAACCAATGGAATAACCTATGGCATGGGATTGGGAAAAGCTGCAGGAAGAGCAGAAAAAACGAACGGGAGGGCCGGTGCCCCCCCAAATGGATGAAATTGTAAAAAAGGTCAAAAACATCAAGCTTCCCGGGGGGCCGATCATTATCGTGATCATCCTCGCGGTCATCGTGGGTTCTTCGATCTTTTATACAGTGGGAGTTGATGAAGTCGGTGTCGTGCAGCGTTTCGGGAAGTACGTGCGAACCACCGAGCCTGGCCTCAATTTCAAGCTTCCGGCCGGCATTGAAAACGTCACCAAAGTCAAGGTCCGGAGGGTCTACAAAGAGGAATTCGGATTTCGGACGCCCCGATCCGAGGATCGCATGCGCTTTTCCGCCGCCAGCGAAAACGAAAATGTAGCAATGATGCTGACCGGCGATCTCAACGTGGGTGTCGTACCCTGGATCGTTCAATATCGGATCAAAGACCCCTACAATTTTCTATTTAAAGTCCATGACCCTCGCCGCCTGCTCCGGGACATGTCTGAAGCGGCCATGCACCTGGTGGTCGGGGACCGCAGCATCGACGAGGTCATCACCAAGCGGGATGAGATCGCCGTCGAAGCCAGAACCGTCCTCCAGGAAGAACTTGATCTGGCAGAGTCGGGCATTCACATCCAGACCATTGAAATGAAAAAGACCAACGTCCCAGGCCCTGTTCAGCCCTCTTTCAACGAAGTGAACCAGGCCCGCCAACAGAAAGAGCAAATGATTCAGGAAGCACGGCAGGACTACAACAAAGCGATTCCGGCGGCCCGAGGTGAGGCGGAACGGACCGTCAAAGCAGCTGAGGGGTATGCCCTGGACAGAATCAACCGGGCGAAAGGTGATGCGGCCCGATTCGAGGCAATTTACGCCGAGTATTCCAAAGCCAAGGATGTCACCAAGCGGCGCCAGTATCTGGAGATGCTCCAGGATCTATTCCCGAAGCTCGGCAGCAAGTACATTGTGGATTCCGATCAAAAAAATCTGCTGCCCTTGTTGAATCTCGGCAAATCGACTGAAGGGATAAAATGAAAACCAAAGGTGTTTTAATCGTTGTTGTGGCAGCCGTCATTGCCCTGGCATTCTTCTCGGCCTATACCGTAGACGAAACCGAGCAAGTGGTGATCACCCAGTTCGGCAAAGTGATTGGAGAGCCCAAAACCGAACCGGGACTCTATTTCCGGATACCGGTCATCCAAAACGCCAGTTATTTTCCGAAAAATCTACAGGAGTGGGACGGCGACCCGGGGCAGATTCCGACCCAGGAAAAAACCTATATCTGGGTGGATGTGTTTGCCCGTTGGAAGATCGTCGACCCCATTAAGTTTTTCCAGGTGGTCAACAATATGGTCAGTGCCCAGGGGCGACTGGACGACATCATCGACCCTGCCGTTCGGAACCTGATCGCCGAAAACCGGCTCATCGAAACAGTTCGCCGAACCAACCGGGAACTGGAATTCGAGCTGCTCGACTCGGACCTTAAGGAGGAAGTGGCTCTGACCAACATTACCGTTGGCCGGGAGAAAATTGAACAGGCCATCCTTGAACAGGCGCAGCCTAAACTGAAACCCTTTGGAATCGAACTGGTCGACGTCAAAATCAAGCGGGTCAACTATGTCGAAGATGTCCGAAAATCCGTTTATGAGCGGATGATCGCCGAACGAAACAAGATCGCAGAAAAATATCGCTCCGAGGGCAAGGGGGAAGCGCGGAAGATACTCGGTGACAAGGAGAAGGATCTGAAGGAAATTACCTCCACGGCCTATCGCGCCGCAGAGGAGATCAAGGGAAAAGCAGATGCCGAAGCCACGAACATATATGCCTCTGCATTCGGTCTGGATCCCGAGTTCTATTCTTTACTGAAAACCCTCGAAACTTACCAGACCACATTGGACAACAATAGCTCACTGGTGTTGTCCACGGATTCGGAGTTCCTGAAATACCTCAAGGGGTATGAGCCGGAAATATCGGAATAACGCTTGGATATTAGGTATTGGGTATTAGGTATTGGGAACTCGGTGTCTGCAACAGATTTGAGTTAGCAGCAAGTACCCCGTGACTAATACCCAGTACCCAGAAACACCAAGGGCATTGGTGGGATACTTCCACCAATGCCCTTGGTGTTTCTATATATGCAAACTCTGCCCGGCCGATTACTTGCCTTTGCGGCGCTGATGGCGCGTCCGGGCCAGAAGCTTTCGATGCTTATGCTTTCTCATCTTTTTCCGTCTTTTCTTAATGACACTGCCCAAGTGCTCACCCCCTTCTCATTAATCTCAGTAAAGCCGTTTTTCTAACACCCCTCTTTCCAGGTTGTCCACCTTTTTTTTCACAGCACTGAAAAAAATGAAAATGAAGCCCTGTTTTCGGTCCATCCGTATCGGTTGAACGGCCGTCCGCGTTGTGATAATCGTTTTTCGAAATGAAACCACCGAATCAGTTCACAGATCATCAGCTTCTCACGGTCAACAACGTCGTTTCCATGGCCGAGGAGTTGGTCAGCAACTATTATAAAATGTCTGCCAGCCAATGGCTGCGGCCTAAATTTGATGTCAAAACCCAGGCAGAGTTGACACCCGAAGAGACGGTCGATGGTCCTTTTGCACAGATCATCCGTTATGAGGGAAAACGCGACGACTCCTCCCTGGGATCCTCGGCCTATGATTTCTACAAGATCTGCCTGCAGGATGAGGCGATCCTGTCCATCCTTGAAGCCCAGCCCGAGATCCGACTTTCGCCCTTCGTGCTGTACATCGTCACCCATGAACTCATCCATATCGTCCGCTTCAGCCGGTTTCTCCAAAATTTCGACACCTCCCCCGACGAAAAAATGATCGAAGAGGCCCGTGTCCATCATCTTACCCATGATATTCTTCACCCGGAGCGGATCTCCGGAATGTCACCGGTTCTGGAATTCTACGAACGATGGCGACAGCCCCTGGAAAGTTTCAATTCATAGTCCGTGTGCCCGTCTGCCGGTTGGCCCGTTAGCCCGCGTGCCGGATTGAAGCTGCGAAGGAGCGAAGCCCGGTTGGCCCGCCTCTCCACATTTTGGGTTTTATATTTTGGATTTTGGATTGAAGGCATCTCATGGCTCTATCGATTCGCAGCCATCCCTTCTTCCACGCCACTTCTTAAAATCCAGTACTCAGAATTAAGTAACCAGTATCTATAGCATTCTTCGTGCCCTTCGCGGTTCAATTGTGTTTGGTGTTTTGTTATTTGTAGTTTGTTTGTGATTTGTAATTTGTGATTTGTAATTTTTGCTTCAGGTGTTCACCTGACACCCGATACCTGAAACCCGAAACCTGACATCTGAATCCGCTAGAGGTCTACCCGCCTCAGGTTGGCGGACGAGCCTTGAACGTTGAACCTTGAACCTTTTTCAAGCTTTCAGATCGTATTCATTCCAAAATCCGCAGTCTAAAATCCAAAATATGGGCGCCGGACCTTGACATTTTTAAATCCGTATTTATTAATTTTAATGATTATATCAAACCATTACATTATATCTTGAGGATGGGAGTCAAGAATGCCAATTTATGAGTACGAATGCTCCAAATGTGGACATATCGAGGAGGTGATGCAGAAATTTTCGGACAAGCCGCTTTCCCGATGCCCGAACTGCAGCGGAAAACTTCGGAAGCTCATGTCTCAGAGCACATTCCACCTAAAAGGCTCAGGTTGGTACGTTACCGATTACGCCAACAAATCCAACCGCGACTCCTCCGATACCAAGGGGACCTCCAAAAGCGAAACAAAAACGGAGAAAGCAACCGATTCATCGAAAGATTAGGTCAACGCGGCTCCGTTCGTTTCTCGGATTCATGGCCGGACATGAACCGATGACCGTCGGGCACCGGAGGCACGACGATTTGTTAAAAAATAGGTGTGATCCGGCTTTACAAGTACCATTTGATGATTAGAATTTCGAAGACTTAAAAGTATTACCCTACCTAAAAACGCTCATTCGCATACATGGCAGTTAAAGGCGTAGTCAGTGGGGGAGAAAGTGACCTTCGAATCTTACCTGCGCCGGCATGTTGCGACCATGAACGTTTATAGCCATACAATTTTTGGAAGTTTGGGAAACCGTAAATCAATTTAGGAAAAGGAGATGAGGGACCATGAAATTGAGACCTTTGCAGGATCGCATTCTTGTTCAGCGGGTCGAGGAAGAGACGACGACCAAAGGCGGCATCATCATTCCGGACACCGCCAAGGAAAAGCCGGCGGAAGGCAAGGTAGTCTCCGTAGGCAACGGTAAAGTGGGCGAAGACGGCAAACGCGTTCCGCTTGAGATCAAGAAGGGCGACCGGATTCTGTTCGGAAAATACTCCGGAACCGAAGTCAAAATCGAAGGCGAGGAATTCCTGATCATGCGCGAAGACGACGTGCTTGGCGTTATCGACTAACCAAATCAATTCCAATTGGAGGATATGCAACGATGAGATCAAAAGTAATCAAGTATGACATGAAAGCCCGTGAAGCCATGCTAACCGGGGTAAAAACGCTTGCTGATGCGGTTGTCGTGACGCTGGGACCCAAGGGCAGAAACGTCGTTCTCGATAAGGCATGGGGTTCCCCCACAGTGACCAAAGACGGTGTTACCGTAGCCAAAGAGATCGAGCTGGAGGACAAATTCGAGAACATGGGCGCTCAGATGGTCAAAGAAGTGGCCAGCAAAACGAGTGACATGGCAGGTGACGGTACGACCACCGCCACCGTTCTGGCCCGAGGAATTTACGAAGAGGGTCAGAAACTGGTCGTGGCCGGAAATAATCCCATGGCCATCAAGCGAGGCATCGACAAGGCAGTGGAGGTGACCGTCAAGGAACTCCATAAAATGAGCAAACCGACCAAGGACCAGCGGGAAATCGCCCAGGTCGGAACCATCTCGGCGAATAACGACGAGACCATCGGCAACATTATCGCCGAGGCCATGAACAAAGTCGGCAAAGAAGGGGTCATTACAGTAGAGGAAGCCAAGGGCATGGAAACCACCCTGGAGGTGGTCGAAGGCATGCAGTTCGATCGCGGGTACCTCTCACCGTACTTCGTCACCGATCCGGACAAGATGGTTGCAGCCCTGGAAGATCCCTATATTCTGATCAACGAGAAGAAGATCAGCAATATGAAAGATCTCCTGCCGGTACTTGAGCAGATCGCAAAAATGGGCCGTCCCTTGATGATCATCGCTGAGGATGTGGAAGGCGAGGCGCTGGCCACCCTGGTGGTTAACAAGCTCAGGGGCACCCTTCAGGTCGCTGCCGTGAAAGCGCCGGGATTTGGCGATCGCCGAAAGGCCATGCTCGAAGATATCGCCATTCTGACCGGTGGCCAGGTCGTTTCCGAGGATCTGGGCGTCAAGCTTGAGAATGTGTCCCTGCAGGACCTGGGTCGTGCAAAACGGATCAACATTGACAAAGACAACACCACCGTCGTCGACGGCGCCGGTTCCCGAAGCGCGCTGGAAGGACGGGTCAAACAGATCCGGGCCCAGATCGAAGATACCACCTCCGACTACGATCGTGAGAAGCTTCAGGAGCGGCTGGCCAAACTCATCGGCGGTGTGGCGGTCATCAATGTCGGCGCTGCCACCGAGACCGAAATGAAAGAAAAGAAGGCCCGCGTGGAAGACGCCCTGAACGCGACCCGCGCAGCTGTTGAGGAGGGAATTGTGCCCGGCGGCGGTGTGGCGCTGGTACGCTGCATGGAGGCCTTGGACAAGATTAAAATCAAGGCCGACCAGAAACTCGGGGTCAAGGTGGTCGTGCGAGCCATTGAAGAGCCTCTCCGTCAGATCGCCAACAACGCCGGTTATGAAGGCTCCGTGGTCATGGAGGCGGTCCGCAACAGAAAAGGGGCCGAAGGCTACAATGCCGAGACCAATACCTACGAGAACCTGATCGACGCGGGTGTCATCGACCCGACCAAAGTGGTTCGGCTGGCCCTTCAAAACGCCGGCAGCGTTGCCGGGCTGATGCTGACCACCCAAGCCATGATCGCCGAAAAGCCGGAAGAGAAAGCAGAGCCGATGCCTGGCGCCGGTGCCGGCGGCATGGGCGGCATGGGCGGTATGGGCGGCATGATGTAAACACCGGCTGTACCGACTGTAACTGAATACAAATAAAAGCCCCTTGCGAATTCAATTTCGCAAGGGGCTTTTTCTTTTGAAACACTTCCGGAGTCGCGGCATTTTGAATTATAGTCGTTGCCAAAAATATGTTCCCATTGACGACTGCAGACGGTCGGTACGGTGCCCGACCCTACATCACCGTGGGGGTATATCTATCGTAGGGCGGGGCACCGTACCCGCCAGCAACGCCGAATACTGCTCCACTGTTTCATTCGGAATGTAATTCTGACATTTGCTATAACCAATAGTGATCCCACCCACATGGTCATGATCAAAAATAGTCCAAGATTTACCCTCCTACGGCTGAAAATACATAAAGCCCCTTTGCGAATTTACTTTCGCAAGGGGCTTTTTCTTTTAGAACACCTCCGGAGTCATAGAAGTCCAGGGATCACGTGCCGTGTGAACAGCACCTAGTCTAGCCGCAGCCATGAAAAGGTGCGGTTTGCATATCGGAGGATTCAATCAATCGAAGACTATGCAGAGGGTATCCTTCCTTGGGCATGTTCGGCCTCGGGATCGCTATTGGAATCGGAATCTAGACAGAATGGCATTATTCGAAGTCGATCCCGATTCCGAACCCGATACCGTTTCCGATGATTCACATCAGACAAAAATCGCTATAACTGCCTAAAAGCTTGACAAATATTGACGATTGGGGGTAAATTGGAAATGTGTTCGTCGAGGACTCAACCCAGGGGGCAATCGATGGAAACCAGAATGATGTTAAAGACACTCTTTCTACTCGCAGCAGCCATGGCGCTGCTGGTCTCCCCGGGCGCGTTTGCCGCCGAGGAAAAGGAACGGGAAATCGAAAACGTTGTCGAACTTGAGACCGGTGTATATTACATCGTTCAAGAGGGAGACACCCTGTGGGATTTGTCCCAACGGTTTTCCGATTCACCATGGCTGTGGCCGGACCTGTGGGAGGAAAACAACCAGATCAGCAATCCGCACCAAATCTACCCAGGCGAGCGGATCCGGCTCTTTCGAAATAAAGATTATGAAAAGATCATCAAAAAGGAAGTCACCGAGATCGTAAAGAAAGAACCGGAGCCGGAAAAAGAAACGCTCCAGTACTACTATTCCAAAGTGGACCGCGCCGGCTTCGTCCGAAAGAAGTGGCTGCCGCCATACGGACAGATTTTCAAAGTCCGGGATGACAAAGAACTGATCGGTACCGGCGATATCGTCTACATTACGCCGAATCCGAAAGCCCCTGAGATAGCCGTTGGAGAGCGTTATACGATTTACCGAAACAGGCCGTGGGCGGGGGCCGACCTATAAGAAATGGCGAAATACGGCTACCAGTACTACCTGGCCGGCGTGCTGGAAATCATCAACCGTGAGGGAGGCTATCTGGTCGGAAATATTGTCACGGCCTACCGGGCGATTCACATCGAGGATTACGTGCTTCCCTACGAGCCGCGATCACCGTACGTCAGCTTAACCGAAGGACCGTCCGGCATGTGGGGCCGCGTGTTCATGTCGGAAGAACGCCAGGAACTGATTGGCGCGGGACATATCGTCTTCCTGGACAAAGGCGAAAAAGACGGGGTGAGAACCGGCCAAATCTTCAAAGTCTACTACCAGGAAACCGAAAGCCTCGATCCGAAAACCTTCCGGCAGCCCATGCTGGAGAATGTGCCGTTCGCCGATCTGCTGATTCTGCACATTGAAGACACCACGGCGACGGCGCTGGTGACACGCTCCACCCGGAATATCAAGAGTGGGGCGGTGTTTGGTGATTTAGATTAGATTTACGACTCCATCTCATCACATACAAAAGCCACCGTCTGAGAAGGCGGTGGCTTTTTTTATGATTGGTGATGTTCCGTTTAGCCGGTCTGCCCGTTGGCCCGTTTACCCGTTGGCCCGTTTACCCGTTTACCCGTTTGCCAGTTAAATCGGGATCCAGGATCCAAGATTCAAGATCCAGAGAAGAACAAGCGAGTTGCAGTCAGTGGCAATAATGGCCTGTATCTTGAATCCTGAAACCCGACACCTGACACCCCGAACCTTGAACCCTGAACCTTGAACCTTGAACTTTGAACCTTTTTCAATCTTCCAGATCGTATTCAATCCAAAATCCGCATTCCAAAATCCAAAATTGGATCATCCAGCATCCAGAATCGAGTACCCAATATCCAGTACCCAATACCCGATACCCAATACCCAATACCCAGTACCTAGTCGGTGAGTGAAAACTCCTCCCACGTCACCCGTATCACTTCCTGGTAGGTCGTAATGCCGTCGAGCAGCTTTTGGATGGCGTTATCCCGGAGCGTGATCATCCCCTCTTCTCTGGCCGTACGTGATAACGCATCCACATTGGTATCCGACGTGGTCAAGCGCCGAATCGCCTCGGTGTACGGTAGCACCTCAAAAATACCCTCCCGGCCGAGATATCCGGTACCCCGGCATCGGTGGCAGCCGGTGCCCTGATAAAGCTCAATACTGCCTTCTCTGTCGAGATGCACCCCCATCTCCGCTAAATGTTCTACGCTGATCTCGAAGGGCTCCCGGCAGTAGTTGCAGATCCGGCGAACCAGGCGTTGGGCGATGATCCCGATCAGGTTGGACTGGATGAGATAGGCCGGCAGCCCAAGATCCAACAGACGGGTCACCGACGTCGGGGCATCGTTGGTGTGCAGGGTGGAAAGGACCAGGTGGCCGGTAAGGGCCGCCTGAACGGCATTGGAGGCCGTGTCCAGGTCCCGCACATCTCACCGATCATGATGACGTCCGGATCCTGACGGAGGATATTTCTCAGGATGGTGGAAAACGTGACATCGATGGCCGGCTGCACGCCGATCTGGTTGAACTCTTCGTGGATCATTTCAATGGGATCTTCGACCGTCGTGATATTGATTTCCGGACTCGAAATGGTACGCAGAGTGGAATATAGGGTGGTCGACTTGCCGCTGCCGGTGGGACCGGTGACCAGCACGATACCATGGGGCATCTTGATGAACCGATTGTACCGATCCATGTCCGTGTCCGAAAAACCCAGGTTCTGAAGATCCTGAAAGAGCACGTCCGGGTCCATCACCCGCATGACCACCTTCTCGCCAAAGGCCACGGGGATCGTCGACACCCGGATTTCAACTTCCTGCCCGCCTTTGTCGGCTTTGATACGACCGCCCTGCGGCCGCCGTTTTTCCGCCATGTTCAATCGTGACATGGTCTTGATACGGCTGACCGCTGCGTTGTGTATATTTTTCGGGAGCTTGTAGACGACGTGAAGCACCCCGTCGATCCGCATCCGGACCATGCTCTCATCGCGCTTGGGTTCGACATGAATATCGCTGGCCCTTTGGTCGAACGCATAGCTGAGCATGTGGTTGACCGCGTTGACGATGTGTTGGTCCGAGGCGGAGACGTCTTTCAGGTCAACATACTGTTCCAGGTTGCCGAGATCCACGGAGGGCCCGGAAAACTGGTGTTCGGCCGCCTTGATGGATTTCTGGAAACCGAAGAATTCATCGATCAGTTTCAGAATATCGTTGCGGGAGCAGACGACCGGATCCACCTTCATGTTTACCGCCCGGACGATGTCTTCCATCTCCATGTCGCTCAACGGCCGGGATGTCGCCAGGGTCAGCCGCTCATCGTCCAGGGCAATGGGCAAAATGAGATGATTTTTCGCGAAGTTACGGGGAATGGTGGTGGTGACCACTTTCATGTCGAGCTTGAGCGGGTCGATTTTCTGGTACGGCATCTCCCAGTCGGCGGCCAACGCCTCGTAGATAATTTCTTCGTCGACGGGCTTTTTGGGATAGTCGGCGCGGCTCATGTTGAGGCTGCCGATAACTTCCACCAGGGTGGCTGAATGACCGCCCGGCTGGTTTCGCATATTCTCCAGCTTCCGCTCCAGGACCGTCTTCTTCTGCAGCAGCTCCTTGTCCTGGGCCTTGGACAGACATCCCTGTTTCAGAAGCGTTTGAACGACATTCCGTGCTGAAAATGGATTGGCAAGGTCGGTGTCTAGCATGGGGTGCGATCTTCCGATTAGGCGGTTTTGTCGGCACCCTATCGACGGATCTGAAATCGGGCGCCGAAGCCATATTTATGTAATAATAATATTTATATAGGGGATAAACAAGGAGTTTTTCCAACTGTTACGAAACGGTATTCGGTATTCGGTATTGGGTATTTGCTGCCAACAAAGGGCAGGTATACGGTGCCCGGAATTAGGTACTCGCTTCTAAGAAACGGCTGAATGATCCGCCTCTTCCAAATACCCAGTACCCAATATCCAATCCCTGACACCCATTACCGAATACCTAATTCCCAATACCCAGTAGCCAATACCGAATACCCAATCCCCAATACCCAACTTGAAAACGCCCAGTCGACAGGAAACTGAGCGTTATCCTAGCTATCCGGTTAAGCTGTTGAAATCGATGGGTTACTCTGAGAGGGCATTATACTGCTTGGCTTTCTTGATAAACTCCCGGCGGCGCTCTTCAAAACGTTCGATATCCGCGTTGAGCGCCCGGACTTTCTTCTGATAGGCACGGACCTGGTCCGGCGTTCTCAGCGTGTCACGTTCGGCCCGGAGTTCCTCCCTCCGGGCATCGAGGCCGGTGCGATCCTCGTCCAACTGTTGCCGAACCGTTTGCAGATCATCTGCGGATTTGATTTCTGCCTTTTTGGTGGCAGTGGTCTTATCATCGTGGATCTCCAGTTTCTCCCGCTGCCGTTGAGCCTCTGCTTCCCGTCTGGCTTTGGCGGCCCGCTGCTGGGGCGTCAGGTAATCGGCCTCTTCCTCATAGCGTTTGACCTGGGGGCGTTGATCTTCCGGTACCTCGGCGATGTTATCGGTAAACCGTAGAGCACCGTTTTCGTCGTAGTATCGATAAAATTCGGCTGACGACCCGGCCGGCCAACCGGCCGCCAACAGAACCAGCAACAAGAGTCCGGTAATTCGCATGGTGATTCCTTTTCTAACAAAATGTCCGTATCGGTGAGCCTGCCGGTGCTTCCAGATCGTGACATCGTCTGGAGCCGAAGCCCTCGCCCCGTTGGATATGCCCGTTGATGGGAGGATGACCGGGAAACCCTTACTCGGGCGGTTGGGAGTACTTCCACATGGTTTTGAGTTTCCCGATGGAATCCAGCTCACACCCAACATAATCACCGATCTGAAATCCCGAAAGGGCCATTTGGGATCGGTCTGTTACCCGGTAGTACTTTGTTTCGTATATTCCCGGGAATTCGACGTAGGAATCGCTGACAATAACCCCTTCCGGCCGGACCTCGTCCAGGGGGCCGCTAATATGGAACTCGGGAAGCGGATCCAGTTCGGGCACCGGATTCAATGTCGATATTTCCGGCAACTCATCGGCCGCCCAGAGACTCGGGACGCCGCAGACCAGCAGGACCAGAACTATCGCCAGTGCAGGGCCCGCCCCGGAGAGACATCTGTTTCTGATATTGGATGCGTTTGTACGCGCGATGATGGCCATTTCCCAGGTCTCCTTTCACACGGGTCGTGATGAAAGTCGGCGGTGCTTATGTTATCGCAGTCGACAAAAGATTGTAAATCGTTATCCGGTCCGGGTATGCCCTGCAACACGCAGGGCATACCCTTCTCCCGGTGTCTGTTCGGGTTAGCGTTCTCTCCAGTAGAACATACCTCTCTGCTCGGCGACCTCCTGGACCATGCTGATATTACCGGCCGCCGTACTGAAGTACTTCATTTCGGTCTTCTCGTCGGGCATCTGCAGGATGACCGGCGGGTACATCATCTTCCGGAAGTGGATACCGGTGGGCGCCACCGTGATGAATTTATCCTCAATGGGATCGCCCGGGTTCCATTTCGGATCCTGGATGACGATCAGATCGCCGGCGTCCACCGCCGCATCCAGGTCGATATCGAACTGGGCCGTATATAGACGACCGCCGGTGGCCGCGTCCATTTCATGAAGAATGGAATCGCCGCCGGCCGAACATGGGGAGCTCCTCGGGATGGAGGTGATCACCACGTATTTGCCGTCCCGGATCAGGCCGCTTCGGATGACCCGCTCACGGTTCGTGGTATGGGGGAGATCGAAATACCAGCCCACATTATTCGACTCACTCGTGATCGGATTATCATTCTGGCCCGGATCCCCGTCCGGTTCCGTTTTCCAGTCCACCGGTTCTTTACTGATGACGCGCAGGAATCGGCTGAACTCCTCGGTACATCCGGACACGGCCGGATCGCTCACATCCGTGGTGGACACCGTCGTGGGAGGATCGGCGGGATCTGCCGCCGGACAGGAGAAGAAATGCACTTCCTGGTAGAAGTCTTCCACCTGTTCCTGCAGAGAGATGTCAGTGTCAAGGTTGCTCAGGGTATTCCCCGAACCCGACCGCTGGAGGGTGCCGAGATATTCCCGGCGGTCCTTGAGCGGATGGTTCGGATCCGGTGACACATGGGAATCTCCGTAGTCCCAGAGCCCGTAGATCGTCTGGGTGGTGGAGTAGCTCGGGTCCACCGGCGGATCCATGTCGTCGGTGTGCAGGTATTTTCCGGTACCGAAGACGATCATGAATCCCGGCTTGTCACTTTGGGGGTGCTTCATGAGACTCGGGGTAATGGTGATCGGCTGAATCTTGTTCCCCGGGCCTCTGGCAGAGAAGAACGGCGCGACATCACCGGTATTCGTCTCATGGAAGACCCGCCATTCGGTATGATCGTCCGAGGTCAGGTCGAATTTCCAGATATTGCCTCTCAGGTCGCCGGCATAGACGTAATCCACCGTAAAGTTGCCGTCCACGTCGACCGGCAGCGGTTCCGATAGCCCGTTGCAGTCTCCGGTACAGGTGGCGGTAGTCGATGCCTTGATAATCTCCACGGCACTTCCGGCCGGGATCGTCACACCGCCTTCGGTTTTCGTGTGGGCGTTCAGGATAAAGAGCGCCGGGCACTGGTCTTTGCTGTCGTACCCATTGCCGAGGAGCACCACCCAGTCGATGTCGGCATCGTTGGATTTGACCATGAACGGCCGCGCATACGTGTAGCCGAGGGCATCCTTCTGGGCCTGGGGCGTGTTATCCCGCGGGTACTCCCAGAGGACCCAACTGGCCACGTTGGCCTCGGTATGGGTCAAGGGGTCGGTCACATCCAGGGCATAGACGCCCTTGCCACCCCGTCCCAGACCACCGATGAGCATCTTCTGTGTGCCGGTATCCCGCACGAACGGCGTGGAATCCACGTAGAACTGGTGCGTGGCGGCGGGACGGGTCAGTTCGTTGAGCCTCGGGAAGACATGGTTCGGAACATAGCCAAACAGCTACTTGCCCCTGAGCGCCTTGTCGGCGGCATCCCCGTTGGTCTTGCCGGCATACAAGGCGTGGAGCAGACCGCTATTGCTGCCCACGTAGATCACGCCGTAGTCATCCCCGGAGCCGTCGATATATCCCTGGTATAGCGGGGACGAGTGGACGATGTCGCCGATCTTGCTGAACCGGCGTCGGTACTTGCCGCCCACCTTGTCCTCTTCCAGGGAGTTGTCGCCGCGGATGTAGTTGATCTTCTCCGTGATTTCGGCCGCCGTCGCACCCGGCAGAAAGGCTCTCTGGTTGGTCGTCAGCTCGTTGTACCGGAACTTCTTGCCGACGCCGGTGCCCGGGGTCATAGGTGGCGATGTACCGGCCCGTATCCCAGGAGGTCCTGCTCCAATCGGGTTCGTCCGTCCAATTCGGGTTGGCCTTGGGCAGAATATCGCCCAGTTTGAAACTGGCCGACCAGAGGGGCTTGTCGAACCGGATGTCGCCGACCTTTTCACCCGACTGCTGGTTGGTGGGGGTGACCACTTCGTAGCCCTTGACGTCACCGGTCCAGCCGTCGGACGAATAACTCGACTGGAACATCACGGTGCCGGCATGCAGCTCTTCACCGTTGATGGACACCGAGGCTCCGGAACCGATCCGGGCGATCACGTTCTGGATCACGTCGGTGAGACTGGTCACCAGAGTGGTCGGATCTTCCGCGCTCAGGTAAATACCCCGCCCGTTGACCGATGCGTGCCACATATCGTCGATCTGTTTCTGGCAATTGGAGCAGGAGAATGGATCGGGCCAGATGGGATACGTCGGGCTGACCGGGTTGAACAGGTCATAAGAGGCCGGATCCAGCGTCCCCTGGACACCGAACGCTACGGTGTAGGTCACCATGTGCTGACGGTTGTTGGAATCCCGGAAATTGGTCGGCACATCGTTGTCCAGATCGTTCACGATGTCATCGTTGTAATACTTGTGGGCCACATCGGCCAGGGTATTGGAATATGATGTGCCGGCATTGGTCGGATGATCCTGGAAGGGAGCCCCCTGGTTCTTGTCGATATCCCCGACACTCGGGCTGGATCCGTTCCATAAGCCGTCGGACATCAGGATGGCAAAGGACTGCTGACAAGAGCCGCCCTGATCGTTCGCGTACCACGGATTTCCGGTAAGGGTGGTATCGTCGCCTTCCAGGTTACCGCTGTAGCCGTCATCATTGTCGTAGTATCGGCCCACGTCTCGAAGCGCATGGCGCAACGGCGTGCCGCCGCTGTTGGTCATGCCGTACAACAGATTGAGCAGGGTATTGGTCTCGTCCGGGTAGCTGCCCACCTTGACCTTGAGCACCGGCTGCTTGATGCGCTCCTGGATCGTATACAGGCCGATCTGCACACCCCGGATCTGGCTGATGGCCGAACCCACGGCCGCCTTGGCCGCCAGGTGACGAGCCAGGTAGAAGGAGAACCAGTTGGCAAAGTTCCGGCGCTCCTGCTCGGGGCTGCGGTACAGGGTGATCCCCTTGGGAGCGGTGACCGCCGGCAGGGCCGTGGATGTGGTGATGGTACTCAACGTGCTGCCGGTCACCGGGTAGAAGGTGCTCGGGGACCCTTCGATACTAAAGTACGCACCGGCATCGATGGCCGCGCCCAGCCCGCTCACGTTGATGGTCGTGTCTCCCGCCGTGACATCCGCACTGATATTGGCAATGACATCATCGGTGAGCAGCAGCCCCAGGGACTGGAGGGTGGCCACATTGGTCACCTCGGCCAACTCACCACTGTCCACGGTGTCCCGCGGATCGGTCTTGTCCGCCGTGGCAAAGAGGTAGAAGCGGCGCTGCAGGGCCGGGCTGCTGTTGACGTTGCCGGTCAGGTTGACCAGGTAGATATTGTCGTCGGATCCTCTCACATAGTAATGGGAGTTGGCCATGGTCACGGCGACCGGGCCGCCGCCACTGACCTTGACAAAGGCCATGGCGTCCGCGTTCACGTCGTCTCCGCCGTGATCCCCGGGCCGCCACCTCAGTTCCACGTACTCGGATTCCGGCGTCGCACCGGTGAACCGGAACGTATTGGTTCCGCCGGAGGTCTCCAGCAGGTTCCACTGGTCGCTGAGATTGCCGCCGTTGGTCTGGTTGTAATTCTGGGAGTCCACGCATGTGCCGCCGTCGTAACAGATCCGGTAGAACATGCTGTTGGAGTAGCTGTTGATATCCCGCCACCAGGCATAGATCTGGTAGTCGCCGACGCCATGGTTCGGGTCGCCGTCATCCACGTACGGATACCAGCGCGCCACATGCCAGACCGTGTCGTCATTTCCAGAGCTGGAGTCATAGAAATGCTCGCCGTGGGTCGGGTCGTCCCAGGATTCGTTGTGATTGCTCTCCTCGTACCAGGTGCCGCCCTCGATGGCAAAACGACGCTGCAGGGTGGGAGTGGTCACCTCGACGAGTCTGACGGCATCGGCCACGACACGGTCGTCGGAGGTGCCGCCATTGCTGCCGGTGTCATGGGTCAGCACTACCCTGGCACTGTTTGCACCGAAGGTGTATTGCCCGAAGTAGTTCCACTGGCCGCCGTTGGTCTTCTTGTTGACATTGTTATAGGTAGCCACTGCCGTGCCGCCGTTGTAGATCGTGTAGTCGGCGCTGTCGGACCAGTACGTGTTGGAATCGGGCCACCAGATGTACACATCGTAGGTGCCGGCGGTCTGGCCCGTACCATTGAAATCTCAGGTCGCGGTCCAGCCGGTCTGCTGGCTGCTGTTGGAGTCCGTGTAGTAATAGCTGCTGCCGAATCGCTCGCTGTTGTTGTTGGACCAGTTCCAACGCCCTGAGGGATTTCGGGTAAATTCACTGTCGTTGTTGTCGATGGTAATGGTATTTCCGGCTGCTCCGGCCTGGTCCAGATCATCGATGATGATGTCGGTGCTGGCCACCTGGGAGCCGCCCTGTCCGGCGATGTTCAGATCATAGAACGTGGCGGACAGATCGGTGGTGGCGGTACTCGTGGTACCCGGGAAGCGGAGCGGATCGTCCGGATCGTGCAGGTTCTCCTTGGTCGGCCACGGCTCGTAGGTGACCGACGGGTTGAAGTACATCTTGTTGTATTCGTGCCACTGGGACTGCCACTGCTGCCGGTCGTCGCCGCCGTACCGACCCAGGGTTTCCGATGAACCGTGACCGTCGAACAGATATCGTTCCCCATCGAAGGTGCCCTGGGATTCTGGGGTCATGAACTCCCAGTTCATGGAGCCCGAGTCGTCCAGAATGAACATGATGTTGGCCGGCACCGCCTGAAGTTCGGTATCCAGAGGCACATCCGAGATGGGCAGACACACGGTGCCCAGACCGGCGGCCAGGTCCACGCCGTTGCAGTCCTAGTCGATGCCGTCACCGGCAATCTCCGCGATATTGGGCGCCCGGCCGGCATCGCCGTCGTCGCAGTCGCCCTGGTCATGGACATAGAAGGTAAAGTTCCGGCTGTCGCAGGGCAGCGTGACCGTATTTAAATGATCCATATTCTGGGCCACATAAATGCCCTGATCCTCGTCATACAGGCTCCAGCTGCCGGCACCCTGCCAGACGGCTTGAGCCATGAAGGGAGAAATGGTTCCGGTAAAGACCCAGGGCTGTCGGAACACGGCCGTAGTCTCGTAATCATTGGTGC
>Ga0056119_1000030_pt1 | contig 36678 bp, 38 predicted proteins | sample WorMettaBAHAMAS1_FD_80076 | JGI IMG/M metagenome (GOLD analysis project Ga0056119, IMG submission 80076) | Marine gutless worms symbiont microbial communities from Max Planck institute for Marine Microbiology, Germany - Olavius tantulus BAHAMAS.1 ...
AACATGTCTTTCTTATAGCGGCTTTAATATTTTACCACGATATCCTCATAACCCTTCCGCCATTTCGGTGGAAAGAGCTCTTGACCGGGGTTCAGATAACCGACTGCGAGGAGCATGGGAATCCAGTAATTATCCGGAATGTTGAATTCCTTCCGGACCCCTTCATGGTCGAAGCCGTCCATGGGATGGGTTTCCAAGCCCAGACTTGTCGCGGCGTACATCAGCCCCATACCGAAAAATCCGGTATTCTTGGCGGCAAACGCAAGATCTGCTTCCGATCCCCAGTTGTAGAGCGCTTTTGCCGCATTGAGAAACCAGTCTCGCTGATCGTCGGTCATCATGCCGGCATCCAGCATTTCCTGCCAGTTTCGCTCCACCGTGGGATGCCCTTCCTTCCAGCCGTCCCTGTCGGCCAAGACAATCAGTACTACCGGTGCTTCGGTGACCTTGGGCTGGTCCCATGCCAAGGCGCGCAGACGTTTTTTGTCGGCCGCGTCACGGAGCACCATGACGTTCCAGGGCTGTAGATTAAAGCTCGATGGCGCCTTGGCCGCAAGCTCGATCATTTTCCGCAGATCATCGTCGGAAACATTTCTATCCGGATCAAAAAAGTTAATGGCGCGTCGTTTTTCTACCACATTAGCATAATCCATCGTCCCACTCCTCCAATTCTATTTCATTCAGATCGTTTTTCACGGTTTGACAACACGTTTTGCTCACATTCAAAGGGAGTCCGGTTCCAGGCAAGCCTATCAGGTCGTACTCTGGACTAACGTATCTGTCTGAATGGATGGCTGTCCCGGGTCCATCCATTCGGAGGCGATGTTTATATCCTCCCTTGTTAATTCATGACCGGAATTTATCGTCTCAACCTCGACGTCTGCTCCAGCCTCCCGAAGGGCCTCTATAAGACGCTCCGTACTCTCAGCCGGAATAACCCTGTTGTACTTTCCCCTTAAGACCAGGACTCTTTTTCCGTCGAGGTTGGGTAGTTCGACCTGCTGAAGCGGCATCATCGGACGAAGCAAGACGGCGCTCGAGAAGATCTCCGGACGAAGCAGCAGAACCGCTGCCGCGATATTGGCGCCGTTGGAATATCCTAAGGCGACAAGATGTTCCGGCTCTCGACGGTATCGGTGGGTTGAACCGATCAGAAAATCGGCCAATTCGTGGGCCCGGAATATGACATCCTCTTCGTCGAATACACCTTCCGCCAACCTCCGAAAAAACCGGGGCATGCCGTTTTCAGGGACCTTGCCCCTGGGGCTGATGATCGGAATTGCCTCACTGATCCGTTGCGAAAGGCTGACAAGATCCTGTTCGGTGCCGCCCGTACCATGCAGGGTGACCCATGTTTCGGTCACTTCTTCTCCGGATTCTGGCGGGAGATAAACATGTTGGAATTCCGGAACCCTCAGCGGCGGCAGTTTTTTGCGAATGGAGGTCCGCATGGGTTCATATTGATCCGGTAACTGCAGACCCACTCCGAGCTGATGAATCTCTTCGTCTATGGCAAATCCCGGAGGGTCGGTAGCAATCTCGAACAGCACCCCTCCCGGTTCGTGAAAATAAATGGATCGAAAATATTTTCGATCGCGAACTTCGGTAACCGGAATACCACTGCGTCTGAGCGCTTTTTGCCACTGAACCTGGGTTTCTGAATTTTCCGTTCGAAACGCAATGTGGTGCACGGTCCCGCTCCCGGGTCGGGCGGGTGAAACATCCGGATCCCCAACCACATCCAGAAAATGTCCCGGTGCGCTTTGATCGTCCATCGTGAACCGGGTTCGTCCGTTTTCACTGCTCACCACGGACATACCCATGATCTCGGTAAGCAACAGGCGGGTATTGTCGGTCTGACTCAGAATCATGGTCGCAGAGTGAAAACCGGAAATAGTGTGTCTTTCGGGAACGGGGCTGCTCTGCCATGCTGTGGTCTCATGTGTATCGGCCGTTCCGACTAGCTCGAGGATCAAACCGTGGGGGTCGGCAAACGTGAGCACCGGCTCTGCGAACCGGCGTTGCGTTTCGACCTCTATTCCCTGGTCTCTCAACCGGTCGATCCAGAAACTCACCGATTGATCTGGGATCGAAAAGGCAATGGCAGTCACCATTCCCGCACCGGGACGTCCCGCAGGTAGCCGTTCCCATGGAAAAAACGTCAGGATGGTTCCGGGGGTTCCGGATGCATCGCCATAATACAGATGGTAGGTATAGGGATCGTCAAAATTGACGGTCTGCTTGACCAGACGGAGACCGAGCACCTCCTCGTAAAACTCCACGTTTTCCATTGCCGAGGAGGTGATGGCAGTGATGTGGTGAATGCCGCTGATGCTTGTATTGTGCTGGTTTGCAGTCATTTGAATTGCTCCGTTGCATATCTTGAATTCAAGATATTACTCAAATATTTTTAATCTGCCGGTGCCGCCATGGATTCAGCGTGGCGACCCAGTTTTTTCAATAAGCGCACCAGTTCGCTGCGCTCATTGTCGGTGAGGATTTCGGCGACCCTCTCAAGCCTTTTCCGATGGTTGTCAAAGGCATCTTGGATGACTTTCCGGCCTGATTTTGTAAGGTGCACGAAAAAGCATCTTCCATCGGCTGGATCCTGTATCCGCTGCACCAGTCCGCCATTTTCCAACCGGTTGACCGCCGCCGTCATGGAGCCGCTGGTCAGCAGAATTTTCTCGCCAATGCGGTTAATGGGCATCGGCCCTTTGTGGAGCAGGGCTTCCATGATGGCAAAATCGGTCAAATTTAGACCGGTACGGGCAATGCTGTCCCGGTCCAGTTTTTCAACCGCTTTGGCCGACTTCCACAGTACCAAGCGGATGTGCGATCCTGTTTCCATGTCCGGCAAAGTAGTCACAATTATCTTGATGTCAAGATAAAATTCTGGCATTCCCGGTAGGGCCAATGCTGGACCACCGCTCCAAAACCATTTTGACAACGTGCTCGGTACGATATATGTTTTAAGCGTTATTAAACGCGAACGAAACCCGCTCACATCTTGGAAATGTCTGATTTTTCACCTGGTTGGACTTCTTCCAAACGAATGGCACCAGAAAGCAGAAAGGCGGCAGCTCATGGCGGAAGGTCGAATCAAGTGGTACAGCGAGCACAAAGGATACGGTTTCATTACCACCGAAGACAACGGCGAGTTGTTTGTGCACCAATCATCCGTCAAGGATTTTGGATTCTTCGGACTGGAGAAGGACATCCTTGTCACGTTCGATATTAAGGAGACCCCCAAAGGCAAGCAGGCAATCAACGTCAAGCCGCTCAAGTCTTCTTGATCTGATTGAAAGGTCAGATTCGAGAATCCCCTCCCAAGAGTCACTTATCCTCGAACCGGACCCACAACCTCTAATCGGTAGATGGCATCCATCCAACTAAAGGAGAACACCATGACTCAGACAAAATCTGGCGATAATGTAAAGGTTCACTACACCGGGAAGCTACAGGAGGGTGACATATTTGATTCCTCGGAAGGAAGGCCACCGCTGGAATTCCGGATCGGCGATGGCAAGGTTATTGCTGGGTTCGAGCAGGGGGTTATCGGTATGGAGATCGGAGAAAAGAAGCAGATCTCTATTTCTCCGGAAGAGGGATATGGCGTTCGAAACGAGGAGCTTGTGGCGGTGATCGAAAAAACGCTATTGCCCTCAGATGTCGACACATCCGTTGGCCAACAGCTCCAGGTCAAACAAAAGGATGGAACGACAATTCAGCTGGTGGTGACCGCGGCGACCGATGATGACGTCACTTTGGACGCCAACCATCCTCTTGCCGGCAAGACTCTGCTATTTGACGTGGAGCTGGTAGAAATCGCATAAATCCATTTTATATTTTTATATCAGTATCTTAAATACTATCGATGCAACTCACAAAGGGTGGCTGTGCCACCCTTTTTTCGTTAGTGGTGGTTTGATGTTCCTCTATCAATGCCAAGCTGTACTTCCATTTAGCGGGTTCGCGCTTAATCACATCCAGGTACCGAAAATATTATTACATTATCTCTTGCATAACATCGCTCAAACGACCTAACACTAATAACGGATTTAGCAACCGGCTAACCCCATTTGATGATCCGTTTTTAATAGGCCTGAAACATACGGAAAGGAGATGACCATGGCAAAAGCATCCAAGGAAGAGCGACGGAAAAATGTTATCGAAGTGCTTAACAAGGCCCGATCTATGGAACTCCAGGCGATCACCCAGTATATGAATCAGCACTATAATCTGGATGACATGGACTACGGCGAGCTGGCGGCAAAAATGAAACTGATCGCCATTGATGAAATGCGACATGCGGAAACGTTTGCCGAACGCATTAAGGAACTGGGCGGCGAACCAACCACCGGATATGAGGGCACCATTGAAAAGGGCCAGCAGGTCGGCGCGATATTTCCGTTCGACGCGGAACAAGAAGACGATGCCATCGATGCGTACAACCAGTTCCTGCTGGTCTGCCGCGATAATGGCGACAGCATCAGCATGAAGATTTTCGAGGACATCATCGACGAAGAACAGATTCATTACAATTACTTTGACAACGTCAACAGCCACATCGAAAAACTTGGCGACACCTATCTTGCGAAGATTGCCGGAACACCGTCTTCCACCGGCATCGGCCCGAGCGGGTTTGCGGTGGGCGGGGGTGAAGAGTAGAATCATCTCTTAAGGAACCATTAAGGTGATGTGGGGCGCAGATCTTATCCAAGCGCCCCTTTTTGTTTGTGCCATGCATCTCGTTGCTCGTGCAACTTCAGACCCCCCATCATTGTAACTCATTGGAAATAAGTAGATTTTTATCTTATAACAGGAACCTGTATTTCTTTATTGACAATGGAATCGAGAAATTTATATATGGGCATATGCTCAATACAGGGATTTCATTGCATATGAGGGGTCCCTTAATCGCAATGCAAGGATCATGAAAAAATCGTCAAGGAGAGGACTTTGGGAGAAGAAATGGAGGTAGGCTGCGCCCGGCCAACCGGAGGTCCGGTCGGAGAGCGTGTCGAAGAACCAGAAGCACTGAAACCGCCCATCGCAATGGAGGTGTCGAAAATGATTCAGGTCGGAAAGAAGGCGCCGGATTTTGTAGCCCCGGCATACCAGCAGGGTAAATTTGTTTCTGTTAAGTTGTCAGAGTATTTGGGGAAATGGGTCCTTCTTTGCTTTTATCCCGGGGATTTTACCTTCGTCTGAGCGACCGAGATTTCGGCAGTTGCCGAAAAATACGACGAGTTTCAGAAACTAGGCGTGGAGATCCTGTCCATGAGCATCGACAGCGTGTTCGTGCACAAAATGTGGGACGACAAGGAACTTTCGAAGATGGTGGATGGCGGAGTGCCCTTTCCCATGCTGTCGGACGCCGGTGGAAAGGTGGGCAAAGTTTTCGGTGTATTCGACGATGATGCCGGTGTCGAGACCAGAGGCCGGTTCATCATCGATCCGGAAGGTGTGGTGCAGGGATATGAGGTGCTGACACCGCCGGTTGGTCGGAATGTGCAGGAAACCCTTCGTCAGGTACAGGCCTTCCAACTGGTGCGGGAAAGTAAAGGCGCCGAGGCAACCCCTTCCGGCTGGAAGCCAGGCAAAATTACCCTGAAGCCGGGGCCGGATTTAGTGGGAAAGGTATGGGAAGTCTGGAAAACTGAGATGGCGTTCGATTAGTCCCAACAACAGCCGGATAATGGAAATAGGGAGGGGCACACAGGAAAAGCATGTGCCCCTTTTTGCGTGGAGTTAAAAATACCAAAACCACTCCAGGAACTATCCTGAATTCTCAGGCTCCCGTCCCTCCTTAAACACCATTTCGATTTTACTTAATTCTCCTGTTTTTCTTTCTTGACAATAGAGTCAAGAAAGCTTAATATGAGCATTTGCTCAGAACAATCAATTTGGAATTCCCATTAATTATAGTAATAACAGGTGGATAAACTCAATTAACGATTCGAAGGAGGTTGGTAATGAAGGTTGCAATACCCATGGCCGAAGGAAAATTGACCGCCCATTTCGGGCACTGCCAGGAATTTGCCATTATCGATGTAGACGGCGAGCAGATCATCAGAAAAGAAATATTGATCCCACCACCCCATGAACCGGGTGTACTGCAAGGCTGGCTTCACGAACTGGGTGCCGAGGTGATCATCGCAGGCGGTATGGGACAGCGTGCCATTGGACTGTTTCAGGAAAACAACATTAAAGTGATTGTGGGGGCACCTGCCCTTGAACCCGAAACCCTTGTGACCGACTACATCAACGGGTCGCTGAGGAGCGGGGCTAATGTGTGTGACCACTAATCTGAACCCGTCACTAATTCTGTTTAGCGGTAGGTTAGAATGAAAATAGCCGCAGACCTAAACAGACATTTCAGCCGAGCAACCTGCTCGGCCGAGAACCGTTACCGCTGCGCGGATGGCCTAGCACGATTAGGAACGGATTATGTCGAGCGGAACACTATACGTTGTTGTTGGATTTGGAAAAAAGGAAATGCCCGAAGGGCATCTCGGGTCAACTCCGGCCAAGTCGGCCGAGTTGGTCTGCGTGTTTCGCCTGTCCTGAGCACAGTCGAAGGGGAGCGGGCGGCAAATAGGATTTAAAATTGTTTTCACAGAACCGAACAGATTTGATTTTTGAAAGGAGAACGGAAATGAAAATCGCCTTTTCATCATCCGGAAACAATCTGGAATCCCAGCTCGATCCGCGGTTCGGGCGCTGTCCGAAGTTCCTGATCGTTGACCTGGATACTATGGACATTGATGTCTATGAAAATGAGAACTCGGCTATGGGGGGCGGGGCCGGGATTCAGACGGCTCAGTTTATTGCCTCAAAAGGTGTTGACGCCGTGATTACCGGCCGATGCGGGCCCAATGCAGTCCAGATGCTGAATGCCGCGGGGGTAAAACTCTATTCCGGGCAGACCGGTACCATCAGAGACCTCATCGATCGATTTCTGAATGGAAAGATGACAGCGGCAACCCAGCCCAACGCTCCTGCCCACGCCGGGATCGGCGGGAAAGGGATGGGCGGCGGCCGCGGCTCAGGGGATGGTCGTCGCATGGGCGGCCGAGCATGATCATCAGTATCGCCAGCGGAAAAGGAGGCACCGGAAAGACCACCGTCGCCGTGAATTTGGCCATGTCATTGAACGAGCAGGTACAGTTGCTCGACTGCGATGTGGAGGAACCCAACGCGCATCTGTTTATGCATCCCGATTTTGACCACAGCATGACAGTGTCGGTCCCCGTGCCGGAAATCGACACAGAACGGTGTACACTGTGTGGGGAGTGCAGCGATCTGTGTCAATTCAAGGCCATTGCGGTCATACCGGCTATGTCCATCCTGACATTTCCGGAACTGTGTCACAGTTGCGGCGGCTGCTGGGCAGTATGCCCAGAAAACGCTATTTCGGAAGGGGTGCGGGAAGTGGGTACCCTTGAATCCGGGTGCTCTGACCGGGTGTCGTTTATTCACGGACGGTTGCGCATCGGGGAAGCCATGGCGCCGCCGTTGATCCAGCAGGTCCGAAGTAAGGCGGACCCCAACAAACTGACCATTATCGATGCCCCGCCGGGTACGTCCTGCCCGGTCATCAGTGCCATCCGGGGTACGGATGTGGTCCTTTTGGTAACCGAACCCACCCCTTTCGGACTTCATGATTTAAAACTGGCCCGTGCGGCTGTTAGATCCCTTGGGATACCCGCCGGTTTGATTGTCAATCGCATCGGAATCGGTGACGACGCAGTATTCGAATAGGCCGAGGCAGAAGACTTGCCGGTGCTTATGGAAATCCCGTTCGACCGCCGTGTTGCTGAGACTTACGCAAGGGGGCAAATGCTTATCGAGGCGCTGCCGGAATACAAGGAACGATTCCGACAGTTATATCGGGATGTGATCGGCGTGGTTGCCGACCATCGAACCGTAACGGGGTCAGACCTACACTTTGACAAAACTTGTCAAAGTGTAGGTCTGACCCCATGATTTGACGAATGGTATGAACGAACTTTTAGTGATCAGCGGAAAGGGCGGCACCGGTAAAACCAGCTTGGTTTCGGCGTTTTCAGCCCTGACCGATAGCAAGGTGCTATGCGATGCGGACGTGGATGCGGCCGATCTCCACTTGATCATGGCGCCGGTCCCAAGAGAACGGCATGATTTCCAGGCCGGCCACACGGCAGTCATTGCTCACGATAAATGCACCGGTTGCGGGATATGTCGTGATCTCTGCCGGTTCGAGGCGATATCCGATGACTATGTGGTCGATCCGACCGCCTGTGAAGGTTGCAGCGTCTGTGTTCACTTTTGTCCTGAGAAAGCCGTGGATTTTGTATTGAACACCTGCGGCCAATGGTTTGTGTCGTATACGCGCTTCGGTCCCATGGTGCATGCCCGCCTCGGCATTGCCGAAGAAAATTCCGGAAAACTGGTAACCCTCGTGCGACAGAAGGCAAGAACGCTTGCCGATGAACAGGGACGGTCTCTGATACTCACGGACGGCCCACCGGGTGTCGGATGTCCGGTTATTGCAGCCATTGGAGGGGTAGATGGTGTCCTACTGGTGACTGAGCCGACGGTTAGCGGTATTCACGACATGCAGCGGGTTGTTGAACTGGCGGCTCATTTTCATGTGCCGGTGATGATCTGCGTCAGCAAGTGGGATCTGAATCCGGACATGACCTCCAAAATTGAAAGCTACGCGAAAGAGCAGGGGATTGTTCATGCCGGGAATATCGCCTTTGCCCCACTATTCACAACATCGATGGTCCAGGGGCAGACCATTTTTGAAGCCAACGGCCACAGTGATGCCGGAGTTGCCGTCAAATCCGTTTGGGAGAATGTATTCAATAGGTTCACTGAACTAGTTTCTCACTAATGAAAGAAATGGGGGTCAGACCTATGACCCATGACCCTCATGCAGAGAATGAGTAAGTGGTGTTGAGACCCAGTGCGAAAGGGAGGATATCATGGATAAGGTCGCGGTGGTTGGCTGTGGTGCTTATATGGACAGCGGATATGGATGCCCTGGAGAGTGGCGCTGTCTGAAGGCGGCGTCTCTTGGTGAGGGAAATTATGAATCTCCGTCCCAGGTGGTATCGTTTGTAAAATGCGAATGCCCGGGCCGTGCCCTGGTCCCGACTGTTGGCATGGCTGTAAAACTGTCCGAGATCAAACCGGAGAAAATCTATCTCAGCACCTGCCTTGTGAATGCCAAGCCCGGATGTCCTTACTCCAGTGCGGAGGAGATGGCCGGGATCCTGGAGACCAAATTTAGTGTTCCCGTGGTAATGGGAACCCACGATTACCACTGAACCGGAAGCGCCCTCGATTCTTGGTTTGGATTCCTAAAGGGGAATTCTTATTCACTATTTTTTTTGACGCCGTTTCGAGAGATGCCGGGGGAGAAGTGAGGGATTTGATCAGAACGAAAGCTGCCTGCAGTGCCTCCGTGGGGCACAGCGGAAAACATTCTTTGCAGTCCCAGCACTCCTTGGCGGCTATTTCAGGAATAAATGATATCTCCTTTCGGATTCCTCTATCAACAAATCCCACAGCATCCTTTTTCTTGACTTCAGCACAATATCTCACACATAGACCACAGTGAATGCAAAATGAGGCTTCCTGTTCAAAACGGTCCTTGTCTGCTCCGTACTCATCGGCCAGTTCCATCAGTTGCGGCGAATCCGGAGCGTGGCACAGCTGCAGTTCCAGTATCATTTTACGAATGTGATCTATCTTCGCAGATCGGGTAGTTACGATCAGATTTTCTTCCACCGTGTATACGCACGAAACGACATGTTTTTTCCAGTCGCCCACCTGTACTTCCACGATACACAGACGGCAGCCGCCAAACGGCTCCAATTTTTCATGATGGCATAATGTGGGTATCGATATGCCGGCACTTTGGGCTGCCTCAAGGACAGTCATTCCTTCCCTGGCGTTGACTTCTTTTCCATCTATCTTTACCGAGATCTCACTCATTTTTCCTTGCTCTTTCCGGCAATAATTCTTTCCTCTTCAGGAATCGGGTGCGGAACAGGACGACCTGATATTTTCTCCACCGCATCAAAGCGGGATGGGCAGAAATCAAAGCAGGTTCCACACTTTGTACATTTTTCCTGCGCAATTATATGGATTTTCTTCTTGCCGCCGTCCACCGCGTCGACAGGGCACTTCCTCAGGCAGATCATGCAGGCTTTACATTTTTGCGGGTCAATATGGTACGCGGTCAATTCCTTGCAAGACAAGGCCGGGCAACGTTTTTCGCTGATGTGTGCCTCGTATTCATCTCTAAAGTAGCGCACCGTGCTGAGGAACGGGTTCGGGGCACTGGTTCCCAGCGCACACAGGGAGGCTTCCATAGCAACTTCGCTAAGTTCCTCCAAAAGCTCGATATCACCCTCTTCTCCGTTTCCTTCGGTGATGTTCGTGAGAACTTTAAGCATCTGCCTCAGGCCTTCACGGCAGGGGACGCATTTACCACAGGACTCATCGGTGAGAAAGTCAATGAAGTACCTGGCCACATCAACCATGCAGGTATCTTCATCCATTACGATCATCCCGCCCGATCCCATCATGGAGCCGGCCTTGGTGAGTTCATCAAAACCGACTTCCAGATCTAAGAGCTCCTCAGGGACACATCCTCCAGACGGTCCCCCGGTCTGTACGGCTTTAAACCTCTTGCCGCCAGGGATTCCACCGCCTATTTTGTAGATAATATCTTTCAGGCTCATGCCCATGGGTACTTCCACAAGGCCGGTATTGGTAATCTTTCCAACCAGTGAGAAGATTTTCGTGCCCTTGCTTTTCTAGGTACCAATCTGTGTGAACCAGTTGGCGCCGTTGTTAATAATAAGTGGCACATTGGCCCATGTCTCAACATTATTCAACACACTGGGTTTACCCCAAAGGCCCTTGATGTTGGAGCGGATATACTTCGGTCTGGGCTCGCCCACCCTGCCCTCAAGGGCCGTCATAAGGGCAGTCGATTCACCGCAGACGAAAGCGCCGGCCCCTTGGTGCACTGTAATCGTAAAATCAAAGCCTGAGTCCAGGATGTTTTTCCCAATTAAACCATACGCCTCAGCCTGTTTAATCGCGAGGGTCACATTTTCCACCGCCAGTGGGTATTCCTGTCGCACATAAATATAGCCCTCGTAGGAGCCGATGGCATAGCCACCGATGATCAACCCTTCGAGGATTGAATGAGGGTTACCTTCAAGGAGAGCTCTATCCATAAATGCCCCTGGGTCCCCCTCGTCGGCATTGACGATCACATATTTTATTTCGTCAGGGGCATTGCGGGATCCTTCCCACTTTCTCCCTGCCGGAAAGCCGCCGCCGCCTCTGCCTCTCAGGTTGGATTGTTTGACCTCCTCCACTACCTCCTCGGAGGTCATTCCCGAAAGAACTTTGGCTAACGCGGAGTACCCGCCAATTGCCAGATAATCATCGATGTTTTTCGGATCGATCTTAATATTACTGCCGATGATGTTTCGTTCTTGATTTTTATAGAAAGGAATATCGGATTCATAGGTTGCTTTTTCGCCTGTGGTTGGGTCAACATAGAGTAGACGATCGACGATCTTCTTCTCCTTTATAGTCTGAGAGACAATCTCTGCAACGTCTTCAGGTCTTACCTGAAGATAACATATCTCCTCTGGAAAAATAACCACAACCGGTCCTCTCTCACAAAATCCAGGGCACCCGGTTCCCTTGGTATCCACATCAGCCTGTAGGCCCTGTTTTTTAATCTCTGCTTTAAAGGCGGCTATGACTTCACTGGCACCGAAGGCAATACATCCAGCACCGGCACATATTGAAATGCGAGGCGTGTTTGGGTCTCTTCTGGATAAAATCTTCTGTCTGACTTTTTCTAATTTTTCAGGCGAGTTTAACCGCGCCATAATTTTCCCCTACTCATAGTTGTTTAACACATCTGCAGTCTCACCTGGCACCATCTTCCCGTGGGTCTTCCCATCGATTTCCACCACCGGACCCAGGGCACAGCATCCGAGACAGTTAACCGTCTCCAGGCTGAATTTCAGATCCAGATCTGTTTCACCGGGTTTGATACCGGTCAGGTCTTGCACGGTGTCAAGGACCCGTGTCGCGCCCCGTACATGGCAGGCAGTACCCATGCATACGTGAATTTCATGCTGTCCCTTAGGAACGAGACTGAAGGCTTTATAAAAGGTGGCGATATGCTGTATCCGGCTTAACGGGACCTTTAATCGTTCGCTCACTCTCTGAAGTGCTTCCTTGGATAGCCAGTGATTCTCGCTCTGAATTTCGAGCATTACTTGAATCAGTGAACTGGCTTCGCCCCGATGTGCGTCAATAATCTGATCGATTCTTTCGATATCCATATGCGCTATCCTAAAGCAGGTCCGCGTGAGGCGGAGAATTGACAAGAAGCTATATCAAAGATGCATCTAAGGGCCCATGGCGGCGTTGCGGGTTGGCCCAAAATGCTCACATACTACCGTGTATGCTCCGCTTTTTCGCAGACCTGCGTCTTGCCCTGAACCCTGATATACATTTTTAAGATGGCTTCAAATTTAATAAAGTTCCAGGTCAGACGGGAAACGCACCGTTTCCGAGACTCAGGACAGCGCATAGCACTTGCGCTGTGCGTCATACCTGACCAATCCATGCCTCGATGAACTGTTTATGTGCCGTGCGACGTCTGACGGATTTAATTCCAAGGCCTCGGCCATTTCTCCGGTTGAGAGGGGTTTTTCCCTCAATAGGAGCAAAATCTGGCTTATTGCCAGTTTATCTATGATGAGTTCATTGAATAACCGGTCTACCGCTTCACTCTCGAAAAAGTCATGATACGCGTCTTCCGATTTAACCGGAACCCGCAGTTTTTCTCTTTCCACAAGCTTGAGGTAGGGAATCAGCTGAGTGACGGCTTCAAGTTTGAACGCTAATTCTTTTTTTTCGATTCCTTCGCTCATGCCAAGCGGTCCTATCTGCGCGACCTTCTCGCAATAATTATTTATCATTTCAGCAAGAAGGAGGCCATCACCGGATGACATAAATTCGATGTTCAGCCGTTCCGGATTCAGCCCGATGTGATCCAGAATTTTTTTACAGAGAAGCACATTGCTCAATGCATCGTAATTCCCATGGGTGATGTAATTACATTCATCAAGACGGCACCCCCCGATAAATACCCCGTCTACTCCGTTTGAAAAGGCGCGGAGAATAAACTCGAGGTCGACTCTTCCGGAACACATGACACGAATAAGCCTGATTTGAGTTGAATATTGCAGCCTGGAAACTCCAGCCATATCAGCAGCACCGTAACCTCACCAGTGGCAGACAAAACCGAGTACTTTTGGTTTGAATGGTTGTCCTGAACTCATTCGCTATCGTCTCCTTTTACATGATCTCTTCCGTTTGAAACGCGGTATCGATCTGGCTCAAGAGGTCTTCATCGGTAAAGTGTTTCAGGAATATGGCATTTGTCGGACACTTTGCGCAGCACAGTCCATCGCCTTTGCAGAGAACCGGATTAACCCAGGCTTTTCTACCCTGGGGTGTCTCGCGGAACTCTATGGCATTATACATACAGACGGTGATACATGCCCCGCACGATACGCAATCGTCCTCCGTCACACCGCAGACGGAACCCGAAACGGTCACGATGTCATTTGAGAGGAGGGTGAGCGCCCGACTTGCGGCACCATAGGCCTGGCTGATCGCTTCAGGTATATGTTTGGGATAGTGCGCCATTCCACAGAGATAGACGCCCTCGGTACCGAACTCGACAGGCCGCAGCTTGACATGGGCTTCCTTGAAGAAATCATCCGGCCCCAGAGAGACTTTGAAAAGGTTGGATATCTCCCTGTTTCCCGCGGGGGGATCACGGCCTCCGACAAGACGAGTGTGTCGGCATCAATCGCCAGCTTTCGTCCCAATACATAGTCCGGCAGGGTAACCCTCAGAACCGGCCGGCCTTCCGCCTCCGCCGCTTCCACGCGGGGCTTTTCGTCCGGCTCATAGCGGATGAACTTCACATCGTTATCCGATGCCTGCCGGTAATAATCCTCGGTAAATCCATATGTTCTCATATCCCTGAAGATAATGGTAACATCGATATCCGGATGTATCTTCTTCAGATTCAAGGCGTTCTTGATCGCATGGCTGCAGCATACGCGAGCGCAATAATTTCGATCCTCCTGTCTGCAGCCGACACATTGGATCATGACCAGGCTCTCGGAGTTGATCAGCGTTTCGTCTCGACGGGCGATTTTCGCCCCCAGCTGCAACTGGGTCAATACCCTCTCATCTTCTCCATACAGGTATTCGGTGGGTTCATATTCTTGAGCCCCGGTAGCGATGACGGCCGCGCCATGTATTATTTCAGTGGTCCCTCTGTCTGATGTCACGCTGGTGATAAAGTTCCCAACATAACCGGTCGCCTCGGTAATCATGGCCCCGGTATACACATGGATTAACCGGTGCTGATACACCGTGCGCACCAGGTCGTATAAGTAAGCCTGAACATCCATGCCATCCAGGGTAGAATGGATGTTCCGGCTCACTCCCCCGAGCTCTTTTTTCTTTTCTATGAGATACACCTCATGTCCCTGGTTGGCGATGGAGAGCGCACACGTCATGCCGGCGATACCCCCGCCGACCACAAGCGCCTTCTTGGTGACGGGCAGATCGATCTCCTGCAGCGGTTCCAAATGACAGACGCGGGCCACCGACATCCGGGTGATGTCCTTTGCCTTTTTGGTCGCCTTTTCCTTTTCACGCGCGTGAACCCACGAACAATGCTCCCTGATATTGGCCATATCCAGGTAATATTGATTGATGCCCGCCTCACGCAGTGTGTCCCGGAACAACGGTTCGAGGGTTCGGGGAGAGCATGCCGCGACAACCACTCGATTAAGCCCCTTTTCCCGGACTGTTTCGGTTATCGACTCCGCGGAATCGGTTGCGCATGAAAACAGCTGTTCCTCGGCATGGACCACATGGGGCAGGGTCTTGACATAGTCCACCGTGGAACGAACATCGACCACCCTTCCGATGTTGGCTCCGCAGTGACACACAAAGACACCGACCCTGGGCTCTTCTTGTGAGACATCCTTCTCTGCTGGATATATCCTTTCTTTGGACAGCTGCCCTCGTCTGTGGTTCAAAAATTCACCGCATTGTGAGCCTGCGCCGCCGGCAGAGAAAACCGACTCGGGAATATCCAAAGGACCCTGGAATGCTCCGCTGACGAAAACCCCTGGGCGAGAGGTCTCAATAGGATTGTCGGGATTGGTTTTGCAGAATCCGTGGGAATCCAGCTCGATGCCATAGAGGTCGGCCATTTTCTCGGCCTCATCAGGCGGGTTCAACCCCACGGACAATACCACCAAGTCAAACTCTTCTTCCTTAACGCCGTCTTCGGCAGTCGCATAACGGATGGTGACATTTTTGCTTTCGGGAATCTCTTTCCCGACGGATACGTAGCTTCTTATGAATCGAATCCCGGGAAGGCTCGCCGCTCTCTGGTAGAATTTCTCGAAATCCTTGCTGTAGGAACGGATATCGTTATGAAATACCGTACATTCAGTCTCGGCGTCATGATCTTTTACCAAAATCACCTGCTTTTGCGTGTAGGTGCAGCACACGGATGAGCAATAACTGTTGCCTCCGGGGACGACCTGTCTGGAGCCGACGCATTGAATCCAGGCGATGTTGCGGGGGTGCTTTTTGTCCGAAGGGCGCAATACCTCACCTTCGTGAGGCCCGGTTGCACACAGGAGCCGTTCAAAGTCGAGACTGGTTACCACATTCTCCATCCTGCCGTATCCATAGTCGCCCCTCAACTTAGGATCAAATGGTTCATAACCCGGACACAGAACGATCGCCCCGACTTTGACCTTCAGCTCTTCGGCTTCCTGATGAAGACAAATGGCCTCATTCTTACAGGCGCCTTCACAGATGGCACATTTCTTCTCTTCAAGATAAAGGCAGCTTTCATCAATATACGTGATGAGCGGAACGGCTTGGGAAAAGTATATATGGACGGCTTTATTCGATGACAAGTCCTGGTTGTAGGGATCGGGGATTTCGAGCGGACAATACTCGACGCAGGTGCCGCACCCTGTGCATTTCACCTCGTCGATGTATCGGGGTCTTTTATTCAGGGTGACCGTGAAGTCCCCCGCCTTCTTATCTACACGCTCAACATCCGTGTAGGTCAGAACCTCTATGTTGGGATGCCGGCCGACCTCGACCAGTTTGGGCGCGAGAATTCACATGGAACAGTCATTTGTCGGGTAGGTCTTGTCCAGCTGGGCCATAAGGCCGCCGATGGCCGGCGATTTTTCGACCAGATAAACCTTATACCCCGATGCGGCAAGATCGAGGGACGCCTGAATTCCGCTGATGCCGCCACCGACAACCATCACGTCTGCAAAATCACTGTCTGCGAAACTGTTGCTGAGCTGTTGCTTCGGTCCACTTTCCATTTATCGCCATCCTTAATAAGGTTATTTCGCGGCCTCCAAAACCTGGAGGATATTCGGCCCGGTGATGGTTCAGGGACTAGTGACGCCTGTCTTGCAGCGGCTCGCCCGATAGCGTCCACGTCCGGCTGTGCGACGGTTCAGCCAATTGCTTCCTGTACAATCTCGGTGATATCCTTGATCTGAGCAGCTTCACTATTCTCCAGGCCCAGCAAGCTTTCCTCAAAATGGCTGATGCAGTAGGGACAGGACGTTGCCAGCACCTCGGCTCCGGCACCGACCGCCTGTTCCAGTCTGAGATCTGAGAATCGTTCACCCTTGGGCGTTTCCATCCAGATGCGGCCGCCGCCCCCGCCGCAGCAAAGGCTGTTTTCCATGGCATCCGGCATCTCAATCAGCTCCAGGCCCGGTAGTTTCTCTAAAAGTTTCCGGGGTTCGTTAAAAATGCCGTTGTGTCGACCCAGGTAACATGGATCATGATAGGTCACTTTCTTCCCATAGTCCCGGGGGAACTCGAGCCGTCCCTCGGATACGAGCTTGAATAAATATTGGGAGATGTGAACCACCTCGAAATTTACCCTGAAATCAGGGTACTCGTTTTTAAAGGTGTGGTAGCAATGGGGGGAGGAGACCAGGATTTTTTTCACGCCGTTATCGATAAACGTTTTGATGTTTTCCCTGGCCAGGCGCTTGAACAAGTCCTCATCGCCCGTCTTGCGGATGTTTTCACCACAGCAATTTTCTTTTGAACCCAGGATGCCGTAATCAACCCCGGCTCTGTTGAGAATTTTGGCAGTGGCGCGGGCGACCTTTTTCAACCTCGGGTCATAGCACAAGTAGCAGCCGGGAAAATATAAGATGTCCATCCCCTCGGTAAATGTCTTTACGGACAGACCCTCTGCCCAATCGGCCCTCTTGTTCCGTTCCTCACTAATGGGATTGCCTTCCCCGGTGAGACTGGCGCTGATGGCCCGCACGGGATTGACGGAAGTGGGAAAGATCCCATATTCGGTTGAAATCCGGCGCAAGGATACCCCGCATTCAATTATTTTCACTCCCCTCGGGCACTGTCGGGGACAGTTCCCGCAGGTAGTGCAGCGCCACATCTCTTCACTTTCGATGTCGGTCAAACAGAAGGTGGCTTCCCGGATCAGCTTGCGCATGCTGAAGTCTCTAACCCGGTTCCAGGGGCAAACCGTGTCGCACAGCCCGCATTGATAGCACAATTTGAACGCATCACCACCGGATTCTTTGATGATATCAATGATCTCTTTTAAGGGAGCGACTGTTTCCACCAGCTCAATTAATCCTTGTTTGACAGGTTATTTGACAGGGTCATTCGGGCAACAACATCCGCTATATTCTGAAGGCCATATTTTTTTGCCAGGGATTTCACACCAATCTCCAAATCCTCCTGGGCTTCCTCTTCTTCGACGTCCTCTTCCCTTTCTTCTAAAACCAGAGCATCCGTAATGCACCACTTCACACACTGGGGATCATCTTCGCCTTCGCACATATCGCATTTGAGGGGAAGACCGGAATCGGTCTCTTTGAAATCGCCTCTGGAAGGGCAGGAGGCACGGCAGAAGGCGCACTCTTCGTATTCCTTGCCGTCAATTGTATATTTGTCCCGGCCGGCACATTCTGCCGGCGTATAGTCACCCGCGTACACCGGAACATATATGTCCTTGAGCGGTTCACTGATCACACGGATTCGAGCCCTGGCCGGATTGTTGCTGCTGTATTTCGGCGCCGCATGCAACGCCGAGCAGATCATCTCGCATGCCCGGCATCCATTGCATTTATCGACATCAATTCGGATGGTTTTAACCAGTTTCTTTTTTTTCTCAACCGTCACGGTTGTACTCCCTTCACTTTATTCCTGCGCCAGTTCCGCCAAGGTGGTCTCTTCGGCAGGCCCATCTTCTCCGTCCGTCAGGATCCCCCTCTGGATGAATTCTTCTGCCACGTAATCCAGTCCCAACTCCTCTAAAGACTCTTTGGTCGGGATGCCATCGCTGTTCCATCCTTTGAATTTGTAATACGTATCCAGGAGCTCCTTTTCGAGTTCAGGAAATCTCTTTTTCCAATGGTTCTGTGGCGGCTTTTCGTCTTTTCGGCGCATGCCTCTGCTTATGTTGATGGCTCTGACCAGGGTGCGGTACCGCTTGGCAGCCTGGGACAATTTATCTTCATCCATGGTGATCCCGGCACCGGCTGAAATGAATTTCGGGTAATTGTGAATATGATATGGGGGCTTTAAGGGGAATGATGATAACCCGGCACACATCCCGAGGGCATCATCGATGTAGTGCATTTTTTCCTGGCAGTCTACAATATCGCAGCACATCTGAGCCGTCGGATAATATTGAATCGAATTTTATCCGCGAAGTTCCCAGTCCACAAAATATTGCTTGAACTTTTCATCAGGAACTTGAAACCAGTCCTTTACGAACTCTTCTCGCTGCTCTCGCTTGGGATAAGGTGCCTGGGGGAACTGTCCTTCAATCTGGGTAATGTTTATCTTCTCACCGGTAGAATACATCAGGAAATAAATCGGATTCAGCATGGATAGCTTGAGCGGCAGTTGTTCATGTTTCTTGATATTGTTATGGGCATATTCTTCTGCGCCGTTTCCGATCTCTTTGGCGGCCCAATAGGTGCCATTGGCCAGAACATCTCCGATCCCTTCGCGTCGGACAATTTTATCCAGCAGCCAGTAAAACCGCCCCTCGTTATCGGAGGGTAATCCCGGCATATCATCGTCCGTTAATATGCCGTTTTCATACAGTTCAAGGGCAAAGGCCATTACCTGCGGGGTGGAGAATCCGTCCACACCGTATTCCGTGGCATGCTGGGCGATTTTCAATCCAAAATCCAGATCTGACATGGCCGCCATGGTGTAGGTCAGCTTCGAGAAACACTTCATCATGTAGGTGGGTTGACCCGGCGGGGAAATGGTTGCCCCGCATTTCATGGGGCAGTTGTAGCAGCTGATCAGCCGTGTCCGCATATCCTCCATGGTCTGCGTCCACGCGGATTTGACCTCGTCGGTCCAGAAGCCTTTTCGGCGCTCGCGCGAGTTTCCCCACATGAAATTCTCGGTGTGCCACTTCTCATCATGAATTGCCATCTCCTGGGGTGAACCGAGCCCCTGCAATATGGCCATTACGCCGGGAATCGGATTTTCATTTCGGAATTTGATGTATTCCAGCACTTCATGACAAAGCTCCATAAATTCGACGGGTTGCGCAATATTGATGTCTCCCGTTCCGCGAACGGCGACCGCATTTACCCCTTTGTCACCCATTACGGCGCCGATGCCGAGTCGGCTGGCGCTGGACCGTCCTTGCTCGATGGAAGCAAAATACACACGGTTTTCACCGGCCATACCGATCGCCGCCACCTGCGCTTTGGGCTCATTCAACTCCTGCTTGATTAGATCTGCTGTTTCCGTGGCTCCCATGCCCTGCAGATGGGCGGCATCCCGTATTTCGACCTTGTCATCATGTATCCACAAATAAACCAGATCCGGAGACTTGCCGCGCAATATCACCTTGTCATAGCCGGCATACTTCAATTCCGGAGCCCAAAATCCCCCCATCATGGAAAATGCCATCAGTTTCGTCTGGGGTGAAATGGTAGAAACGATGGTCCGATTGCAACCGGTAGCCGGTGTGCCACACAAAAGACCGGCGCCGAAAATCAATAGAATCTCGGAGGAAAACGGTTCTACTTCAGGGGCGACCCTGTCCCACAATATCTTGGAGTTTGTTCCCAGCCCCCCAAGATACAGCTCGGTGTCTCTTGGATCAGATTCGACCCGATCAATGCTTCCCCGGGACAAATCGATTTCTAGGTGATACCCTGTCTCTGCGTACCTCATCTTTTTCTCCTTTGCCGGCTAACCTTTTTCCTCAAGCATGCGAATCGATACGGGGATTGAAGACTGAGTCCGGCCAGATTCAGATGACGCCATGTATTCTGATAAACGATTGAGTTTATTAGGAGTTTTGGGACGATTTGCACCCATCCGAGGTCAAGGAGGAGCATTTTAACCCAAAAGCTGCATGGAATCTGATTAAGCGTATCTAAAGATAAACCACATTCTGGTTTTGAACGTTACATCGTTACAGCCAACACCAGTGCAATGTTCGGGCTAATTCCAAAAACGGAAGATCGAGCTGAAAAACTCACTCGTATCTCCCGCACAAAGCTATAATTTAACTATAAATTAGCTACAAAATAGTTTTATGGGTTTCTCTGAAAGCTGTCAAGGTTAAAACTCATCGACCTCTCCCGAACATTGCATGAAATCTTTTCAGCCAGTGGCTAAAAAGAAACAATGCCGGAGCGATCAAGTGGATTCTGTGACGATCCGATAGAGTGCAATATGCAACGCATGATAACTAATAAACGACCTGAAAAGATTTCACCCTTAGGGCTTCGCTCTTCGAGCTTCGACCCCACAAGTCGTGCCACACGGAGACTTCCATGCCCCGCGTTATTCGAGGCTCGCGGTAGATGGACTACAGCTTCGCCTCGTAGTAAGCAGCGAATCGCAAAGCGAGGCGCCTTGTCGTCTCCGCGCAGCGGAAGGACGACAAGGGGTACGTAAGTACCTGTGTAACCCCGCCAGGAACTGCCTTGGTCATGAAAGTCTCCGTGTGGTGCAATGTCCGGAAGATAGGCTGAAAAACACCGATCGATAGCTGTCTTTCGTAGGCTGAAATCGGGATCTACAAAGATCCTTTACCCTATCATCAACACATTGGGACTTTCCGGTTTTTCCTTGTTTTGTGCCGGTTGCCGGCATAAAAGAAGAGATGATCCATCCGCTATTTTCTCAATTTAAAGGGCCTAATACCCATCCATTTGTGAGAGGCTTGCAGGACATGTCACCGGCGAGAAAGGAGACCCCATGGACGAGAACACCATCAACATCAGACTGATGAAGGCTGAGGATTTTGACGCTGTGGTGGCTATTGACGAGAAAGTACTCAAAACTTCCCGCGTGGAATACTATGAAACCCGGTTCGAGAGGCTTTTTAAATCCAGAGATTTTTTACCGACGTCGCTTGTGGCCGAAGACGAGAACAGCAAGGTGGTGGGATTTGTGATGGGGGTCCTTTATATGGGTGAATATGGTATTCACCGTGAGGGAGCCACCTTGGATACCATCGGTGTCGACCCCGATTGCCAGCGCATGGGGATCGGAAAGAAGTTGATAGATGAATTTTTAGATCATCTAAAATCACTGGGTGTCAGTAAAATAAAACCCTGGTCGACTGGAATGAATCCAAACTGGTACATTTCTTCAGCGCGAACCAATTCAGCCCTTCCAAATCGATTAACCTGGAACGAACCCTTTGATATTCTGAAGGACGGCGTTTGAGATGGGTTCTAAGTCAACACTTGCTGATGTGGTCTGTATTTTCATTTGCGCTCAATCGCTGCCAATTCCGTCTATACTTGTAGCACTGGAAGTTCAATTGGTATTCAGCCCATTGAAAACACTACCCGACTGATGCGCCTCCGTCGAGTACGCAAACATCCAAGCGCTTGCAGGCGTCATTTACAAACCCGCTTCCTGCCTCGGCAAACAGGTTGAATGCAGCATGGACGCCGGCTTTTTCCAGCTCGGCGACCTGGTCGTCAAAGTGAGCAGTAGCGGCGATCAGGCCGTTGTATTTGATTTCATTGAGCCGCGCCACGGAATACATGTTTGACGCGTGGGACTGCATGGACAGTATGACCAGTTGCACCTTTCCGGGGCGGATTTTCTCCCAGAAATCCGAATCTGTGGCATCGTCCTGGATGACCTCACGCCCATCTGCCCGGTTTTTTTGAACCACATCCGGATCGTAATCGAGTCCCAGCACACGCTGGCCGTATCGTTCTCGCATTTCATCGTAGGCTATTTTCCCGATGCGGCCCATTCCGAAAATCAGCACTTCGGCGTCTCCCGGATCAATAGGCTCATCATCCGGAAGGCGCCGTTCTGTTTCATATGTTTTCAATTGGGTCGCAAATCGTTTGTAAATGGTATGGGCATGGGTATTCAGCGGAGAGGCCAGAATAAATGTTATCGACAATGCAATCGCCTCGATGATCAGCCACTCACTGCCGATCCATCCATTTTTGACCCCAATAGCGCACACGATCAGGCCGAATTCACTGTAGTTTGCCAAGCTTAACGATACCAGCAGGGACGTCCGTGCCCGCAGTTTAAAACGGGTCAGGAGGAAAAAATAGAGGATGACCTTTGCCGGAAGAATAACCACGAGGATCGCGGCGGTTCCCAGGCCCTGAAGTGTCGGCAAGCCGGTCAGCCCAATGGAGAGGAAAAACGCCACCAGAAACAGGTCCTTGAAGCTGAGCAGTACTTTGGCGATCTCTTCGGATTTGGCGTGAGGGGCCAGCAGCATTCCCATGATGAGGACGCCGAGGTCCCCTTTCAGGTTGACCCACTCGAATCCCCCGTATCCAACGCCGAGTGCCACACACATGGAAAACAGCAGCAGCAGTTCGCGGTGGCCGCATCGATCCATGAAGCCATACAGGAGTGGACGACCGGCAAACAGCACCAGGGGAATGGCCAGAGCCCAGGGAGACGGCGCTTTTCCAGTGGAAACGGCAATAAACAGGACGGCAAAAATGTCCTGCATAATGAGAATTCCGATGGCGGTCCGGCCATGGTAGGACGCCATCTCACCTCGCTCCTCGAATACCTTTACAGCGAAAACGGTGCTGGAAAAGCTCAAGGCAAACGCCAGAAGAAGGGACGTTTTCAGGTCCAGCCCGGTAAATCTGGCGAATCCGGTCTGGCTGAATAAAAAGACCGCGGCGGTAATGATGGCGGCGGTGATGAGCAGGTGTATCGAGGCGCCTGCCCATACCTCCGGTTTTGCCAGGTTTCTAAGACGCAACTTCAGTCCAATGCTGAATAGCAGCAATGTGACGCCAAGATCGGCGACCTGGTTGATGTTTTCCGAGGCTTCAAAACCCATGGCATTGAACACAAAGCCGGCCACCAGATAGCCAACAAGGGGGGCAGCCCAACCCTTGTCGCTATGAACCCGAGGACAAATGCAAACACGATCAATATCGGAAATGTCATGGTTATGTCACCATATAGGAGTCAGCTGTTGGAAAATGCACTTAAGCGCCAGCCCACAAAATATGTTCTGAGATTAAAACCGCATATTAAGGAAGCCATGGTGGGCAAACAAGTCTATTTAATTAATTTTTCCAATTGCTCGGGTGATAATTCGGCGATTCCAGATTTTTCCTAACCATAGCCGTCTCAACTTCATGTCTCAGAAATCTTAAAAAGAACTTGACATATACGAACGTTCGTTTTTGGTGGGCATTGTGTACCGATTCCAATTCCGGAATGAAACCATAAAGGAGGCGACATGAACGAATTTACCAATATCGTCGATAACTACCGGAACAGCGATTTTGAACATAGATTATCCATGTTTCTCTGTCACCGATTCATGCGAGATGAGTTTACTCGGATTGATCTGGAGGAAACTCAGACACCGGAACCCTGCAATGAAAACATCTCGTGGCTGGAAAAGCCGGTTCATAGACCTTTTCGTCGTTTGGTGAACTGGTGCTGCGGATCGGCCATATAGCCCTCGTGCGGTTACCAAACATTCCATTTGTAATGACGGCGAGTGGTTTGTTAGGTTACCCGCGATTCCGATTCATCCGGAATTCAAACAGGAAATTCATAGACTTCTCAAATCATGGAAGTCACAGGGACGTCCCTCCGGAGAAAATCTTATTAGGGCTGCCGTTGAGTTGGGACATTGGAAAGATGCCCACAAGATCGGGGGGCTGTGGATAAAACCGCCCCTGATGGCAACCGCCACTGTCGATGACGGATTCGGACAGGGCCTGGCCATTATTCATAAATTTGCCGAAGCGGTTGGTCTGTCCGTGCACCCCATCGGTCTTATGCAGAAGCCGGACGTGATTATCGACGTATGCCGATCGTTTTGTCCGGCGATTTTGGGGCTGACCATACTTCAGTTTGATTCCGAGGAGACAATCGCGTACATTGCAGGCCATCTGCCGGCAGAAACGATACTTATTGCCGGCGGACCGGTGTTTGCTGCTGAACCGGATTTTGCCGATCGGGCCGGTATTCATGTTGTAGCGGCCCATGCCGGTGATTTCCTGGAATATCTCATCAATGAAAAAATCGGGGTCAGACCTACTGAGAGAGGCATGACGGCCGAACGTCCAGTCATTAAAGATCTGCCCGTAATGGGCTTTTTTTTTAGCGCGTTTCTGAGTTTTCTTTTCGGAGCCAATACCATCGCCATTAAAATCAGTCTGACCGGCCTTGGTATTTTTTCAAAAGCCGCAATCCGTTTCAGCCTTGCTGCAGTTACTATTCTGGCCTGGGCTCTCGCGACCCATCAGCCCATCGCGATCCGAAAGGGACAAATCCATCAATTGGTGATCCTTTCAATTATCTTTTCTATACAACTGGCGCTGTTCTACTTTGGAATCAGAAAAACGTATGCTTCCAGAGGCACGCTTCTGGCCAACATGCAGCCGTTTTTTGTTCTGATATTGGCCCACATTTTTATCCCGGGGGATAGGATCACCGGCAAAAAGCTGATAGGGATGCTACTGGCGTTCACCGGCGTGGCCTTTGTGCTTCTCCAGCGACAGGGTGTCGCGTCAGACTTGAAGACCGGTGACATTATCGTTTTATGTGCGGCCTTCCTATGGGCCTGTAACGGCGTCTATACAAAAAAGGTCCTGGTGGGCCTTCAACCCTATCAGGTGGTTTTGTACCCGATGCTCATTGCCTCTCCCTTATTGTTTGCCGGGGCATGGCTGGCCGGGGAGACCATACCTTCCCACCTGGACAGGGACGTGATCCTGGCGGTGATGTACTAGGCATTTATTGCGGCGTCATTTGGATTTGTGGCATGGAACACCATGTTGAAAAAATACGGTGCCGTTGCCATGCACTCATTTATTTTTGTCATGCCCGTGGCCGGGGTGTTGCTGGGTAATCTCATGCTGGGTGAACCGATGACGGTAAATCTCCTGGTAGCGCTGCTGTTGATCGTAGCCGGGATCGTTATCGTTAATGTCAGGACCAGAAAGGAAGTTGTGATTGTTCATCCCGGGAGGAATGTGTGAGGAAAATGGGTTCGAGGGTTCGAGGGTTCGAGGGTCCAAGGATTCAAGTGAAAAGCTAATTGCAGGATTCACAGGGCAAAGTATCCGAGGATTCGAGTGAACTCAGAAAAGATTTATCAATTTAGAAGTTTTTCCCACTTATGTCATTCCGGGCTTGACCCGGAATCCAGGTTTTTTTGAAGGTTCAGTTTCTGGATGCCAGCCTCCGCTGGCATGACAGAAGAACCACTCTCGTCCCTCAAACAACTTAAAAGAGTTGCCTACAACTTAAAGATAAAACTAATGTGACTTCGCTAATGCAGCCATCAGAAAACAAACCCTTGGCCCCTTGACCCCTTGAATCCTTGAATCCTTTTTCTAATTAGCGATGCGCGAATTTCTAAAAAAATACTGGTTCATGCTGGGGCTGGTCATTGTTGCCGGAGCGGCGTTGGCCGATGTCACTGGCAAAACATTTTCGGTGGGACGCTGGCTCAAGGCCAATGGCGGGCCGGATGTGGTGATCATCTCAATCTTCTTCCTGTCCGGGCTGGTCTTGGAGTCAAAGCAGATCCGCGAAGGACTTGGCGATGTCAAAGGAACTCTCACATCGCTGTCCATCATATTTATTGTCTCTCCATTGCTCGCCTCAATTTACAGTTCTGTACCGCTTGAATCCGGTATCCTCGTCGGCCTTTTTCTGGTGGCTTCCATGCCGACCACCTTGAGCAGCGGCGTGGTCATGACCGGCGCAGCCGGAGGCAACATGGCCCACGCGCTGCTTATTACCATTTGCGCCAATACTATGGCGGTTTTCACGATCCCCCTGGCCCTGGAGCTTTTGTTGCCGTTTGCAGGCGCCAGTCAGGAAATTGAAATCAACAGTCTCGCGATCATGATAAAGATTGCCACCCGCGTATTGATACCCTTAACGGCGGGATTGCTGGTGCGAAATTTATTGCCAATGGTTACCATGAAAATGTTGAAACGGGCGAATATGGCAAACCAATGCCTTATTCTTTCCATTGTATGGATGGCCATGTGTCATAGCAGGACAGCTATTCTTGAGGGTGCCGGCGCCATACTGCCCGTCGCGGTGGTTACCTTCACGTTTCATCTCGGTCTGGTGCTGGCAGGACTGGGGCTGACGCGAGGCCTGGGTATCGGGCCCGGCCGCCGGGAAAGCGTGATCTTTATGGGCGGTCAGAAAACGCTGCCCTTGTCGATCATTCTCCAGGTCGCCCTGTTCCCCCAGTATGGCCTGGCCCTGGTGGTATGCGTGCTGCACCACATCATCCATCTGATTATGGATGCGTACCTGGTTCAGCGACTCAGAAAGTAACATCCGGGGTCTGTTTCGGCGTGGTCGTTCGATTTTACGGCGAAACACCATTGTGTTATAGATAGAATGAGCATTCAGAGTGGGGCTGTTCAGAATATATAGCAACTGAGGAACGCCCGTACCATGCGTATTGCGTTAACTTCATAAGGATCTCTCTTCACTCGTCTCCCCTCCCATCGAAAGCGACAGCCCTTTGGAAGCGACAGCTCCCCCACGCGTTAGCACTGAACCTTGAAAATGCGAATTGACCGAGCAGGGGTGAGGCCATTTATGCGCCGATCAATGCCAATGTGGATGGGTATTTTCTTCACTTTTGCCCTTGTCGGAGAGGCGCGGGCAGATATCATGCTGTCGATAACCGATCACATGATCGGGCCCGGCTTTATTGTTATTGTCGCTATCGAAAGTGCAGTGTTTCTGTTGTTCCGGTATTTCCTAAAGTTACGGGAACAACCTACATTTAAACAAATTCTGTTGGCGGTGCTTATCGCCAATCTTGTCACGACGGTCATCGGGTTTTTCTTTCCACCAATCCGTCACGACGACAGGGATGTTATAACCTATGCGGCCGCATTTTTCCTATCATGGCTTCTCGAAGGGGGATTTTACATCCTCTGGTTCTGGGACTCAAAACTTCGATACACGGCCTTATTCTCAATTTCCCTTGCCGGAAATTTGATTACGTATACCTTGATTGTGCTGCTTATCGGATCACCGAATCCGGAAGTCGCGATGGACCGATATGATCGGCATGCAGAGCGGATGACACAGACAATCGTCTCAATGTCTCGTGCGGCACTCAAAGACGGACGGATGGTCCCTTTTGACGCCGCCACACTCTTCGATGACCTTCAGGCCGGCTCGTTCCGAGGCAAAACATTCAGGTTCTACGAGATAGGAGAAATACACCATCCGTCGTCCGTCAAACTGAGAAAACTGATTGTTCGAGGTGACAGCTATATGCCCCGGCTGGGTTTAGGAAAAGAGGATTACTTCAATGTTCTGTTAAACGTGACCGATGAAAAGGTTCTCACTGTCGTTTGGCACAACAAGGGGAAAAAAGTGTTTGAAAGCAATGCCGATTTGACCGGGGTTGAAGCGGAGACCATCCATACCTATGTGATCACGGAGAAAGATACGAAGCTGCCCTGGGAGGCATTAAAGTTGGACGAAACAAGTCAAACATTCTTTGAATACAGACCGGTGGACAGGTCTCACGGTTCCGAGTCCGATTCCGGATGGAAGACTCCGACACCGTACAAGGGCCTCATTCCAAAAGCCCCCCCGGGTCGTGGCAGGATTGGCCGCTCCCCGGACCATTGACGAACTACCACTGGATGCCGGTCCATATTTCTTGCTGTCAACGCTGCGGTTCCCACTGACTGTTAGATGTATATTGCTGGTTTGAAATAGTGAACGAAATAGTCGGACCCTACTTCGTCGTTCAATTCTTGTTTTTAAAAGCGCTGCTCTGCTAAGTAAGCATTGAACCCATGCTTCCTAAATACACCCCACTTTGGATTCAACGGCAACCATGAACACTACGAATTTTAAAACTCCCATCGAGAATCGGTATTTCGAAGATTACGAGGCAGGGACGGTTCACGAATTCGGCCCACTTGCGGTGGAGGAGAGAGACATCATCTCTTTTGCGAATCGATTCGATCCCCAGGTATTTCACACTGATCCGGCAGCGGCCAAGGAAACCATCTACGGTGGATTGATCGCAAGTGGCTGGCATACTTCCGGCCTGATGATGCGGCTATATTCGGACCATTATCTGTCCAAGAATGCGAGCTTAGGCTCTCCCGGGGTCGACGAACTCCGGTGGAAGAAACCCGTTCGGCCCGGCGATCGGCTTTCCATCCGCGTGACTATCAAAGATACCAGGCGATCCACCTCCAGGCCGGATCGTGGGATTGTTCATTCCTTTATCGAGGTGCTGAACCAGGACCGCCAAGTGGTCATGAGCATGAAGGCGGTGAATTTCTTGTTGTGTAGACCCAACTCTTGATCTAATTCAATAATACAACGCGTTTCACAATTTAACATTTCTATTATTACCAGTTTTTTCTTTTTCTGCCATTTGTACTTTCGGATTTGTTTCGAGATTCGAGCCTCGAAATTCGTATTATGGATCAGACCGTTTGGTCGTGCTACGTTTGAAGCTGGATGCTAATTATTCACATCCCGTACAAAGACTATATTCGAGGAGGTAGTCATGAAAGTATTTCAAATTCAGGACGACTGGTCCATGGATCATCTGACCATCGCCGAGCGAGACCAACCGGAGCCCGGGCCCGGCGAAGTGCTCCTCCGGATGAAAGCGGCGTCCCTCAATTTTCGCGATCTCGTCGTACCCATGCGGGGATACGGGTCTTTTACGGGAACTCTGCCGCTGGTTCCCATCTCGGATGGCGTCGGCGAAGTGGTTCAGGTTGGTGCCGGTGTCAGCCGCGTAGAAACAGGGGATCTGGTCTGCCCGATGTTCATGCAGAAATGGATTGCCGGTGAGCCCGACATGACGCAGCTTACGTCGACCCTTGGCGCACCGATCGACGGCGTGATGCAGGAATACATGGTTCTTAGTGAGTAGGGGTGGCGAAGGTTCCCGGCTACCTATCGGACGAAGAGGCGGCCACATTACCCTGCGCCGCGCTGACGGCCTGGAGTGCGCTGGTGACTGAGGGGGATGTGAAGGCAGGAGACAGGGTTCTGGTCCAGGGTGCCGGTGGTGTTTCGTTATTTGCCCTGCAGATTGCCAAATTGTTGGGGGCTTTTGTGATCATCACATCTAGCAGCGATGAGAAGTTGGAACGAGCGATGGCCTTGGGTGCCGATGAACGCATTAACTACATCACGACTCCAGAGTGGGGCAAGACTGCGAAGAACCTCACCGGTGGTGACGGCATCGATCACATTGTCGAGGTGGGCGGTGAGAAGACCTTGCCCCAGTACCTGCGAGCGATTCGCCCGGGCGGAACCGTCAGTATGATCGGTGTTCTCTCCGGGGTGAACATGGGTGTAAGCCTCGGACTGATAGTCACCCGAAAGGTACGGCTGCAGGGGATCACGGTGGGGCATCGTGACTCTTTTGAGGCCATGACCCGAGGGTTGGAACAGCATCAGTTGAAGCCTGTGATCGATCGGGTATTTTCGTTCGAAGAACTCAAGGAAGCCATGGCATATCTTCAGGAGGGAAAGCATTTCGGGAAGATCTGCATCCGCTTCTAACCTAAAGAAGCCATAAATTCTGAATTAAGAATATTGTTTGCACAGGCATTGGTTTGTGAGAGATAGTGTTTTACATCGTCCGTAGATTGTGGAATGTTTAGTTATTGAAAGGCATAATCGTATGACTTCAGATTTTCGAAACCAATACCTACCCGTACCTCAAAACCTCTCCATATCCTGTGGCCTTTTGGTGCTTCTGCTGCTCTGCTCGCTGCTAATTTCCTCTGTTCAGGCAGACACCCTTCGGAATCATCCCCTGCAGCCGGTCGATACCTCCAGCCCCAGAGCGACCTTGCGCGCCTTTATGACCAATGCGGCGAATGCGCAAACGGAGTTCCGGCAGTCCGGCTACCGGTCTATGGAAGTCATGAAACACACACAACGTGCCGTAAGCACACTGGACTTGAGGCAAATCGCAACTGCCAGACGCGAAGACGTTGGTTTAGAAGCTACCCTGCGCCTTAAAGTGATTCTCGACAATATTGAGGTGCCGGAGCTGGATACTATTCCTGGACCTGAAGATTTCAAAGCCACGGATGACCTTTTTTGGCGGGTGCCGAATACAAATATCACCATTGCCAGAATCACCGAAGGAACCCGCAGGGGCGCATGGCTCTTTACTGCTGAAACGGTGTCCCGTCTTCCCGACTACTACAAGTTGATCAGGGAGGCACGAGGCGCAGACCAAATTACTGACTGGGTCTTCGAAAATTATACTTATTCTCCGGGCTGGATGATTCCGGTAGGACTGATCGATGTTCTCCCCCGGTGGATGCGGGCAGGCCTTTTCGAACAGGCTCTCTGGCAGTGGATCAGCCTGCTTCTCTCCATCGCAATCAGCGCCACCATTCTCATCTGGGCGTGGCGGGCCAGTAACTGGCTACAGAAAAAGGTACACTCCGACGCCAGAAGATGGCCTTTGGAGCGTATGATATTTCCGGTTTTCGGAATGGTTTTACTATCTGCGCTATTATATTTCATCGATCAGCAGATCAATATTACCGGTGATGTCCTTGGCGCCACGTCAGCGGTTCTGATACTGATAATTCTCATATTTGCTTCCTGGGCGGTCCTTATCGGCGGGGAGATTTTTAATCAAGGTATTACCGGCATCAAGCATATTGCGTCGATAAGCATAGCGACCGACGTCACCCGGCTGGTGATTAGCATTATTTCATTTGTCATCGTTTTCCTTCTTTTTTCAAGTCTGCCGAATATTTCGGCATTCCGGTAAACGCCATATTTGCGTCTGCTGGCATCGCCGGCCTTGCTGTGGCCTTTGCGGCCAAGGACACCCTGTCCAATTTATTTGGTGGCGTGACGATCTTTTTGGATCAGCCCTTTCGCACGGGAGACTATATTGTCCTCGACAATAATGAGCGCGGCGAGGTGGTGCAGATCGGATTGAGCAGTACACGCATTCAGACCCGAGATGACGTTATGATTACCATCCCCAACTCAATTCTTACCAACGCCAAGATCGTCAATCAGAGTTCTCCCAAGCCCATGTTCCGGGTGCGCATTAAAATCGGTGTGGCCTACGGCTCGGACATCAACCGGGTAGAAACCATTCTGGTAGAACAGGTGCGGTCCAACTCCTTGGCGGCCCGGCACCCAGAACATAGGGTCCGGTTCCGTAAATTCGGCGATTCGTCCCTGGACTTTGAACTGTTGTGCTGGGCCAGGCGACCCCACGATCGAGGAAGGCTGATGCATCAGCTAAACTGGGGCATATACAACGCCTTTGCCGAGGCCGGCATCGAAATCCCATTTCCCCAGCGAGACGTGCATCTAAAAAATGAGTCGTAGATAAAAATATTGCGAGGCAACAATGGGGTCAAACCTTGAATTGTGAATTATTTTTGACATTCATTATTTGATCGGGTACTCGTGTTTATGGCCAGAGCGTGGAGAATAGAATATGAAGGGGCACTTTACCACATCTTATCCCGAGGTAACGAGAAGGGCGACATCTTTTATGTCAAAGCTGATCGCGTTTTGTTTCTAGACACCATCGGGCAGATGTCGGAGAGATTTGAGATCGATATTTTCGCTTATGTCTTGATGGACAACCACTATCACCTGCTAATAAAAACAAGGCGTGCTAATCTTTCGAAAGCCATGCATTGGTTCGGCACCACCTACACTAGACGATTTAACAATCGGCACAATAGGAGCGGGCATTTATTTCAGGGCCGATACAAAAGTATCATCATAGAAAATGCGGCTTATTTGATACAGCTTTCCTGCTATATCCATAGGAACCCGGTTGAGGGAGGTCTAGTTAAACGGTTAGCGGATTACCCATGGAGCAGCTATTTAGCCTATGGGTACGGAAAGCCAGCTCCGAATTGGCTGTCAACAGGCTTGATTTTATCACGGTTCCATGGTGGATCGGAGCGAGGGCAGTACAGGGACAAAGTTCAAAAATATTCTAATGAAGAAAAACGCTTGTGGGAGGATTTTCGACACGGCTTGTTTTTAGGGTCTGAGAGTTTTGTTAAGCGACTTCGCAAGGAATATTTGCCGGAGAAAACAGATATCGAAATATCCTCTCAACGGGGAGCAACCGATAATTTGAGACCAGATGAAGCTGTAGATAAGGCCGGGCGCATACTAGGCTGCCATATAGACGATTTTTCAAAAAAGCAAAGAGTTCGAGGGCAACTGAAGGAAAAACGAGATCTCATGATTTATTTCATTTGGCAAACTGGATCACTAACCAACGAGAAGATCGGTTCCCTTTTTGGTATAACCTATTCGTCGGTGAGCCACAGCGTGAGATCTGTGAGATCTAAAATGACGAAAGACTCAAAATTCCGGGCGTACTGTGATGATCTTTATTCACAATTCAAGGTTTGACCCCATTTTATTGTTGTTGGTGGTATTGATGCTTTTTACTGGCTGCGCCCCGTCGGCCGGTCGGCAGAGCCAGTTGATGCGGCAGGCCTCCAGGGCCGATGGAGAAGAATTCCAGATGTCGGCAGCAGAGCTTCGATTTCGACTGAACATTCTGGCCGGTACCTTGGTCAGAATCGTAGAAGACACAGCTGACGAGATACTTGATGAGACTTCCGATCGCGACATTCGACTCAACGCCATGCATTGGAAGATCGACTCGATTCCCATAGGCCTCAGGGCGCTGTTCCACTCTGACCCCGGCATTGCCCTGCTTGATTTCTGGGGCTTTACAATTCAGATGACCAATTACATCGAAACCAACCAGGATAATATCTATTTTGGTCGATGGAATTCCGTTGCTGTCAAAGCTTGCAGAACCCTCGAAGATTACGTAAAACGCCTGGCCTCGGATGTGCCTGCCGATGGGGATGTTTCCCGCGCTGAAAAAATTCTGAGAGAGTGGGCCGAAAAAAATCCTATCGCGGGATTTAAAAGAGAATCAGCGATTCCAGACCTGACCACTGTAGCCGGCGAAGATGTGAGAGGTGCCTTCGAAACAATTGGAAGTTTGCCCTCAACAATGGAAGACCTTGCATTTCAAATGGCCATCTATGCCGAACTTCTCCCCAAACAATCTCGCTGGCAGGCGGAACTGATGGTGGATAAACTGGTCAATGATCAAGCCAGTGAGACCGGAATCAGCGCAATCGTCGACGTCGGATCGTCTATGAACCGCATTGCCACCGTCGCAGAAGAACTTGAGGATGTCATCGCTTTCGAGCGACAGAAGGCAATCCAGAGTCTAAGACAAGAACGATTGGAAACCTTGGTAGCTTTAGACACAATCCGGATTGAAATACAGCGATTTATTTCAAATGAGATGGGAGCTGGTATTTCAGAATTAAAAATGGAACGAAAGCTTGCCACCGATTTCCTGAGAGAAGAACGCATGGCTGCAATGGAGACGTTCAGTGACCAAATAAAAATAATTCTAAATGATATCGATCGGCAGCGGTTGCTATCTATTCAAGAGCTTGAAGCCATGAGGCTGCGCTTTACGGATGAATCGGTTGAGCAAGGAAAGAAATTAATCGATCATTTCTTCTGGCGGACGCTCCAACTATCCGTACTGTTGATCGTCATTTTGTCGCTGGTTGGCGCCGCTCTATGGAAGGTGTTACAAACCAGGAACCAAATTTAATGGGTCTTATCTTGGCCCCCGTTGATATGACTGAATCTGACGATACCTGCCCTGAAATTGGTGTTACACTTTGAATAGTGAATACCCGTTTAAGGTGCCAACAACATATCGGTTTTTACGTTTCTCGAATTAGGCTGCAGCAAAGATTTCCACAGGTTCGTTTTTACCTTTGACTCTCGCTGCCGCTAATTTCTTCAGTGGTATATCTTGCTGTAAACGCGAGCGTGTAGACTTGCTGATGATAATGTCTTCGCCAACATCTTTGGTTAAGCCTTGTAGCCTTGAGGCTAAATTGACCGTGTCTCCCACCAAAAGATAGGAAAGCCGATCAGGGCTTCCGATGTTGGCCGCTACGGCTTCAACGGTGTGTATACCGATGCCGTGCCTGAGGAGGGGCCAGCCCCGTTCCACAAACATCTCGTTGAGCTCCATGAGCCGTTTGTTCATGGCGGTAGCCGCCCTGTATGCGCGTTCAGGGTGGTCTCCCCGAGCGATGGGGGCACCAAAAACTGCATAAATCTCGTCACCCAGAAACTGCAGCACCAGACCGCCTTCCTGGTGAATCACATCTGACATTTTCTCAAAATAGCTGTTCATGATCTTGACCACGAGCTTTGGGTCGCTGGACTCGGTCATGGGAGTAAAATTCCGCAAATCAGCAAAAAGGATCGTCACGTCTTTCATTTCACCATCGAGGGGAATTCTACCGGACAGGATCTCATCCCGAACTTCCTGGGTGACGTATTTCCCAAATGCTTCCAGGATAAACTCCCGCTCTTTGAGCCCCTCGTTCATTTCATTAATGACATCCCCGGTGTACCCGATTTCATCGTTGGACCGGACCTGTACTTTTTTATCGAAATTGCCATTCCGGACAACTTTCAATACGCGGATAATTTCCCGTAGGGGCTCTGTCAAATTGGCACTCACCAGATAGGTCAACCATATGCCGACGGCGATGAATATCAGTGCGCTTGTAAATATTCCGGTGCGCAACACAATCTAATAAAATGGCCGGATCGACATCGACGGCAACGGTCTCGCGAAGCAGAATTAATATGGCTAAAAAGGGGACGATATTAATAGCGAAAAGGAAGGCTGCAAGCCTGGTCCGAATGCGTATGCGGATGGTCCTTGGGATCATATAGATGCCGCCGTCGGGGAAAAAGAATGGGGCCAGTCGTTTCTGAAGTAAGTGCTCGAACACAAAAAATGCTATAATTACGGTAATTAATCCGGTAAATAGACTCATAAAAAATGGGCGAACAATGATCACACTCTCGGCGCCCGACAGCCAGAAGACCAATGGATAAAGCACTGCAGCAGAAAGCCAGATACCCAGGTCGAGGGCAATCAGGAAAAACGGCTCGTTCAATAATCGTCGGTGCACTTTGGTGCTGGCGCCTTTCGGAGTTTCCCTGTTTCGGTAGACCTCGTTCAAGAAATGGCGGATCGGCCGTTCGTAAAGCACGGTGACAATGAAGGGCACCAAAAACGAAGCGGGAAGAAATATGATATCGAAGGAAAAGGCCAACTCTCGCATTTCTTCTGCAGCCCTGAATACCCACCGGTTAATGAACAGAGTACCGGAGACACCGATCGCGTTAGAAATGAAGTTGGCCAGCAGCAAGGCATTCTTTAGTCTAAAACATGTGAACCATGTCATGGCATTTTCCTCTACTTATGTTTGGCAGCATTCCACTCTTGGTTCTCTACGAGATAGGGAAAAAAGTGTCAAATCTTGAAGCGTTAATCGCTCCATGTGTGCGGCATTAGCTTGGCATTTGCTTATGGGCAGGGCATTACCGTGGGCATCGGGACAGTTTTGAAGCCGTGATCCGAGCGCTCGATCAGCATCAAATAAAGCCTGTCATTGATCGGGTGTTTGCGCTCGAAGAACTCTAGGACGCCATGGAATATCTTCGAGAAGGGAAGCATTTATGAAAAATCTGCATTCGTTTTTGATGGCGTTTGGAATTGGAATCTGATCCTGAACCCGCATATTGGATTCCGGTAAAAGACAACCACATTATCTCCGGTAGATATCCTCCACCCAATCCTTGAACCATTTTGGCTTTTGAAAAAGCACCATAATCAAAATCATCGCCGTGATCGGTATGGGAATAGCCGTATCGATTAGGGCGAGCAGGGCTAAATATATCAGGATTTGTGTTTTCGTTGACACCGGCAGGCCCTCCCTTCAATAGAAACAGGTTACATTCGCCCTGCTTGACGAAAGAAGTGTAAAGGGCGGGCGGTGACCCGCCCAGAGGTTTACCTGCATGTGGCAGGTACTACTTTTCCGCCCCTTTCTTCATACACTTGTATGATACTCACACCGCCGCCTGCACCGACACCGC
>Ga0056119_1000031_pt1 | contig 36519 bp, 41 predicted proteins | sample WorMettaBAHAMAS1_FD_80076 | JGI IMG/M metagenome (GOLD analysis project Ga0056119, IMG submission 80076) | Marine gutless worms symbiont microbial communities from Max Planck institute for Marine Microbiology, Germany - Olavius tantulus BAHAMAS.1 ...
AACGAATGGGTGGAGCCTGGAACCGTTGTATTCGCTATGGGATCCTACCAGGAATGTGATGACGATTTTATCCTAACGGCAGATCGGATTGTTGTGGACCATGTCGGTCAGTGCCTGCACAGAGGCGTCCTTAAAGAGTTGAGCGAGGCAGGAAAAATTACGGAAGAATCGGTGTATGCCACCATAGGAGAACTTGCTGCCGGAAAAAAGCCCAGTGATATTTCAGAAAAGGAACGTATCCTGTGCGTTCCGATCGGCACGGGCGCCATGGATATTGCCGTCGCGACCATCGCGGCCCGAAGAGCTTTGGAAAAAGGACTGGGTGGGCACTTTATATTTGTCTGATGGCTGAGGCAGGTGCTCTGGGATCTTCCTTACTTCCTGAATTCCGGCCGGGTATTAAACTTCCGACAGAAGATGGGGCACGGAATAAAACGTGAAGATAGACGATAGAAGGTACCCCGTTGAGAATCCAGTTCTAGCCACCCAATCCCTGAAACAGCCTTCAATTTATGTTTTTACTTCGATAACGGCGTGAGCACCGACGGGCTGCTAATTTCCGCCTTGCCGGTCTCCCGCATCCCGGCCTGCAGCCGGTTCATGGCTATCACGCATGTCAAAATCAGTAGGCCGCCTGTCCAGAATCGCCAGGTAGCCGGATCCTGGAAATAAAGAATCCCTGCAAGGGCGGTGAAAATCACCTCGCTGGACATGAACACGCCCCCCTCCCAACCCCGGCAATAAAAGAAGCCCTGGTTCATCAGCAGTTGAGCGGTTAAGGAGAAAAACACAATGCCCAGGACCATTGCCCATTCAGTGGGCGTGGTCGGCAGAGCCGGTTGTTGCACGAATTTGGGCAGGGTGACCAGTGACCCCATGGCACAGAAATACAAATAGATCACCACGGAGCCGTTTTTCTGCCGCAGTTCACGGATCAGCGTGACGGTCAGTCCGGCAAATGCGGCGGCAATTACCGCCATGATTTGCCCCAGTAGACTGCCTTCCATCTGAAAGTCGAACAGGACGCCCACGCCGATCATCACCCCGGCAATGCAGAGCAGGTGAACCTTGGATAGGGTTTCCCGGTACAGGAAAAAGGAAAACATGGCAGAAAAGGCCGGAAAGGCGTGGAAAATGACCATGGCCGTGGATATCGGCAACATCCGGATAGCGGTCACCAGACAAACAAAGGCCACCGATCCGGTGCAGCTCCGAATGACGAGCAGGCGGACATCGTTTGCTCTGAAGGGATTGCCGTAGCGCCCGAAAATTATGAGGATCATCACCAGGCCGCCAAAAAATCGATAAAATCCGATATCCCAGACCCGGAAGGACGGCGGCAGGGATTTAATGGTGACGTTCAGCAGGGTAAACAGCAGGGCCGCCGACAGCATGAACAGTGGTCCGGCAACTGCGGCATCCATTTTGATGTGACGGTGATTGGGTGCTCCCATAAGTCATTCGTCCTGCCGCCGGCTGCCAGGTTGTCGGCAACCGGCCTATTCGATACCATCTTACGGCAGCCAGTTAATGCCTGAACCCGGAAAACGCAAGAGAAAAAAAGAGTGGGCGGAAAAGAGCGTTCCGTATACCGCAAATCCAATAAATTGTTATCTTTGTTCTTGAGTTGATTCCAGTGGGTAAACATCTATTACAGATTGACGGAGGATATTATGGGTGATGATAAACAGAGCGGCAAAATGGACAAGCAAGCGATGATGGAGCTTTTTCAAAAACTCGGCACACCCGGTGCCCCTCACAAAATATTGGAAGACATGACGGGAACCTGGGATACAAGAACCAAGTCATACATGGAGCCCGGACAGCCGCCCGTTGAATCCACAGGAACATGCGAACAAAGGATGATTCTGGACGGACGATTCCTGCACCAGGAGTTTAAGGGTGACATGATGGGCGCTCCGTTTACCGGCATCGGTGTCACCGGATATGACAATCATAAAAAAACCTATGTATCGACCTGGATGGATTCGATGAGCACCGGCATTTACTATTTTGAGGGGCCGGCCGATCCGGATGGAAAGATCATTACGCAGGAGTGCAGTGGTGACGACCCGGTCAGGGGGCCTATGACGTGGCGTTCCGTGACAAAGATTGTGGACGATAATAGCCATCATTTCGAAATGTACGGCACCGACAGGAGCGGAAAAGAAGAGTTGATGATGGAGATTGTCTACACCCGCAAGCAATAGTGCCTAAAAAACAGGATTGTATCCAATAATGACCTATTCGAAACCCATCATAATCAATTATAATGCGGTCATGATTCTCTTATACCATCCATAAGGCAAGGGAGCCGTTTATGTCGGATAGAGAAGAGGGCAGGGGATCGGCCGCCGATAACCTGCGAAAACTGCTGGAAAAAGACGAGATCCTCGTTATGCCCGCCTGCTTTGATGCGCTGTCGGCGAGGCTCATTCAATCCGCAGGATTCGCGGCGACGTTCATGAGCGGATTCGGGGTGGCTGCCACCCGGCTGGGGATGCCCGACACGGGGCTGATTTCCTATGGCGAGATGCTGGACCAGGGCCGCAACATCTGCAGCGCGGTTTCCATACCCGTGCTGGGAGACGGGGACACCGGTTTCGGTAACGAGATCAACGTTAAGCGCACCGTGCGGGGCTTTCACCAGGCCGGATTTGCCTGCGTGATGATCGAAGATCAGCTCATGCCCAAGCGCTGCGGGCACACGGCCGGCAAACAGGTGGTGGCGCGGGATGAGGCGCTCCGCCGCATCGAAGCGGCCGTGGATGCCCGCCGGGAGGGGGCCGATATTCTGATCATGGCCAGGACCGATGCCCGGGCCACCCTGGGACTGGAGGAGGCCATCGAACGCTGCAGGGCGTTTACCGAGATCGGAGCCGATATCACCTTTTTGGAGGCCCCGCTCACCGAGGAAGAAATGCGCACCTATTGTGAAAAGGTGCCCGGCCTCAAGATGGCCAATCTGGTCGAAAACGGCAAGACCCCGCTACTGCCCATCTCGGATCTGCAGTCGATGGGGTACAGCATTGCGGTCTATGCGCTGACACTGCTCAATGTGTCCATCGGTGCCATGCAACAGGCCCTGGGATTACTGAAACAGCGATCACCAGTGCCGGACTTGATCGATTTCCGGAGCCTCCAGCAGATCGTCGGCTTCGATGCCTATGATGCCGAGCTGGAACGGTATCATGGCCAGAAGTAAAAAACACTACCAGTGGGATGCCGAGCAGTACGCCAAATACTCCGGCAGCCAGTATGAGTGGGCCCTTGAACTGATTGGAAAGCTTCAGCTTCAGGGCGCCGAAGACGTGCTCGACATTGGATGCGGTGACGGCAAGGTCACCGCATCCATCGCCGAACGCCTGCTGGAGGGCAGCGTGCTGGGCATCGACAGCTCCGGGGAGATGATCGCGCTGGCCAGACGTCGCTACGGTCATTATCCTACGGCGCGATTGGCATTCGAGTACCTGGACGTGCGGGAGCTAGATGCCGTCAGCCGTTTTGATGTCGTGTTCTCCAACGCGGCGCTGCACTGGATCAAGGAGCATGGGGATGTGCTTCGGCGCGTTCGGCAGGCCATGAAAACGGGCGCACGGTTTCTCTTTCAAATGGGCGGAAGAGGCAATGCTCTGGATGTGGTGGCTGTTCTCGAAGCGATGCTGAGCCACCGGAAATGGGTGTCATTTTTTATCAATTTTGAATTTCCCTACGGCTTTTATGGTACTGACGAATACGCCCGTTGGCTGGCCGAAGCAGGCTTGACCCCCGGTGCGCATCGCGCTGATCGAAAAGGATATGTGCCATATAGACCAAGACGGTTTTGCCGGCTGGATCAATACCACCTGGCTGCCTTACCTGGAGAGAATCCCAGACGACCGGAAAGAAGCGTTCGTCCGGGAGTTGATCGAAACCTACTTGCAAGAAAATCCGGCCGACGCAAAAGGCCGGGTCCATGTTAGGATGGTGCGCCTGGAAGCGGAGGCCACTCGCAACTCCTAACGGCCCCACGGTTCTCGCAGTCTTTTAATTGAGTTGTTTTCATATTCGCCTATCTACAGAAAACCTATAATGTAAAATAAGGCCTGAAAACCCGGGGTCATTGAAGCGGGTCGGTCTGCAACGCGCCGGTCAATCTGCTAAACGTCGGTTATCCTCGACTAAGTGTATAAATTATTTGACATCAACGCGTTGCAGGAATTCAAGGAACCTGTCCAAAGGTAGACGCTTGTTTTAATTTGTTGCTGTGAAGATACATCGGATTTAACTTTGGCAATAATATTCTTATAAGGTCCCGTCATGCCTTCTCGTTACGAATTTAATAGCGTTTACAATGAATATTATCCGATGGTCTTAAGGTATGTGTCTAAGATCGTCGGAGAAAATGAAGCTGAAGGTGTTGCCCAGGATGTGTTTGACAAGATAAACAGCGGTCTCGCAGGATTTAAAGGAAAATCCAAGCTTTCGACTTGGATATATCGTATTGCGACGAATACCGCGATAGATAGAACCCGGTCTGCATCCTACAAACATGCAGCAAAACACATCGCTATTGAAGACAACGGGGACAATGAACCCCAAAGCGTCCCTAAGGGCCACAAGCCCCCCGCTGCCGACCAACTTGTGATTCATAAAGAAATGACCGAATGTATCAATGAATATATCGATACGTTGTCCCCCGACTACAAAACCGTTATTGTTCTCAGCGAATTGGAAGGTCTGGCAAACAAGGAAATTGCCGAAATTCTTGACATTTCATTAGACAATGTGAAGATTCGGCTGCACCGCGCCAGGTCCAAACTAAAAACCGCATTGAATAAAGCGTGCGATTTTTACTACAACGATCAGAGCACCCTTGCCTGCGATCGGAAGCAAGTCCCCATATTGCCTAAAGTCCCCAAGTAACTCGCCGTCCCTCTTGTCCGAGAGTCTATTCTCCTCTCCTAACATCCTGTTCAGATCTCCTGTTTATTTTTTTTAAAAAATTGGGTTGCAGGTGTATCTTTTCCTCCGGCGGTTTCGTCTATGGGGTCGAAAGGGATGAAACGTCAGCAAGGTGAAAGTGGTATTCAGGTACGAAAACATGCATCAATCTGGAACGATATCATCCCGGTCGTTGCTCTTAGTGAGCGGAGTATCGCGTCTGCCGGCATAAATAGACATGGATTTAAAGGAGGTCGTGAAAATGTATGGATCAGAAATACCATGGAATTCGTTTTGGTGGATAATTCCGATAGTGATGATGCTTCTTTGTTTTTTCATGTTCAGGGGACGGCGGGGGGGCGGCATGTGCTGTTTTGGTCCCCGCCATATCGACAACCATCAAACCCGGGATTCGGAGTCTGCCATGGAGATTCTCGACAAGCGATATGCTTCGGGGGAGATCAACAAGGATGAATATGAAGAGAAAAAAAGGACGTTAACGGATCGGAATCTATAAATGAACCATCCGGTGGGATTGCGTAAAGGGAGGTCTACATGAACAGTGATGAAGCAAAAAAAGCCGTTCGATTCGGCACGACGAACGCGATCTGCCCAATCGGAGAGGCTATCGGGAAAAGAAATATCCGTGATTCGGCAATTCCGGTCCTGTCATGCGAAGGTGCCTGTATTCGCGGAGAAATTGCGCGTCTTGCGGCCAATATCATATCCCGAAATGAATCCTATGGGCGAGGGTGTCACGGGGAGTTGCTCACGGTTCCGAATTCGGCGATTTCCCAGTGGATTAAAGCAGCAGAAAAGGTTGTTTTGATCGATGGGTGTTTTCTCCGGTGTCACGGCCGTATCCTTGAGAACATGATCGAAAAGGAAAAGCTGATTCAATTCGATGCATTGTCCCACTACAAAAAATATACCGACATTTTTGATTATGAAGAGGTGCCGGAAAAGGAGAGAAAGGAAGTGGCCCATTCTTTTGCCGATTTGGTCATGGCCAGTCTGAATGAACTATCAGTCGGATGTGGGTCGCCACGCCTCGAGTCTGCCGATCCTTGTTCAGGAGCCCAGGATGCATAAGCGTCTATTTATCTCTTTAAGCCAACCAAAACCTATGAAAGGTGTTTGCCAGAGGATTAATAGGAGAAGATAAATGCCGTTATACTTAAAAGACATCAATAGATTTCCTGAACTTGAGCGATTCACATCTGTCTTGATTATCCACTGCCGGTTCTGTCCTGCGGCCAGTATGGCCGTAAGAACAAATCAACCCTATTTCGAGTTCCTTCGGAGGTTTTTGAAGACAGCATCTTATGAGGAGCTTATCGAAACGATGAAATCCAACCTGGCGAAAAAGGGCATCAAAACAGATGTGTTTAGGAGTTACTTGCCCCACCAGTTTGTCATTTGTATGTGGACGATGGGGCGCCGGAAAAGCTTTTGAAGAGGGCGCGCAACTATGAAGCTCTGGTCGTTTTGGGGTGCGAGGCTGCGGTGGATACCATTCATGATGCTGTCCAATCTACTTCCTGTAAAGTATTCCAAGGCATGAGGAGCGAGGGCATCATGAGTATTAAACCCTTGTTTAACCTGCCGTGCAACATTTCGCTTGAACTTAACAAGGTCACGCCGATGGTTCATCAGGCGAATCATCCCGTGCCGTGGGTCAACTTATGATCCGGAACGAAAGCAAATAGAAGGAGGAATCATAGATGAAGCCGGTAACAAATCGAATGGAAGCGCTGATGTTGGAGGAGAAAACAGAGAATTTGATAGCCATCGGCGCTGCCACGGCCGCGAATTGCATCCCATGCGTTGAGCACATGTATGAGAAAGCCATAACATCCGGGCTAACGAAAGCAGAGATTAAACGGGCCACAGATATCGCAGGTCAAGTTAAAAAGGGTGCCCATGCTGCATTAACGAACACCGTTAACGAACTCGTCGGGGACAAAGTGAACGGTCATTTGACTTGTGGACAAATAGCGAAAAAAGCTTGCTGCAACGAATGACGAATGCCACCTGGCACAACAGGAAGACAGAGGAGGGTTAAGGTGAACAATTGCGAAAAGTGTAAATTCCGAATGAAATACGACCTGAATCCTCGGTCATTTTTGGGAAGAATCTGGAAATGGCATATAAGATGGTGTCCGGGCTGGAAGTCCTATGTCAAATCCTTGCCGGACGAAAAACGCTTGGAGGTGAGTGAAAAATACCAAAATTAAGGGATCGGACCCTCCCAGTGTATACGGTGTGAGAATAAAAAAGCTACCTATAGAAGACGCAGAAATCTCGTTACCGGGTCGGGAGGGAGGCATGCACAAATGAAAACAATGCGGATATTTTCCGGTCCTGGCTGATTCTCTTGAAATAGGCATCTTTGTAATCGGCTGCGGGTTGATTGGTGATACGGACAAATCCCTTTTCAGACAGGAATTGATCCATCTGTTCGGGATCCATTCCGAAACGGAATGGTTCTCCTTTTTTCAATACGAACCGGTGCATGGATCGACCCTCCCTTGTCTGTTCTGTCCCATCCACCATCGATTCCGGGAGATGATCGAAAACAACTGAACTTCCTTTTCCGGAACGGCCGGCGATAAACGTGAAGAGTTCACCGACGACAGCTTCTGTCAGGTACATCACCACCCCCTCCATAATGAAAAGGGTCTTTTGGTCGGCATCGTATCCGGCGGCGAGCAGTTTGTCCTCCAGGTTTTCCTTTTCGATATCCATGGAAACGAAAGTGACGTAGCCAGGGATGTCAGTTAAAAAAGATTTCAGTTTCCTGATCTTTCTTTGCTGGGTTGCCTTTTGATCCACTTCGAAAACGAGGAAACCCGTTTCCGGAATATCGATGCGGTAGGCGCGCGAGTCGTAGCCGGCCCCAATGATGACCAATTGTTCGAGGCCGTCTTTGATGCGTGCGTTCAGAAGATCATCCATGAATCGAACGCGTGCGACGACCGCACCGTTAACACCAGGATAGAGGTGGTTCAGAATCCATCGGGCGATAGCTCGGCGGATGGGGTTTTTAAGTCGACCCAGCACCTGCGGACGTATAAAATGTATCGCCAGAGGGTCGTTGCAGACACGCTGATTCTCAGGCCGCATCATTTCGGCCGCTCGATGTATCGCAATGGTTTCAGCGGTGTTGCTGGGCTGCTGATGTTGCATCTTCCCCTGCTTTAGATCCTATTTTCATTCAGCCGTACCCTTCGAATGTTGATAACCGTTATTCTAACATTCAAAAATTTACATGGAAAGTCCGGTAGTCCAGATTACTCGGCGGAGACTCAACGGGTTCCCCATTAATCAACCGCATGGCGTCTGACATACCCCATTGAGTCTCCGGGAAGTCATTGCATATAGGTACCGGTTTTATGTGCTCTATACAGCGACTCTCTCCTGAATAATTTTCTACTGTCTGGCCGGAACGGCACACCGCATGGTGGAATCCCCATACATAGCAATCATATCGCGCTGCATTGTCACCCATCATATCTAAAAACCATAGAACCGACGTAAATGAAAATCCGATGAGCAATACACCGAAAATTCTTTTGTGATGGGCTTTTTTAGACAATGATTGGAAGTGATTCATGTTCGGCAATCAAACTTATGGATGGTGTGCATACTCATATGTACGTACATTTATGTTGTCCCGCCTCGGCTGTCAATAACGAATTTTCTAATAAGTAATTAAATAAGATAGGATTTTATGATTATCTAAGATCCGAAATTCTTTTTTCCAGAGTAACCATATGAGATAATTAAGTTATCATTTGGGTAGAGCGCGGCCGAGGGTAGTACCTGGTTGTCTTTCTTGATACCTCGGGCGGTGCGGGAAGGGCGTAGAGTCAATCGACCGGCTCGAAATGACCGGTAAAGTGCCGCAGAAATTTAGGCTGGTAGACCAGACGATACCCGTTTATGGTATCCCGGTGGTTCCAGACATGCTCGATGACCTCGGCAAGGTAATCGAAATGGCTCTGGGTATATACCCGACGGGGAATCGCCAGTCGGACCAGTTCCAGGGGAGCCGCGATTTCATTTCTTTGCTCGTCGAACTTTCCGAACATGACGCTGCCAAGCTCGACGCAGCGGATTCCGCCTTCCAGGTAGATGGCGTTTACCAGACCAATGCCCGGGTACCGCAGGGGCTCCACGTGGGGCAGAAATGCCTTGGCATCCAGAAACACAGCATGGCCGCCCACCGGTCGAACCATCGGGATGCCCAGCGGTTCCAGTTTTTTACGAAGATATTGAACGGTGGCGTGACGATACACCTGGTAGTCATAATCGAGTGCTTCCGCCAACCCCACGGCGATCACTTCCAGATCCCGCCCGGCCAGTCCGCCGTAAGTGGGGAAACCCTCCCGCAGGATGAGCATATTTTTAAACTGCTCCGCCCACCGGTCGTCGTTGCATATCAAAAAACCGCCGATGTTGGCCAAGCCGTCTTTTTTGCAACTCATGGTTGCCGCATCGGCATAGGAGAATAATTCGGCGGCAATGTCCGTAAGGGATGCATCCGCGTAGCCGTCTTCCCGTTCCCGAATAAAATAGGCATTTTCAGCAAACCGGCAGGCATCGATCACCAGTGGAATGTTGTGTGCGGCAAGAATGGTTTTCACCTCACGGATGTTGGCCATGGACACCGGCTGGCCGCCGCCGGTGTTGTTGGTGACCGTGATCATACAAAAAGGGATGTTTTCGGCGCCGTATTGGCGGATACATTCTTTGAGACGATCGGTATCCATGTTGCCCTTGAAGGGCGCCATGCGCGCCGGTTCCATGCCTTCCTTGCATAGCAGGTCCACCGCCTGGGCGCCGGTAAACTAGATGTTGGCACGGGTGGTGTCGAAATGGCTATTGTTGGGAATGACGTTCCCCTGTTTCAACAGCACCTGGGCGAGGATACCCTCGGCCGCTCGTCCCTGGTGGGTGGGCAGCACGTGACGCATACCGGTGATCTTCTGAACGGTGGACTCAAATTTCTTCCACGATTTGCTGCCGGCATAGCTTTCGTCGCCGAGCATCAACGCCGCCCACTGCTTGTTGGACATGGCGCCGGTACCGCTGTCGGTGAGAAGATCGATGTAGCAATCTTCGGCATCCAGAAGAAACACATTGTAATGGGCGGCGGTTAGAGCCTGTTCCCGGTGCTGCCGGGTGGTGACTTTGATCGGTTCTGTCATTTTGATCCGGAAAGGCTCGGTGATCGTGCGCATGGCTTCCCCCGTCAAAGATAGGAACTGCTTATGAAAGCGGGCCAAACAGAACAAATAGAATTATATAATCTGGGAAGGGCAAACACAACATCTTGAAAACTGATTGGGGGTCATCGGGGAAAGTCAAGCTGTCGTACCCATTATTGCGGCCGTAGAACAATATACGGTCGATCAGCCGGCCTATAGGGCGCTGGGAGAGCTCGGAGATCCGAGAGCGATACCGGTGTTGCGCCAAATCTACAACGACAGGAGTAAACCTGATTTTTATCGGGTAAAAGCGCTTAGAGCGATCAGGCCTTGATGCCGGTTATGGAAATTGCAATAACGACCGCACGGCTACACTGATCAAGTTATGTCCTGTTTCTCGATTGCCGTAAGTGCCGTCCATATGGAGAATAGCGCCAGCATCAAAACAGGCGCGCCGATCAACATAGGAACGGCAGCAATGGGGCTCAATAGACCACCGCCAAGAGCGTGGCGCATTCCGTAGAAGCCGATAATTACTGCAAAAAGTCCGGGCGCCAACAGAAAACCATGGGTGACAATGAGCCCTCTTCGGAGTTTCGCGTTCCCTTCCCAGGCCCTCCAGCCCAGCACCAGCATCCAAATACCGAGCACCCAGAACGGACCTCCATGGGTTAACGCCCAAGTTATAGCCGTCGGCAGGTTTGAAAGAAGGGAGCCGGACGACATGTAAGGAAGTACGCGAAAAGCGGAAAAGGTGATCCACGCTGCAAGCAGCAGCAGGATAGTGCCATATGCAAAATGGCACAGGCTCAAGCATCGGATCATCCAGTTTTTCAATCTCCGCATGTTCCACTATTCACTTTTTGGACAATGAGAATTTGGAACCTTGGGGTGAAGTCAATGGATATCGTCATTTTAGTCTGAAATTATACAAAAGTGAAGCAAAGCAATTGGGGGCCATAGGAGGCCCCTAAACGCCAAGTTTGTAAAGCCTCTTATCGGGGTTGCCTTGCCGGCACCACCAGCAGGCGGGGGATCAGGACCTCGTCGGGCTGTTCCAGGATGAAGCGGAGGCAACGGGCCACATCTTCGGGCTCCAGCATCCCCTGGGCCGGGTCGAACTTCTGATCCTCGTTCCAGTGGTCGAACAGGTGAGTTTTCGTCCGGCCCGGCTCGACCACGGCCACCTTCACACCGCTTCCCGCCAGCTCCATTCTCAGCGCGTCGGTCAGGGCCTCTACGGCGAACTTGGTGCCGTTGTAGACACCCAAATGCGGGAAGGTCTTGAGCCCCGCCAGGCTCGAGGTGTTGATCAGAAAGCCGCTTCCCTTCGGCTTCATATGCCGCAGTGCCACGTAGCTCATCCGCACCACCGCCTCGAAGTTGAGCCGGACCATGGAGCAAAACGCCTCGAGGTCGGCCTCCTCGATGCTGCCGATGTTCATGACCCCGGCGTTGTTGAACACGGCGTCGAGCCGTCCGAATTTTTCCAGGGCGGCGTCGACGAGCGTTTGCGGCAGGGCCGGGTCGATCATGTCGCCGGCGATTACCGCGGCATCGGGCAGCCGTTCGGCCAGATCGTAAAGCGTTTTCTCGTCTCGGGCTGTGAGCAGGCACTTCATCCCCGCTTCGGTCAGAAGTTCGGCGGTAGCTTTTCCGATGCCGCTGTTGGCCCCGGTAATGAGGATGACTTTTCCTTCCAGTTCCATCTTTGCACCTCCACGTTATGATTGCATATCCGTTTATGAACACATTTACGCGAATGCCACCCGTCTGCACTTCTTGGGAATGATTTAAAACTGGTGTCAAACCTTGAATAGTGAATCAAACATTATTTAAGTATCATAATTCTCAATTTTAGGATTGACACCAAATTTCACATTTTGATTGAGTCTCTCTTGTAGACGTCCCGTAGTTCCATTTTTAAGTTTAGAGGTATGGGGGCAGTGATAATGGTTTCACCTATTAAACACAACTCGGATCAAACATGCTGGCTCAAGCGCACTTATGTCATTTTGCTTTCGATAATCTTAGTTCTTGGAATTCCAATTGTCATGCTTGCCGGTGACCGCGAACCAACGGTTTTGCCAGAGTCAAAGACAATCAATCGGGAGCCGGGGCGGAACCATTTAGTGGCCCCGGGTTCTCGACCGGAAAACAAGGGGAAAGTACCCGCAACGAGATTTACAGACAAAGGAGACGGCACCGTCAGGGATAATCTTAGCGGGCTCATTTGGCTAAAGAACGCCAATTGTTTCGGACTTATAACCTGGGTTGACGCACGGGCCGTATCTGGCAAGCTGGCAGGCGGTGGCTGTGGGTTGACAGACGGTTCGGCTGCCGGAGACTGGCGTTTACCGAGCGTGAAAGAACTCCAGAGCCTGATCGATTTTGGAAATTACGATCCAGCCCTGCCAAAGGGTCACCCCTTTACGGATGTTCAGTCCAGCGCCTACTGGTCGTCAACCGAATATGCCAATGACAGCAGCTATGCGTGGCACGTTTACACCTACTTCGGCGGTGTGACTACAAATATTAAGTCAGGAAATTACTATGTGTGGCCGGTGCGAGGTTACGCTCGCTGTGGGAGTAGGGAGAAATAGGGAACGCGCTTCACATTTGCTTATTTAGTCAGATCTCCATGAGATCCATAATCGTAAAGAGCGCCCCCTGAATCCCCGGAAGGCATGGGGGTAACATTTTTATTATTAATTATTTGCATCCATACTTAATAATTAAGATGTGATCCCTTCGGTTTTTTCCTTGCCGCGGGATATCACCAGAACCAAACCCAACAAAGCGGCCAGCGGGGGTATGAACGCCACGGGCGATGCCATTGCCCAGAGCATTGCTCCACTCAGGACACACCAGAGCATCGGGATGACCATAAGCGTCAACGGCACTCTTTCAGCGGTGAGCAGCACCCCCATGGTGGCGACGACAGTTGGATCCGGCGCAATGCCGAACAGTTCGAACTGCGCCCATGGAGATCCCATAAGCGGTCCCATGAGAGGTTGCATGAAGAGTGCGAACACAAGCAGACTGTATCCCACCCGGGTGTGAAGGGACGTATTCGCCCGATAGAACAGCCGGCCCCGGATAACACCCATCCAGATCAGGAGCGCTGCTTGTCCGGCAAATGCCGTTCCAAACCAGGTGGCCGCCCAGTTGATGGTCGCATAGTGGTGAAAATGATATGCCCATGCAACCCACAACCAGGATGCCGCAAGAATGGCCGATACAGCGCCTCCCTGTCGGCCGGACCCGCGGAGAACCAGCACCGCCGCAACGGCACCGAGGAGCAACGTAAGGACCTGGAGCGGCCAGATCTCCCTGTTGTAGAGTTCGAACAGCCGGTAGTAGGTCTGCGGTGAAAACAGCAGAATATCCGTCGGCCGATAGGTCCACCACTCGGACATCACAGGTGCTCTACGTAGGCGATCATGCGGCGTCGCATCGCCGGGTCCGGGAGACGACCGGCGGCAGCCCCCATGTTTTCCAAAACGTGATCCACACGGCTGGTGGCGGGGATGGCGCAGGTAACGACCGGATGGGAAACAATGAACTTCAACATGAATTGTGCCCAGTTGGCACAGTCGATCTCGGCCGCCCAATCGGGAAGCGGGTGCCGGCTCGCCCAATCGATCAGCGCTCCCCTCTGGAACGGTCGGTTGGCGATGACCGCGATGCCGTGGTCACTGGCCAAAGGGAGAATCCGCTCTTCTACCGTACGGTTGGAGATATTGTAGCTGACTTGAATGAAATCGATCGGCCCGCTGCGCATGATCCCTTCCAACTCGCCATGTCGGCGGCCGTGCGACGTGCTGATCCCGATATAGCGGATCTGTCCGGCTGCTTTCATTTCCATGAGCACGGGAAGGTGATCCTCCCAGTCCACAAGGTTGTGAACCTGCATGAGGTCAAAACGGGATACGTGCCATAACCGGCGGGACTTGGCCATCTGTTTTTCGCCGTCGGTACCGAAGGGGGTCCATACCTTATCCGCAGAAAACACCGCCGAGGTTTTGCCCAGTTTTTTGAGCCCATCCCCGATGACCGATTGCGAAGAACCGTACATCGGGGAAGAGTCGATCAGCCGGCCACCGGCCGAAATGAAGCGGCGCATCACTTCCGCACAGGCATCCCGGGCAACAGGGTCATTTCCCACATTGAACGTGATCCAACTGCCCAGGCCGATGACCGGTATGGCTTCGCCGCTGGAAGGGATCTGCCGGACAATCGGGGATTTTGTCCCGGCGGAGCCGAACACCGGCCACAGAAGTCCGGCGGCACCTGCTGCCGCCACGGTGCGAAGAAATCTGCGACGTCCGTATGTTGTCGATGACGTATTCGGCATCTTCCTCTCCTGATAGAATACTCTTTGTTGGTTATGAAACGCTTCCGATAATGCAACGCTTTGGCCACATTCCGATAACATAAGTACCAACGCGGCTCCGTAAATCTACAGGCACGAAAGACGCGCGGTCCCCTTTCGAAGAAAGCCAAATAACCTTAATAACCTACCAACGTCCCCTAAAGCGTCAGTCGGGCCTGAGGTCGGTGCGCCGGAATTCAACCGGACCGGACCAGGCGCCGAATCGGGAGCGGGCACTGCCGCTCATGCGGGTCCCGTCTTTGGATACCTTCAGTTCCATGGTTCCCTCCGCCTCCCAGCCGTCGGGTTTCGCGTATGGACTGTAGCGATAGGTCAGAGTCAACAGCCCCTTTCTGAAGCTTCCCTCTGCGTGCCAGATCGCCGGCTTGCCGGTTATGATCCCATAACCGATGGCTTTGATGGCGTTGCGATCCACGTAAAAAATGGAAATGTTTTGCGGATCCGGATGGGTCGTTTTGACCCAGACGCCACCGGGGGATTCCGCCGACGCTGACGCTGATGAAACAAGAAATATGATTATGATCATTGTAAGGGCGGCTTTCGTATGAAACACGTTCACCTCCTCCTTTAATCTGATCTTCGATGGAACCTGCTGATTCCTTGATTTTTCGCCCATGTTTTTACATTTTCGTAAAAGGTTAAACCTCTCACACCAATGCCATAGAGAAAGGATAAGTGTCAGATCTGAAATATTAATCATCGGTGGAAATAATTAATATTTAAGATGTGCCCCCTGAAAGATAGGCAAGGGTGACGGCATGGACCTTTCACATCCCAAACGATTTTTAATTTCTAGGACGACCCGAATAGCGGACGGCATCCTTCGATTCATATTAACGGTGGGGATCGCCGGGTTGGTAGGCCCACATATTTCCTCAGCAGCGGGGTTGGGTGACCGCGTTCTGTTGACGGTGCTGTTGTTGGGCGGCGTGATCATTATCTGGATGCCGTTTTTAAACAGAACCTATGAGGTCGAGATTGAGAACAATCACATAATTTTTAAAGCATTACTGAAAACCGTGCGGCTGGAATTGGCTCAACTGAAGTCCGTAAAGGATGTAATGGGAGGAAGTAAGATTCGATTTGAGTTTGAAAAGGGCATGGTGATCCTGACGCCTGCAACGATCACAAGGCGTGATGCGATGGATCGGATGATCATCGGCATTCAGCCCGACGTTGAGATTCATCATTTGACGGCCGCTCAAATGGCAAAGAAAAGCTTAGTAACGCTGTGTGTACTGGTTCTCATCGTGTTCGGTTTGGTGGCAGCGATTTTTTTACCCGGATTTATTTCTTACCGGGTGCGAGGACCCGACTCGGCAGCAATGTCAACTATAAAAAATGCGTACAACATGTCTATGCGCTATTTTCATGACAATACCCATGTGGATGGTATTACGCTGGATCAATTGGACGATATTATTCTGATTCCTCGGGATGTCCGTCTGACGGTCATAGACGGCCGGAGAGAATCCCTTCGCATGAGTTCGGAGCATCGGAAAAGCCGATATATCTATTTCGTCGATGTCAATGGCCAGGTGACGAGTCAGAAAAAGTAGCGAAAAAGGAGAACCGGTGCCAGATCTTAATTATTAATTATGGATGCAAATAATTCATAATTAAGATGTGACCCCTTTATGATGATTGAATGAGACAGAAGGCGAGATAGCAGGCACTAATATAGGTTAAACCCCACCACCTTTCCATGGGAAAGGCTCAGGCTTCCAAACAATTGATATTTGTCTCCGCTGATATGGACCTTCCACAGGTGCTCGCGCATACCGATTCTTCGAATGTCGCCGAGATACTCGAGCCGATACCCTTTGGCCAGTTTCGCTCCCCGCTGCATCTTGAACGAATCGAAGGTATACGTGTCCATGAACTGCTTAAACGCATTGTTCCCGTTTTGTACAAACGCCGGATAGTCTCCTTCGTTGAGCGCGGCCAGCTGTCCGAGAATCAGTTTTTCAGCCGTCTCGACAGGCTCATCCTGGGCAAAACACGGGCCGAAAGCAAAAACCAGGGCGAGAAAGGTACCCATAAATGCCATCGCAGATGGTCTAAAAGGCATGATGAAATCTCCCCATCGTCTTTAATTTGCTGAGAGCCAGCAGCGCAGTCGATAGTCAGTGGTTGCCGGACACGAATATTTTATCTATGTTTTCGTATTTAGTCCAATTTCCACATAGAATGTCCCGCATTTTGCACTCATGGGCTATGCAACAGCCATACGTGTATTTGTGTTTGTTCTGATTTTCTTCCTGGTGGCACTCTGGGAGAACAGGAGGCCGCGCCGTACATTGACGACATCGAAAAAAAGGCGCTGGTTCAGCAATCTCACGTTTATTATTGGTAACCCTGTCTTGGTTCACCTGGTCTTGCCCATACTAGCGATCGACACCGCCGTGATCGCCCAGCAGCGCTCATGGGGACTATTTAACATGGTGGATTGGCCGGTATGGGTGGAGTTCCTTGTCGGAGTTGCCATTCTCGATCTGGTCGTTTACCTGCAGCATGTCATGTTTCACGCAACGCCCCTTCTGTGGCGGTTGCATATGATGCATCATGCGGATCTGGACTTCGATCTGACAACCGGATTACGATTTCACCCCATCGAAATCATCCTGTCCATGATTCTGAAAATAGCCGTTGTTGCAGTCCTGGGACCGCCTGTGGCCGCCGTGCTGGTATTCGAGATCCTTTTGAACGGTATGGCGATGTTCAACCATGGGAATATCGCAATTCCTGTAAGTATCGATAAATGGTTGAGACGGTTGGTGGTGACACCGGACATGCACCGGGTTCACCACTCGGTCATCATCCGTGAAACGAACAGCAATTTCGGGTTTAATCTATCGGTGTGGGATCGATTGTTTGGAACCTATTGCGCCCAGCCCCAAAAAGGACATATGAAAATGACCATCGGTCTTTCGCAGTTTCGTGACGAGACCAAATTGACGCTGCCCTGGCTTTTGGTCCTTCCGGCCATCGGCGATCCGGGGAGGCAACCCATCAACCGCTAAAGAACAGCTATCGAGCCCAGGTGCAGAAATACGGATACATCGTCACTGGGCCTCAGAATCGGATCGACACTGATACACCAACAGACGTCCTCTAAATTCTTTAATCTCGCCTGAATCCCTTGCAGATAAGCAAATGTGAAGAGCGTACCAAAACCTTGTGGGGGAGAGGCTTCCGCCTTTGATTCATTTCTTAATCCGACGGCACCTTCGACGCGACAACAGGAATTTTAAGGATTTTCTTCTTTGTCACTCAAGCGAAGGATGTCACTTTGGGCGAAGATCGCGCCGACCTTTAATCGCAGTGCCGGCGCTTCATACAGCGCGGGCGGCACGCTGATGTCGGCCAGATAGAGTTCACCCACATTGGCTGCCACGCCGGATGTTCGAAGGCCCTCCTTCGGCAGCGCCAGGGTCATGGTGGCAGTGGCCCGGATGGCCGGATCAAAAACGGTTCCGCTGGTGGCATCCACACCGGAAGGGGCATCCAGAGAGAGCACCGGCACGGTTTGGTCATTGGCCCAACGGATTAGATCGGCGGCCGCGCCATAGGGAGCGCCGCTCAAGCTGTAGCCGATGATGCCGTCGATGATCAGGTCGGGGGCGTTCAGCTGTGAAACGGCGTCAGCCCCAGCCACCGGCACCTTCATGCGATGCAGGATGTCCAGTTGGTGGGCCGGTATCGGCGTAACGGCATCGTCCGGTTTGGTGGTATAAACGCGCACATGAGCACCCCAATTGGTGAGGCGCCGGGCGCATACCAGGGCACCACCGCCGTTGCCGCCGGTGCCGGCCAATACGGCGATCAGCTTGCCGCCGGGATGGCCGCCTAAAAACCGCATGCGGGCCAGATGGGCCAGGTTGTGGCGGGCGTTTTCCATCATCTGGATCAACTCGATCTTATAGTCTTCCATCATGGCCCGGTCCACCTCGATCATCTGCTCGGTGGTCACATAGGGAACATCCTTTGCCATAAGGATAGGTATGTCCATCAGAATTCTCCTGAACCGGTCCGAAAGACCGAATTCACTTCTACTTCTTCTATCTCCCGTAGAGTTGATGGAGCCGAGGATGGGACGAAGCTATTTTGTGGTAAGCATCGGTAGGGTATCCATTGAAGCAAATTTGATGGGGGCTCCAGGATATGGAGCCACCCATCATTTCTGTCATTCAATTGTACGCTTGGGGGTTTTGATCATGGCTACTTCATGGCCGCCTTGACCTTTGCCGCCACACTGGCCGAAACCCAATTGGTCCACAAATTTTCGTAGTTTTTTAGAAACCACATTGCCGCTTCATCGGTACTTGCCTTGTTGTCCCGCATATAGGCGAGGAATTTGTTATTAATATCCAATGTGGTTTCATATTTCTTCAAAAACTCAACTACCTCCGGCGCCTCTTTGGGCAGGCTTTTGTGAACAATGATGTCGCATTTGACCGCAGGGTGTTCACAGGCCTTGGTGGAGTCCCAAATTTTCTGATCGAACTTGGGTTCTTCGAGCATTACCATGTCCAGTTTTCCCAGAACCCACGTGGGGGCCCAGTAATAGCCAAGCCAGGGTTTTCCCCGTTTGTAGGCAGTTTCCATGGATGCGGCCAACGCCGGACCAGAGCCGGGCTGCATGATATTGTAGTTTGTCATAATACCATATGCTTCGAATTTCTTATCGTTGACCAGCGCACAGGACCACCCGGGAATGCAGCTGTTGAAACGGCCTTTGGATGGGTCCTCCGGATCCTTGAACAGTTTCCAGTACTTGGGTAGGTCGAATACGGATTTGAGACCCGGCGCCATCGGCTTAATACCCCTTTTGGCGTCGCCCTCAACAACGTATCGCGGCACATACCACCCCTGGACACTGTTGGGAAAGATGGCTCCGAGATTAATAAAACCCTGTTTCGTTTTAGGATTTTTTCCCTTTGCCAAGCCCTCGTCGTAGAGTTCCTGCCAATTCTCTGTCCAGGTTTCCATATTGACATTGGGGGCTTCACCACCTTTGGACTGAATCAGAGCCGTGTTGAGCATGATGGTTTCGCCCTGAACGAATTTAATCGGATATCCAAGGCCTTTGTCTATAATGATGCCGGCGATGCGGTTGTGAACCTGGGCACTATCCCATCCTAGATCGGCAAAAATGATCGTTTTTTTTGCAGCGGCCGGAGCCACACCGCCAATCAGCGTGACCATCGCCAGAGCAGCAAGAACATAAAAAAATAAGTACATCGTCCGCTTCATGGAATTTTCTCCTTTCTTTAATTCTGTTTGGGGCGAATAATGAGTCGGCATCATTCTCGCTTCGCCGAAGCCAGAGCGAAAGTGATCCGGTCGATAACTATGGCCATGAATACGATGCAAAGGCCGGCTTCAAAACCGCGTCCCAGCTCTATTCGATTGATGGCCAGAAGCACTTCCAAGCCGAGGCCTTTAGCCCCAATCATCGATGCGATGACCACCATTGCCAAGGCCATCATGGTGGTCTGATTGACGCCCACCAGAATTGTGGGTCGGGCCAATGGAAGTTGTATTTTGAATAGAATTTGCCAGTAGTTCGAACCAAATGCATGAGCCGCTTCGATCACGCTGGCGGATACCTCTCGGATGCCGACATTGGTCAGACGGATCACCGGTGGGACGGCGTAGATGATCGTAGCAAACAAGGCCGGAACTTTGCCCAGGCCGAAAAGCATCAGCGCCGGTATAAGGTAGACGAAACTGGGCATGGTCTGCATTCCGTCAAGAATCGGTTTAATAAAGGCTTCCAACCGGTCGCTGCTGGCCATGGCGATGCCCAACGGTATGCCGATGGCCAAAGAAATAATGACCGAAGCGACAACCAGAGACAGGGTCATCATACCCAATTCCCACAACCCGAGAGCCCCGATGAAAAACATCATGGCCGCCATAAGAAATCCGGACCACCAGGACCCTATAACCCGCCATGCGAGGATGCCGACACCGATTACCAAAACCGGCCAGGGCAGCCACAAAAAAAACTTTTCAATGTAGAGCATGAAATAGAGGATTGCCGTACCCAACACGTCAAAAAAACCGCCAAACGTGTTCAGCACCCAATCCATGGCATCATCTACCCATTTGTCCAGGGGTATATCGATATTTTTGGGAAATTCCATCAGATTGTATACCTCGTAACGCGTTGGTGTTTACTACCCATCATTTTTTACTGCTCAGGTTTTGCCATTTTCAATCTTGGTGACCTCAGACAGTTTGGCCAGCAACGATCCTGCAACGATGACGCCCATTAGGTGTCCGTCCTCGGATACAACGGCAATAGGGTAGGGGCTGTCGGCCAATAAGGGGAACAGATCGTGCGCCGGCGTTTCAGGTGTCACCCTGTAGATATTCGTCTCGAGGATGGCCTCCAATGTCTTCTCCCCGCGATCGGCGGCCGCCCGGCAGTTTTTCGCGGTCACGATACCTTTTAATATGCCGCTTTTTCGAACAAAAATGCTGGAAATACCAGCGTTCGCCATCTTTCGAAGGGCGGCTTTAGGCCCATCCGTTGTTAAGTAAGCCATGGTCTCATATTTTTTCATCACCGTTTCGGCCGTGATCACCTTGCTCATGTCCACGCCCTCAACGAATCGGGCCACATAGTCGTCAACCGGATTGGTTAGAATTTCCTCGGCGGCTCCTTGCTGCACGATAAAGCCGTCTTTCATCAATACAATCCGGTCACCCAGTTTGATCGCCTCGTCAAGGTCGCGGCTGATAAACACAATGGTCTTTTGCACCTTCTCCTGCAAATCGAGCAACTCATCTTGCATGTCGCGTCGGATCAACGGGTCAAGGGCGCTAAAGGCCTCATCCACAAGCATAATATCCGCATCGAGTGCCAAGGCACGGGCCAGTCCGACGCGCTGCTGCATTCCGCCGGAGAGTTGATCCGGCAGGGACTCCTCCCAACCTTTCAGTCCCCCAGGTGCTCAAGTGCCTGCATGGCCGTGTCGCGGCGCTGAGATGGCTCGACACCCTGAATCTCGAGGCCATATTCGACATTTCGAACCACGCTGCGATGAGGGAAGAGGGCGAAGTTTTGAAACACCATACCCAGGTGCTTCTGCCGAAAATTACGAAGCTCTTTTTTATTGAGCTGGGTCACATCCGCATCGTTGACGATCACCCTGCCGGCCGTGGGTTCGATCAGCCGGTTGATACACCGCACCAGCGTCGACTTGCCGCTTCCGGAAAGTCCCATCACAACAAGTATTTCACCGGCGTAGACGACAAAATTGGCATCGGCAACCCCCACACCATGGCGGGTTTGCCTCATAATTTCTTCTTTACTTTGGCCGGCCTTGACCATTTCCAATGCTTTTTCGGGATTCGGGCCGAAAATCTTGTATAATCCTTCAATGACGATCTTTTCCATCTTCCTTTCCCATTGATATATCTGTTGGTAAACCTGATAATAAATTCTCCTCGGGCGAATAAATTGGTTCAGCCGTCATCAACGGGACTGCAACCAGAGCCTCTGCATTCATCAGGGTCACCAAACGCTGCAACGCACTTAAGATCATGGTTTGTTCCCAGTTTTGAAGGCCTTTGAACGCTTCAACAAAAGATAGCTGCATAATGGGCGGACCTGTATCGAGCATACGAACCGCCTCCAGCGTTATGCTGACCAGGACTCTGCGACGATCGGTTTCACTGCGCCGCCGAGCGATGAGGCCCCGCTTCTTTAATCGATCCAATATTCCGGTCACTGTCGCCTGGCTAAGGCTGACGGCTTCGGCAAGCCGACCGGGCGTGATCTCGTCGTGCTTGGAAATTTCCTGCAGAACAACCAACTGAGGTCCTGTTAGCCCGTAGTATTTAACCAAGGTTCGTGAATGGATATCGATCGATCGAATGATCTGCCGCAAAGCGACCAGCACCTGGTCTTCAATGGCATCTCGCCTTGGAGTCTGGGGTATATTCTGATCTTCCATGTTAAATCGCTTATTGTTCTAAATGAATGGAAACGGATTCTTTATAATTCTGAGAGCCTTCCGAAATGCACCGGATGATTCGATTGCAGATTATTATCAAATATTTTTAATAGTTTAAACTCTAAAAGGGCCCGCCTTGTAAAACAGTTAAATTTCAACTATTTATATCAAAATAATTATAACTCAAAATAATTTAATCTATTGAACACCAGATTTCAACCCCTTTCTTATCCCTTGCATCCTGAAAATAATTTGTGAAATATGGTTCCTCGATCTAGTTGCTGTGAACATTGTCCTGGAGGTTGGCGATGGGAAGCGAAACGGGAGGAAACGGCTCGGAAATGGTATTCAGTAACCGTTGGGACGAATTCTGCGACGTGCTGATTGTCGGGAGTGGATTTGCCGGCCTGGCCGCCGCTATAGAGGCGAAAGCTGCCGGAAGCTCCGTCATCATCATCGAAAAAATGCGGGGCTACGGCGGTAACTCCGCCATTTGCGATTGCGGCATTGCCGCACCGGGCACACCCATACAGCAGGCAAGGGGCATCCAGGACTCTGAAGAGCAAATGTACGCCGATATGATGGCCGCAGGCCTTGGTTTGAACCAACCTGCCCTGGTAAAGACAGTCGCCGAAAATGCCGCCGACGTATTCCGTTGGACCGTTGAAACGCTCAAGGTCAAGTATAAAGATCGGGTGAACCAATTCGGTGGCCACTCCGTGCCAAGAGGTCACACCACTCACAATCGATCGGGTTCGGCAATAGTGGGGCGGCAACTTAAAAAGATTCGCGAATTGGGAATACAGATTCGGACCCGGAGCTTTCTGCAACAATTGCACCTGAACGCGGACGGCCGAATAGAGGGTGTGACAATCCGAGAGGGGTATGTCTTCCCGGACGTCCATTCCGGTACCATCAAACATATCGGCATTCATCAGGCAGTGGTGCTGGCAACAGGGGGTTCTCCAGAGACATTTCTTTTAGAGAAGCCCAGGATCCCAGGCTGTATGCGACAGTGGATGCTACGACAAAGTATTCAACGACTGAGGAATCTCTGAAAGAAGCGATGCGCGTTGGCGCGCTTCCCGTTCACCTATCCTGGATTCAGCTTGCCCCCTGGGCGTGTCCGGATGAAAAAGATTACGGCATCGGGCCTGATTTTTCCTGTTACATCGCTCTGCCCCACGGTATTTTGATCAATCCGAAAACCGGTGAACGATTTGTCAACGAACTCGGTGACCGTCGCATCCGTGCAGATGCGATTTTCAGAGTCGGCGTGCCCTGTGTTGCGATAGCCGACGCCACAGGCGTTGCACGGTCCGGTTACAGTATTGATCGTTGCCTTAAAAAAGGAATCGTCAAACCCTTTGAAACCATTGCCGCGATCGCAGATCATTACCAAATCCCGGACAGCACATTGGCCAATAGCATTGAACGGTATAATACCTTCGTCATGGCCGGCAAAGATGACGATTTCGGCAAGCCGATCCTTGACAATACCGGTGCGATAAAAACGCCGCCGTTCTATGCCATCCGCCTGTGGCCGAAGGTGCACTACACGATGGGTGGGATTTTGATCAATGAAAGGGCCCAAGTGCTCAACCTGTCGAATGAACCGATCGGGGGGCTCTACGCTGCCGGGTAAGTCACCGGCGGCATCCATGGGGCGTGTCGCCTGGGAAGTTGCTCAATTACGGAATGCCTGGTGTTCGGCAGGATTGCAGGCCGAAATGCCGCAGCAGAACCTGCACGGATCAACAAGAAATGAGATCTTAAACATGAAAAAGACACCTGTCATCGGTTTTATCAGTGCTCCTGCTTGGTTCGACCCCGCACCCTCTGAATTTCCGGAAGTTATCCTTGAAGATGTTCAGACCCAACAAGCCCCCCTTATGCTACCGGAGTTTGACTACCAGCTGAAAAGTATTGCGTCCGTTCAGAAAGAATTGAATCTTTGCGCACGAAGCTTAAACGCCATGGGGTGTGATATAGCAGCACAAGTCGGAAGCCCATTTGCGTGGGCCTGCGCAACATCCGAGATAGAGGCTCGTTCACGCAATCGCTCGATGGCACAAGCGGCAGATATCCCCTGTCTTATGACGGGTCTTGCAATCGTCGATGGCCTCAGAGCGCTCGGCGCAAATAAAGTGGCCGCGAATTGCACGTATTACGAAAAAAACTGGCGCGATGGGTTTTCCGTTTTCTTGAACCTGTGCGGTTTTGATGTGAAGCATGCCTCAACCCTGTCCGACCAAGGTTTAACAGATTCCAGCGCGAAAATGGAAGATTATGGGTGGTCGATGACATCCGAGTTAACCCGCGAGTCCATCCTCTCGGTTGCAAAATCATCACCGGATGCCGAAGCTATCGTCGTAACGGGCGCCGGGACTCGAACTTTAGAGGTTCTTTGCGAATTGGAAGCATATATCAAACGCCCTATAATTACCGCGGATACCATTCTATATTGGGCGATTGCGAACAGGTTGGGTCTGACCTTAAAACCCACAATGGGCTCTTTGTCAAAACTGAGGACCTGATCTTTCTCAGCTTTTTTTGGATGTAACCAGCGGTATCAGAAAGACAATACATGCAATCAAGAAAATGACACTACCGACGAATGCCAACATATCCTGATTTTTCAGGCTTGATGCGATGAAGAAAATCGCACATAGGATAAAAAGTAACCACCCCGCTAGCTGATACTTCCGTTCCAGTCCAATTTTATTTTTCTGGTTTTTTTCCATTTTACGTGTTGTTTACTTCTCCCTTTTAACCAGGAACATATCATTGATATTCAATAGATGTATAGGCTGTGTCCCATTAGCCAAACGCTTCAGGAATTATGTCTCACCGAAGTCCACAGCAAATATGCAACGGTGAAGAACGTCCCTTAAATTCCGACAAAACAAAGGAAGACCCTATAAGGCAGTCACCCTGACACCTGATATCTATCATCTGCCCTCGGGCAGTGCTCATGTCTCTTTACTGCTCAAGGCCATTTCGGACAGGTCTGTATCTGCGGTTTGATCGTCGTCAATCTCCTGGACAGACGTCAGCCCCAAGTCTCCCAGAATGGTATACAGAGAGGGAACGACCAGCAGTACCAGAAATGTGGAGGCGATCATGCCAAACACGATACTGGCGGCAAGGGGGATCAGAATCTGGGCTTGCAGGCTTCTTTCCGACAGCAGCGGCAGCAGCCCGGCAATTGTCGTCAGAGACGTGATCAGCACCGCCCGGAACCGTTCACGGCTGGCATGGCGGGCAGCGTCGGCGATGGACTGGCCGCCGCGGCGACGAATCTTGATGAATTCCACCAGCAGGATGGAGTCATTGACCACGATGCCGGCAAGTGAAACGGCGCCCATCATGCTCGGCATCGTTAAATTCAGCCCCATCAACAGATGTCCCCAGACGACGCCGATGAAGGCCAAAGGGATGGCCACCATCACGGTGACCGGTTCCAGGTAGCTGCGGAACTGGAAACTGAGCAGGAGAAAAATACCCACCAGCCCGATCACAAACCCGCGGGCCAGGGACCTACCCGTAGCTGCCGATTCCCTGGCTTCACCCTCCAGAGAAGAGCGCACACCCGGGTGGGACTGCCGGAGCCGGGGCAGGAATTCCTGTTTCATCAAGGTGATAATCTGTTGGGTGTTGGCGATGCGTGAATCGACATCACCCTGTATGGTCACCGTGCGAAGACCGTCGACAGCGGCAATACGGGCATAGCCGCGATCACGCGTCGCTTCGGCCACAGATTCAAGGGGGGCCTGTTTGCCGTCGGGCAGCGTGACGTGAAAGGCCGTCAGGTCGGCCAGGCTGCTTTTATCTTCATCGCGCAGCCGGACGTCGATTTCAAACGAATCCCGCCCGACCTGTATCTCGATCGCCGTCCGTCCGTAATAGGCACTGCGGAGCTGAGAGGCCACGGTTTGGGCATCCAGACCGAGCGCCTTGGCGCCTTCCCGCATGCGAAGTCGAACTTCGGGTTTGCCCGGTCTCAGGTCATCGGAAACATCGAACACACCGTCGAACTGGTTCAACCATGCCTGTAAGGCCAGGGAGGCGCTTTTCAATTCATCAAGATCGGTGCCTTTCAGGCGGATATCGATGGGACGACCGGCCGGCCCCAGACTCGGTTCGGCGAACTTGAGGGCGATGACATCCGGGACCAGACCGGTGAGTTCCCGCCACCGGTTCAGGATGTCGTCCACGCGGGCATTCCGGACTTCGGCCGACAGCAGGTCTGCCGATACCGTGGCGACGTGGGCCCCGACTTCATAAGCATCGGCGTTGACACTGTACTGGACGGATACGTTCTGGATGAGACGTTTCCCCTGGGGCTGAGCCGGCGCGAACTCCTGGTCGACCTGGTGGATCGCATCGACGATGCGCCCGACGAGGGCTTCCGTTTTGGCCAATGGTGTGCCTTGGGGCAGGAGGATGCGGGCCTGCACCAGGTCCCCATCCACATCGGGGAATGGTTTGAATTTGAGTATTCCGGCGGCCAGCATGCCGACGGAGAGAATGAATATCCCGATGACGACACCTACGAACGCATACCGCCATTGGATGACGAGATCCACCATACGCCCCAGGACATTTTCCCGTATCCTTTCAAGGCGTTCTTCAAACCGCCGGCGAAACCGGCTCACACGGTTGGGGTCATAGTGTTTCAGGGAGTGGGCCAGATGGTTGGGCAGTATCAGGAATGCCTCGATCAAGCTCACCGCCAGTACCAGGATGAGGACCACGGGCATCACCTTGAGTACTTTGCCCATGTCTCCTTCGAGAAAGGCGATCGGGCCGAACACGAAGATGGTGGTCAAAAACGAGGCCAGCACGCCGTTTTTAACCTCGCTCACACCGTCGATGACCGCTTCCAGGGCGGGTTTTCCCCGCGCCAGGTGGGTGGCCACGTTCTCGGCAATGACAATCGCATCGTCCATGAGCAGCCCCAATCCGATCAGCAGGCCCACCATGGTTAACATGTTCAGGGAGTAGCCGATCTGGGGCATGATAAAAAAGGCGCCGAGGAACGACACCGGCAGTCCCAGGGCCACCCAGAACGAGAGGCGAAAATTAAAAAACAGCCACATCGTCAGAAACACCAGCAGCAATCCTTGCAAACCATTCTTGGTCAACATCTGCAGCCGGTCCGCCACGATGGAAGAGATGTCCTGGGTCAAGGTCAACTCAACACCCTCGGGAGCCAGCTGCTGTTCATGTTCGACAAAGTCCCTGACCACCCCGTATACATCCAGGGTATCTTCGGATTTGGTTTTGCTGATTTCCAGCAAACCGGCCCGCTGGCCGTTGAAGATAAACTTGTCTTCAGCCAGTTCGAAAACGTCCCGGATCTGGGCGATATCCCCAAGGCGGATTTCAGCCCCACTGGGACTGGCCACGACCACCAGGTCGTCAAATTCATGGGGCGTCTTGCGTTCGTCGGTAAACCGGATCAGGATGTCCTGGTCCCGGGTTTCGATGGCCCCGGCCGGCAGGTCTACACTCTGGCGTGCTATGATGCCGGCGATATTGTCCATGGAAATGCCGTACTGCATGAGGATGCTGGCCGGTATCTGGATTCGGATCTGGCGCTCCGAAAAGCCGCTGACCGTCACCAGGGAGACCCCGGCATTGTGCTTGAGCCGGTCCTTTAAATCTTCCGTGTAGTGTTTGAGATCCGTAACACTCATAGGGCCGGACACCGCGACGGCAACGACCCGGTCCGTCTGATTCAGTTCCCCGACCACCGGGTCTTCGGCTTGGGTCGGGAAATCGTTGATGGCGTCCACCTCTGATTTGATATCCTGCAAGAACGTCCGCATATCCCCGCCGGATGCCATTTCCACAATAACCGTGCCGATGCCTTCTCTGGCCTCGGAGGTGGTTTCCCGGACATAACTGACTCCGTCCACCGCATCCTCGATTCGCCGGTTGATGGCGTCCTCGATATCTTCGGCCGTGGCGCCCGGATAGACGACGCTGATTTTCACCATATCTTTGGAGAAATCTGGAAAAGTTTCCCGGCGAAGGGATGACAGGCTCATGATCCCAAGGACGACAAACAGGATCATCAGCAGATTGGCCGCGGTGGCATGTTTGGCGAAATATCGGATCATGTCGGCCTCCCGCTATTCGTTGGTCGACGGTCTGTCGTACAGGGCCAGCAGCCGTTTTTTGAGGTCGTCGTCAGGGACACTGTCGAGCCGCATCCCTTCGATGGCCGGCGCCAGATCGGAGACCACCACATCACCTTCTGCCAGGCCATCGGCCAGCACCAGAAAGTCACCCTGGGAAAACGCCACCGTTACTTTTTTCCGGGCCAGCCGACTTTCCGCATCCACCACATGGACATAGCCATCGTGAAGTGCTGCTCGGGGAATCACCATCTTGTTCTCAACAGGACGGCCGGTGATTTCCACCTCGCAGAACATGTTGCGCACCAGGGGAGGGCGCTTGCCGATGATTATCTGGTCATAGGGGCGGTCGACCACCACGATGACACCAACCGTGCGCGTCTGAGGGTCAATGGTCGCGTCGGCCCGTGCAAAGCGGGCATCCCAGCTGACATCGAACCCGGCATTTGCCAGACGAACGCTGACCGAGAGACCAAACAATGAACTCAGGTTGTGCATGCGCAGGCCATCTGCGGTCATCGAACCGATGGACAGCGCTCTGGTATCCGCGCCGGCAAACAGTTTACGCATGGCGGTGAGGGGAAGTTGGGCCGCTATTTCCGCCTGGCCGATGCCGTCTGCGGAGGCAATGGTCTGCCCCTTCTGGACATACTGGCCGATTTCAGCGTTCGTACTGGTGATTCGGCAGTCATAGGGGGCACCGATGTCTGTGCGTGCCAGATCCAACCTGGCTTCTTCCAGCCTCGCCCTGTTAAAGTCCAGCTCCGACTCCAACGCCTTCCGGGAGGCCGGTATGAGCGCCAGTGCGTTTTCGATCTCCTGAACCTGGTGGAGCTGGTTCTGATAGCTCATCTGTGCTTTTTCAAATGCACTTTCTGAAATAGAACGGCTTTTTCTCGCCGCCTGATTTCGTTTAAGGTCCTTCTGGTTCAGATCGAGAAGGGTGCGCTGAATCTTCAGGGTGGATCGGTAGTTCTTTTCCTGCGATTCCAGTTCGGCCAGCTGGGCTTCAATTTTAGCAATATTGGCCGACATCTGACGGATGGCCAGCTCGAAATCAACGGTGTCGATTCGCAGCAGGATGCTCCCCTTTTTGACGAGGCTTCCCTTTTTGAATTCGGGGCTGACTTCGATAAGCCGGCCGCTCACCTCGGCACCACCTGCAAACCCGCGCAGGGACCACCTGGCCATATCCAATGGCGCGTGGCATCACATCCATCGGCACCATTTTCAGCACACGGACCTGACGTGCTGTTTCCTCAAGCGGGCGCTTTTCAGGCGCTTTTTTAGAGCCTACCATCACTGCCACGATCAGGATGGCAATCGCTATGGGCACCACGATGAACAGACGCTTGGCCACATTTTTTCGACGGGTTTCGGTGGTCATGATGTGGATACTCCTTGATCGTTTATGACAGGTGGGTCCTCACCGGGGGCCGCCTCCGGTTTCAAGCCGCCGCCCAAAGCCTTGTACAGGCGGACCAGATTCGAGGTAACCGTGCCATCGCTGACGGCCCTTTGATCCTGAAACGCGTGCAGGGATCGCTGGGCATGATAGCCGATGGCCGGACCAAGATTTCTTCTTGTAGTCCAATGAAGAATATTAATAAAGCAAAGAAAGGTGCAAATATGAGGAGCTTCCCGGAATCAGGTGTTGGACTCCCGGAGATCAAAACCGATAGATGGGAGTTACGGTCGATTATGAGAATACTAACGGTGTCAGATTACATAGAGCCGATCCTAAACGATCGAAGCGCTGCTGAGAGGCTGGAACAGATCGATGTGATATTTTCGTGCGGTGACTTGCCCCCCGAATACCTATCCCATCTGCGAAGAACGTTCGACGCGCCGCTGTACTATGTCCGCGGCAACCACGACATACGCTATAGTTCTTCTCCACCGGAGGGCTGCGAAAACATCCACGCACGCCTGGTGCAATTTCGAGGTCTTCGCATTCTGGGATTGGAGGGGTCGCGCAGGTACAGTCGAGGCCCTTATCAGTACACAGAATTCCAGATGAAACGAATTATCCGCCGGCTGCGCCCGCGATTGTGGTGGCACCGGGGAGTCGATATCATCCTCGCCCACGCGCCGCCGAGGACCCATGTCACCGCGGATTCAAGAGTTTTCAGTGGCTTATTCGCAAGTATCCGCCCCGCTATTTAATTCACGGCCACATCCATAAGCACTTCTCAGATGCCTCCGAACGGATCCTGACGGTGAAACAGACACAGATCATCAATAGCTGCGGATATTACCTGCTCGAGATAAAGGATAACGATGAAAACATGGATCGATAGGTGGCGGCGGGGTCGAGAAAAGAGCCGGAAGGCCTCCGAGATGAAGAGCTTCCAGGAGCAACTGCAAAAAGAAGAGGCCTTCGAATATGTCAAACGGGGTACCCGGGTGGTGCCGGTCGATCAAATCGTGGGCAGTGTGGGCCGTTACCGGGATTTCGACGGCACCTTTTCACTCAAATCCCATTTGCCCCGGGAAAGGCTCGATAAGATTCGGCAGGCCATGCTAGCGGGAAAATCGCTGCCTCCGGTAGATCTTTACCAGATCAAGGACGAGTTTTACGTGTTGGACGGTAATCACCGCATTGCCGCGGCCAAAGGGCTCGGCCGGTCCGAAATTGCGGCCCGGATCGTCGAGTTCATCCCCTCGAAAGATACCCTGGAGAACGTCCTGTACCGGGAGCGGAGCGATTTCTATTCGAAAACGGGACTGCCGTTTTCCATCGAATTGACCGAGGTCGGCCAGTCAGCTATCTGCTCCGGCAGATTACCGATCATCAAAACCACCTGGAGAAAGCGCACGGTGGGTCCGTGCCCTTTGCGGAGGCGGCCGAAGACTGGTACAAAGCCATCTATTGGCCCCTGGCCTCGATGATCAAAAACGGGGGGCTGGATGCATCGTTTCCGAAACGCACCGTCGCGGATCTGTACGCCTACGTGTCGTTCCACCAGTGGGAGCGCGAACGCCCGCGAGCATACGGAATCGGACTGTCCAAATACATTATGACCAACATGGAGGAGTTCAGAGAAAATATGTCCAGCAAAGAAAAAGTCGACTACCCGGAAATGCTTCGCGAGATCACAGCCTTTGTTTTGATGAACGTGGACGCCAGGCGCGAGCTGCGTATTGTTGAAATACTGTCGTCCCTGGAGGAGGTCAAAGAGGTCCACGCCGTTCACGGCAGTGTGGATATCATCGCAAAAATCGTATTGATCCGAGATCTTCTCTCTTCCGATGCCGAAGTCATCGGACAGTTCGTTCATTCAAAGGTTCGCCAGATCGACGGCGTTGTCCGCACGCAAACGTTGATTCCCAGCCACTCGGCAATGAACACGTCCCCTCCGCCGATCGAATCGGAGGAGTAACCGCCGCCGTAAGTGACGGCTCCGATGTCAATCATTGGACGGATTACCGAAATACTAAAGGAGACTCTATGGCATCGACTGATCAACCCTATCCGCCCAGAATCGAACTTGCCCGTCTGCCGACACCCCTTCAGCCGCTGCAGCGCTGGAGTGAAAAACTCGGCGTTGATCTAAGGGTCAAACGGGACGATCTCACCGGCTCCGAGCTTTCCGGAAACAAGATTCGCAAGCTGGAGTTCGTTCTGGCGGACGCGCACTCGGAAAACGCCGATAGCGTGATCACCTGCGGCGGCGAGCAATCCAATCACTGCCGTGCGACAGCCGTAGCTGCGGCCGTGGTGGGGGTGCATTGCCGCCTGCTGCTGCGCACTGCCGATCCCTCGAGACCGCCGCCACCGGAAGGCAACATACTTCTGGATCGAATGGCGGGGGCGGAGAGTGTCTGGATAACGCCGGAGCAGTACCGGCGGCGGGATGAAATCTTCGAAAGGGAAGCCGACGAACTGCGCAGCCGGGGCAGGGTGCCGTATATCATCCCGGAAGGCGCCTCCGATGCGGTCGGCGCGTGGGGCTACATCCGCGCGACGGAAGAACTGGTAGGCGACATCACCGGTGATTCCGGCAAAGATGCCCCGCTCACGGTCATTCACGCGTGCGGATCGGGAGGAACGGCAGCTGGGCTGATACTGGGGGCGAAACTGTTGGGCCTGCCCTGGCGGATTGCCAGCGTCAATGTGTGCGATGACCGCGACTATTTCGTCAATGTCGTCGGAGAGATCTGTGAGAAGACCATCGCGGATTATCAGCTGAATATCGACTTTGACCGCGGCCGGGACATCGAGATCGTCGATGGTTATGTCGGGTGCGGATACGCCATGTCCCGCCCGGAGGAACTGGCCCTGATTTGTGAATTGGCCCGCACCGAAGGTATATTCCTCGATCCGGTGTATACGGGGAAGGCTTTTTACGGAATGGTGCAAGAGCTGAAAAACGATCCGGGGTGTTTTGGGACACGCATTGTATTTATTCATACCGGCGGGATATTTGGATTGTTTCCCTCGTCGCGACAGATCGAACCGCTCCTGTGACGGTATGGCCCCACCGTTGCACGGCATCCTACAGCTCTATTACCAGCAGATGCTGCCCCAACCGGAAAGCGTTCAGGGCTTGTTCGATGAAAGATCATATCCCCAGATGGTTTCGAATTTTTATGTTCACCATTTCGGTATGTTTTCCGGTTTGCATGGGTGCCTGCGCTGGGGGAAACGATTCGCTGCCGGTTTCTCCAAACGATGAAGGAGTGGCCGGTATCCTGAATCCGTTTAATTCTTCCTGTTACGATTGGAGAGGGGACAGTATTCCATGTGACTTTAAGCGACAGTACGCAGAGCTTTTGATTGCCGGAGCCATCCCCGATCCAAGGTTTGTTGACAATAAAGACGGTACGGTGACAGACCGCCTGACGGGTCTAATCTGGCTCAAGCATACCAATTGTTTCGGGATGATGCATTGGGAAGATGCCAAAGGGGTAGCAAAACATCTGAAGGACGGGGACTGCGGGCCGGATCCCGTACTGATTCTTTCAGATGGCTCTTCTGCCGGTGACTGGAGAATGCCGACAATGGGCGAATTGTGCACGCTTATCGATTTCAGCAGGAGAGATCCCGCCTTACCGAGCGGCCATTTGTTCTCGGCCGTCCCACCAGGCTACCATTGGTCGGCGACAACTCTTGAAGCTCATTCCGGAGTGGCCTGGATTGTATACTTCGAGTCAGGTACCACATGCAATGAAGATGTCACCAATCACGCCGGCCACATATTGCCGGTCCGTGCACCCTTGGAATAATCCAGGGGGGTGTGATATGGCCCCATCCGTGTTTCAGTAGTAAAACCAGTTATAGGACCAACCTGTCCACCATATGGATGATGCGGCGGGATTCAGCGCAGCTGCTCAGTCGTTTCGGTGATATGAATATCCCTCTTTTTCAACTGTTCCAGGAATACATCACAAGGCACGTCTGTGGCCGGCGAAAGCACGCCCTTTTTGGCGATGTCACCGTTTACGATCATCTCTGCAGCGATACAGGCAGGATAGGCAAATCCCTTACTCATTGCCAACAAACCGGTGCCCAGATCTCTTTCAATCATAAGAGAGAGAGTCAGTATCTGGTGTTGGCCCCTCCTTGCTCCCTCTACCGTGTTGATCATCACACATAGATCTTTCTCGCTCTCAGTATACTGCAATTGTGGCTCAAGCAGTTTGGCGACCATTTCAAGGGGTGAGACGTTGCATGGCAATCCATTAACAGGTTCCTTTCTTAGAAAACCTAATTTCTTTAATGGGTCCCAAAATGCACACCACCCTGGCCAGCGAAGGGCATATCGCCCTGTTTCATGGAGCGTCCGGTCAATGTTCAGCAATTTCGCATAACGCACCGCATTTCCATTTGGTATGGCTTCCAGAATGCCGAGCCCCGGGAATTCGATTTGGTGAATAAACGGATTATCGTGTTGATCCTTCGCCGGGATATGGATCGGTACAGAATCCGCGATAAGTGTCGCGTCTCTGTTCTGGCTGTTCAGGACGGCTTCTATATTCCAGCTGATTTTATAATTGAGAGGGTTGTCGCAGGCCGCCTGTTCCGGAATCCCGCCACAATATGAATTGAGCTTATATACTTCGTCGAAATAATTGTGACCATAACTGTAAAGGACGAGGTCGATGCCCGGATCGAGGCCGCACTCCGGCATGATGGAGATGCCCTTTTCGTTTGCTGCATGGTCGAGATCCAGAATATCATATGCGTAGTTGGTATTGACGAGATGAACACCTCTTTGTATAGCGGCTTCGGCAACAGGGCGAACATATTGTGGCGGCAGAAAATCGAGGACAACCTCAACTTCTTCATCCATTGCAGAAGACAGTGCGTCATGGTCGGTTGCATCGAGTCGGACAGTCCGAATGCCGTCCCTATCGATAAAGTCAAATGAATCAAGTAACTCGGGCCGCATATCGGCACACGTTACGTGTTCAACCCTCACATTTCGGGACAAATCGTACAGTGCGGCCCTTCCCTGAATACCGCAACCCCCTAAAACGAGCACATGCATTATTTGCGAACTCCAAAAAGTTTGTTCTGTCCAATGGGAACGTCTTTATCAAGGGGCAGGCAATGATTGTAATCGTCCTGCGATGGGAACAAATTTTTATATTTCACTTGAATCCTCGAATCCCTGGTCGCCTCCGGCGCCGCCATAGGTTTATGCGCCTCAGGCGTGCGGGTAACCTTGACCCCTTGGATTGACTGGCTCAGCAATAGACCCTCAAAGGATTCAGGCCATTTTCCATTTACAAATCAGGAAATGACACTTTTCTACGCCAACAGGTGTTCCAACTCTTCTGCGGTGTGCTTTGACAGGCCAAACGTTGCCATTGTGCGCCTGGCTTCTCCCACATAATCCCGATCCATTAAGAGCGAAACCAGGGTGATCACAGCCGATATCACCGGCGTCTCTACCCCAACCTGTTCCCCCAGTTTCTGAAGAAACACCAGACCATATCCCACATCTTCATTGAAGTACCGGTAATCCAGACTGCTCTGGGCTCTGCCCCCCTTGAATCCCGGCGCGGTATTGAACCCCGTTTCATACGTGGATTCTGTCATGTAGCCTTGCAGAACGCTTAATTCCGGATCTGGAATGACCTCCACGCCTAATTGTTTCCCAATGGCGATGCGCTCTTTATCAACCCCTTCGATCAGCCTGCCGACCGCCGGTGTGACACCCTCATGATAAAAATCGAAATCCCCCCTGGTGCGCTCGATGCGGGCGACATTCATCAGCGTAATCGTGGGATGAATGACTGGATTGCCGTTCTGCAAACTGGTTTGGAGTATGTTCTTTGCCCCGCTCATCGCCGGATAGACATCGCGCACCTGTTCCAACATATAATGGGTGTTGCGTGCGGGAACCGCGGCCAGCAAAAGCCCGCCTTTGAGCTTGTTAAAAATCCTTATATTTGCCAGGGTTAAACAGCCGCACGGCATATGGCAGTGTCGATGTCTCTGCAACGACAATCTCCTCGTCCCGGAGATCCAGACCGGCGCCGTTTTTAAACTCGATGGCGCCACCGCAGGAACTTGGGCATACGATTACGATCTGACCCCGCCTGAGGTATGGTCGACAGGCTTCGGCAAAGGGTCTGGTGCTGTATGCCGGGCCAACGGCATATACGATATCAGCCCCATCCAATGCCGCTTCTATCTCGTGTCCGGCGGACGCCACCGGCTGAAATCCTTCAAGTATGCCTTCACAGTGTATGCCGCCCTGGTTCCGGACGGCTTCAATATTTTCCGGGAATTGTTTAACGGATTGTCCCATTTAACGGTTGGCTAAAAAATAATTGTAATTATGTTAGAACTATACCATAAAACCAAGTTAGGATCATTATTTCAAGTGGAATAAAATCAAGTTGATTTTTCTTCCACT
>Ga0056119_1000032_pt1 | contig 36419 bp, 36 predicted proteins | sample WorMettaBAHAMAS1_FD_80076 | JGI IMG/M metagenome (GOLD analysis project Ga0056119, IMG submission 80076) | Marine gutless worms symbiont microbial communities from Max Planck institute for Marine Microbiology, Germany - Olavius tantulus BAHAMAS.1 ...
GTTGCTGGATATCTATCGGGTGGAAATCGCCTCTCGGGTGCGAAAACACTGGGAATTTTCCGCATCCCTGGCCGGCGAGCAGGAGGGCCTGGTGGTGTACCTGGCGTTTAATGTCCTGCCCGACGGGTCCATTACCGATATATGGTTCGATAAGCGCAGCGGCAACCGGCATCTGGATGAATCCGCCGAGAGAGCCGTCAGAAAGTCGGATCCGGTCGGACCCCACCCGGAGAGCCTCTCGCTGCCATATGTGACCGTGGGGCTGAGGTTTGGACCGGAAGGGGTCAAATAGGCCATTTTGGATTTTAGATACTGGATACTGGATGCTGGATGCCCGATACTGGATACTGGATGCGTGTCTGCCCCTGGCGGGCTGGATCGCCGAATTAGGGAATAGCAACTTATGATGCACAAGTTGTGTCGAAGGACTGATAGCCGAATATAGGGAGATTATAATAAATTGAAAATATTAAAGATACCCTCTCTCGTCGTTTTGTTGTCCATTCTGATGGGGATTTCGGCGTTCGGGGCCGATTACGACTATATCGATATCAATAATCCGTTTTTACGCAAGCTGCCCATTGCCATCCCCATATTTAACCCCATCGGCGAGCTTCCCGTCGAGGAGAAGATAGCCGCCGATTCCACTCAGATCTTCGGACATTATCTTGATTTTACAAGCTTTTTTGAAATTATCGACCCGATCGCCTTTTTAGAGGACATCCGCCAGACCGGCATTACCGCCGACGCGATCAATTTCCCCAACTGGGCCGCTGTGGGCGCCGAGCTTCTGGTCACCGGCGGCGTCCGCTATGACGCCGGCAGTGGACTGCTCCAGATGGAGCTACGTCTCTTCGACACCCTCAAGGGAGAGCTCCTGGTGGGAAAGCTCTACAAAGGCAAGGCGGGAGATGAGCGGCGGATGGTGCGGCGTTTTGCCAGCGAGGTCATCCATGCGCTGACCGGTGACTGGGGTATTTTTGACTCCCGGATCGCCTTCGTATCCACCGGAACCGGTCATAAAGAGATTTTTTTGTGTGATTTCGACGGCAGCAACGTTAAGCAATGGACCCGCCACAATTCCATCAGCCTGTCACCGGCCTGGTCATTCGATGGGAATTGGCTGGCCTATACGTCCTATGCCAAAGGCAATCCGGACCTTTTTATCAAGCACATCAAGGAGAAACGGGGCATTGTGCTGAGCAAGGAGGGAATCCATACGACCCCGGCGTGGGTACCGGGGCAATTTACCCTGGCGGCGACGCTCTCCTTCACAGGGGATCCGGAAATTTATCTGTTGACCAGAAACGCAAAAATTATTAAAAGAATTACAAAAAAGTGGGGAATTGACGAATCGCCAACATGGTCCCCGGATGGTCGGAAGGTTGCTTTTGTATCCAACCGTTCCGGAAATCCACAAATTTACATTAAGACCATCGATACAGGGCAAGTCGATCGTCTGACATTCTCGGGGCGGTACAATACCCAGCCGAGCTGGTCGCCACAAGGGGATAAAATCGCATACGCGGGAATGGAAGACGGTCAGATCAACATATATGTGATCGGCGCAGACGGTAAGGGCTTGTTTCAACTGACCCGGGATAGCGGAAACAACGAGTCTCCCTCCTGGGCACCGGATGGCAGCCTGATCACGTTCAGTTCTACCCGTGAAGGGGTGTCCCGGATTCACGTGATGACGGCTTTTGGGACGGATCAACGCCGGCTGCTTATACTGTCGGGCAAACAGATCGGTCCGGCGTGGTCTCCGAGAGTCGTTAACAACTAATTCTTGTCCGGATTTCGGAAAAGGAGGAAAACATGCGACAGAAGTTGTGGTTGGGCGTGATCCTGTTTCTTGTTTTGCCAGGATTACTGTTCACCGTTTCCTGTGCGAAACAGCAGGTGCAATCGGACGCCGGAACACAGCAGGAAGAGGCCGTCAAGGAAAAGCCGGCGCAAGATAACATGGAGCGCCAGAAAGCAATGGAGGCCCAGCAAATTGCCGAAGAGGCCACCCAGCGGGAAGCCATGGCAGCCCGCATGTTGTTCGAAAACGAGCGGATCTACTTTGAGTTTGACAGTTCTGCGTTGACTGCCGATGCGCAGGAAGTGTTGAAACGCAAAGCAGAATTTCTCAGAGAGAAACCCGACGTCCGGTTTACCATCGAGGGACATTGCGATGAGCGGGGGACCTATGAGTACAACCTGGCCCTGGGGGATCGCCGAGCAAACAGCGCCAAGGCCTTTTTGGTGGACCTGGGGATTGGCCCCTACCGGATCACCACCATCAGTTACGGTGAGCACCGGCCCCTGGACCCACGCAGCAATGAAGAGGCTTGGGCGAAAAATCGGAACTGTCAGTTTCCGATCGACTAGATACCCGAGCCGTTTCCCAGCCCGAGGGACCGATTTATCGAGCATTCCCGAATCGATCGGGGCGGGTTGGAAACGAATATGCGACACAATGGTGTCGCTCTGGACGAATGGATCCGCTGATACGGTTCCATTGCTATGACGGTATTTCCGAAACTTACCTTTAAACAATCAGTCAGCGAGACGCAGGCGGGAGATTTTCCCGCCTGCGTCTCGGACCGTTGTGCCCGCCGTTTCCGGCGGGTATTTTTTTTGAATCATGAACCGTCTATCCCGGATGGTGCCAATACAGTTGTCTAACGATGCCTTGACCGGGATTGTAACCATACAAAGGAACGCATGCCATGAAGGTTGCCGTCTTTTTTCTCGTGATCGCTTCCATGGGACTGGCCGGATGCGTGGCGGACGATCAATACGCCGGGCTGGACCAGCGGCTGTTACGTCTGGAGGAAAAGCAGCAGGATATGGAGCGGCGTGTTGACCAGCTTGACCAGCAGTACCGGAAGATCGACACGTCCCGGCAGGAGATCGATACCGACTTGCAGGTGTTGAGGACCCAACTTGCTGAATTCAGAGTGGAAAACAACAATTTGCGTGATGAGGTGGGCGGACTCAGGGGAAGGCTGGAGGAGACCGAACACGCCGCCCGGTCCAAGGAGGACACGAGCTCTGAAACCGGCGTTGCGCTGGCCACCCAGGTCAGCCGCCTGGATGTTTCGGTGGGGCAGCACGATGAACGTCTCCGCCGGCTTGAGGAGTATCTGAATTTGCAGGAGGCCGGCGAGCAGCCTGAGAAAGGGCCCGACACCCCTCCGGCGGAGGTGACCGAAGACGACCTATACCGGTACGCTAAAGTGGCCTTCGACGCCGGAGATTGGGAAACCGCCCGCAGCGGGTTTGCGGATTATCTCAAACGGTTTCCAAAATCCCAACGTGCCGACAATGCCCAATTCTGGATCGCGGAAATTTATTACCGTGAAAAATGGTATGAAAAGGCGATTCTAGAGTATCAAAAAGTGCTCGAACGCTATCCCAAAGGCAACAAGGTACCGGCCGCGATGCTGAAGCAGGGAATGGCCTTTTCGAACCTGGGGGATAAGGCAAACGCCCGGCTCATTCTTCGGGAACTGGTGGCCAAGCATCCAAAGGCCGAAGAGGCCGAGATCGCACAAAAAAAACTCAAGGGGTTGTAGTGGCACGGCCTGGCGACAACACCGGAAAGCGGACATTCTCTGCCGGATGTGGTACATGAGGTGGCCGTGAAAATAATCGGGATAGATCCCGGATTGGCCGACACCGGAATCGGTATCGTAGAAGGCACGGGCCGACAGGTCGCCAGCTATTCCTTCGGAACCATCCAAACCGATGGGGATGCCGACCTGGCCGTCCGGTTGGGTCAGATATTTCGGCGGCTCCAGCGGGTTCTAATAGATGAATCGCCCGATGCCATGGTTGTCGAGGAAGTCTTTAGCTTGAAAACGAATCCCAAGTCCGGCATCACTCTGGCCAAAGCCAGCGGCGTGGTGCTGCTCGCCGGGGAGCAGGCCGGGATCCCGGTTCGTGAGGTGGCCGTTCGGGAGGCCAAACAGGTGCTGACCGGCAGCGGTCAGGCCAGCAAGGTCCAATTGGAAAGAGCGGTACGGCATCATTTGAACCGGGAGGCGCCCATCCGACCCTTCCATGCTTCGGATGCCCTGTCACTGGCTCTCATCGGTTTCTACCGCCACGATCACCTGCCGGGCAGTGCCCTGGGGAGAGCTGGCTCATGATCGGATATTTGGAAGGCAGTATCCTAAAAAAAGACGACGACCGGATCCTTCTGCTGGCCAACCAAATCGGCTATGAAGTTCTGCTGCCGGTAAACGTCATGCATACCCTGGCCGGGAAATCCGCCGGCGACACCATTTCCCTCTATATCTATTTCCAGCAGACCGAGCGTCAACCAAAACCCGTGCTCATCGGCTTTAATCTGGAGGCCGAGCGGGAGTTTTTCGAACGCTTCATTTCGGTGGAAGCCATCGGGCCGATCAAGGCCGTCAAGGCCCTGACGTTGCCGATCCGCGATATTGCCCGGGCCATCGAGGCGGCGGATATAGCCAAACTCCGGCAGTTGAAGGGGATAGGAAACCGTACCGCGCAGAAAATTGTCGCCACCCTCCAGGGAAAAATGGAAAAATTCGCTTTGATCCGAAAAGATGATGCGCCGGCACTGCCCCAGGTGGAAGATATCACCGAACAGGTGTTGGAGGTTCTGGTCAAACAGCTGGGCCATAAGAAGAGCGATGCACGCCGCATGATTGCCGATGCCCTGAAACGAAACAGCACCATTCAAAGCCCGGAAGATCTGTTTAACGAGGTCTACCGCGGAGAGCTCTTGTCATGACCAAGGACACATCCACCAGCCTGACCCGCGGCCGGAATATCTTGGCCGGATCTCCCCAACCCGTCGATATGGAGCCTGAGATGATCTCCCTCCGGACGAAACGATTGGCCGAATACGTGGGGCAATCTGAGGTGACGGAGGCGCTGAAGATCGCCATTGAAGCAGCCCAACTCAGACAGGAGCCCTTGGAGCACGTTCTGTTTCACGGGCCCCCGGGTTTAGGCAAAACAACTCTGGCCCATATTATTTCAAACGAGATGGGGGGCAATCTGACGGTGACCTCGGGGCCGGCGCTGGAAAAAGGGGGGGATCTGATCGGCATTCTGACCCGCCTCGAGGATGGTGATATTCTGTTTGTGGATGAAATCCACCGCACCCCCCGAGCGGTAGAGGAATTTTTATACCCGGCCATGGAAGATTACGCCGTCGATTTCATTTTCGACAAGGGTGTCCATGCGCGCAGCCACCGCTACCGGCTCAAGCGGTTTGTGTTGATCGGGGCGACCACCCGTGTCGGATTGCTTTCTGCCCCGTTACGAGATCGTTTCGGCATTTTCAGGAGCCTCGATTTTTATTCGGAAACAGATCTCGTAACGATCACGCGACGATCGGCCCAACTGCTCAACGTCACCATCGATGATGCGGCGTCCCTGGAACTGGCCCGGCGATCCCGAAGAACACCGAGGATCGTCAACCGTTTGTTGAAACGGGTGCGGGACTACGCCCAGGTTCGAGGCGACGGCACAGTGACCGAACCGACCGTTGCCGCAGCTCTGGAATTGGAAGGGGTGGATGAGAGAGGACTCACCGAACTGGATCGGCGTTATCTGAATACGATCATCAAATTTTACAATGGCGGCCCGGTGGGTATCGAAGCCATTGCCGCCACGCTGCAGGAAGAAAGCGATACCTTGGTTGATGTCGTGGAGCCCTATCTGTTGAAAGAGGGGATGCTCGTAAGGACGTCTTCCGGAAGAAAGGCGGCGGATACCGCCTACCGTCACCTGGGCTATCAACGGCAGGACAACCTGTTTACGTAGCTCGGACATTGGACGACCGACGGATGCCCGCTCGTGTCCGGATTCGGCACGGCAGGTAGACGCCAGGCAACAGGGGCCATGAACTACCGGCATGATCTAACCCAGCACACTGTGTCCATGCCCGTTATCACGCTGCTCACCGATTTCGGCCTGGAAGACGAATATGTGGGCGTTATGAAGGGCGTGATTCTTTCCCTATGCCCCCCCCATGCCCGGATCATCGATATTTCCCATCATGTGGCGCCTCAGGACGTCCGTGGAGGGGCTTTTCTGCTGGGAGCCGCCTACCACCCCCCCCCGTTATTTCCCGTCTCAAACCATCCATCTGGCCATTGTCGATCCCGGTGTCGGCAGTTCTCGATCCATCGTCGCCATCCGGACCGAGAATCAGGTGTTTATTGCGCCTGATAACGGGGTATTGACCTTGATCCTTAGGGATACCCGACTCGAGCAGGCCGTTTGGGTCACTAATCCTCAATATATGCTGGAGCCGGTCAGCCGCACCTTTCACGGCAGGGATGTGTTTGCTCCAGCTGCGGCCCATCTCGCCAGCGGCATTGATTTTGCTTCTCTTGGGTCTATGGCAGATCCTCGCCACCTGGTGCGGTTGCCTTTGGAGCGTGCCGGTGTCTCTGAAAACGAGATTCTGGCCGGGAGTATCACCCACATTGACCATTTCGGGAATCTGGTGACGGACATCTACCGACATCGGTTACACCACATTTATCGGAGGCCGGTCGATCACGGATGTGGAAATCGTGGTCGGCGATCAGGTGATCCGGGGCGTATCCGAGAGTTACAGCGATGCCGTCCCCGGCCGATTCCTGGCCGTGATGGGAAGCCGGGAGATGTTGGAGCTTGCCGTGAATCAGGGGCATGCTGCCGAAAGGACCGGTTTAAAGACGGGCGATCGGGTCTTCATCCGGTCGGTGAATTGATGCAAAACTTATGGAAGTTATTGACAAAAATGAAATTTTCGGTTATTCGGTCCTCTAATTTCGATGAGGGCGGCATTCCGAAAGGGGAACTCCCCCTGCCCGGTACCGTCCGATTCGCTGGAGGGGACGCCCCCAATGGGGGCCCTTCCGGACAAAGACACATCCGACCGATGACATTGGAACCGATGCGGCGTTAGAAAAACGAGGAGGTGTACTTGAGAATCGACATGCCCAGGCTGATGCTCCTTGCGGCTGTTGGCATCATGTGCATATCCGCTGTGACACGTGTGCAGGCGGCAACCCAGCCGGTGCCTTCGCCAAAGACCCCGGTGGAGATGTCCATCTTCTTTTCACCGAAGGAGTCACCGGAATACGTGGTACTCGTGGAGAAGGGGCCTCAGCGCCTTTCGCTGTTTAAATACGATGGATCACTGTCCGAGGTGTTCCGGATGCCCTGCTCCACCGGCGAGAATCAGGGCGCCAAGGTGCGTTCCGGAGATGCGAAAACCCCGGAAGGGGTTTATTTTTTTCTAAAAGAGCATACCCGGCGGGATCTGGCTCCCATCTATGGATCCCGGGCCTTTCCCATCGATTATCCGAATGTCATGGATGCCATGGTCGGCAGGAGCGGTAATGCCATCTGGTTGCACGGCACCAACAAACCCCTGAAGCCGAGAGACTCCAACGGCTGTATCGTTCTTCGAAACAAGGATATTGATCGGCTCGCCCAATTTATTACCCTGAATCGGACGCCGATGATCATCGTGGACACCATTTCCAAAAAGCCGGTTGTACCGAACCGAAAGGTCCGAACCGAAATCCTGGATTTCGTCGATGCCTGGATTCAGGCGATGGAATCCGGTACTTATCACGACTATCTAACGTTTTATGATGCCGAATTTCTTCCAGACCTCGATTGGTGGATGGATTGGTACCGTCTCCGGAAGGGGTTTCGTCGGAATCACGTGTCGTTTTCCATCAAAACCGATGACATTTCTGTCTTTCAATATAATGGCATGGTGACGGTTTTGCTGGACCGCCAACTGGCCGGCCCCAGGGGAACCACCGAGACAGGAACGGTCAAATTATTCCTTGCCCGTCGGAACGGACGCTTTCGGATTGTCGGTGAGGACCTTCAGGTGCTTCCGAAGGGCCTGGCCGAGAAGCAGGGGGATCATCCGCTGGTGGTGGCCGGTCGAAAAATAAAGCCGTCGGCCATCGAGGAAACCGAAATTACCGACATGGTGGATGGATGGCTCAGCGCCTGGTCCGGCAAAAATATCCGGGCCTACGGATCCTATTATGCCAAGGACTTTAAGTCCGAAGGGGGAGCTGACCGGAGTGCCTGGCTGGCGTATAAAAATCAGTTGAATCGAAAGTACCGCTATATCCGGGTCACGCGGGATAAAATGACGATTCAAAAGGATAAGAATCGACGCATGGTCTCATTCATTCAGACCTATCGGTCAAGCCGCTTCAAAGCGGTGGGTGTCAAGCAATTGATCCTGAAAAGGGAAGAGAATCAATGGAAGATTTACCGGGAGATCTGGAAAAAGAAATAACCGGTTGGTCTTTACCAAAGCCCTCCAAGCGTCGTCCAAAATGGACGCTCCTGTTTGTGGGGGATGACGGTCGCACCCGCTCCATCCGACCGTTCAAGGGCTTGTTCTACCTGTTTCTGGGAATCCTGATGATATCTTTGGCCGCCAATGCGATCCTTTATGTCTTTCACCGAGATGGCCTGAAAGAAAAGCGGCGACTAGCCGGTGAGCTCAATCAGTTGCGTCAGCAAGTGGATACCCTTCGTTATGATAAGGATGTTCTGATGGCCCGGATGGTGATGACCCGAACGCGGGTGAAGGATTCACCCCCGGCACCGAAACCTTCCGAAGGGCCGGTTGAGGTCTCTCCGGAGCCGGATGCTGATCCCGTAGACGTCCCGACGGAAAAGACGGCGCCACCGAAAACCGTTGCCGCCCTGGAATCTTCTAGGCCGACGGTTTCCGCGGATTCTCAACCGTCCGAAGATCCGCCGGTTGGGGTGTCTGTCGACGAGCTCCGCGTCTCTCGATCTGAAACCAGCGAAAAAACGGTTTTTGTTCACTTCAATCTGCGCAAGATCGGCCGCGGAAACAGTAACGTCTCCGGTCGCGCATTTGTGGTATTGCGGCTGGCAAAAGACCATGCTCGAACCCGAAATCTAACGATCCCCTGGGCGTCATTGGATGATGGATTGCCGGCACCCACGTCCCGGGGACAATACTTTTCCATTTCCCGATTCAAACCCATGAAGTTTGAGCGTCGCAACGTGAAGCGATTGGAGCAGTTTTCACGATTGACCGTTTATGTGTTTGATACCGCCGGCGAATTGATGCTGGAAAAAGAATTCCCGGTCGAAATAACGGCGATGGCGCCTGTTGAGGTCTCCACACCGGAGACCGAGACGCCCACGGCACCGGAGAAAGTGGAAATGTCTGCTCAGGAGGCGGTAGAAGTGCCGGTGCCGGAACAGGTCGAAGAGCCCGAGCCGGAAAATAACGAAATGGGATGATGGGTGCGATTTGGGCGTTTTTCCCGATCTTGCCCCACAGGATAGTGCTGCCATGATGGAACGCTTTGTTAAAATAAACGTGCTGCCGATCTGCTGGGCCCTAGCGGCTGCCTGGGCCATCTGGATGTTCGGTTTGGCGGCTCCGGTCGACGTAGAGGCTCAGAACCGTACCCATACCGTGTATTACGAAGGGACCGACCATGAATTGCACGTTTATCGGATCTGGGGGAAAAAACACGGGAAAACACTTATATTGATCGGCGGGATTCAGGGGGACGAACCGGGCGGTTTTATTTCTGCAGACCATTACGCTGACCTGGCCCTGGCGCAAGGAAATCTCATCGTCGTGCCCCGAGCCAACTTCCAGTCCATTGTCTTGAAACGTCGGAAAATCAATGAGGATATGAACCGCAAGTTTGCGGAAGGCCGGCAGGACAACTACGAAGCCAAAATTGTGCGGATTCTCAAAACACTGATCCAGGAAAGCGATTGCCTGCTGAATCTCCATGACGGATCCGGCTTCTATTCAAAAACATGGGAATCCGCATCTCGAAATCCCAAACGTTTCGGACAGTCGATCATCGCCGACAGTGAATTCTACGCGAACCCTGAAACCGGCGAGCGTCTCGATCTGGGCGCATTGGCCCGATCCGTTTGCCGTGAGATCAACCAGGATATCGACAACCCTAAATACCATTTTCACTTCAACAACCACCGTACCCATGACGCGGATTCGATGAACAAAGAGCAGCGGAAATCCGCCACCTACTATGCGCTGTATAAAATGGGCATACCGGCGTTTGGGATTGAAACCAGCAAATCGCTCCCCCTGGAGCTGAAGGTCCTTCATCACAATCTGGCGATTAACGCTTTCATGAAACGGCTGAATATTGTTCCTGAAACACCCGGACTCCATCTATATCCGCCGGTGATGCGCTATATGGTGCTTTCGGTGAACGAGGCATTGCCGATCGCCATCAAAAGCGGCCAAACCCTCACCATCCGTCCGGGTGATACCGTGACGATCTCCCATGTCGAGGCCAACTACGAGCGGGGACTCAGTGCGGATATCCTCGGATTCGGCACCATGAACGACTTCCGCAAAAAGACCCGGGTGTATAAGCCGACGCGGATTGTGGTTCGCAAAGATTATATCGATTTCGGAACGATCTATCTGGATGTTCACCGCCGCGGTGGCAAAGGTGTATCGTCGGCGGCTTCTTCGGGACGACTGGATACGGGATCCCCGTTTTTGGGATTCCAGGTGAAAATCAACGGCCAGGAGCGGCTTTATCAAGCCAACGATTCTGTGCAGATGGTCAAGGGGGATGTGTTCGAAATTGTGGACGTGATCTCGTCGGTGGCCGATGCTCGGGACCTCGTGGTGAACTTCAAAGGATTTGTGGGAAATCGCGTCACCAACACAGGAGAGGACCGAGGCTATGAGATTGATACCAGCAGCGGCCTGTGGCCGCGATATTCGGTTCATAAAAAGGGGAACATATATCCGGTGATTGTCAGCCGTAGAGAGCGTGTCATCGGCAAGCTCTTCGTCCAGCTCACCGCCCCCCAGTTGAAATACGTGATTTTGGGGCAGGATAGCGGCCTTAAATTGTGCGTCACCCCTGAGGATCGTGCGATCGTGGATCCGGGTCGGCCCATACGGATGGTGGATATCCACACCAATGTCAGCGACAATCGCGGGATCCGGGCGTTTATCAGCGGTCCGGGTGGGACCCGGCGGTCGATTACCGTCGATGAGCCGTTTTTGCTTACCGGAAAAGACAATACCAACGCCGATTACGGCCAACAGTATCGGATCACCATTACCAGAGGAAGAATAACCATCGGCTCCATTCCGTTAATTCTCGGCCACCCGTTCGGAAAGGCGGTTTCCGAAGGGGGTGTGGTCGACAGAGAAAAGACATCCGTGGAGAAGAAAAGTGGGGAAAAAAGCTGAGAACATCTCGATTATTGATCAGGGGCTGACCGTAGATGGAAATATCACCTGCACCGGTAAGCTGATCATCAAAGGTGTCGTAAAGGGTAACTTGGAAGGGGAGACGGTCATTATTGCCGAAGAAGGGGCCATGGCTGCCGAGGCCACTGCAAAATCGGTCACCATCGGCGGTTCCTTCGAAGGGACGATCAATGCGGATAAAGAGTTAATCGTTCTTTCAACCGGCAACTGTTCAGGCCGGGTGGTTTGCTATGATCTGGTTGTGGAAGCCGGCGGCGTGCTCAACGCAGAGGTTGTCTGCATGAAGCAGCTGCCCGCGGACGGGAACGCGGCCAGTACGGTAAAAAAGGTCGATTTCAGCGGTTGAAGCTGAACTTGAGAACGTCAGGGCTCCCGTTTTGTGGCGGCCCCGCCCCGGAAGTCGGATTGTAGTGGAAAATGATCGGACGGAAAGATGCCGCCGATGGGATTGGAGATCACATCGGCCGAGATGATGTCCAGATTTCCCCGATACATAATCCAGTCAATATGACGGCCGTCGGGTACACCGGTAAACCCATGGTAGGTGCCCGGGTAGGCCGGTGCCAGCGCGTTTTCAAAGGTGTTTTCCTCGCCGGAACGTCCTTCCTGCACGCCTCCTGAAAAAACATGATAGACTTCGGATTCCGGTTCGGCATTGAAGTCTCCGACGAGAATTGCCGGAACTTCTGACGGAAACAAGGACAGATATCGAAGAATCAGATGGGCGCTTTCGACCTGGACGGTCGGCTCGAAATCCAAATGTGTATTAATACAAATGAGGCGGAACCCTTCGGATTGGAACATTCCCATGGTGCATTACCTTGGCCACCGGCTCTTGGCTGAACGGCTGGGAATCTCCGGTGTCGGGCTTAAGAAGAAATGTCGGTGTTTGCGGCAGGTCCAGTCGGAGCGGTAGAAAATGAGGTTATTCTGCCAAAACGTGGGTGCCGGGAGGCGCTGGCCGATCATCCCATACCCGGGAAGGATCGATTTAAGAAAGTCAATCTGAAAATCATTGGCTTCCTGAAATCCGACAATATCCGGATGGCGCTGATTGAAGAGAGATCGGACACTTTGCCTCCGGTACTGCCAACTGTTGGGACCGTCGTCGGCCAGACCGAAGCGTAAGTTCATCGTCACGACCCGGAATCGCATTTCCGCTGATTCGTGCGCCGGTGCCGTGACGTCAGTGTTCATCGGCGTCACACACGGGATTCTGCGGATTCTCTGCCACCAGAATGTCCAGGTGCTGGGCGAGATCCACTGGGACCGTCTTGAAGTTCTGGAAGGTGACATCCGAAAACCTGAGGCCGATTCGATCTTTCAGAAGCTCGAATATCCGAAGATAGTTTTTCAGGATTCGGCATGGCCAGCTGAGACCCAGGCGCTCGGCAAATCGCCGAATGTCTTCACCTTCGCCTTCGATTTCGAGAAACGTGCCGTAGGGTAAGGTGTCCAGGCAGAAGTGGGTGTTTTGAAGCCGGAGGGTTTCTCGCCATTTTTCATATACCTGCTCTTGATGATATCCGAGTTCGGAGAGTATGTTGGCCATCCCGTCGAAGTCATCGACCTCGACTTCCAACTCGCGGAATATCTTGAACTCGGGACTCTCTTCGGGAGGCGCGGATTTAAACGTCAGCGTACACCGGGTGTCCTGGCGGAGCCGAAGCAGGCTGCGTCGACGATACAGGGTCATTTCGGTGTCTTCGAATCGGATGTTTCGCTCAAAGGACCGGCCATCGGACACGGCTCCCAGGGCGAGCAATCGACGGCGAATGGCGGACTCGTCCGTGATGAAAAATTTGACTTCTATTTCCAAATTTGTAGAGGACATAGCTCGATATATAAAGGCCCGGAAACCTCGAGTCAATTTATGTTTTTTTCTTGACAGGGCACTAAAAAATAATTAATAGTGCCGAGTTCTACCGGACACCATAGAAGAGGATAGACGTGAAAAATTATACATACAGCGCAAAGCGTTCAGACAATTCGGAAAAATGGTATGTCGTCAATGCCGAAGGGGCGATTCTGGGCCGACTCGCCACCCAAATCGCCAGTCGTCTCCGGGGAAAACACAATCCGATGTTCACTCCCCATGCGGACACCGGAGATTGGGTGATTGTGGTAAACGCCGAAAAAGTCGCCCTCACCGGTCGAAAGTGGGACCAAAAGTCGTACCATCGCCACAGTGGATACATTGGCGGTCTCAAGAGCATTACGGCAAGAAAATTAAAAGAAAAGCGGCCGGAGGATCTCATCCGCTTTGCGGTGAAGGGGATGCTGCCGAAAAATCGTCTTGGAAGGAAACTGTTCAAGAAATTGAAAGTCTATTCCGGACCGGAGCATCCCCATGCTGCCCAGCAACCCGAGGCACTCGAATTCTAAGATAACCAATCAATCGGGGAACCCATGGATACGAAAAACACCTACTACGCCACCGGAAAACGAAAATCGGCCATTGCCCGAACATGGATAACACCGGGAAACGGCACCATCGTTATCAACAACAAGCCCATCGATGAGTACTTCAAAATCGACTCGGCAAAGGCGACACTGACCCAGCCACTCACATTGACCAATACCCGCAGCGACTTTGATGTGAAAGTCCGGGTTATCGGTGGTGGCATCACGGGCCAGGCCGGTGCCATCCGGCACGGCATTACCAGAGCCCTGATTCTTGCCAACCCGGATTTAAGACAACCCCTGAAACGGGCCGGGTTCGTAAGACGGGATCCACGGGTCAAAGAGCGAAAGAAGTACGGGCAGCGTGGTGCGCGGGCCCGGTTCCAATTCTCAAAGCGCTAGACATCTGATTCAACGACCATCGAACCCATGGAGATTCACTTTCCGAGTCTCTATGGGTTTTGTTTTTTTGGGTATAGGATATTAGGTATTGGGTATTTGGTATTCGGCTTTACCGCTCACACAAAATCCGCTGGGCAGCCAGTATCCAATACCCAATACCAAATACCCGGAAGCAGCTTAGCTGCTTCTGGACAGCTTGTCCGCCAATCGTACCGGCTCCGGGAGCCGGTAACCGCGGCAGCACGCCAATACATACCTTACGGCATCCTGAAGCCCGATCCGGTGACCGATGGATACAAACACCGGTTTGACATTGGATCGGGTTCGGAGTGCGGCTCCGATCACCTCTTCTCCGTCGTATAGAAAAGACATGCTCCCTTTTTCATGCCCCGGTTCTTCAAAAGCGCCGACCAGCCGTTTTTTGGCGCACCCGATACTGGGCCGATCCACCAGCAAACCGATGTGACTGGCAATGCCCAACCGCCGAGGGTGGGAGATGCCTTGTCCGTCGAACATGACCAGGTCCGGGGGCGTCGGCAGCATGGCCAGTGCTTCCAGAATCACCGGTCCTTCACGGAAGCTGAGCAGCCCGGGAATGTAGGGAAAGGTCAAAGGCCTTCGTGCCATCCGGCGATCAATGATATCTAAGTGGGGGTAGGTGAAAAGCACGGCGGCCGCCTGAGCCATATCGCCACTGAGGGCGACATCCAGTCCGGCGACGGTTGCCGGCCGCCGGAAAGAAGACTCCCGTATGACGCTTCCGGCCAGACGGCGCTGGATCGCGATCCCTTCTTTGGGAGACACATTCCATGGATGGTTCATAGCAGGAGATCTGGAGAATTGGGGTGATGGAAAGATGGAGTGATGAACGTCAAGGGAACTGGTGCATGTTCAGTACTCCACTACTCCAATATGTTTAAGGCATATACATTGGGTCATTCTGGATGGTAACGGAATCTAACGCTCAAAGCTGAAAGGTGAAACAGCTGAAAGAACAATGATTAACAAAAAATGACGTTCCGCGGAGCGGAACAAATGACGCAATGACCCCGCCCCAGGCGGCAAATGACATGCTCTACCGGCCATCCCGTCTACGCTCCTTCGGAGCTTAGCCGGGCAAGCGGGCTACCGGGCCCACCCTTCGACTCGCTTCTCTCGCTCAGGATTGGCGTGCAAACAGAAAACCGCGGGGCGGCTAATCCGCTTCCATGTACCTATACTGGACGCTGCGGATGACTTCTTTCCGAGATAGGAGAATTTCTACGAGCTCCGGATCGAATTGACTTCCGGCACCTTCTTCAATTGCGGAGAGCACATCCGCTTCATCCCATGCTTCCTTGTAAGTGCGTCGTGACGAAAGTGCGTCATAGACATCAGCCAAGGAAACAATGCGACCGAACAACGGGATTTCTTCTCCGGCTTTCCCCGGGCCGAACCGTCGGATTTCTGGAATCCCTCCATGGGCAAGCCGGTTTCGATGACCACGTGTCCCGGATAGCCATTGCCATCCCAGCGTTCGTGGTGGTTGAGGGCCACCTCCTGAGCCGCCGTGTCAAAGTCCGACTGCCGATCCAGAAATAATCGGGCACCCAGGATGGTGTGTTGTTTCATCAGCTCGCATTCGCCGTTGGCGAGCCGGTCCGGTTTCTTGAGAATATTATCTGAGATGGACACTTTCCCCACGTCATGGAGCATCGCCGCCATGCGGAGGATGTCCCGGGTTTTCTCAATGTCTTTTTTGGAGACATTTCGACGCGAAGCCCAAGCCTCATAGAGTTCCAGGGAGTAATCTGCCACGCGGTTGACGTGTGCGCCGGTTTCCTTGGGATCTCTTAGCTCCGCCATTCGGATCATGCGAAGAATGATTTGCCGGGTCATTTGGGCCCGCTCGAGGGCCACGGCGGCGACGCTGGCGAAGTGAAACATCATCTTTTCGTCATCCCGGGAAAACGTCACCACGCGGCCGTCAGCGCTCTGGGCATTGATGATCTGCAGAATGCCGAGAATGTTGCCACTGGCATTCTTCAACGGGATCGTTAACGCCGATTGGGTCTTGTATCCGGTTTTCTCATCAAAGGCTTGGCTGAATCCATAAGGCCGGGTTGGTTCTATGGTGTAAACATCTTCGATGTTCAGGGCGTCGCCGGTGGTAGCGACATAGCCGGCAAGGCTCTCTTCATCGATGTGTATCGAGAAGAGAGAGTAAACCAGTTTCGTCCCTTCCGGCAGGCGTTGTTGAAGTGTGTCGTTTTGAGTGTAGGTGAAATTGAGACGGTCGACGTCCCGGATGTAAATCGAGCCGGCATCGGCATTGACGAATTGCCTGGCCTTGGTCAGCACTTTCTCCAAGAGGATGTCCAGATCGTTGATCGTGTTCAACTCGATTCCGAGTCGAGTCAATGCATCCAGTTTTTCCTTCTCGCTCAGGGGCATCATGTCCGAATTCCCAGCTCCGCCAGAAGATGATAAGTACAAAAATTTTCCGTGATTCTAAGAGTATAGGAAAGATTGGGGTGAGTGTCAAGGTGGCGAACCCCGTACCGTTGGGAGATCGTGCGGGGGCCGCCGTTGAGGTCATACGATGGTGATCGATTCGGAAAATCGGGTGAGCTGCTCCAGCCCCGTGGCGGTCACACGATGGGTATTTTCGATACCGACCACTCCGCGTCCGGGGAAGATCAGTTTCGGTTCCAGGGCAATGATCATATTTTTCTGAACCGGCTGATCCTGCCCCCGGGCCAGGATCGGCAATTCGTCCAGCTCAAGGCCCACCCCATGGCCGACAAAGCGGATTCGCTCGTTGCCATGTCCCATGAAGTACGCTCCATATCCGTTTTCTTCGGTCCACGCCAGAGCGGTTTCGTAAATGCTACCCGGGGACACTCCGGGACGAATTTTTGTCTTCAGTCTTTCCTGCAGTTCGAGCATGGATTCGTGAGCCGCCATCAAATCGTCGGCAAGTCCGCTGACGGCAAATATCCTGGCATGGTCGACGATATATCCCTGATGGGCGAAGACATAATCGACCAACACCGGCTCGCCTTCTTCAATAGGTCTAAAACTGGAACCCTGGGCCACGGCCGGGCTCAATGAGGCGCCTCCGGTCGGGGAGGCCAGATAGCTGGGAACAGCTGCCGCTGATCCGGCCATGAGATGGCCGTAAAACAACTCACCTCCCCATAGCCGCATCCTGACGATTCCCTGGTGTCCGAGTTTGCGTGCTTCAGCCTCAAGCCTCCCGGCCATTTCGATCTCGGTGATCCCTTTTCGGAGGATATGGGGAACACGGCTGGACATCTGGTCCGCCAGTTTTGCCGTCTCCCGGATGATAGCCAGCTCATAATCGGACTTGATGGCCCGCTGGCGGCGGATGGCATGGGACACGTCCTTGAGCTCGGCCTCAGCGAACACCTCCTGCATCCCAAAGTAGAGGTTTGCGGGCAAGACATCCAACTCCAAGCCTAATGACCCGGGGATAGGATAACCCTGATTGCTGAGAATCTCCGGGATTTGCCGGGGGCTGCGTATCGGTTCCTGAAGTGAAATGGGCGATTCCGCTCGGGCGCGGCGGGTGTCTTTGCGAACCATCAGTAATGGATCGCCGCTGGCCGGGATGTACAAGTAACTTTGTTGAAGGGTTCCGGAAAAGTAAAACAGATCCACATTCTGAAGGATTAGTGCGGCTTCCGTATCCGTATCTTCCAGTCTTCGCTGGAATTCAGCGATGCGTCTTTCAATCTCGGATTTTGGCGTACAGTTACGCGTATCAAACATCACGCTATTCCGATCCTGCAAAAATTAGAGATCTAGTAAAGGTAGCTGCTTTTGCGGCAGCGTCAAATATTTGGGTATCAGGTACTGGGTATTCGGTATTAGGTACTGGGTAGTGGGTACTGGTTACTGACGTCTATCGGTGAACCCAGGATCGTCGAATCAGCCGAATACCCAATACCCGATATCCAATACCAAAAAATCTTCTTTCCCTTCTTGCCAATCGATGGATGCACATAGGTTCAAGCTTACAACCTGTTTCGGCCGGATTGTTGCGTAATGGAAGAAGATTTTTTAAAGCGCTTTCCAGCAGCGGACGAAGTGATCTTCACCCACCTGAACCCATTGGGCGTCGGCGTCCCGGCAGGCATCCGTCCGGTCCGGACAGATACCGGAGAAGCCGCACCCTTCGGGTGGTTCCATATCCATATCCTCCCAGTTATGCGGTATGTTGAGAAGCCCTTGCGCATCGGGTCGTGGATCGGGAATGGCAGATAACAGGGTGTGGGTATACGGGTGCATTGGATCGTCGAAGAGGGCCGTGGATGGGGCTTGTTCCACGAGTCGTCCCTTATACATCACCGCCACCTTGTCGCAGAGATAACCCACGACATTCAAATCGTGGGAGATAAACAGATAACTTAAGCCGAGACGGTCCTGTAGGTCTTTCAGCAGATTGATGATCTGGGCCTGGATGGACACGTCCAGTGCCGATACCGGTTCATCACAGATGATCAGGGAGGGCTCCACGCTGAGGGCCCTGGCAATTCCGACCCGTTGACGCTGTCCACCGCTGAATTCGTGTGGGTATCGGTTGGCGAATTCCGGGGAAAGGCCGACCATCTCAAGCAGTTGTCCGATTCGGGTGTGGGCTCGCCCCTGGCCTTCGGCGCCAATCGTTCGCAATCCCTCCCCGATGGTTTGCCCCACCGTCATCCTCGGGTTTAACGACCCGTAAGGATCTTGGAAGACGATCTGAATCTGATTCCGAAGGGGCTTCATCTCCTTTTCGGAAAGTTGACTGATGTCCTGTCCATTGAACCGGATGACGCCGTCATCCGGTTCGATCAGCCGCAGTAAGAGTCGGGCCACGGTCGACTTGCCGCAACCGCTTTCACCCACCAGACCCAGGGTCTTCCCCGCATCGATGGTTAAATCGACATGGTCGACCGCCTTTACCCATCCGCTGATCTTCTGAAAGAAACCCCGTCGGATGGGGAAGTATTTCTTCAGGCCATTGACCTCCAGGATCTGGCCGGTTTTCATGTGTTCTGGTGTCATGATGACATCATCGGTCCGTTGTTTTAAGCGTCTCGCTCCCGGTGTTCAAATAGGACCGGACAGCGTGCCAGATGCTCATCGCCGTAGTCGCACAACTCCGGAAAACGCACCCGACAGGTTTCCACCACATAACGGCATCGGGGATGAAACGGGCATCCCGGCGGCTTTCGCGCCGGATTCGGGACGCTGCCGGGGATGCTAGTCAACCGCTGCCCCCGTTTGGATCGCGCCGGCAGGGATGCTAAAAGGCCCTGTGTGTAGGGATGCCGGGGGGTTTGAAAGATTTGAGATGTACGCCCGGACTCCACACCGATGCCGGCATACATGATGTAGACCCGTTAGGCCACGTTGGCGACCACGCCTAAATCGTGGGTGATGTAAAGGACCGCCATATGTCTTGCATTCTGAAGCTCCTGGAACAAATTGAGAATCTGTGCCTGGACCGTGACATCCAAAGCCGTGGTCGGTTCATCGGCAATGACCAGATCCGGGTGGCAGGACAGGGCCATGGCGATCATGACCCGTTGACGTTGTCCGCCGCTAAGTTGATGTGGGTAGTCTTTCAGGCGGGTTTCCGGGGATGGAATCCCCACGTCCTTCAGGAGTTTGATGCACCGGTGGTGCAGCTCCTCCGGTGATACCTGCTCGTGGGCCAGAATGGCTTCGCCGATCTGATCTCCAATGGTGAACACCGGATTCAACGATGTGAGAGGTTCCTGGAAGACCATACCGATACGATTTCCCCGGATTCCCTGCATGTCCTCGTCGGCCAAAGCGGAAAGCGCGATGCCGTCGAACCAAATACTGCCTCCGGCCATAATGCCGGGGGGCACCGGTATCAGACCGAGGATGCTCAGCGCGGTGACGGTTTTCCCACAGCCGGATTCCCCGACGATGCAGACCGTCTCCCGGCGTCCGACCTCAAAGCTGATCCCGTCCACGGCTTTGGCCAACCCGTCATCGCTGCGGAAGTGGACGTGGAGATCGGAAACGGAAAGTAATACGTCGTTTTTCATCATTATCGATCAGTTGGACGGGTAAGCTGCAAAACAGTTCACTGGAGTGATGGAGTGTTGGTGTGATGGAAAAAACGCCCGCCGCTCAACGATCCATTACTCCAATACTCCACCACTCCTTTACACGATGTTGTAAACATTTCCCTTTGCCAATACGCTATCTGCAGGTTGAGCCTTCTCCCTTCTGTAAGGCATCAATGGCGTTCCCTTAACTTCGGATTCAGCGCGTCCCGCAGCCCTTCACCGAAGAGATTAAACGATAGCACCACGATGAGAATTGCTATCCCCGGAACAAAGGTTAACCATGGCGCGTCAAAGATAAAATCCTTCCCGCCGGATAGAATGTTGCCCCAGGTGGCATGGGGCGGCGGAGCCCCGAACCCCAGAAAACTCAATCCGGCTTCGGTAAGGATGGCAGAAGCGATCCCGATGGTTGCCGACACCAGCACCGGGGCTATGGCGTTCGGCATCATATGCCGGAAAATAATCCGGTAGGTATTGACGCCCATGGCTCTTGCAGCAAGCACAAAATCCTGTTCCCGAAGGGACAGAAATTCAGCCCTGACAAAGCGGGTCGTTCCCATCCAGCTGGTTAATCCGATGATGATCATGATGTTGTACAAACTGGCCGGCAGCAGGGCGACAACCGTGAGTATCAGGAAAAAACTCGGGAAACAGAGCATGATATCGACCAGCCTCATGATCAAGGCGTCTACGGTCAACACGGGGGTTCGAAGCAGTCTGACAGGAGCAGAAAGGTTTCCGGTTAACGGCATTTTCTGTGCAGCCATACTCAAGAAGACTACCCCGGCCCCTATGGCGATCAGGCTTAAGGCAACTCCTGTTTCGCCGGTAACGGCGGCAATGAAGCCCATCGTTAGCAGAACGGCAGGAATCATATGATCCACTCGGATGGGCGCTTCTCCAAAATAACCGGCGATACCGCCTAAAAAAATACCGATGATCACCGAGATTCCCACCGCGACAAACCCAACGGTCAACGATACCCATGCGCCCTGGAGCATTCGCGCAAAGATGTCCCGGCCCAGATTGTCGGTGCCAAAAAGATAGATACCCAGAGTCGGTAATTCTTCCGGCCGCAGGGTTTCCACGTTGGGCTTGGACATGGGCGGTTTCAATTTTTCCTGGAGCCTCACCTGGGCGGGATCCAATAGGGGTTGGGTACCGGAGGTCACCAGAAGCCCGGCCAGGGCGGTTAAGAAAAACAAGGCAAAAATGGCCAAACCGGTGACGGCAAGGCTGTTTTTGCGAAACAACCCCCAAAACTCGGTAAAACGCGATCGGGTCGGTCCCGATGGCGTGTCCATGATGGTATCGGACGCGGTGGTGATATCGCGCGAGATGGGGCTCATAGCCTGATCCTCGGGTCGACAACCAGATAAAGCACATCTGAAATAAACGTTCCGATAAGCACGAGCACGGCGGAAATAAAATTCACCGTCAGGATGACCGGATAGTCCCGTGCCAGGATCGCCTCAAACGCCATGCGGCCCATGCCGGGCCATGAGAAGATGGATTCGATGATTACCGAGCCGCCGATCAACCCCGGCAGGATCAGCCCGAACATGGTGACAAACGGCAGCAGCGCATTTCTCAATGCGTGCTTGTAGTGGACCTGATCCGGCGGCAGTCCCTTGGCTTTGGCGGTGCGCACATAGTCCTGGCCTTCGACTTCAAGCATCTGACTGCGCACATAACGGGATAGCACCGCGATGCCGCCTGTGGCACCCAACAGTGACGGCAGGAGCAAATGCCAGATCCGATCCATGAACCGGGTCACCGGCGACGTGTTGCCGATGCCGAACGTTTCCATTCCGATCACCGGCACCTGGAACTGGGTGACCACCGAATAAATTAATATATAGGCGAAAAAAAAGCCGGGAATGGAGATCAGCAAATAGGCGATAAAGGTGGAACCTCTATCAAACTTTCCGCCCCTGTAGAGGGCCGAGCGGATGCCCACCGGAAACGATAGGGTCCAGGTTAGAATGGTGCCCACAATAAACAGGGGAAGACTGTTCAGAAAACGCTCCCAGATTTTCAGCAGGACAGACTGATTGTCTTTCCAGGAGACCGTACGCCCGGTGAAAAGATCCCGGTAGAAGTAGAGGTATTGCAGATAGAGGTGTTTGTCGAGGTGGAATTCGGCGCGAAACCGTTCCACCATCTCCGGTGTGAATTTGGGGTTCATCGGGTCCACCTGGCTCGGTTTCCCCGGTGCCAGATGGATGATGAGGAACGAAACGACGGACACAAAGAACAGTGTCACAATTTTCTGTACGGCACTGCGGCCGATAAAGGAGATCATTCTGGGTTATCCTTCTTCGGAAAACACCGGTACCCGTGGAAGCTTAATCCATTTATTGAAATCGAAGGCATAATTGCCGGTTTTGGTCGCCGTGATTTTACGATACACTGGATTGCCGTCCGGTCCCTGCTCCTTGATGATAATCCGCTTGTCCAGCACCGCCGTCCACTTCCGGACGTAGAGAAAATTGTAAGGCTGCGCATCGGCAATGATGCGGTGCAGCCGATGGGAGTAAGACACCTGGGTCTCGTGATCGTATTCCTGCCGGATTTTAATGATGAGGTCATCCGCTTCTTTATGTTCAAACCCCACGAAATTGAGCTGATAGGGCCCTGTCTGACTGGAATGCCAGATCTGGAACAGATCCGGGTCGATCCCCATTTGCCAGCCGAGAATCAATGCGTCAAAATCGAGTTTGTTGACCCGCTCCTGGATGAATACCGACCATTCCAGAAGATCGGTCCGGACGTCGACGCCGATTTTCTTCCAGGCATCTTGGGCCACGGCGAGAATCGCCTGTCTTAATGGATTGCCGCTGTTTGTGATCAGCGTAAATCTTAATCGCTTGCCGTTTTTCTCCAGCCAACCGGATGCATTGCGATGCCAGCCGGCGGATGCCAGAATTTTCAACGCCCCTTCCGGATCGTAGGGCAACGGAGCGATTTCGTGATTGTAATAGTCGGTCTGTTTGACAAAGGGACCGGTAATCCGCTCCCCTTGTCCGTCAAAGACAAAACGGATGATCTTGTTGACATCGATGGCCATACCCAGCGCTTTGCGAACCCGCTGATCATCAAAGGGCTGCCGGCGCATGTTGTAGCCGATGTACGTGTATCCGAATGAGATCCCGGAAAAGTCTTGAAATCGAGGATCATCTGACAGGCGTGTGACCTGGTGAGGCTGGACCTGATAGTTGTCGATGGTTCCGGCGTAAAATTCCATCTCCTGGGTCAGGGCGTCCGGCAGAATCCGGACGATGTATTGGGTATAGTTGGGAGCGCCTTCCCAATAGTCGTCGAACCGGGTCAGGCGAATATACTGATCCGACTTCCAGGTAACGAATTGAAATGGTCCGCACCCCACAGGATTAAGTCCAAAGCGGCTCTGGCGAAGGGTGAAGGTTGCGGGGTCTTTGCCGAGCCGCTTCGCTTCTTCAACCAGTGCCGTCGGGTTGAGTAGATGCTCCGGAAGAATTCCCATACGCCAGGTCCCGATGGCAGAAGAGTAAAGTCTTTTGTAAATAATTTTTACCGTCAGCGGATCGACCACCTCCACGCGTTTGACCGGTTCATAGTCGGCAACCCGCGGAGAGAGGTTTTTGGGGTTCATAATTGCTTCATAGGTGAATTTTACATCCTCGGCATCAAAGATATGCCCGTCGTGAAATCGGACGTCCGGTCTTAAGTGAAAGACAATTATTGGATTGTGCTCGACGGCCGGCACCAAGGTTCCGGCCAGTGCGGAAAATTGATCCGGCTCCAAGCCCGCATCCGTGGAAAGAAAGGTGTGGCTCGGAAAGGATGCAAAATAATCGCTCCCCAGGAGCGATTCGAGGTTATCGAACAGGTTCTGATCGACCCTCCGCAGGGTTAGCCGGATCCGGGCCGGCGTCGATATCTGAACCTCGATGTCTTGCTTCCCCTGGGCCCCCTTGATGGTGTGAGGCTTGGTGAAGGACCGGGCCGGCAGGATTGTTATGGTCTGTATGTTCTCAAGGGAATCGGCCACGGCGTTCGGCCACTGGTCGGATGCGTCTTTTGCGGACCGGATCAAACCGGCCACGGATTCCGGGTCCGCGGCCGTCAACCCCGGTACGCTTGCTTTCGGGTTAATATAGAAGAAGGCTTCTTCGTAGACTTCCCAGGACCGCGCCAGACGTCCCCGGAAGCGGAGTTCCTCGTCCCGATCGATGAGGGAATCGAAGACCTGTGATTCAATCTGGCTACTGGCGGAGTCCGCCGAAAGAATCGGGTTCAAGATACTGGCATCCCCGGCCGATGCCGTAATGAACTCAATGAGCCGATTGGGATTGCCCCGGGTTTGCTGATCGAATGTCGGCACCCAGAAGTAGGACTGGAGAAGCATCAGGATGATCACTGCTGGAGCAAGGATGAGCAGCCGTTTTGTGATCATGGATCACGTCCTTGTCACGCCCGGGTTACCGGAGGGTGTTGATCAGATGTACCGGACCGGGGAATCAATGGATCGGGACAAAAAGAGCGAATGGCCGGCGAGTAGACCATTCGCTCTGAGAATGCCGTTTAACCGTGCGACAGTTATTTACCGGCCGTCCCTTCAGCTTCAGCTTTGGCGGCTTCTTGGGCCTTCAGATCAACGATCATTTTTTCAATGGATTCAGTTTTGCTCTTCACCAGCGCCGCCTGCTCCGGGTCGAGTTCAAGAGCACGGGTCTCTTTAAGGTATCCCAATGCTTCTTCGAGACTGTCGACCGTTTTCTTTTGAACCGCTACATTTGTCTTGATCATCAACGTCATAAATTCGATGCTGTCCAGCCGGGCATAGGCGGTAGATTGTAACTCCGGCGTCGACGCATATGCCAGAGCTTTTTTCAGGTAGGTCCGAATTTCTTCATAATCCGGCATTCCCGGTATGGCAAGCAGTTCATCGGCTTTTTGAACATAGAAATTGAACACCAGGGGATACACTTCATTTTTGGAGTATACCTCTTTGATGGGGGCGGGCGCCTCCATGCCGGAAAGAACGATGAGGCGATCCTGGCCCATGGGGGCGAACCGGCCCTGCCAGATTTCGAGGCTTCCGTCAACCGCCTTCAGATAGAAGTTTCCGGTGTTCATCAGGCTCGTTCCGATCAGCAGAAGGATGACGGCAGCAAATCCGGCGATACCGTATTTGAACATCTTTGCCATCGGATCCGCCGGCTCGGCGGCCGCCGGTGGCGGATCATATGAGACCCCTGCGACAGGTTCGGTTTGGACGCTCTCCGGGGCCACGGCTTCGGCGACGGCTTTCTCGGCGGCTGCTTTTTCTGCAGCTGCCTTCTCAGTCGCTGCTTTTTCCGCGGCTGCCTTCTCTGCAGCAGCCTTTTCGGCCGCAGCTTTGTCAACGCCGGCTTTTTCCGCAGCTGTTTTCAAATCCGCTGCGCTGTATGCACGGAATTGGATGCCTCGCAGGCGCTCCAACTCGGCATCGCTGGTCGCGGCAAAATAGGGCGGGGATGTGACGTCTTTGGGAGTTCCGGCCGGCCGGCCCGGTGAATACGATTTGTCCGGTGTCCCAACGTCGAACGTTTTGAAGATCAGCTCTTTGAGCGTCATCTGTTTTTTCTTGGGTGCCGCCTTTTTCGGTTTGGCCTTTGTGGGTTTTTTCGCCGCTTTTTTGGCCTTGGGGGCGGCTGCCTTTTTGGTCTTCGGGGCCGCCTTTTTGGTCTTCGGGGCCGCTTTTTTGGCGGCGGCCTTTTTCTCTTTGGGGGCCGCTTTTTTCTTGGTGGTCTTTTCCGCTTTCGGCGCAGCCTTGGACGTGCTGGCCTTTTTGGCTTTGGTCGTCTTCTTGGCTGTCGTGGTTTTCGCTTTAGTTGCTTTTTTCTTGGGAGCGGCCGCCTTTTTCGGTGTTTTTTTCTTTTCTTCCTCTTCGGCGGACTTTTTTGAAGTCGATTTAATCAAGCTGTTCTTTCCCATACGAACCCCTTTGAATTATGATCGGTTTGGAATATATAACGGTAGGTTGACAGATACCAAGGCTGTTATCATATATCGGATCAGGTTTCCTTTGTAAATATGTTTTTAAGATGGAGCCCCGGTGGCGTAAGGAGTACGTGTCCAAGGCGGCGGGCCATCTCTCGCCGGTACCCGTTGTTGGAGTGAAAGGGATCGAATATCCCTGCAACCCCGAATGCAGCGGCTCTTCCCACACGTGCCGGCCCGACGGCTTCAGGAAAGATATGGCACAATGGAATCAGAACAATTATTAGAGAAAAAGAGGCAGTTGGAACAGGCCATCGCACGCTGCGGATCCATGCTTGTGGCGTATTCAGGCGGCGTGGACAGCTCTTTCTTGCTGACCGTGGCCCGGGAGGTGCTGGGCGATCGTGTCCTCGCCGTGACCGCCATGTCACCGGTCCATCCGCCCCGGGAAGAAAGTGGCGCAAGGGCACTTGCCAAACAGTTGGGGGTGGCCCATGTGATGATTAAAACCGATGAAATGCGGATCCCGGAGTTTATCGCCAACAATCCGGATCGGTGCTACATATGCAAAACACATCTGTTTCATCGTATGCGGCAAATCGCCGAATCACGGCAGATTGAGCATGTGGCCCATGGGGCAAATCTTGATGATTTGGGCGATGTTCGACCGGGATTTAAAGCGGCCGGGGAGATGGGTATACTCGCTCCCCTGATTGACGCCGAACTTCGAAAAGAAGACATCCGGACGCTTTCCCGGCACATGGGGCTGCCCACTTGGGACAAACCGGCCATGGCGTGCCTGGCCAGCCGGATACCGTATGGGCAGGCGCTTCGGGTTGACGCCTTGCAGCGGATCGACGCTTTGGAAACGATCCTCTTGGAGATGGGCATCGATTCCTGTCGGGTTCGGGACCATGGCGGTATCGCCCGGATCGAGATTCCAAAGTCTGATTTTCATCACCTGATAGACGGGGAAGCGGCCCGGCGTGAATTCATTGAACGTGCCAAGGAAGCGGGATTTGACTTTGTCACTCTGGATCTGGAAGGATATCGTCAGGGAAGCATGAATCTGCAGAAAGGTCGGAAAAAGTAGCCGAACCGGGTCAACGAATGAGCGTTCCCGGGAACCTAACCCGGATATTGAAGCACGGTTTACCTTGAGAGTCGCTCGCTGAAAAGATGTCATGAAATGTTCGGGGTAACACTGGAAAGGAGGGGAACATGGCAGATAAAAAAATATTAATGCTGGTGGGCGATTATGTGGAGGATTATGAGGTGATGGTGCCGTTTCAGGCGCTGCAGATGGTGGGGTACACGGTTGATGCGGTATGCCCGGACAAATCCGCCGGAGAGACCATCAAAACAGCGGTCCACGATTTTGAGGGTGCCCAGACTTACAGCGAGAAGCCGGGGCACAATTTTACGTTGAACGCTTCCTTTGCCGACATCGCTCCTGAAGATTACGATGCCCTGGTGGTTCCGGGAGGGCGCGCCCCGGAATACATCCGATTAAATCCGACCGTGCTTGAAATCGTGCGTCATTTCGACGGGGCCGGAAAACCGATTGCCGCGATTTGCCATGGCCTTCAGGTCTTGGTGGCCGCCGGCGTCCTGAAGGGAAGGCAATGTACGGCCTACCCGGCGGTGGGGCCCGATGTCAACGGCGTCGGAGGCACCTACGTGGATATTCCTGTGGACAAGGCCCACCAGGATCTCAACCTGGTGACGGCTCCGGCATGGCCCGCTCATCCTCAGTGGCTGGCGACCTTTTTAGAGGTGATGGGGGCCAAGATCGAACTCTGAGCATTGCATGAAATCTTTTCATAGGGTGCTGAAATATGAAAGAACCGGGTTGCGAAGGCGTCGCGGATATTTGCGGTCAGTGCCTGTTCCTCTGCAGCAAGGATATTAAAAGGTTATGAAAAGATTTCCCCCTTCGGGCCGAACGGAGGCTTCCATGGCCCGCGTTATTCGAGGTTCGCGGTAGAGGGACTACAGCTTTACCTCGAAGTGCCTTGGCCACAGAACCCTCCATTCGGTGAAATGCTCAGAGCGCCAATGGCATTGCATGAAATCTTTTCATGGGCAATGATGCCATCGATGTCGGCATGAATGAAATGGGACGGATCTCCAACTGCTTAGTTACGATCTCAATAGGGGTGGAATGATGAAAAAGCCGATTCTTCGAACCGAATTGCCCGGGCCCAACGCCCGGGCATTGGTCGGGTTAGACAAAAAGTATGTTTCTCCCTCTTATACGCGGGTGTATCCTCTGGTCGTGGAAAAAGCCAAGGGCTTGTGGGTAGAGGATGTGGACGAGAACGTCTTCCTTGATTTTACTTCGGGCATCGCCGTCTGCGCCACCGGGCATTGCCATCCCGAAGTGGTTCGGGCGATTAAAAAGCAGGCAGAAACATTGCTGCATATGTCCGGAACCGATTTTTATTACCGGCCACAAATTCTTCTGGCAGAAAAACTGGCAGCCATTGCCTCGGGCCGAAAAGGAAAGAAAGTCTACTTCGGAAATTCCGGTGCGGAGGCCGTTGAGGCAGCGTTCAAGTTGGCCCGCTGGCACACCAAGCGGGAGCTGAATATCGCCTTTTTCGGTGCCTTCCACGGCCGTACCATGGGAGCGTTGTCCTTGACGGCCAGCAAAACGATCCAGAAAAAGCAGTACAATCCCTTTGTCCCGGGCATAACCCATATACCCTATGCGTACTGTTATCGCTGTGCCTACAACCTGACCTATCCGGATTGTGATCTTTACTGCGCACGATGGGTGGAGGAGACATTGTTCCGGACGACCCTGCAGCCAGAAGAGGTGGCCGCCATTTTTGTGGAGCCGATTCAGGGCGAAGGCGGGTACATTGTGCCGACGCCTGAATTTCATCAGGTTCTCAACGGGATCGCCAAAAAATACGGCATCCTGTATGTGGCCGACGAAGTTCAGTCCGGTATGGGTCGAACGGGCAAAATATTTGCCATGGAACATTTCGGGGTGGTGCCGGACCTGATGGCCCTTGCCAAAGGGATTGCCTCCGGCATGCCATTGGGGGCGCTGGTGGCCAGTCACGATATCATGGACTGGGAGGCCGGGTCCCATGCATCCACATTTGGAGGGAATCCACTCTCCTGCCAGGCCGCTATGGCGACCATCGAGCTGCTGGAAACCAAATTGATGGAAAACGCCAAACGTCAGGGCGAACGCCTTATGGACGGTTTGAGAGCCATTCAGGAGGATCACGAATGCATCGGGGATGTTCGGGGTAAAGGCTTGATGGTGGCGGCCGAGTTTGTCGAAGATCGGCATACCCAGGCGCCGGCACGCAAACTCATGGGTAAAATTATCGACCGGGCCTTTCAAAAGGGGCTCTTGCTGCTCGGATGCGGTGAAAACAGCATCCGGTTTTGCCCGGCACTTACGGTTTCCGGTGCCCAGATCGATCTTTGTCTGTCTATATTTGAAGATGTGGTTAAAGAAGCAATGGGGTAATGGGAAAATTGTACGGGTGACACGATCACCGAAATCATCTGACAAGGTGGATGGGACATGAATGACATATTAGAACAATTGGATCTGCGTGATGACAAATCCGGGGCCGCAACCGGATCCTGGCTGCCGTGCCAGGGGCCTCTTCACGAGGTGATATCGCCGGTCAACGGAGAGGTGATCGGACGGGTTAAATGTGCGTCGAAGTCGGACTATGATACCGTTGCCGCAGCCGCCGATGAGGCGTTTCAGGAATGGAGCATGGCAACGGCCCCCAAGCGGGGTGAGATCGTTCGCCAGATCGGCAATGCACTGCGGGAAGACAAGACGGCCTTGGGTGCCCTGGGCAGCCTGGAATGCGGTAAAATCAGGGCAGAGGGGGAGGGCGAAGTCCAGGAAATGATCGACATCGCAGACTTTGCCGTCGGTCAATCCAGGATGCTCTATGGCTTGAGCATGCACAGCGAGCGGCCCGGGCATCGCATGTACGAGCAGTGGCACCCCCTGGGACCGATCGGTGTGATTTCTGCCTTCAACTTCCCGGTAGCGGTCTGGTCCTGGAATGCGATGATCTCCATGGTTGCCGGGAATACCGTTATTTGGAAACCTTCCTCAAAAGGAATCCTCAGCGCCATTGCCACCATGAAGATTGTCGCGCGGGTCCTTGCGGACAACGGTTGGCCGGAGGGGGTTCTGAATTTGGTGATCGGTGATCGGGGAGAGGTGGGCACACCCATGCTGGAAGATACCCGTTTGCCATTAATCTCAGCCACCGGTAGCTTCCGGCTGGGCCGAACGATTCTCGAATTGGGCGGGAACAACGGAATCATTGTCACCCCCACGGCAGACATGGATTTAACGGTCCGCGCCATTGTTTTCGGCGCCGTCGGGCCTACCGGTCAACGGTGTACCACCACCCGGCGGATTATCGCACACAAAGATATTCTGCCGGAGTTAACCGCCTCACTGATTCATGCGTACCGGCAGGTGAACATTGGTAATCCGCTGGAAGAGGGTGTGCTCATGGGCCCGCTGATCGACACGGATGCCGTGACGCAGATGCAGGATGCGCTGGAGCAAGTAAAACAACAGGGCGGCCGTGTGTTGTATGGCGGCAAACCCCTGACCGGGGGTATTTATAACACCGGGACCTATGTGGAACCATGCATCTGCGAAGCCCGGGCCGACATGCCGATTGTCGCCGAGGAGACATTCGCACCGATTCTGTATCTGATCCCTTACACGGAGTTCGAAGAGGCGATCGCTTATCATAATGGTGTGCCCCAGGGGTTGTCTTCGGCCGTGTTCACCAATGATCTGAGAGAATCTGAAGCATTTCTAAGCCATCGCGGCAGCGATTGCGGCATCGCCAATGTCAACATCGGCACTTCCGGTGCTGAAATCGGGGGCGCGTTTGGCGGTGAGAAAGAAACCGGCGGGGGACGGGAGGCCGGTTCCGATGCATGGAGAGCCTATATGCGGCGTCAGACCTGTACCACGAACTGGTCCGGCGAGTTGCCTCTGGCCCAGGGGATAGAGTTCGACGTCGGCTGATCTCAATCATTACACGATGATGATCTAAGCATCATCAACGTATGAAGAACGCTTGCAGATGGTGCGATGGAGTATGGGAGTCCTGGAGCAGCGGCAGGAATACGATTTTTTACAGCACTCCAACTTTCCAGTACTCCAGCACTCCCATCAGACAGGCAGGCGAAGCTCGCGGTCGGCAAATGGCACACAAAGGAGGTGAGTGATGAACCCACCGTTTGACTGGAACCCGGGTACGATTTTGGCGACATCGGGGTCTTACTGGCAGACCTGTGTGCTCCATGCCGGGGTTAAACTGAATGTGTTCTCCATTATCGGAGGACTATCCCTGACCGGTGACGAGATCGCCGAAGGGATCGAGGCCGATCCCCATGGTACCAAAATGCTGCTGGATGCGCTAACGGCCATGGAACTCATTGAGAAATTCGACAATCGGTATGCCAACACCCCAGCCGCATTAAAATACCTGTCTCAGGACTCACCCGACTATCTCGGCTATATGATTTTGCACCATCACCACCTGGTGGACTCCTGGTCTCAATTATCCCTTGCGGTCAAGACCGGCAGCCCGGTTCGCGACACCGGATCCTGGAGCGAGGAGGAACGACGTGAGAATTTTCTGATGGGTATGTACAACAACGCCAGTCTGATTGCACCAAAACTGGTTCAGGAGATCGATCTAACCGGACGCACCCATCTGCTCGACCTGGGTGGCGGTCCGGGTACCTACGCCGTACACTTCTGTTTGAGAAATCCGGAGTTGAAGGCGACCGTTTTCGATCTCCCCACAACGAAACCGTTTGCCGAAAAAGTCATCGACCAGTTCCAGGTCGGGGAGCAGGTCTCCTTTCAAGGCGGAGATTATCTGTCGGATGACATCAGCGGGACATACGACGTGGTCTGGCTATCCCATATATTGCACGCCGAAGGACCGAAAGACTGCCGACGCATCCTTCGAAAGGCGGTTTTAGCGCTGGATCGTGGCGGGTTGATTATTGTGCATGATTTTTTTCTGAGCGAGTCCAGAACCGCTCCTCTCTTTCCCGCCTTGTTTTCTCTGAACATGCTGCTGCGAACCGACTCCGGTCAATCCTATTCGGAAAGGGAAATCATTGAAATGCTTTCCGGGGTGGGCATCGAAAAGATTCAGCGGCTACCCTTTGTGGGGCCGACCGAGTCCGGGATCATCATGGGGGTATTACCTTAATTCGTTCACCCGTGAGCCCGTCTGCCCGCTTGTCCTGAGCGAGAGAAGCGAGTCGAAGGGTGGGCCCGTTAGCCCGTCTTCCCGTCTGCCCGCCTGCCGGGGCGCAGCCCGAAGGGCGAATACCGGTGGGCCCGTTTGCAGCATCGGCTCCGTTAGGAGCCCGGAGTGATGGAGGGATGGAGTACTGGAGTGATGGGAACACTCTTGATACGGCAAATTGTCAATACTCCATCACTCCGTTATTCCATCACTCCAACTCTCTAACCCTCCCTTTCACCCTATGTTGGGGTATCCCAAACTATAGAAGGCTTTCACCGAAGTAGGATGCGGCCGGCCCCATCACCTGCGGGTCGTCGTATTCGATATACTCGCCGCTGCGTTCCCTGGGGGCAAAGAGTGCCAACCAGGCAATGGAGCGTGCCGGAATCGCCGGTGGTTCCAGCCGGCGCTCGGATTTTAGCTGGGCAAAGTAGGCAGACCTTTCCGACGACATCACCCCCGGCCCCTTTGATCGAATCAATGCCTGCATTCCGGTGTCCACGACGCCCGGCCGAACGGCCACCGCTGTCAACGCCGGTTCTTCGTGGGCCAGAACCCGCGTAAAGTGGGTTAGCCCGGCTTTGGCGGCGCAGTAAGCACTCCAGGCCGATATGGGATAAACGGCCGCTCCGGTGCTGACATTCACGATGCGGCCCCGGGTGGGGACCAGGTGCGGTATGGCCTCTCGGCACATGTAGAAGGGGCCATTGAGATTGACGGCAATGTTGTAGGCCCAGTGTTCCGGGTCGGCATCGGCGACCGATGCCAGAGGCTCGAGAATACCGGCATTGTTCACCAGTCCATCAATCCGTCCAAACCGAGCCGCGGTCTCATCCACAACCTGACGGCATGCTTCGGGATCGGCGACGTCGGCCGCCATAACATGGCTTCGCGCCCCGAGTCGTTCAATATCTGCCGCAACCCCGTAAAGCGCCTCTGCACCCCTGGCCACCAGGCAAACCGTGGCGCCGGCCTTTCCCAGCCAGCGGGCGATATCCGCCCCCATTCCCCGGGATGCCCCGGTGACGATCGCTACCTTTGATTGACTACCCATAACCGTCTTTCGGTTTTCAAATGTCTAATACTTTGCTACCTTTAAACGTTATAAGGCAGAAGCTTCGGATTTTCAATGAAGTCGGAGTCGTCCGTGATGAACGAAGAAAACGCCGTCCAGAGAGGGACTCAGCCCAATCCTGCCGGGTCAACCAGCAAGACGGAAATCAAAAAGGCACGATGGCGGGCCGGGATCTCCATCCTAGTGAACCTTCTATTGGCAGCGGGCAAAGGTGTCGCCGGTATCATGGGGGGATCAGCCGCCTTGGTGGGCGATGCGGTCCATTCCGCCACCGACGTGGTGGGATCCACCGCTGCCTGGTTCGGGCTATGGCTGGCCGGCAAAGAGCACCCGTCGTTTCCCTACGGATTGTACAAGGCAGAAACCCTGGCAACCCTGCTCACCTCGGTGGTGGTGATCCTGGCCGGGTATGAAATCGGAAGACAAGCACTGCTGGGCCCGGAAACCGTTCCGGATGTGGCGGTGACGCTCCCGGTCGCTGCGGCTTCCCTGGTGGTCACCCTGACCTTTGGCATGTACCAACTGCGCGCCGGCAGGAAGCTGCATTCCAAAGCCCTGGAAGCCGATGCCCGGGATTATCTGGCCGATGCCATGTCCACGTCGGTCGTGCTCCTGAGTTTGATTGGCGCCTATTTTGGACTGAGTCTCGATCGATGGGCCGCGGCGGCTGTGGCGGTGTTCATTTTCTGGTCGGGAGGGAATCTCCTCTGGAGGGCTCTGCGCGATCTCCTGGATGAGGCGATCGACCGTGAAACGGAACGGGAAATCATCAATCTCGTCAACGCCCATCCACGGGTCGACTATGTTGAGCGGATATTGAGCCGAACGGCCGGAGGCCGCTTTATTGTAGACTTGGATGTGGTGATGCGATCTCCCTCCCATAAGCTGGCCCACCGGCTCGCCCATCTTTTGGAATCTGAAATCCAGGAGAACCACCCCCGTGTCGTCATGGCGAGGATTAAGACTCACAGCCGCGAGCCCAAGGAAATTTGTCGCCTGACGCCGGTCAGCGAACCGCGGGGGGACATTGTGCCCCACTTAGGCGGGGCTCCCTGGTTCCTTCGTGAGATGGTGGACCGAAAGAGCGGGGAAGTCTCTGAAAGGGACTATTTGCGAAATTCCCATCGCGATGCCGTCCGCAAAAAGGGCTACCTTGTCGGAAAGTGGTTACTTGGTCTCAAGCCGGATCAGGTGGTGGTGCCTGAGGAGCAGGAGAGCACTGCCATAGAGTTGCTCAAGGAGTCTGGAGTGAGAGTGATTCTGGCCCAGGATACCCACCCCGAGAATTCATGAAGTACGGTGGGCGATCTTCCAGGGCATTTTTGGCTTCTGGATGGCGGAAACGCCAACTCAGCGAACTGACAGCGCTATTCGTTAAAAATAGATAACAACATGCCATCATACCAGGAACGAAGGGGCCACCCCTGAACGAATCCGTTGTGCCCGCCAAATTGCTGGACGGACAGTCGTGTGCGCCGATTCAGCGTTAATCCGTAAAAATCTTCGACCGGGATGATGGGATCGTCTTCCGCTGCGAGAATGGTCGTCGGAACCTTCAGATCGCGGAGTACGTCACCGGTCAAGGTGTATCGGCTGAAGTAATCCTGCGCATCCGTATATGGGCTGTTGGCGGCGACCAGGTATTCGGTCATCCCTCGGATAGAGCGAAGCTCCAATACCTTGGAGAACCGGTAGCGATCCGGGTAAAGTGACTCTTTCCTTCGCAGGGAGCGGCGCCATTTCTTGAGGAAGTACCGGCGGATAAAGATGTGTTGATCAATCCGGTCGGTGGCCTGGGATGGATCCAGGGCCGGACTGATGCAGACCACGTGTTCGAGGTTCTCTAGGGGAGGACCGCCGCGCCCCAGAGCAGCCCGTAGTGCAAAGTTTCCCCCCGATGAAAACCCGACAAGATAGGTACGACCCCCGCGAATCCGTTCGGCCAATTGTCGGATGGCATCATGGACCTCCTCGATCAACGTTGCGAAAAATAATCCCGGGTTCAGATGGTGGGTGTTCCCATGATCGCGGAGATTCAGGCGGCATACATCGAAGCCATGATCATAAAGATGTCTGCCGGTGCTGCGCACGTATACCAACCGACTGCTGCCCTCTCATCCATGCAGCAGAATGACCATACCTCTGGCAGGGGTCAGCGTGACGGGTGAGTGCCCGGCGAGCAGCCGGACACCATCCCGGGTCTCCAGGATGATGTTCCGTGCCGCCCGCTCCACGGGGCTTGAGCCGGGAGCCCGTATCCGGCTGCTTGCCAGCACTGTTTGCAGGTGAGCGTTACGAAAGAAAAGCCACGGCCGGAAGATTGGATCAGGCTGTGGTGGCATGTGGTTTATGCCTGCCATCCGACTCCGGGTGAATCTCCGTTATTGATGATTGGGTAACGCGAACTTAGTCCAGTTTTTCAAAAAACTCTTTTTCAGCCCCGCATTTGGGACATACCCAGTCTTCCGGAAGATCCTCAAAAGGAGTCCCCATCTGAATATTGCTTTCGGGATCTCCTTCGTCAGGGTCGTAGATATAACCACAAGGGCATTCCCACTTGTCCATCCTATTCTCCTTTGAGTCTTTACCGCGGTATCCCGCCGGTGCGCTATTTGTTGGTCGGATTCAGGGTGCCGTATCGTCCATGCCAGGCGCAGCGGTCACAATAGGTCTCGGTATCATCACCGACATCGACGGTCTCATCCTCGAATACCAGGCGGCCTGACTCACATTCGAACACGTATAGCTCATACGGGTCGTCCGGATTCTTCACATAAAATTTTTGGCAGCCACAATCGGGGCACTCAACGGATTCCATGATTTTCTCACTGAAGTTTGGCCCGGGCATTGCACCCATGCTGAAACGATTTCATGCTAAGTTCGTGTTAGTCCACCTTGAAGAACACCTTTGCCAGGGCACCGCAAAC
>Ga0056119_1000033_pt1 | contig 36419 bp, 31 predicted proteins | sample WorMettaBAHAMAS1_FD_80076 | JGI IMG/M metagenome (GOLD analysis project Ga0056119, IMG submission 80076) | Marine gutless worms symbiont microbial communities from Max Planck institute for Marine Microbiology, Germany - Olavius tantulus BAHAMAS.1 ...
GAGATCAGAGGGACTCGAAACAGCAATTTCAGGCCAGGGTTCCTGCAATTGGTTTACCGCCTCTGCAAGTCCTTTCCCGTCGCGAATCACACCCGCCCGGCTCCACATGAGCTGCTTCAACTCGTGAATCGATTGTTTTACGCTCACGCCTTTGCTGGAAAATGCCCCTTCCAGCCGTGCCCGCTCTTCCTCAAAGGCATTCTTTGGTACCGACGTTGTTCCGATGTTTTCCGCTCGTTGGGCAGCCATCTTGCCGGCCCATGATCCCATGGTGAAAATTTCGGCCAGGGCATTGCCCCCCAGGCGGTTTGCTCCGTGCACACCGGCAGCGACCTCCCCGACCGCAAACAAACCGTTCAGGGGCGTCTCCCCGTTCTGATCCGTGACGATGCCACCCATGCAAAAGTGGGTAGTGGGGGACACCCGGATCACTTTATCCCCCTTCCACCATCTGGACGGCAGGGTGAACGACAATCGCCCGGCCGCTTCCTCGGTAATTGCCCTCAGATCCAAAAAAACTTCCCGATCCTTCGAATCTCCCCGGCTGATTTCATGGGTCATGATTTGTGAAAGTCGATCCCGGGTCACCTGGGTGGGGTCGACAATGCCGTGTCGCTCGAGAACGTTTTCGCCCCGGTCATTACACATCACCACGCCCGGTTGCACCAATATCCGTTCGTAGAGGATGAGTCTACTGCCGCGTTTACCCGCTGCCGTGGGATAAAATTGGACAAATTCCATGTCCTTCAGTGGAATACCCACATCGTAGGCCAGCGCCTGGCCATCCCCGGTGATTCCGGGAACGTTATTGGTGTTCAAATAGATTTGGGCGTACCCGCCGGTTGCCAATAAGACCACCTTGGCATGTATGGCAAAAAACCGGCCATCGGCGGTAATACCGGTGGCCCCACAGATACGATTTTCAGCCCCAGTGAGCCGGGTGACAAAAAGCTGCTCCGCAAAGCGGACGCCGAGCTGTGCTGCGCGGTGCTTGAGGGGAAGGACGAGATCTCTGCCAACCCAATTTTCACCGTGAACATGGCGTGGATACCGGTGGCCGGGAATTTGTATGACCCGGGGTTTCCCCTCGTCGGTGGCAAAACGCGCGCCGCATTCCTGTAAAAAAGTGATTTCGGAATGCGCATGTTCCGCCACTCTGGTGACCATCGCTTGATCGTTCAGAAAACATCCGCCTTTGACGGTATCTTCAACATAGGCGCTTTCACTGTCATCCGGCGCTCCATATCCGGTTGACGCAATGACGGCCTTGGATATGTACGTATTGGAGCCCGGACCTAATCTGGTTTTGGAGGCCAGCAGCACATCGGCATTGCCCATTTTGGCGGCAATGGCCGATCTTAGCCCCGCACCACCGCCGCCGATGACCAACACATCGCATGACAGCTTTTCCGGACGTTTAGCCAGCATGATAGGCGTCCCCCTGGTTTTGTCACTTTCCGCCGAATTATAGAGCCAATATGATATAGGGCACTGCTATACCCATAGTAGACTGCGAGGATTCAAATCAATCCTTTAGTGGGGGAATAGGGGACAGGTAGGGCAGAAGTCAGATGTCGGATGTCGGATGTCGGAGGTCGGAGGGCGGAGGACAGATATCGGATGTCGGATGTCAGAGGTCGGATGTCCGATGTCTGGGCTTGGGGCTTCCGTCTTCGCCAAGGCTACGCCGGACAGGTGGACCCCACCAGACGACCCATTCGGCTGCGCTTCCTTCGGCTCCTCTCCCTTCGGCTTCGCTCCCTTCGGCTTCGCTTCCTTCGACTCCGCTTCTTTCGACTACGCTCAGGACTACGCAGGACAGGCAGGGCAAGCGGGACAAGATGGCGCGCCAAGCAGAGGACAGATGTCGGAGGTCCAGGCTAAAAATAAAAAGGCCCGCCTGAGGCGGGTGAAATTCAAGGTTTACCCGCCTCAGGCGGCGCCAAAGGAGACCAGGGATTCCAAGGATCAAGATAGTGAATTAAGAGACACGCCCGAGGTTCACCCGCACGCCAAAAGCGACCAGGGATTCAAGAAAAAATAGTATCGATTTTTGCATCTGAATGCTGATTTTGATATCGAAAATACACGTCTGAGCTCATTCCTGCCGTCAGGTAATCAATTTATTCGAACTTCATCGAATGAAACAATTTAGTCTGATATATGCCCTTTTTCTGATGGGCTTCACAGCTATCGTCGCCCAGGTGATACTCATTCGAGAACTGTTGACCTCCTTTTCCGGAAATGAACTTATTATTGGGATTTTTTTTGCCAATTGGCTGCTGTTAGAAGCCCTGGGAAGCTTTGGTACCGGCCGATGGGCGTCAAAAGTCAGGTCCGGAACGCCCTATTATGCCTTCCTGCAATTGTTTCTCGCTTCTGCGTTACCGCTCATAATTATTCTCACCCGTATTTCCAAACATCATCTCGGTATCATTCCGGGTCAGGGCATCAACGTGCTTACCATTTTTTTTGTGTCTCTTTTTTCTTACTGACCCCACTGGCAGTAGCCGATGGTGCACAGTTTAGTTTCGGATGTCGAATGTTTACGGAAATCCGGAAAAGAAATGCTGCTTCGATTGGAAGGGTGTATATCTATGAATCCATTGGAAGCCTTGCTGGCGGCATCACCGCAACCTTTATTTGTCTTCAATACCTAAATTCCTTTCAAACAGCGATTGCGCTGGCACTGTTAAATATCGTCTCGGCATTGTTGCTGCTCCAATTTGTATCATCTAAACCGGTGACCACTCAGCTTCCGAAACACAAAACGGCCCTCTACACGTCTCATTTCACCATCAAGATGGCCGCTGTAGCCTTGTTTCTCATTTGTGTGTTTGCCTTTCCATTGGGGGGGATCGATGCGTTGCATAACAAATCGCTGAGAGCCCAGTGGCGCCATTACAACGTGCTTGATTCTCGCAATTCAATCTACGGCAACGTCACTGTGCTGCAACGCTTGGAACAGATGAACATCATGGCCAATGGGGTGCCTGTTTCAACAATCCCAACCCCTGATATTGCATTTATCGAAGAATTCGTGCATCTTGCACTGCTTTCGAAACCCAATCCTCAAAAGGTATTGCTGGTCGGAGGCGGTATTGGCGGAGTCTTAACAGAAATCCTGAAACATCCTATCCAAAAGGTCGACTATGCTGAATTAGATCCGTTGATCATCCGCATGACCCAACAGCATGCCCCTTCATTTACAGCATCGAATTTGAATGATCCCAGAGTCCATATTCATTATGCGGATGGTCGCTACTTGATACGAACCAGTGACGAGCACTATGATGTGATCTTCATCAATCTTCCCGATCCCTCCACGTTGGAAATCAATCGCTTTTATACCCTCGAATTTTACCTCATGAGCAAGCAGCGTTTGAAATCAGATGGTATATTATGTTTTCTTCTTCCCGGCAGCATGACCTATTTGAGCAGAGAATTGATCGATCTAAATGCAGCCGTCCTCCAAACCGCAAAACAGGTTTTTCCTTACCTTAGCGTTATTCCCGGCGACACGAACCTCGCTCTGGCGTCGTTGGATGAAACGGTCATACAAAATTCAGCGGATGTTCTGATTCAGAGAATGCGTGACCGTTCACTGCAAATCCGGATGCTTTCGGATTTTCATATCCGTTATAAGTTCGATGAAATGCGCCGCAACTGGTACGATAACGAAATTCGAAACGCCGGTGAGATGTTGCTGAATCTGGATTTTCATCCGTCAGCGCTCTACTATGATCTGCTGTTTTGGAATTCCATACATTCTCCGGCGATTGCCGGCATATTTCGTCAGTTGAAATCTCTTCGGTTCAGTTATGTCGTCATCCCAACCGCCATGTTGTTTGGCATTCTGCTGTTGCTTCAGCGATATCGGTTAACCTGGCAAAAGTCATTTATCGTCTTGCCCATTATTGCGACCGGCTTTGCCGGTATGGGCGTAGACATCGTGATTGTGCTAGCCTTTCAATCGTTATACGGCTATATTTATCACTGGATCGGAATACTGATTGCCGCGTTTATGGTGGGTTTGACTTTGGGCGGCATGTGGATGACGCGTCGGTTGAATGTGGCGCAGCAAGAAGATGTCGTTGACGATTACAACGTATTTTTGAAACTCGAATGGTGTATCGTCCTTTATACCGTAGTGCTTATCGGTGTCCTGTATCTCCTGAACCGGTTTCAGGAATATGCTTTCCTTTTTGGGACAGCTCAATACATTTTACTTTTTCTAAACAGTCTGTGCGGATTTTTTTTGGGTGCTGAATTTCCGTTGGCCAATAAGTTATACCTTAAACATACGCGCAACTACACCGAAACAGCGGGGAACCTTTATGCCGCTGATATCCTATGGTCATGGGTCGGGGCATTATTTGTGACGATCCTTTTTATCCCTCTGTTTGGCATATTCAACACCTGTCTGCTTATTTTATTCATTAATTTTTGCAGCCTGCTGGGTTTTGTTTTTTAGAAACGCTGACACATCAATACCAGATGCCGGCAATACGATACCCGCAGAACTTACACTTTCCATCGACCACGCTATTTTCGCGTACGTCAAAATGGATTCGATGAATAATATTTTTTCTACAATTGGGACAAAATGTGCTGTTGTGCTCGTGTCCCGGGACGTTGCCCAGGGTCACATAGTGCAGACCTTCTGCTGTGGCTATTTCATATGTCCTCTCCAAGGTTTCAATGGGCGTCGGGGGAAGATTCAACATTTTATAATTGGGGTGAAACCGCGAAAAGTGCATGGGAGTGTCTTCCCCCCAGGTTTTTCAGAATCCATCGGCACATCTGGCGTACATCGTTGGGATCATCGTTGAGAGTGGGAATCATAAGGTTCACGACCTCTAAATGTTTCCCGGTGTTGTGAATATTCATCAGGGTTTTGAGAACAGGATCTAATCGAGACGAGCATACCGTGCGATAAAATGTATCCGTAAACGCCTTCAGATCTACCGTGACCGCATCCATATGTTCCAAAAGGGCCAAGAGCTGTGCTTCGTTGATTAGACCGTTGGTGTGATACAGAACTCCCAATCCTCTTTTTTTCCCCAATTTGGCGACATCGAACATGTACTCGTAGAACACGGTCGGTTCATTATAGGTGAAGGAAAGTGATTCACATCCAAAATGCTCTGCTGCGTTGACGAGTTCCTCTGGTTGTGCCTCGTAATAGGTCAACTCCTCCAAGCTGCGTTGGGAAAGATGCCAGTTTTGGCAAAATTGGCAACGATTGTTGCAACTTGCGGTGGCGGTGCAGAAAATCCGTGTCCCCGGCCACATATGGTAGCAGGGTTCCTTTTCTATGGGGTCGATTTGCAGTGCAGAAGGCTTACCATAGACAATGGTGTAATAGGTCCCATCCCGGTTTTCACGATTGCGGCAAAAGCCCCGGTGACCATCCTTGACCACACATGTTCGATAGCATAGCTGGCATTGGACCCTATTGCTGTCCAATTTCCGGTAAAACCGTGCTTCATGCATCCCATCGGCAGATTCCTTACCGGATGCGAATACATTGGAACCCGAGCAAAGGGTCGCCCCAAGACCCAGTAGAGCCTTTGTCCCGAATTTGCCAAATTCTCTTCGTGTTAGTTTCTTTTTAAACATGATCCATCAGCATTTCTGTAACTTTATGAGATTATTTAATGTTACCGATACGCCAGACATGAAAGCAGTGAAGCTGCTAGGCTCTTTTATCTATTTTTTGCACTAACTAATAAATTGTGTTTTCTCAGAAGGTAGTGAGAGATGTAAGGAAGCGCTTGGTTTTGGACAGCAAGAGGGTCTTTTAAAATAGGAATTTGCCTCTGAGTGGTCACAGCTTCTCAAAAAGCGGATTTCAAGTCAAGCCGGCATCTCCCCCGAAAAATTGAAGCAACATTTGGGTCGGACCAAAACAACTTACTGAAATTAAATAAATTATGAATATAAAGGCCCTGATTTTTACCCTAGGCCAATCATTTTGATATCGAAAACGCCGGTCTAAGCGAATTACCGCTGCCGGCTACCCTTTGATTCTGGTAAATGCCCGTTTTCCGTGTATGGGCCGGTAAATGGATCCAAAGTCCATGGCGTAGTTAAAATCATCCTGTTCCAGCGCCCTCTGACCTTTAATGTCGACATTATGGATGATGAGAAGCTCCTCGTTTGTGTGGGATGCCTGAAGGAGTTTGATACCCGACGGGGCCCATATGCCGGACCCTCCCCAGAAGTGAGCATCCGTGATACCGTGCGCGCCAACCGCATTGCAGGCTATGATCCAGACCTGATTCGTAGCAGATTTTGCCGGCATCACGGTGTCCCACAGATACCCGTAATATGTGTCGGTACCCACATTCATGCCGGGATAGTCCCTCCAGGCGAGCGAGCGCCAGGAAGCGATTTGGATCAAGGCGTCCACGTTGTCAATTTTTGCATACTCCAGCAGCAGCTGTGAAAACAAAACATCGTAACAGGTCACAAATCCAAACCGGCCCCATTTGGTATCGACCACAAGCCGGTCGTCTCCTCCTGTCTCCGTGTAGATCTTTTCCAAGTGGGGGAGAAAGATCTTGTCATACATATTCTCCTCTTTCAGATAATCGAAGTCCTCGACAACCGGGAGTATGAAGGTCGAATTAAAGTATTTTCCCTCAGGGCCTTTCCGGATGTTGTTAAACACGATTGCCCTTAGCTCGTCATCCAACATGGGGCGCAAGATGTTATCGATCCATCCCGTGTGGTTCTCGATAACAGCACTGTCCATATAGCTGCGACAGGCGTCGGTGTCCTACCAGAAATAACCGGAAAATGTGAACTCCGGAAAGATGGCGACGTTGACCCCTTTGCTTTTAAATATCTCCACGGCCCTGGCCATTTTATCCTTGTTCGCCTCGATATCCGGCACAATGGCCTTCATGTTTGCCAGGCCTATGGTCATGTTTTTCTCATCCTGGGAGAACACCCGCTCGATGATGATAAATTCATCCTTCATCTCGGATGACGCCGTCCTTGCAACGTATTTTTTGGAATTTCTCTCTTTCGCCACTGTCAATCTCCCTTCCTTTGATAATGTCAATGAGCAGTATTATGAGCCGAAAACAGAGTAAAAAAGAGGGACGGTGATGATTTCATGCGTTTCTGCACAACGTTAGTAAGGAGGCCTGCGCCGGTTGATCGAAGGTGTGGACCAATATGATCCAGTAATTCCTGTCTTTCCCCGATTCCAGTATCATAACGATTCCTGCCTTGAAAGTGGCTCACCCATCATAGGAATCCATGTAAGTTTTTAACCTTCCGGGATTCATGATATAATGCTTTTAAAAAGTTCAACGAATTCAAACCGATACTCATGCTTAATTTTATAATCGGGTTTCTTCAAGAACTGGAACTTAACGCATGCTTATCATCCCCATCATCGGAAAAGTCAGTCTTCGCAACCCGCCGTTCGTCACGATATTATTGATCCTGATCAATGTGGGGATCTACTTCGGTCTGCAATTGGGCGATATGATGGCGGCCATGACTGCCCAGCAGTATTACATCGAATCCGGGCTGGTGGAGATCGAACTGCCCCGATATCATGCCTTCAAGGAGGGCCATCAATATACGGACAAGGATTTGGCGGCCATTGAAAACATGGAGGAAGAAACCCTGCATGACCTGTTGTTCCAGTCCATCCGAGACGGTCGATTCCAGCGGGCGCTGGACAACGACGAAATCATCCGGAAGGACGACCCTGTTTACCCGGATTGGAAGCCGGTCAGGGCCGAGTTCCTTAAGCGGTATGAATCTTCCGTATCGGTGAAATGGGGATTCCGTCCCATCTACCATCGACCTGCGACCGCCTTCACCTACATGTTCCTGCATGGCGGAATCGGGCACCTTATCGGCAACATGCTGTTTCTCTGGTTGGTGGGGTGCATTCTGGAATACGGTGCCGGCCGGGTGTCCTATATCATCATCTACCTTCTCGGCGGTTTGACGGCCGTCGGGCTGTTTTATGCCATCAATCATACATCTGCCCTCCCCCTGGTGGGGGCATCGGGTTCCATCGCGGCGCTCATGGGAGCCCTAGCCGTGTTGTTCGGAAAGGAAAAAATCCGTATCTTTTTTTCGACCGGCTTCTACTTCAACACCTTCCGGATCATGGCCATCTACCTGCTGCCGTTATGGATCGGCAACGAGCTGTTCCAGCTGTTCTTCGGCGGCGCCAGCCATGTCGCCTACACGGCGCATATCGGCGGTCTCATCGGCGGTGCAGGGCTGGCCTATCTTCACAGGCGTTTCTGGCGGGAGACCGACACGGAAGTGCTGGGAGATGAGGAGGAAGACACCACATCGCCGGTCTTGGAAGAAGCCATGGGCCATATGTCTAAACTGGAGTTCGGAGCGGCCCGCCGCTTGCTGGTGGAACTTCAAAAGGAAGAGCCGGACAATCCCGAAGTGCTCCGGCTGTTGTTCGCTATCGACCGCCATTATCCCGAACAGCCCCAGATCCATCCGACGACCGTTGCCTACATGAAACATCTTTCCCATGACATAGAGGACAGGGACGAACTCATCAAGACGTACGACCGTTACATGACCGCCGTCAAAACGCCGAAACTTCCGCCGGTATTGTTTCTGGGTGTCTGCAGGGCACTGACCGCCAAGGGCAGGCCCAAGGACGCCCAACGCATTCTGGGCATGCTCCTCAAACACAAACCCGACATGCCCGGCCTGCCCACCGCCTGTCTCAGACTGGCGGATGCCTGGAAACAGGCCGGCAAAGCGGATCTGGTGAAACGTTGCTGGCAGGTCATCCTGAAACGGTTCCCCAAGTCTCCTGAGGCGGCCGAACTGCGGGAGGCGATGCAGCAGCGATAACTGTCCCCTGACATTTCCTGAAAATTTTCTATCTTGAATGCCTCGTTGAGCGAAGCGAAATCCGGCCTGCGGGGCCAATGAACACCTCAGAGTCGCGAAACCCAAGTCTATAGCAATTGCCAAATAAATGTTCCGTTCAGGTGAAGCGTGTTTCTGTCAACACAACACCGTGTCGAGAGAATGCACACCCATAGATGCTCGGCGTCGGGATCTCTATCGGGTTCGGAATCGAGACAGGACGGTTATCTTCGAAGTCGATACCGATTCCGATGACTCCGGTACTTTGGCATACGTATACCGTCTCTTAATCGGAACGGTATTGTGACATTTGCTATAAGCGTTCTATTTAAAGGTGGGACTTGTAGGTCTTCATCTGGTCGATGATGGTGCTTTCAGGGTATTTGGTAATGGCTTCTTTGAGAATCTTGTCGGCTTTTTTCGGCTGCATCATCAGATCGTTGTAGATCTGGGCCATGCGGAAATGAGCCTTGGGGATCAGCGCCAACTGCGTATCCTCGTCGATGATCTGTTGAAGCACCTCGAGGGCTTCCTCGTTTTTTCCCTTATCGTTCAACCAGCCGGCAATTTTGAACCGGGTCTCCGCCGGCATTGACCCCCCGGCCTTCTGAAACAGCGGCGATAGATAAAGGTTCAACACTTCGTTCTTCTTGTTTTCTCCGACCAATATGCCGAGATGAATAGGAAGATGGGCCACCAGCAACTTATTACGTTTTTTCAGTTTTAACATTTTCAGGTACAACTGTGACAATTCCATCGATGTCATGGTCTGGTTGCTGGTGTACGCCTGGATATGATCGATGGCGTCTTCGACCTCGCCGCTGCGGAGCATCAGGGACACATCCTGCAGTGTTTTGTCATCTCCCCCGGTTGCCACCGGCTCACCTGCCATTACATCGGACTCTCTGAATTTCTCCTCATCGATGTCGTACCCGATCTCCATGTGATACTGCATCAGCACGTAGCCCATCATGTGGTAGGAGATCAACATGTAGTAAAATTTGGCGGCCGTCGACAGCAGCGGCATCAAACCGGCGGGAACAACGGATGCGATTTGACCGGCAAGGGCCTGGGGGGCGCCGCCGCGCAGAATCAAAAACAGATACATCAGCATATAGCCCCAACCGATGCGCGAGGCCAAAGGGATAAACATCATCGGATTGACCGCCTGGATCAGGCTGCCCGTTGTCACCAGCAGGATCACCATAGCCGGCAGTCCCAGCAGGGCCACCACGAAGACAATGATGCCAAAGAATATCCCCAAGTTGGCCATGGTAAAGAAAACTGCCACACCGATGATCACGTATATCCCCACCTGTTTCAGCACCAGTCCAAAATCATCCGACAAGGTGGCGTGGCCCAGCGGCGGCGGCGTCAGATCCCCTTGTGCGGTTTCTTTCAGCGCTGCGAAGGAATAGAGCAGCATAACACAGTAGCTTAACCCCATGAGAAGGAAACCGAATATACCGCGTCCCCCGATCATGGCGATGACGCAAAATACGCCCATCAGAATCAGCGGCCGCGGATGCAGCGGGTAGGTGAAAAAACTTGGCAGGCGTTTCCAGAAGGGATCGACAATATTGCCCGCCCCCATCCAGCGGGCTTCCCGGTTGCACTTCGCACAGAAATAGAGAAACTCGTTTGGAAACTGGTAACCCTTCTCACGGCGATCGATGCATTGCGGGCACATGACCTCCAGGCAGTTACCACACTGCCATTGGGCGGCCTGGGTGGGATGGTTTCTACAGTGAACCGTCATTGTCTATCAGCCCTTTGCTGTTGTCGATCCGGCCTGGAAAACATAGACACTCGATTTCGAAGCAGCCATATCGAATGAATACCATTGTACCATAGGATCCGGGGGCGGACCAAACCGGTGAATAAAATGCCGGTGGTCGAAATGAAATTAAATAGGTAAGTTGTGACCTCTTGTGCCCCATCGGGTAACGTGGCGAAAACAAATTTTGAAATGGTTTTGTTGCATTTTTTCTGAAAATCGTTAAAATCTTACCTTTTTATCTTTTTTATCCACGAATGAAGTTGATCAGAACATTGGAAACGTGATGGCATTTGACATGTTCAATTATTCGGATCAAATGATTCTGCAATTCGCCAACAACGTCTCCCATGAGGCGTTGGAGGAGAAATTAAATTCCATGGCTGCCGCCATGGGGGAAGAAGCGTTTGCCCATCGTGTCGCGCGGGAAATCGTTGAGCGCACACAACCCCATCGGGCCATCCCCGAGGTCTATCGCCGGTACCGATCCGTGGTGCGAGACGGCATTGAATTTTTTCTATCCCGGGTGAGCCGACGTCGCCTCACGGAACTGTTGATCCGCCAGCTGAGAATGGACCCGGAGGCTGATACCCGGGAACGGCTTCTGGAACTGGCCAAACTATTTCCCACCCTTCACAAGCTGGGGCAGCTCATCGCCCGAAACCCCAATATGGATCCGGCGGTTAAACAGTGGCTCATCCATCTGGAAAACGGCTCCTATGGCACCGCCCTGGACGGCATCATGGAACGGATCGATTGCCACCTGGAACTCACCGACTGCCGGGACCGGGTGAAGGTGAAACCGGCCATTTTATCTGAAGCCAGTGTCGGCGCTGTCATCTCATTCCATTGGAATCCGCCTTCATCCCGGGAGAAGATTCAAGGGGTTTTCAAGGTGCTCAAGCCCGGCATTCGGAAACAGCTTGAAGAAGAGCTGGCAATTCTGGAGAAAACGGCCGCGTTTTTCGAGGAAAACCGACACCGATACCCGTTCAAGGATTTTCGATTCCTGGATGTGTTTCAAGAAGTACGGGAGATGCTGGTCAAGGAGATCGACCTGGCTGCCGAACAGGATTATCTGGAGGAAGCCTCCCGTTTTTTCGAGGATTTCGAAAGCATTCAGATTCCGCAGCTGTTTCCCTTCAGCACCGACACCATGACTGCCATGGCCTATCTGGACGGTCCCAAGATCACCGATGCCGTCCTGAACCGGGAACAGCGCAGGCGATGCGCGGCTGTCCTGTTTGAAGCCCTCATTTGCAGACCTCTATTTTCCCGGCATGACACGACGCTGTTTCATGGTGATCCCCATGCCGGCAATATCCTGGCCCTTCAAGATCCCGCCTCGGGTCACCTTCGGATCGGCCTCCTGGATTGGACCCTGGCCGGACATCTGACCCGGAGCGAACGGGTCCACACCGTACAGCTGATTCAAGCCGTCCTCAACGAGGATTTGAGCGGTGTTCTCCGCTCGGTCAAATCCCTGGCCATTGACGCTTCCCGGGAAAGCCCCGCCCAACTGGAGACGTTTCGCAAGCGGGTCCTCGGCTGGATGCAATCCCCGGAGTTTGTCCGCCTGCCGCAGATCAAAAAGACGTTCAAACTTCTGGAACAGCTAGCTTTCGAAGGATTTGTCTTTCCGGCCGATCTCATGCTTTTTCGAAAAGCGATTTTTGCTCTGGAAGGGGTCATTTACGACCTGTGGCCCGCATTCGATATGGACGCTGCCGCCGCACGATACCTGACAACCCTGATGACCCGTGAGATTCCCGAACGTTTCGGCAACCTGTTCTTTCCCCTGGCAGATAAACCGGAAAACTACCCCAGCCTGATTTCCAATTACGATCTTCAAGCCCTCATGGCTCACCAGTATTTTGCTTCAATAAGGTCCGGCACCCGGTTCCTTGCCAGCCAAATCTGGGGATGGGGTCGGATGTTCGGCATGCCCGTTTGAGATTAGGAAGCGCAGAAGACAGAGGGCAGAAGACAGAGGCAGAAGACAGAGGGCAGAAGACCCGCAGTCGCTCTTCGAGCTATGGCGCGCTTCGCAGATGTCGGAGGACAGAAGACAGAGGACAGAATGCAGAGGACTGAAGACAGAGGGCAGAAGACAGAGGACAGAAGACACCCGCCGTCGCTCTCTGAGCTTGGGTCTTCCGTCTTCGCAAAGGATACGACGGGACAAGACGCTCTGCGAGCTTCCGACTTCGCTCCTTGAGCTACGGCGGGACAAGTCGACCCCACAAGACGACCCATTCGGCTGCGCTCCCTTCGGCTCCGCTCAGGACAGGCAGGGCAAGCGGGGCAGGTCGACATCATAAGCATGGATTCCAGGCCCGCCAGAGGCGGTTAAAATTCAAGGGGTCAAGGGATCAAGTGAGCTGATGAGAACTCTCACTAATCTAATTCATGCCGCTGACAAGAGTCACTCGTCTGATCTCTTGCAATTCATTAAATCGAAATTAATAGAGTTCTGAAGACCCTCATATTTTTCTCTCCACTGCCTGCAATCCGTTGTACAAAACCCACAACCATCGGCCAATTATCGGGTTTGGTTTCAACTTGACGCTGATTGGCAGTTTGGCTATCGTCCTAATCGACTCACGTACCTTTCCCATACCACTATATTTAGCCGCAACATATCCATCCACCGGAGACGGGCAGCTTATGTCCGTCGGCCAACCGAAAAGGAGGGGAACGATGCGTTATCAACGTCTCTTCAGCCTCGCCATTGCCTGTGCGGTAGTTCTGGGCCTTGCCGTAGGGTCCGCTGTGGCCAAGTCCTACAAGTTTCGTGCAAACACCGTGGGAAACAAGGACAGCATCACCTATGCGGGCCTTGAAAAGTTCAAAGAACTGATCGAATCCCGATCCGGAGGCGCCATCAATGTGAAACTGTTCGATTCCGGAGCCCTCGGGGATCAGGTAAGCGGGATCGAAAGCATGCAGGCCGGCACCCTTGCCATCGCCACCGTTGAGACCCCGATAACGACCGTGGACAAGATGCTGGGGGTGACCGCCCTGCCTTATATCTTCAGGGACAGGGAGCACGTCGAGACTGTGATGGAAGGACCGATCGGTGAGTTCATCAAAGCCCGACTCGGAGATAAAGGCCTCCATGTGCTCGGTTACATGGAAAGCGGATTCCGACAGATCACAAACAACAAGCGGCCAATCTACAAACCCTCGGACCTGAAGGGGATCAAAATGCGAACGCCTAACAGCAAACTGCGCGTTAAGATCTTCAACAGTTATGGCGCGAATGCTTCACCCCTGCCGTTCAACGAGCTGTATACCGCGCTTCAAACCGGGGTTTTCGACGCCCAGGAAAATCCGGTCATCTGGGTCAAGACCACCAAATTCTATGAGGTGCAGGACTACCTTTCCATCACCAACCATCTTTACACGGTGACCTATCTGCTGATGAGTCAGGAGAAATTCCAGGCGTTGCCAAAAGGCTTGCAGCTCATGATGGAACAGGCAGGTGCCGATGCGGCCGCCTATACCGTGGAAGTGGGACGAAAAGCAGAAGGGGAGATCGTCGATTTCCTGAAAGGCAAGGGGATGAAAGTCAACGATGCCAACAGCGCTGCATTCCAGAAGGCATCGACGCCGCTTTGGGACGAATGGGCCGCTGAGCAGAAAGATCCCAAGTTCACAAAGCAGCTGATCAAGACTATTTCAACCGCCGGGTCCGGCCGGTAGCGATTGCTTCCGTGCTGCTGATTGATCGCATTCGTAGCCGTGATCTTCCGATATGTGCTCAACTCCGCGCTGTCGTGGAGTTTCGAGGTTTCCCTGATTCTCCTGACCTACCTCACCTTCATCGGAAGCTACGCCGCCCATCTTAAGGTCGACGTCATCGCCAACATGCTGGGACCGATACCGCGTCTCATCGTATTCTTGCTGGCGCAAGTCGTCATCCTGGGCGTCAGCCTTGTCATGGTAATCTGGGGCGCCGAGCAGGCCCTTAAATTCGCCAGCCAGACCACCACCATTCTCGAAATGCCCCGGGGTCCGATATACGCCATCATACCATTGAGCGGTCTTGTCATGGGGATCGAAACGCTGGCCCGACTTATCAGGGGGCTTCGCCGGGCGGTTCGGGGTGAAGCACCGGAGCAACCCGACGACAACTACGCCATGGATGTGTGATCGGATATGACTCTCCTATGGATACTGCTTGTGCTCCTCGGAATGATCGGCTTCGGCGTACCCATCGCCTTTGCCCTGGCGGCGGTGTCCATCGTGGTGCTGACCATTGCAGGGGTGGACATGCTGGTGGTCGCCCAGCGGTTCTATCGAGGCGTACAAAGCTTTCCCCTGGTTGCCGTCCCCCTTTTCATTCTGGCAGGGCAGGTGATGAACCGAAGTGGGATTTCCGGCCATCTCGTGGAATTTGCCAAAACCCTCGTGGGCCAGATGCGAGGAGGCCTTGCTGCGGTGAATGTGGTGACGAGTATGTTTTTCGCAGGGATGAGCGGAACGGCCATGTCCGATACGGCGGCGGTAGGCGGCATCCTGATCCCGCCGATGATCCAGCGCGGCTATTCTCGGGCGTTTACGGGCGCGGTCACCGCTTCGTAGTCGACCATCGGAATCATCATTCCGCCCAGCGTGCCGATGGTCATCCTGGCGGCCTATATGGGGGCATCGACCGGCGCGCTATTTGCCGCCGGCCTGATTTCGGGAGTGCTGCTCGGACTAGGCCTGATTTTCGCTTCCTGGATCGTTTCCAAGCGTGAGGAATACCCGGCCGAAGACCGGTTCAGCCTCGTCACACTTTTAAAGGCCCTGCTCAAGGCGGCCCCGGCGCTCACCATGCCGGTGATCATCCTCGGCGGTATCTTTACGCCCACCGAAGCCTCGGCCGTGGCCGTTGTGTACGGCATCGTGGTCAGCGTGTTCTACTACCGCACCCTCGGCCTCAAAAAGCTTTATGGAGTCTTTGTCGAGAGCGGAATTCTGAGCGGCGCGGTTATGTTTGTCACTGCGACGGCGCATGTTCTGGGATATACCTTCGCCTACGAATCCCTGGCCGATGAAGTGCTCAAACCGATCGCCCAGGCGGCCCTCAGCCCCACCATGTTTCTGGTGGTGGTGAGCGTCGTTCTAATCGTTGCCGGCACCTTCCTCGATGGAATCGCCATGATGTTTATCATCGTGCCACTGTTCCTGCCGGCCATCCACCTGCTCGGTATCGATCCGATTCACTTTGCCATGGTCGTGATCATCTGCTGGGGCATCGGCCAGCAGACCCCGCCCGTCGGTGCGGCGCTGTTCATTACCAGTGTCATCGCCCGGGTGGATGTGCTGACCCTGACCCGATCCAATATACCCTTTATCTTCGTTATGTTCATCGTCCTGGCGCTGGTGATTCTGTTTCCTGAAACCATTGTTTTGTCGATTCCCAGAGCCTTGGGGCTCTGACGTTCTGGAGATCACAAATGAAACACAATCGATTTTTCGATGTCATGTACACCCATACCGAAGGCGAGCCCACGTGCATCGTGCATTCCGGAATTTTCTATCCACCGAACAGCGACATCCTCGAAAAACGGCGATTTCTGGAGAAGCACTACGGCTGGCTGCGTAACGGGCTGATGCGCGAACCCCGCGGCCACCACCATATGTTCGGCGTGTTTCTGACCCCCCCGAGCCTCCCCGACACCCATGCCGGCATGATCTGGTGCGATGGGGACCGCTTTGTGGACATGTGCGGTCATGGGACCATCGCACTATATATGGCACTGGTTTCCCACGACCTTATCCCGAGCTGCACCGGCACAGGGGTGGTCCGATATGAGTCCACTGCCGGGCAGGTGACCGCCCACGTGCGCCAGGAAGGGGGAGAAGTTCGCGGGGCCAGCTTCGAAAATGTGCCTGCATTTGTCGAGGCCCAGGATATTCCCGTGGAGCTCCCAGGTTACGGCGAACTGAAAGCCGACGTGGTGTTTGGGGGAAACTATTTCGGGATCATCAAGTGGCCGCACAAGAACCTTCGGATATCCCCTGAGACGGGAAGCGCATTTGCCGAACTCGGGTTGACCGCCAAACCTCAACTCAACGACAAGCTGAAAGTCCAGCACCCGGAACATCCCCACATCGATCACATCAACTTCGTGACCTTCTGGCATGAGCCCACACTTGAGGGTTCGCTTTACCGCAACGTTCACGTCTTTTCCGACGGCAAGTGCGACCGCTCCCCGGGCGGCACAGGGACCAGCGCCATGATGGCGATGCTTGAAGCGCGCGGAGAAATAAAAGTTCACCAGCCCATCCGATCGGAAGGACTTCTGGGAAGCGGCCAATTCGAAGGGGAGCTGGTTCGGGAGGTTACCATGGCCGGCAAGCGGGCCGTGGTACCGGTAGTGGGAGGCACGGCCCATGTCATCGGTTATGCGAAGTGGCTGTTCGACGACACCGATCCGCTTAGAGACGGCTTCATTATTCAGTAGCCGGTTCTGTATAATTTTTAACAAAGAGAGATTTCAGAATGGTTGAGATCCATTTGTTCGGGAAATTACGTCGATACGCAGAAAACGCGGAAGGCGTAAGAGACTATGTTGTCCGCATCTCCCCCCAGGACGACGAAACCGTACAGTCTCTTTTGGCCCGAGCCGGCATATCAATAGAAGAGATCTACAGTATCTTTCTCAACCGGAAACTTCTGGCGGCCCGCAGCGGCATGACGATCTGGATCGGGCATCAACGGGTCCGCAACAATCCGTTCGACTGGGATCTCAATGTTGCCGTAAAAGCCGGCGATCGCATCGGGCTGTTCGGCAGGGATATGGCGGCGTTGGTCATATAAGAAAAGTAAGAAAACAGAGGTCGGATGTCCCGCCTTCGCTCTCTGAGCTACGGCGCGCTTCGCAGATGTCGGAGGTCGGATGTCAGATGTCGGAGGACAGGGGACAGAGGACAGAAGACAGAGGACAGAGGGCAGAGGACCCGCCGTCGCTCTCCGAGCTATGGCGCGCCTCGCAGATGTCGGATGTCTGAGGTCGGAGATCAGATGGCAGAGAAAGAGAGGGTAGGACTATTGGGCGTTAAGTTTCTTTGGATCAGTGAATAATAATACCTATCCTGCTTTTATCTTTTATCTGCTCTTGGTGGCGGTGATCAAGAACATGGGAAGATGGGCGAGACGATCCGAATCGCTCACAAGGGAGTCGTTCTGCTCGGCTTGACTCAAAGCGTTCTTTTCTTCAAGGGTCAGTCTGAGTTCATGAAGGAATCGGTATCGAACCGCAGAAGGCGGTTCCAATCGATCCAGCAAGTCCACCCGGACGGAAAAGCCCGCCCTCCGAAGCAACCCCGGCAGTTTGCGGCCGATCTCAGGATCGGCGCCGCATCGCTTTAGGGCGGAAAGCCAGATGGTGCGCGTTGCAATTTCCGGGGGATGTTCGATCATGCCGCCATAGTCCGGTTCTATGGCCACCCACACCCCACCCGGTTCGAGCACGCGCCGGACTTCAGAGATCGTTTCCGGTACGTTTATCCACAGCAGTGAGAACTGGCAAAACACCAGATCAAACGCATCGCTATTAAAAGGAAGGTGCGCAGCATCTCCGCACAGGCGATGAGCGCCTGAAAAACGGGTGACGGAATCAGCCATCGCGCTGCGCTGCCGATCCAGAGCCACGATGCGGCCTGCCGACCGACGCACCAGTTCTTTCGTCACGGCACCGATTCCGCAGGCCAGGTCTAAGACCGACCGGCTTCTGGCAATGTGGACGCGGCGCAACAGCCGTCCGCGTGCCGGCGACAGCCACGCTACCTGCTCTTTTAGAAGCGATGGGGATGGAAAGCTGTAATAGTCCAAGATGCTATCAATTTCTCCAAGAATAATCCCGGATATTTCATGAAATCTATTCGGGTTATCGGCCTCCGCCTGCACAAGCACAGGCGCACGCACAACCAGCACAGGCGCAGGCACAACCTCCTCCTCCCCCGCCTCCCCCGCCACCAATTGTGGATGCTTCCTGGAGTGACTGAAAGAAGTCCGCGGTGACGCGATCGGCTCCGCTCAGATCGACGAAGCCGCCCGATAGGGTTTCAGTGCTGAGAGCACTCGGTGTGATTGCCGATGCCAGGCTGCCCATGGTGTTTTCCGTCCACCCGGCAAAAGATGCCGCCACGTCGCCAAAGCTTGTCCTGCCGGGAATGCCAGGCGCCCCGCCTGCCGGAGCCGTGCCGCCGGAGCCGGACCCTGAAACCGTGGGAATGCGACCCCATACGGGACGGTAGGGACGGCCGTAGGCGAACACTCCGGAATAGTCGTCATCCATGAGAATCCACGGGAAGTATCGATCGATCCAGTTTTCGCGTTTGGTGACGTCGCCGATACCCTTGGACGTTTCGACCGCCCGCCGGACGATTCGTTTGTAATAGTCCTGGGTATCGGAAAGATCGAAACCATTCATGCGATTGACGACGCGTTCGATCAAATCCATGAGGGGAACCGTAAAATCGACTTCGCTCACTGTTTTGCCGGGATTTTCCTGGGCAAGGATAATGAACGGATGCTCATACTTGTGCACCACGATGCCCTTCTCCTGGCCCGCGTTGCGGAAGAACTTTGCTCGCGCGTTTACATTCGATCGGAGTTCTTCATCTTCGATTCGGAAGCTCTCGGACACGGCGACCGTGAGGGGCTCGGCCGTGACCTGCTGAAAAATGCCCTTCCTGAGCAGGCCGAAGATGACCAGCCCCAACACTTTGCCAAGGGGCAGCTCCAGGAGCACAGCCGCTTCCGGAGCCGTCAATCCCCGTTTGATCCCGCCCCCTTCGAGCTGAGCGACCGGCGGCATGTAGCGGAATTTTCGCCGGCGAAGAACCACCTCGTTGACGATCGCCAGCCCCACCATCACCTGTATCAGGACAAGATGCCATAAAGTGCTGTGGCGGATCAGCAGAAACAAGAGGATAACCAGCGCGGCGCCTAAAACGACCCCGGTACTCCCGGTAAACCGAAAATACACCACCCCAAACAGTCCGATAAGTATTATCCCGGACACCGTGCGCACCCACGGCGCCTCTTCGAACCACTCGAGAAACAGGTCAAATTTGCTGATTTCGACGACGCGCTGCAGGTCCCTTTTGGGAAAGGACACGCCCACGATCCTGGCCTCGGTTGGATAGACATTCTCCCATCGCCAGACGACGGAGGTGCCCTCATCGGTCAGGGCTTTCTGGTGGAACGGAATGCCCTGGTGCAGGGCTTCGCCGGGTGTGACGCTTTTGGGGAGATGGATGGCCAGCTCGATGTCGCCCGGCGCGGCCACATATCTACGACCGAACCAGGTGGGTGTGATCCGCAGCGAAGCGAGATCCTTTTGCGTGGTGTCCTGAAACACCATGTCCGGTATGGGAAATTCGACATGGAGGGTTCCGGTCCCGCGCGGCGGGATCGTTTTGGCGTGCAGATGGACTTCAAACCCATCCACGTACTGGGGGGGGCGAATGTCGGATAAACGGGTTCCGCCCATCGAGGCGGTGACTTTGCTCCGGTCGTAATTCAAATGGGGCGTGCCGATGTCCACCACGTCGATCCGGCGTCCGCGGGGGCTGTCCAGGAAGGTAATGTCGTAGACGATCTTAACCGACGCGTCCGGCTCGACGGTCACCTGCATCTGCATTTTCGGTACACTGAAGAGATATTCTTGTGCGAGCCCGTCACCGGCAAGGGCCAATGCCGCGATCATGGCTGCAATGACATGTTTGAGGACCACTTTCATGAGAGTATCTCCATAATTTTTTAACCCGGGCATTGCATGAAATAGATTTCATGCAGTGACTGGGCTTTGCGATTCCTTGCCGTCCCACCCCTCGGCCCAACCGGCCGGATCCCGGGGGCAATCGGCCGCACAGGTCAGGAGGCCCGGGCATTGATCGCAATGGGTGTCCGTTTCCACCCGCCTTCGGTAGGTTTGGTACGCCTCATGATCTCGAATCTCACTCCAGTCATCCGTCAGCAGATTACCTGCGGACACCCACAGTCCCCGGGCCGGGATCACGCGTCCGTCGGGTTCGATCCGCACGGCGTGATCACCCGAGCATCGAGGACCTTGCAAGACGTGCACCGATAGAGGCCGGTCGTTGTCGAACCGGATCGGCGGATACCAGAGGAAGCGGACGTCGAACTCATCGGCGGTTTCTTCGATCGCCTCCGCCGCCTGCAGCAGTTCGTTTGCCGTCAGCGCGGAATGGGACGCCGTGTCCTCGGCAACGGCAATGGCGTAGAACCCGATATTCCGGATGCCAAGGGTCTCCAGTCCGGCGAAGGTTTCCTCGATCGTTTCGATCGTCGAACCGACCAGCGCCACTTCGGCGACCGGGCAAACGTCGCTTTAATGAATCCGGGCGAACGCCGAAGCGATCCGTTCATGCTCACCACTGCCGGCCAGGGCGTCGTGCACTTCGGACATTGCCGAGAGATAGAGCACGTTGATGTGATCCACACCGGCCATGGCCAGATCTTCGATGAGCGTCCCCGCTGTCAGATCGCCTGCCCGGCCGCGGACGTCCGCTATCAGCCCCAGATCTTCGGCCCGCTCCACCGCTCGAACCAGGTGCATTGGATTGGGTGCGTCACCCGCGACGACGGTGACGTGCGGGATTCCCTGATGCCACATGCGTTCGAGGATGGGTGCCAGTCGCTCCGGCGCGGCCAGCGGCACGTCTGCCGATAAGGGCTTTTCCAGCCGAACCGCCTGCGGTGTAAACAACGGATCGGACAGGTTTACGAGGGGGTAATTGTCGCCGGGAGCCGCGAGGTTGTCGATGATCCGGCGGACACGTCGTAAATCGGTTGCCGCCGTATCGGCCGTTACGTTGCGAAAGGATGCGTTCAGCCGTTCGAGAATCGCATCGTCGCGTTCGGCCTCCAATACCCCCTTGGCAAGGATGACCCCGGATGGCGCGAGCCAGGCGGCCGCGGTTGCGTTGGCCAAGAGAAGTCCTGTTCCGCCGGCGTCCACACGCAAATGAAACCGCGTGTAGGTGCCTTCGGCATCCCGCTGGTAGTGATACAGGCCGGGTGCGATGCCGGCCCGTTCGAGCGGATCCGCCGATGGCGGCGATATACGAGGAATGAATTGTTTCAATACCATCTGGTCACCATCCTGTTGGGATACGCTTCCGTTATGCTGCCGATTCAACCGTATCTGGTCACGCCGTGATGCAAACGCTTTCGAGCCGCGATGTGTCAGCCTTGAGATTTTTCTCTCGCTCAATCCGGCACCCCCCGGCACAAAACTTCAGGTCGGGGCAATGGGCGCATTCTTCCGGTAAGCCGCAGCCCTCGTGATTGTCTACGCGCTCCCGAAAGCTGCGAAACAGGGGGCTGTTCCAGATGCCGTTCCAGGGATCGCGCAAAATATTGCCGGCGGCGGTGTAGTAGGATTGGCAGGGCAACACATCACCGTTGGGCTCGATGCAGACCGAATATTCGGCGGCGTTGCAGCGTCGCGGACCCAAATCCAGCTCCATGGGCGAAAGCCGGCAATAGGCGGTCGGCGTGTACCAGAGCAGGCGCATGCCAAGTTCACCGGCCCGATCCCGCACGCCCACCAACGCCGGGCCCATCCGATCTTCCGGAATCGCGTCGGTGGCGCAGCGGCCTTTCCCGCTATAGATCATCCCGTTCATGGCAATCGTCCGCAGGCCCAGCGTGTGAAGAAAACTGACGATCTCTTCGGCGTGGTGCACATTTTTCCGGGTCAGGGTGGTATTGGTAATGGTGTGCAGGCCCGTTTCCAGGCACATCCGGATGCCGGCGATCGTCTCGTCAAAGGATTCAGCGGCGGTCATGGCGTTGTGCACGGCCGCCCGGCACGAGCCGAGCGTGATCTGAACGTGGCTCAGGCCGGCGTTTGCCAGCCGGCCGGCAAACGTCGGATCGGAGAGCCGTCGGCCGTTGGTGTTCAGCCCGGTCGCCAGCCCGATTCGATCGGCATGGGCGATCAATTCGGCAAGCCCGTCCACCAGCGTCGGTTCACCCCCGGTAAAAATCACGTGGGGAATTCCCAGACGGGCGATTTTATCGAGCACCCGGCGCCACTGTGTAATGGATAGCGGCGCCATGGTGGTGCGGTTGGACTCGTTGTAGCAATGCCGGCAGGCATTATTGCAGCCATAGGTCAACGCGAGGTCGGCCTTGAGGGGAGCGTGGCTCTGGACACTGAACAGCGGAATGTGCTCCAGGCTCTCGATGCCACAGGTGGGACAGGCAAACGGTGTTGTCGAAAGATGGTCTATCAGGTCGAAGACGGCGGCGACATCTCGAAGGAGTTGGGTAGAATCTGTATGGGAGAAGCGGTTTTGCAGCCTGCGAACGGCCGCATGCCGTGTCTCCCCGTCCAACGCCATTTTGGCCAGAACCGCCGCAGTGGCGTTGAGATGAATCACTTCCGTGGCATCGATGATGAGAACCCCGCCGGCGTCCGGCTGGATTCGCAAGTGAATCCGGCGCTCGCCGCCGGGGAGGGGTATGCGGTAGGCAAACAGTCTGCCCGGAGGCAACGGATCGGGGCGAAACGCGTTCCGGAATCCGGCCAGGTCCCGTTGAAGGCAGCCTGCGAGAAATCCGATCCATTTCGGGACAGCCCCGGAGATTACCATTTCGGTTCCTCATCGAGTTGGTAAGCCGTTCCGCAAAACTCGCAGTCAATGAACACTGCGCCGGCCTTGACGCTGATCGACTCTTTGCCGAGGCTGCCGCCACATGAGCGACATGTGAGTCCTTCGAGGTGCACATCCCCCGGAAGGTCGATCTTTTGAACAATCGTGGTGACGTGCTTTGCCTGGTGGCGGCGAGAAGAACCAGCGCGACGGCCGCGCACATCAACACGACACCGACGGCCAGCCGCATCCACTGCCCCTGTGCTCCGGTTACGAATACGAAGCCGAGGAGTCCCAATAAAACGGCAAGTAAATAGGCAACGAATTTCAAGGAAAGGTTTTCCCGCTAAGATATTTCTCAGAGATCTTTCGAAGAACAGGAACCTGCTCTAAAAAGCAGGCTCCATAGAATACCATTTTACAATATTGGAACGCAAATTCAGAGATATGGAATCCGAGGACCCAAGGGCCCAAGAATCCAAGGGGTCAAGGGGTCGGGGTTTACCCTCCGATGGCAGTACCGGAGGCCACCAGAGTTATCCGTGCACTTGAGGCGCATAAACCTTTGGCGGACGGGTAAACCCACCTGAGGTGCGTAAAATTCCAGAGTTCGATAAACATTTAGTTTAGATCGCTCATGGCGGTATGCAAAATACCCGGTCAAGCTTATGTCACGGGTAGCGATAGAAGCTCTTTCTTGCAGTTTCACAAGAGTTTGATATAGATTTTTATACTACGGTTGAATCTGATCAGGTGTTAACTTTTCTACAACCTCTCACACAATCCAGATTCCTGTACTTGATTTTCGACTTGCCTGAATTCGAGCGTGTCCCGAATATTCCATGAAATCATTTCAGCCATGGGCCGATAAAGCGATATTGAGATAAGGGCGATTACCGGCGCTGTTTTGAAGAGGGGGTGACGTATGAGTCTTCCTGACCGCAACAATCCATATACGTTTGACGCGTTTCTCGACCGACTTCACAGCGTTGACTTTTACGCCGATGACCCGTTTCTTCAAAAGGCTCTCAAGCATTTCGCGGGCGATGAATTTATTGAACTGGATCGCAAGCTTCGGGAGTTTTCCCGCAACGTCTCTTTCCGTTGGCGGCCTTTGGCGGATACCGGCGGCTGCCCCAATAAGTTGCCGTATGTCCAGCACTACGATGCCTACAATCGCCGCATCGACCGCATTGTCCGTGCGTCTGAAACCATGACCCTGGAGACGGAGATATTCGGCGAGGGGCTCTTCTCGTCCAAGGTCACCCCCTGGGAGAGAATGGCCAAACGCTATCTGTTGCACCAGCTGGGTGAGTTCGGGGTGATGTGTCCAGTGGCATGTACCGAGGGGCTTGTGGCCCTGATTCAGGCATTTCCCGAGGACCAGACTCCCGATGTCCGGACCATTCTCGATCATTACGCGGAAGGCGAGGACGGAGAATTCGGCATCGGTGCTCAGTTTGTGACCGAGATCCAGGGAGGATCTGACATCCCTTCCATCCTTCTGGAAGCCGTACCGGAGGGCGATCGTTACAGACTTTATGGAAATAAATTTTTCACTTCGGCGGTTCATGCCGATTATGCCGTAGTTGCCGCCAAGGTCTCCGGCAGCGAGGATGTCGGGACCTTCATCGTCCCTGCCTGGCTTCCGGGGAACAAGGAAAAAGAGATCCGTAACGGGTTCCGTATCAACCGTATCAAATGGAAATTGGGCACTGCCTAGGTGCCGACCGCCGAAATCGAATACAACGGCGCAATAGGTCATGCCGTCGGTCCCACGAATCGGGGTGTTGCCAATGTCGTCGGCATCGTTCTGAGCCTTTCGCGCATAGCTGCTGCCATTGCCAATGCCGGCAGCATGACCCGGGCCGCCCGGGAGGCCCAACTTTATGCCGAGTTTCGCGACGTGTTCGGTGCCAAGATCGGGGAGTGGGCCCTGGCCAACCAGCAGGTACGTGAGGTGGTGCACGAGTCTCAACGCTGTCTGGCTGGATTTTTCAAGATCTTCGCCCTATTCCAGGAATTGGGCGGGCGTTTGCAACCGGGTCTGGTCGCCAAGGAGCCGGTGGAGCAACAGCGCAGGCGGTTTTTACTTCGTGAACTGATCATCATCCAGAAGCTGGTCACCTCCTATGATGCGGTGAACATTATCCGAAAGGCGATCAGTATTTTTGGCGGCCACGGGGTCATCGAAGATTTCAGCGCACTGCCGCGCCTGTTTCGAGACGCCATGGTCAATGAGTTATGGGAAGGCCCGCGGAACGTGCTCCTGATGCAGGTGTTCCGGGACCTGGGAAGAGCCAGCGCGTTCTATCCCCCGGACCAGTTTCTGAGTGATCTGCTTTCCGGTGCTCCCCGGAATGAAACAGCCGATATGGGCCGTCGAGCGATGGAATTTGCCGCCAACCCCCCGTTCCAGAAACTGGATTCAGAATCCCGCCGGCGTGCGGTCGCCTGGGAAGAGTTCGTCGTGGATGTATTTCGACTCTACCAGGAGACGGCCCTGCAGGAGGTGGGACCCGAGCCAATCATCGGGTCGAGCCTTATGGGTAAAGCGGAGCTTTGGAGATAACTCCTCGGCAGGTCGGCAGTGGTCCTGCGTCCGGGTCGTCTGTGATCAGATCACCCAATAACCCCATGTGTGCATCATGCCGGAGAAACCAACCTACGAGTGGCGATTTCGCAACCTTATCGAAGGATCCCTCCAGGGGGTCCTGATTCACCGGAACCACAAGCCGCTTTTTGTGAACAGGGAATGGGCGTCGATCCATGGGTATTCACCCGAAACAATTCTACAGATGGATTCTGTCGTACCGCTGATCGCACCACACGATCGAGAACGGATGATCGAGTACAAGGATGCCCGCCTTCAGGGAGAAACGGCGCCGGTGAGCTATGAGTATCAGGGAGTTCGAAAAGATGGATCGCTGATCTGGCTCGAAAACAGAGTCATGATCGTCGAATGGGATGGTAAACCCGCCATACAGACCATCATCGTCGATATCAGTGAGCGAAAACGTGCGGAGACGGCATTACAAGCCAGCGAAAAGCGGTATCGGGCAGTCGTCGAAGACATGCCGGTCTTGATCTGCAGGTTTCGGCCCGGAGGCATCATCAAGTTTGTCAACAGGACCTACTGCGAGTACTTCAATAAAACGCGGGATGAACTGATCGAATCGAATTTTCAGCAGTTGATACCTGAGTCCGAACGGGATGTCGTGATGGACAACATCCTTTCCCTGACACCGGCGTCTGCGGTTCAGTCCCACGAGCATCGGGTGATTGCCCCAAACGGCGAGATCCGCTGGCAGAAGTGGACCAACCGCGCACTTTTCGACAACCGGGGAAAAGTCGTTGAATACCAGTCCATTGGCGAAGACATCACCGAGCGCAAACAGGCCGAAGATGCCCTTAAGGCCAGTGAAGAAAAATACCGCAGGATGTTCGAAGGCATCATTCTGGGGATTTTTCAGTCCACCCCGGACGCCGTATTATCAATGTCAATCCCGCCTTTTCCAAAATGTTCGGCTATGCATCCCCGGAAGACCTTCTCGACGCGATCGGAGACTCTGCAGCGCAGCTGTATGCACATCCCGGAGACCGAACGAAACTGATTGAACAGATTCTTGCCAGAGACGTTCCCATTGCGGCGGAAGTCAATTTCTGCCGCCGGGACGGGACCACCTTCGTGGGAAACTTTCACGGCTGGAAAGTGCTCGATACGACTCGAGAAACACTCTATCTGGAGGGATTTATAGAAGATATCACGGAACGCAAAATTGCGGAGAAATCTCTGCAGGGCTCACACAACCGCCTGCAATTTCTGTCGGCACGTCTGTTAACTGCCCAGGAGAACGAACAGCGCCGAATTTCCCTGGAGATCCATGATGTTATGGGGCAGGACCTTGCCCTGTTGAAAATGAAACAGATTGCGATCGGCAACCGGCTCCGGGAGGACCAGGAGACGCTCAAGAAAGACATCGATCAAACCCTTGGCGTCATCGACGGAATTATCGAAAAGGCCCGGAACCTGTCTCGCGACCTGAATCCCGCCATTATCGAAGATCTGAAGCTGAGCGGCGCGGTGACCTGGCTGAAACGCGATATCGAAGCGCATGTCGCGCTTCGTATCTCGCTGGACATGGACCCAGTGGATCACCTGTTTACCATAGAGAATCAGATCGTCGTCTACCGGATCGTCCAGGAAGCCCTGAAGAATATCGTCAAGCATGCAGAAGCGTCCACCGCCGGGGTCACCATCCGGAAAACCTCCAAATATGTGCTCCTGGCCATCGAAGATAACGGGAGGGGATTCGACATCAATCAGGTGTGGAAACGGCATGTAGCGGACCGCGGACTCGGCCTGGCGGCCATGGACGAACGGGGCCGAATGTTCGACGGCGTGTTTGGCATCCAAAGTGAACCGGGAAGGGAACCCACCTGTCTCTCAGGATACCGCTCGGAAGAGATACGGCTCAAGGATGAGGGCTTCGGAAACCACAGAGGGCGTCTGCCGGTTTATCCGTCTGGTTTCTATTTGCCAGGGGATACTCCGAATTCGAACCATTGATTCACATCGCTGATCAATTTTTCATGTTCGGTTTTCAGGTGGTCATAGATTCTAGCGTTTTCAATTCCGATGCTCCCGATCTCTGCCAGAACGGATACGAATTCATTTTCGATATATTCAAAGGTTCTTGATTCCGAAGTATAAATTCTAAGTACGCCAATCACCGTTCCCTTAACGGACATCGGAGCGGAAAGAATGGATGTGATTCCCTCTTTTTTTGCTTCGTCTCGATATTGAATTCTATTATCGTTTTCCACATCTGAAATCATTACCCATTCTCCACTCAACGTACTGACAATGCTCCTTTCGGAGTCCACCGGTCCTTTCTGCACATAATCGTCACTCAACCCGTATGACGAACCAACAACCAATTTCTTCCCGGATCTATCCAGAAGAAAAATGGTACACCCTTTGACATTTAATACCTTTACCGTGTTTTCAGTGATTGCTGTTAACACGTCGTTGATATTCAGCGAAGAATTTATCTTTTTGCACACATCCTTGAACATTTTTATGTATTCTATGTCTTGTGCCGCCATGGTGTCATCCTTTCCCGTATGAGTTCATAAGCTCTAAAGAAGTTAAGTCACGCGTCAAACTTGTGTTGCCGAGGTTGATTGAATTATCGATGAAATCAATTCCGATTCTACGTGAATCCCGGTCCATAAGGCAAATGTACGTCTGGCCTGGTTGATCAGTGTGGAAAGTCCGTCGACAAACCGGATGCCGTGGGTCTGCGCCATCTCCTGCCAGAAATTAGGGGCTCGGCCGTAATTTAGATCGATCACCAGTTCACAATCCGGCAGCTGGAGCCGCTCGACGAGTTCGGCCAATTCCGGGGCTTCCTCGGGGCTGGAAACGGACGTTGCATTTACCAGAAGGTGTACCGGAAGCGGGCGATCCGGCAGGGTGTCCAACGGGCACACCTCTCCGCCGCCAATCTGCCTGATAATCCGGCGGGTCTTTTCCGGGCTTCGACCAGCGATAAGTATCGGGTTTGTATCCACCCAGTTAAGAATAAAAACAACCGCTCTCGCTGCACCACCCGCCCCGAATACCAGCGCGGATTTGCCGGCGGCCTCAAAATTGGCTTCTTTCAGTGCATCCATGAAACCGATGGCGTTGGTGTTATAGCCCTTGAACCCATCCCCTTTCCGGACGATGGTGTTAATCGATCCAATAATCATTGCGCCTTCCGAGAGTTCGTCCATATAGGGCATGATGGTTTCTTTATAGGGGGCGGTTACATTTGCGCCGGCTATCTTTAAATATCTGAGCTGATTCAACGCCTCGCGAATCTTCCCCGGCTCGACATTGAAGGATCCGTAAGTCCCCTCCATGCCGACCTGTTTCATCATCGCCGAAAAAATTTCAGGTGATTTTAAGCGGGAGACCCGCTCGTCGCCCAGGATGAAAAATTTATTTTCACTTTCGGTTGTTACCGTATTCGTAGGATTCATTGTGCCATTCCTTTTTATCTCGACTGACTTTAACCCGATCATTGCATGAACTCTTTTCAGCGGATGGCTGAAAACAGTTCACCCTTAGGGCTTGGGTCTTCGCTTGAAGCTACGACCCCACACGTCGCTCCTCGAGCTTAGGGCTTCGCCCGAAGGCTTCGACCCTACAAGTCGACCCCACAAGCCGGGCCAAAAGGAGACGTCCATGGTCTGCGTTATTCAAGGCTCTCGGTAGATAGACTACAGCTTCGCCTTGAAATGCCTTGCCCATGAACTTCTCCTTTTGGTGCAATGCCCAGGTTAAATCCCGTTGTTACCGTCGGTGACCCCTCTCCCTTGTTTTGGTGAAACCCGCCGTAGACAAACACATCTGCCTTGACGACGGCGGAAGGGGTGTGCTGAATTTGTGCCGAGGATTCAAAGCAGTATCATCACCATGTTTGAATCTATATCAAGAGGCGCAGACTGGAGCGGTCAGAAGGGCTAACGGTCACAAATTGCAGGGAATTATCAGGTCAGTTGCGTATCCAACATCCGAATCTATATTAATATCAGTTACTATCCGAGCGCTCTGAATGTCAAATAAAATCCCGGCTGGGAGGGCACCTATTTCCCGAACCCGATTGGCACATTAATGCGGAGCGTTTTTGGAAAGATGACGGAAAGGAGGCGGGGTCATGAAACAGATGGCAAAATTCATGGTGGTTCACAGGGATCCGAACATCCCCTGGGCAAAAGTAGAAGAAAACTGGGGGAAATTGGCCAAAATTGAGACGGCGAAATGGTTACGGACCTACTACAATAAAGAGGAAGGGGTGAGGTATTGTCTGTGGCTTGCCCCCAGCAGCGAAGAAATGGCCAATATATTTACGTATTTAAATGTCTCTTATGAATCCATTGTCGCCGTTGAAGAAACAGTTCCCGATCTTTGGGGCAAGGGGTGGGAGGAGCATCTGGCCGAAGAAGAAAAGGCCGACACCTTGGCGTTTTAGGTCAACATAGGACCTGCTTAGTGGGCTTATGGGGTTGAGCGAAAGCATGTCCTATCATTCTGAGGTGCGCCCAATGTGACCATGGATTTCAGAATACACCAAAAGGTCCCAATTTTTATTTTAAATCGCTAAGTTTGACACCGAAATTGCCGGTATAGCCTGATTCCTGCATTTAAAGAATATTACACCCCATCAAAATCCACGAAAGTTTTTAACCTTCCGGATTTCGTGATATTATATGAGCTCAAGATCAATGAAACCATGCCCGCAAAGAACCAATAGAGCCGGGCACTCGTATTCGTTAATACGTTTCTTCCGACCTGCGAGTGATAAAATTGGAATACATTGCAACAAGAAATTCAGAATCATTGGAGAAACTAAGGCAGATCGTCGAGGCGGATGACACGGTTGCCGGACGCGTTTTTGATATTGTCATACAGGTATTGATTGTCCTCTCATTAATTTCCTTTTCAATTGAAACTCTACCGAATTTATCGAATTCCCAGAGACACATCCTAAGGGCGCTCGAGATATTTACAGTTGCCGCATTTACCATTGAATACGTGTTAAGAATAGCTGTCGCCGAACGTAAGCTAAAATTCATCTTCAGTTTTTATGGGGTCATCGATCTGTTGGCGATATTGCCATTCTACATCGCACGAGGAATCGACCTAAGATCCATAAGGATGCTTCGTTTAATGAGATTGGCCAGGGTATTTAAGTTTCTTCGATACTGCAGCGCACTGCAGCATTAAAAGAGGGCGTTTGCCGAAATTAGAGGAGAATTGATACTGTTTTTAATTGCCGCTTGTTTTGTCATTTATCTTGCCGCAGTCGGAATCTACTACTGTGAAAATAGTGCTCAGCCTGAGCAGTTCAGCTCTGTTTTTCATTGTCTGTGGTGGGCCGTGGCCACTCTCACCACCGTTGGATACGGGGATGTTTATCCTATTACGATCGGTGGTAAGATTTTCACTTTTTTTATATTGTTCATAGGCCTCGGGATCGTGGCTGTTCCGGCTGGTTTATTAGCCTCGGCGTTAACAAAAACTTCTGGTGGTGAGGAGTTGTAGTCTGCGGGAAGCGAGCAAACAAACGGGTCACATCTTAATTATTAACTATTTACATTCAAATCATTCTAAATTCTTGTGAGGAACTTGAGATCGGATCAGATAAGGATTTAATAAACGCAACAGTATAAAATCTTTTCAAATTTCCGAATTCGATTACTCATTGTGCTATCGACAGCACCACTCCAAGTCCAATCCCCAAGACAATCGGCAAATCATATCTTGCAGTCTCTCCAAAGTGTGCTATAGATGTAAATACTCGGTCGAACCTCATCTGTTTATCCATCTATCCTTCTGAATCTCAAACGGTTCTTGTTCGTTCCTCATTACAGCAACCTTGTCTTAGGGTTTTCTGAACCAGACCCTAGTAGCGACCTTTCTTGTTATCTCTGAATCAATAGACGGTTTTCGAAACAGCATGATGCTATTGGATCCTGTTTTTCACTGATGTGTTGGATTTGGCGACAACCCCCAATGAGGAGGAAAGGAGGTTACCATGGAAAGGAAGCGCATCAACTATGAAACGATTTTGAAGATTACCAATGGGATCTCTGCCAGCAAGGAACCGGGAGACATCGTCGTTTTGGCGGTGTAGAGCATCAAACAGGCCATGCATGTAAAAGGGTGCTCGTTGTTTTTGTACAACCGAAAGACCAAAGAGCTACAGGTAGCGGCATCGACGGGGCTCAGCAAGGAATACCTGGATAAGGGACCGGTCAGCGCCTTGAAGTCCATTGCGGCATCGCTGGAGGAGGGGCCGGTGGCCATCAGCGATGTGATGGACGATCCTCGACTCCAGTATCCCGAGGCGGCGAAGAAAGAAGGTATCGCATCGATTTTGTCCGTTCCCATCGTGATCCACAGCCGTATCATGGGTGCCTTGCGGGTGTATACCGCCGAAAAGGTGGAATTCACTCTGGACGAAGTCAATTTCGTTCAGGCGATCTCCCAGATCACCGGACTGGCCGTGGATCTGTTCCGGGCCAACAAGGGTCTTAAGAGCAGCATCGAAGTATTGAAATCCATGCGGGATCCAAAAACGCTGCCCGGCAAACGCCGAACACCATACGAAGGCGTTGCTCAATACGCATAAAGCAGCCTGGTCCGATGTGCTATGGGGCTCGCGGTTTGGATATGGCCGTGAGCCCTTAGCCCGAACATTGCATGAAATCTTTTCAGCATTTAGCTAAAAAGAATCAGAAGCAGAGATTTATTGTTAAGTCGGAATCTTTCGACAGTAGCGATTTGGTTACCGTCAAGAGTTGAAAAGCAACCTGAAAAGATTTCACCCTTTTGGGACGAACGGAGACTTCCATGGCCGGCGTTATTCAAGGCTCGCGGTAGACGGACTACAGCTTCGCCTCGAAGTGCCTTGGCCATGAAACCCTCCATTCGTTGCAATGCCCGGGCTAACTGTTGAAGAGTAGGGTCAAGGGTCATAGGGTTCAAGGGGTCGAAGATTCAAGTGATATAGATACTGCTTTTTTCTTATCTCGCTGATTTTGGTATTGAATATACCGGTCTACGATCAATCCAATCATACCTCCAGTCCTTTATCTGGTTATTCCCATCAATGAATGAGCCTCGTGTTCTGCATATCTGCCCGGAAAATTGGGCACCTGCCCAGTGAAATGTGCACTGATATTGACTCTTCCGAATGCTGAATCATGTATATTCAGCAGGTTACGTTTTGGCATAACAATTGCGAAATCTTTGAGTACCCTCCCTTTTATCCCCGGATAAAATTCTATGCTGCATCTGGATGTCAAAATTCTGAGCGAGGCGATTCACCGGGTAGGCAACTGGTTGAAATCTGCCAATCGGGATCTGGATTCACCTGGAGCGGCCATTTTGATTGCCCTGGTCTACGAACGATTGGTTCGAGGTCAGATCCCCGGGAGCTTTTCCGATGTCATTTCGAACCGAACAAAGGGCCCGCATTCTAAATATTAAACATCTACAATGCGGTTTGTTGCTTGACAGCTAGTTGAGACATAATTACAATGTAATTACAATATATGTTCAGGAGATCCCCCATGAGAGCACGCATCATCAAAATTGGTAATTCCAGGGGCATTCGCATCCCCAAACCGATCCTCGACCAGTTGGATATCGACACCGATGTCGAAATTGAGGTTGAAAACAACCAGATCATCATTCGGCCGGTATCCAATACAAGATTGGAGTGGGATGCTGCATTTCGAAGCATGGCAGAAAACGGTGATGACGGTCTGATCGACGGTGAGTCCTCCATTACTCACACTTGGGATGAAACGGAATGGCAATGGTAGTCGAACGTTTCGATGTCTTCCTTATTAATTTAGATCCAACCCTTGGCTCGGAAATCAAGAAAACAAGACCTTGTCTGGTCATATCACCGGATGAAATGAACCGGCATATCCGTACTGTTATCGTCGCTCCGATGACCACGGCAGGAAAAGACTATCCCACCCGTATTAGTTGTTCATTCCAAGAAAAAGTTGGAAAGATCGTCCTCGATCAATTACGCACCGTTGACAAGTCACGTCTGATAAAAAAGCTCGGAACCATTGAGCCCAAGGCACAAGCTGAAGTAATCGCGACCCTTCGACGGCTATTCGCTTTTTAAGAGATTCCAACAAGTAGAGATCATCGATTACCACAAGGGGTAAACAATGACTTCCAATAAGCTCGAACCCGTTCATCCGGGAGAAATTTTACAAAAAGAATTTATCGAACCGATGGGCCTGAGTCAGAATCGGCTGGCTCTATCTCTGCATGTACCGGCTCGACGAATCAATGAAATCGTTCTGGTAAAACGCCGAATTACTGCTGACACAGCACTGCGGCTGGCCCGATACTTTAAAATGTCCCCCCAGTTCTGGTTGGGGCTGCAGATGGACTACGATCTGGATGTGGCTCAAGATGCCCTGGAGCATAAAATAGAAGCTGAAGTTGTGCCTATGACATAACAATCCTCAAGATTCTCACTTGGATCGCTCTGGTCACGTCAGCGACTCGGTCGTCTTTGTTCCCTTAAGCCTATGCCGCCTCTGCTCGAACGTCCGCCTGTCTACGATATCTTTTCTGTTCTATATATACACCCCATGCATGCAGCAGGTTCAGGGAAATGAACGTGGGAACGATGATACTTGGCGCCAGAACCATGGGGAACTCAAATATGAAGAAGAATCCCGGTTCGTGCATCCAGTAACTCATCGGAATAAATGTGGGCAGCAGGATCAACAGAACGCCGACCAGGTTCCAGACTATCAAAAACCGTGGACCGACGGCTTGTCGTATTAAAAGCCACCCGACGACGAGCGCTGAAATCCCAAAGAGGAAATCCGGTATCCCGATCCAGAAAACATAGCCGGATGTGATTTCTCCCCGGAGCCCTTTAATAACACCACCCAGGGCGCCGATGCGAAATGCCTGAAAAAAGACCAACCAATGCCAGAGCGTACTGCCGGCTATTCCTCGCAGGCCGCTTCGCAGACTGCCGTAGAAGGTAAAGGCGGCAAACAACAGAACAACCGGCACCAGCGCCTGCCACAGTAACGGTATACGAGGCATAAGCGCCAGGTGAGTTCCCCGGATTCCCATCCCGACTGCAATCAGTGTCCAGACAAAAAATGTCAGGATGAGCATGTACACGCTGAGCGCTTCGGTGGCTGTTATTGACTCGTTTGACTTTGCACGGCGGGTGATCAATATGCAGAAGCCAAAAATGATCGCAACAAATATGGGGGTGATCGCTAATTGCATCGTGTATTCCTCTGTGGCGGGTAACAGATAACGGGTTCTTTAGGACGTCAGTCGTTGGTCTATGGAAGAGGCTTACATAAAATAAACGGGTCCCAGGATTCAGGGCCCGCAGAAGGTGTGTAAAATTCAAGGGTCCAAGGGAAGGAATGAACTGAGGTGCGCCGGAGGCGACCGGGGATTCAAGCGGTCGTCATGCTCTACGAACTCCAGGCTCCGGTAGCGGCTGCACTTCCGGGTATTAAACCCTCCACACTGTCATCCAGAATAAAAAAATGAGGGTCAAAAAGCCTGCTCTATAAAACGCGAGCATAGGTCCGTACTGGACTTCCGGCAAGCTGGGCTTACGTTTTTAAGGTACTTGACAGAATATATCAATTCAGTACCTCGGCGCTGTGTCCTAGCACGGATTCTCTTTGCTCCTCCCTCAGCTCTCTATTCAACCGACCTGCCTGGGTTCGGTATACCATATTGATTCTGTCGAGATTCCCCGCGTCGCCTGCACCGAAATTCAGAATTAACGGAGGAACTCAAAATGAAATCCATATATATCGTCACCATAGTCAGTGTCATTTTTCTTTCTGCCACTTCCGTCATCGGAGGAGAACCTCCTGCGTTTTTCAAGAACACCTATCCGACCCACGCCCTCAAGTCGGCGCTTGAAGCCAGACAAATACTCAACGGGAATGATGCTCAACTGGATGCCAAGACCCGCGAGCTGATTTCCTTAGGCGTGGCCGCCCAGATTCCATGTTCGTACTGCGTCTACATCCATACTAAAAATGCGATGGCCGCCGGCGCCTCCGAGGCGGAGATCCGTGAAGCCGTTGCCGCCGCCGCACAAATCCGTCTGTGGAGCACGGTTATCAACGGCATGGGATATGACTTCGATGCGTTCAAAGCCGAAGTGGACAAAATACATGGCGGGAAATAGGAAAATCTGTCACGTAGAAAGAGGAGACCAATATCCGAGACCCTCCGAAGGTTTATCCATCTCCAGTATGGGTTCAAGGGAGCAGCGCTCGTATGAACATATGGAAACATAAACATACGGTCCTATAACCCAGAATAGGGAATGCACCTATAATGCCTCTCCCTCTAGCTCCCTCTCATTCGACCTTGCTCATGACAAGTGGTTCGGCTTGGCTCACCACAGGCCGCCAGGGGAGGGAGAACATATAGTCCTCCCCCTTGATGGGTGTATAGACTGGGGAGATAGGTAACAGTTGTTCGGAGACATGGGTAACACTACCATCAGGCATATCGTTTACACTTGGGAGAACGACTATGCCATGGAAA
>Ga0056119_1000034_pt1 | contig 35981 bp, 27 predicted proteins | sample WorMettaBAHAMAS1_FD_80076 | JGI IMG/M metagenome (GOLD analysis project Ga0056119, IMG submission 80076) | Marine gutless worms symbiont microbial communities from Max Planck institute for Marine Microbiology, Germany - Olavius tantulus BAHAMAS.1 ...
CCTATAATATTGTCAACCTTTATATGGGACATTATAAGCCTTGGAATTAATTTGTCAACACCTTTTTCAACCGTTAAATGGGACAATCCGTTAAATTATACCCCGCCAAACTGTATTGCTGGCCTGTTGCCACAAGGGAACCGTTTCTTTTCCTGTAAATGAGAAATGCCATCGTTTACTCCCGTCGGTTGAAGCACCTGCTGTTTAAAACTGCTTCATTGCCTATTTTTCCAAACTTCGAAAGTTTCGATCATTTTGCTGCAGGATATGGACTCCTCTTCATCTTCTTTAATGGCCCCGATCACATCGATCATAAAAATTTTCGTGAGGTCTCTGATCAAATCATCCAGGTCGATATCCTCGCCTTTTTGATAGGCGCGAATCAATCGTTTAACATTCACCACCCGGCTTGCCCGTGCCTGATATTCAATCACGTTGTAGGACATATTATGCTCCTCACAAAACTCGAGGCATCTCAAATAGTCCATCAGCGCCCAGCATTCATAAATAGGCCCCGCATCGACAAATCGGATGGTCACCAGTTTGTTTTCGGTAACACACTCATTGCAGATGCCGTCCTTATTGTATGAGTTCAGCTTATTTCCGCAGTCACAGTTCATGTTATCTCCTCCCCTGACGAATCGTACCTGCAGCCAAAGATCTTCAAGCCAGTTAACGGTTCTTTACCAGTATTGGCGTTTCAACATCATATAACATCTTCCTTTTTCAGTTTGTGAAGGAGCTCCGCCAGTTTGGTTAAACGCTCATTTAACAGTTTTTTGGTCTCCGGATCCTCTACAACGATATCGTAACTTCTTAACTCGTGGGACTTGCGTTTTTCCATCTGTATCGTGATTTCCTGATCCTGCTTATGAAAGGTGCCTTTCGGGATAACCACCTGGTCCTTGTCTGAAAGATACAATGCATGAATGAGAAACAGCGTCATATCGATGACTCTGTGTGGAGGGAGTTCCTCTGACTGCCTTGTCCATTTCTTTTCGCTGTGCCGCAGCATCTTGACTGAAATCTGATACCAATCCCATTGAGACAGTCCCACGGAAATATAACGCGCGTCCGTGTCTCCAGCGAAATGACCATCGAAGGCTTCATACGGAAAAGCGAAGAAGGGCCGATGGGCCAATTTCTGGGGCAAAGGGTCGGATGGTTCGATGCGTTTCATATTCTTGGCCGAATAGGACATGTTCACCTCCAGGTTATAGGGAAGACCCCAACTACGCATCTGTTTTTAGTTGTGTACTACAGTACTAAAATTAGTATTTCGTGTCAAGTTACTCTCTGTTTTTTGGATTTATTGAGACCTTAGAGAGCGGATAGCGCTTCCGAATAGATGATCCGAGCGCACTGCCTATCCTGCGATTATTAGAGAGAATCAGGGCAGATGGCTCGGATCTTCGACTTGTGAGGATCAAAGAGACGTGGAAAGGACTTCAGGGTAAGGGAACCACAGGAGGTTGGCTGGGATCATTATGAGGGGACGGTACACTAAGCGTGTTGGTTTTCTGGGCAAGCCGGCGTTCTAAGACTTAGTTCTGCTGCGGGTATTGGTTATTTAATGGCTTGGTCCGAACCCCTTTATCCTAAAAGTACGGCGATAATACAAAGGGGTCATTTGACCGGATAAGGGTCATGCCGAAAATCGATTCACCGCGTCTTCGTTCCATCTCACGCCGGTGCCGATGGCGTCGTCTATGATCGCCATGCCTTTCTCAATTCGGAGCGGTTCTTCCAGGACGGGGTTCCACCAGTCGGCATACTCCAGCCAATGCGCCGTCGGCGTGCAGCACAGGAGACGCGCACTGATCTCCGGCCACAGATGGTTGGACACACGCATGGCTTTTGCGTGCGCGAGTGTCGCAGCCCTGAGCCAACCGCTCACGCCGCCGATCTTCATCACGTCCGGCATGAGGAAATCCGATGCTTGCGCCTCAATGGCGTGCAGCATGTCCAATGTTCCCCACCAGTTCTCATCGCACTGGATGGGGGTTCGCGCTTCGCGTGCGACAAGAGCATGTCCGGTATAATCGTGGGCAATCGTCGGCTCTTCGACCCAGGTGAGGTCCTCGTAGTCGAGAACCCGAAGCCGTTCTACGGCCTCTGTCGGGGTGAGGCACTGGTTGTAGTCCACCATGATGGCCATCTCGTCCCCCGCCGCCTCTCGAATGGCGTGCACAACGGCGACATCCTCTTCTACAGTGGGATAGCCAATCTTGGCCTTGACACCTGTGAAACCGCGCTTGGCCCAACTCTCGGCGCCCCTCCCGGAGTCTTTCACGCCGTCGTACCCGATCGCACCGTAGGCACGAACCGGTTTCTCCACACCACCGAGCAAGCGCACCAGCGGCAGGCTATGAACGCGAGCCAGCGCATCCCAAAGTGCCATATCAATGGCAGCGAGCGCCATACCGACTAGCCCTTGCGGCCCCAACAATCGGAACCGTTTGGCGAGTTTTTGCTCGATTTCAGCTGGAGCGAGGACATCACCCTGCACCAGGGCCTCGAAATTCTGAATCAGGTCGGCAGTCGGCTTGAGGGCGGCCGGTGTGTAGGTGAACACCATGCTGTGTCCGCTGACGCCGGTGTCGGTTATTATATCCGTCAAAACCAGAGGCGACTCGGTAATCACGCCGCTGGCGGTTTGATGCGGTTCTGTCATCGGCACCCGAACAGCCCTCACGTTGAAGCCTTTAATTGTCGGCGATGATTCTCTTGGCATATCTCCCCCTTCCACTAAAATAAAAAAGCCGAATCACCATCCAAGGCAACCCGGCTATCCAAAATACCTATTGAAATCTAAGTAAACACCAGAACCATCAAACAGCGATGGACCCGCGGTTTTCCGTCCCTGTCTTTCAACAGGTTTGGCTTTGTCGTATCAACATGTATTGGGAAAAAAGAATATAAATTTTGGCTACCAGCCGAGCTATCTCTTGTCAATATAATTGAAATAATTCCAAAGGCTGCGCATATTTTGTCTATAAAACGGTAATGCTGTCAAAGTTTTGGTACCGGGCCAAACTATCGCTTCGGGTAACCGGTGGCCAAGTGCATTGTAAGCGGCTGCGAACGACGCTTTTGGCCGTTCAAGTTACCACGATGGTCAGGTTTTACTATTGCATTCCGCAGAGATTAGAACAGCCCCCAATCTTTGTTCCGTCTCAACTCTTCGATGAGCTTCGGCAGCCTGTTCATACGAATAGATTTTATCGACGACCGATTTAATTTTACCCGCCTCAATCATCTCCTTAAGGAAGAGTAGTTCTTCCTCTTTTTCTCCGGCAAAAACAAAAATAGCGTTCTTATCAGTAAAGATGGACATCAAGAGTGACCTCAACATGTCAGACATACGCGGATTTGCCATCACATAGCGTCCCCTGGGGTTGAGTGTCTTGATGCATTTGGAGTAGGAAGTTTGGGCAACCATACTAAAAATTACGTCATAGGTTCGGCCGCTTTCTGTGAAGTCTCCTTTGGTATAGTCTAGGAAATGATCGGCCCCGAGTCGGCGTAGCATTCCCTCCTTGGTGCCGTGGTCGACAGCGGTCACTTCGGCTCCCATTGCTTTCGCAATCTGCACTCCAAAACTACCTATGCTTCCACCCGCACCGTTAATCAAAATCTTTTCCCCGGCTTGGATATTCGCTTTTCTCAAAAAGTGAAGTGCATTCAACCCGCCAAGAGGTACCCCTGCCGCTTCTGCTAAATTCATATTGTAGGGTTTTGGTACAAGCGTATAGTTGGCTGGAAGGCACACATACTCGCCATGTGCACCCAACCGAAGCCTGGTCGTCCCGAAAACCTGATTGCCCTTCTTAAACTTTGAAAAGTCTTTGCCGACGGATTCGACTTCCCCCGCAAAATATACTCCCAATACTTGTTTCTTTGGCTTTGTGAGCCCTAAGGCAAAGCGCAGAGGCAACCAAAACCACTTCACCTGAAAATTGAAACTTCGCATTTCACAGTCAGCCTTCGTCACCTCGGCCGCATGGACTTTTATCAAGACCTCATCGTCCTTGGGTACAGGCCTTTCAACCTCTTTGACGTGAAGAACATCCGGAGAGCCGTATGTTTCATATACAACTGCCTTCATGGGCCTCCTTTAAGATCAATATAGAAGCGCGTAAAATCATCACCGTCCCCTTGTTTTCGCACTTTTTCCTCGCCATTGTCCTGCCGTAATTGAATTATAGCTTGACAACGCCGGTTACCAATGTGATGGGTTTATCTATACCGGCGGCTTTCCTGCACGCCTCAACATATTCTGTTTACCATCCAATATTATACAATTTCATTTGATTCATAGGGCCCGCTGAATTGGTCCATACCTGCTGATGTGGTCCTGGAATGCCCCGGAAATACCCATCCCAACTATACCGGGAAACCAACTAGTTACGATCTATTCACGTTTAGCCCCAGCGATTCGATCGAGGCGGGATGCGGGGATACAGAGGTGATTACCCGCACGTGGACGGCGACGGACGATTCTGGGAATGTCTCCACCGGCGTTCAGATTATCGAGGTAGAGGATACAACCGATCCATATTTGAGCCAGCCGGCTGACGTATGGGTGGCATACCCTGTCAATACCGATCCATCCACGATGGGTTTCGCCGATGTCGCGGATGAGTGCGGTGACGTTGGAATTGATTCCAGTGATGAAATTATTTCTTTTGAACCCGGCTCCGGCTACGTGGAGATTATTACCCGGACCTGGACGGCAACAGATGAATGCGGCAATAGCATCAGTAAGCCTCAGATCATCACAGTGATGGAAGACACCGACGGTGATAGAGCTCCGGACCTATGGGAGGGCTGTCCCAATGACCCGGGCAAAACCGATCCCGGTATCTGTGGCTGCGGGGTGGCTGACACCGACTCGGATGGGGATGGAACGCCTGACTGCAATGACTGTGCTGAGAGCGACTCCTCCATCTATCCCGGTGCTACAGAGGTCTGCAACAGTGTGGACGACAACTGTGACGGTATTATTGATGAGGGCTGCGCAACCTATTACCGGGATGCGGACGGCGACACCTACGGCGATTCCGGGGACTCCATAATAGCCACCAGCCAGCCGGCAGGTTATGTTGCCAACGCTGGCGACTGTGACGACAGCAACGGCAGCATCAATCCCGGTGCTACTGAAGACTGCAACGGATTGGACGACAACTGTGACGGCATTACTGATGAGGGCTGCGCAACCTATTATTGGGATGCCGATAATGACGGCTACGGCAACCCTGGTGGGCCTACCACGACCGTACCGCAGGCAGATTACGTTGCCAACTCCGGTGACTGCGACGATACAAATGGTGCCGTCAATCCCGGCGCTACCGAAATCTGCAACGGGGTGGACGACAACTGCGACAGCGGCATCGATGAGGGTTGCGCAACCTACTACAGGGATGCGGACGGTGACACTTACGGTGATCCCGGTGTCTCTGCAACAGATACCAGTCAGCCGGCAGGGTATGTCTCCGACTCCAGCGACTGCAACGATGCTGACGCCGGCATCAACCCCGGCGCGACAGAGATCTGTAACGGTACAGATGATGACTGTGACGGCAACACAGATGAGGGATGCGCAACCTACTATGAGGATTTAGATAGCGATGGATATGGCAACGCGGCGGTTTCGCAGGTAGCCACCAGCCAGCCCACAGGATATGTCACCAACTCCAGCGACTGCAACGATACAAATGGTGCCATCAATCCCGGAGCCACAGAAACCTGCAACGGCGTGGATGACAACTGTGACGGCAGCGCTGATGAGGGCTGCGTAACCTACAATCAGGATTCAGATAGCGATGGATATGGCAACGCGGCGGTTTCGCAGGTAGCCACAAGTCAGCCGGCAGGGTATGTTGCCAACTCCAGCGACTGCAACGACGGTGATAACTCGGTTTATCCGGGGGCTTCAGAACTGTGCGATGGTAAGGACAATGACTGCGATGCACTGTCTGACGAGGGCTGCCAGCTATTGTACCGTGATGCCGATAGTGACGGTTACGGCAACCCGGCTGGGCCTACCACGACCGTACCCCAGCCGGGTTACACTGCCAATTTTGGTTACTGCGACGATACCAATAGCGCTGTCAATCCCGGTGCTGCAGAGGTATGCAACGGCGTGGATGATAACTGTGACGGCACCACCGATGAAGGCTGCGTAACCTATTATTGGGATGCCGATAATGACGGCTACGGCAACCCTGGTGGGCCTACCACGACCGTACCGCAGGCGGGTTTCGTTGCCAACTCCGTTGACTGCGACGATACAAACGGTGCCGTAAATCCCGGCGCTACCGAAATCTGCAACAGCGTGGACGACAACTGTGACGGTATTATTGATGAGGGCTGCGCAACCTATTACCGGGATGCGGACGGCGACACTTACGGCGATTCCGGGGACTCTACAACAGACACCAGTCAGCCGACAGGATATGTTGTTAACGCCGGAGATTGCAACGACACTGACGCCGGCATCTATCCCGGCGCCACTGAAATCTGCAACGGCGTGGATGACAACTGTGACGGCAACACGGATGAGGGGTTCGATGCGGACGCTGACGGGGTGGCAGACTGCATCGACAACTGTCCGGCTGATCCCAACCCGGATCAGGCCGATCAGGATGGCGACGGTGTGGGAGATGTCTGTGACACCTTAGTACCGCCTACTCCCGAAGAGCAGATTGACAATATCATTGGATTCTTTGAAGACGCCGTTGGGGGTGGGACTCTGGCCGGAAGCAGTGACATCCCAGTAATTGGGTATTTTCAGCTGATACTGATGGAAAGGCTGCTTGATCGCGCCAGAGACAGAATTGATCAGGGACGTACCGCATTAGCCTGTTTCAACCTGTCGAGAGCACTCTTGCGTTCGGATGGTCTAGTCAGACCTCTAAGAGACTATGTCACAGGGCCCGCGGCGGAGGAACTCGCGAACCAGATTCAGGATCTGAGGACCAGTCTGGGATGTAACTGAGGCGACACCGCTTAATTATTCTACATATCAACAGAAGAAAAAAAGGCAGGATCCGCAGTGGTCCTGCCCTTTTTGTTTTCTTATCAACATTTAATTTCTAAAAACTTGATAATACCTTGCTCAATTTCTTCTATAGTATAATGTTCGACCTTTGGTATTCCTTCTGTTAAATGCAGCATATCGTTGAAGTTGCGGTAAATTAGGTACCAATCAACTCCAAATTCCATGAAAAACCTGTGGTTATGGCTGTCAAGTGAGCAATTGGCGATGATGAGTCTGCCGCCCGTATTTAAAAGCTGCAAAAGACATTTGATCATTAATCTACTTACTTTGTAGTCCAAGTAGTCAAACAGGCCGGTTGAATAAATAAGATCATATTTTTTTTTGTAACTTCGTGCAACATAATCGAATAAGTATTTTTCAAGCTTTTGATGAATATGTTTAATTTTTATTTTACTATTGTACTTGATGCGATTTTCACACATATGATCCTGAGAGAATCTTAAAGCCAGACTTTCCTGATCAAGAAGCGTTAAAGATATGCGATTCGTTGCAAGCGGGTATTTTTCAAATAACTGTTTGTATTCAAGTGCCGGCCCGGAACCAATGCTGAGTATGTCGACAGAATGTTGCTTAGCCTGAGATACGATACTATTTATTTTTTCTGTGAGGTATTCGGTTCTTTTCCGCACTGCGCGCGATATAGGCAATGATGTACTATATTTATGTAGTAATTTCCCGAATAGGCTTTGGCCTTCAAATGAATCTCTATGGACCATGTAAATCATTTCGTAATCACCAGCATATCCCAGCGGTTTTGTATACGCGCGTTCATTTATAGGACTTTTCAGGATCAACGGCAGTAATTTTGTTTGGTAATATTGCTTGTATTTTTGTCCGTTACCGTGTGCAAGTTTTAATGAGTTAGCGATGTTCTCAATTCGGACAACTTTTCTATCCATTGTGTCAGCAAACCCATGGCACAAATTCGACAAAAGCTCTTTATTCTCATCATCATCTGAATAACGGCTCTTTGCGTTGCACTGTTTCCGGTAACTTTCCAGAAAAGTACGCAATTCTTCCACTGCCGTTTTAAAGCGCGGATCTATTTCCTCGTTTGCATAAACTCTATTTTGGTCCATGTCAGCCTGTCAAACTTGCATTTGTAATAGTTTTCTTTTCTTTCTTCGATCAATCGCAAGTTCAGTGAGATACTTCATTTTATTTAGATTGACGTCTTCGTTATAAATTTTTTCATAAAGATGCAGGAGTCCATTTTCCAGGTCTTTTATGGAAATTTTTTTGGGGATATGATTGGCACTATATCCTGTGTAGTTATTCCACGGCGTGGGAAGCAGGCGGCCTTCTCCTTCTAATCTTTCACGGAGTCGTGTCCCGGGCAGGGGAGTTTGAATAGTAATTGAAGCACCCATCAAATGATTTTTAATTACAAATTCTGCTATTTGTTCAAATATGGCAGGATCATCACTGTCCAGTCCCACCATAAATGCTCCTATGACACCAATACCATGATATTGAATTCGTTGAACGAACTCTGAATAATGTTTGAGCTGTTTAAATTTCCATCCATGCCTGTCGATATGTCTCAATCCATCGGGGGAGACGCTCTCAAGCCCAATGAAAATATTTGTACATCCGCTTTTTTTCATTAATTTAAGTCGTTCACTATCAGCCCCTATGGCTATATCGCTTTGAGCGTACCAATGAATTTTAAGATCCTGTAATTTTTCCAGCAGAGCGGTTGAATACTTTTTATTTACTAAAAAGTTATCGTCCGAAAAAAATATTTGGGTATCACAGAAATGTTTCTTAACCAACTTGACTTCATCTAACACTTGTTGAACAGTTTTCCACCGGTATTTTGATCCGAAGATTTTCGAAGACGAACAATACTCACAATCATGCGGGCAGCCTCGTGAAGTTTGTATGGATATAGAAGAGTATTTTTTCGGTTTTAGCATATCAAAGCGAGGCGTTGGCGAATCTCGCAAATCGATGGCCTTTTTTGATTCGTATAACGTTTTTAAGCGCCCCTTTGATATATCACTGAGAATATTCGGCCAAACATATTCTCCTTCACCAATGACAACACTATCAGCATGGTCTATAGTTTCTTCCGGCATTACCGATGTATGAATACCCCTAATATTACGTGACTTCCATTTTGTCTTAATCGATCCGCTAGTTCATACGCTCTCAGGGCTTGTTGAGTCATTGCGGTGATCCCGACAACGTCATAGTTATTTGAATAATCTATGTCTTCGATATTTTCATCAATGAAGTCGATTTCGTATGATCGAGGAGTTAACGCCGCCAGTGTAAGGAGCCCGGTTCCCGGGCTGCTAGCCCAAACGTTGCGGTATGGTTCAAGGAACGGGGAATTACCCCACATTTGCTGCAATTCTAAAATATTCGTTGTAAATTTCGCTTTCGGGGATATCAATGCGATTTTCATGGTTGCTCCAATTTTCACATATCTATAAATATTCATACTTTTTTGGCAATTTATAACGTGAAATATTTTCAGTGCACCATTGTTCAAATTTGTGTTTTTCTTCGAAAGAGTTTTTCCTTAGTCTCACCTTTACCTTGACGATGTTTCCCATCAGTTTCGATTTTCCGCCATATACTTGAACTTCTTCAACATTTCCGTTAAATCGCATCAAACGTTCCACTTCAGCTGGATAGACATTTTTTCCCCCAACATTTAACATGCGCTTTTTAAGTCCGGTCAGGTAGACAAAGCCGTTTTCATCCATATTTCCCAAATCGCCCGTATGTAACCATCCATTTTGTAAAGCGGATATTGTGGCCGTGTCATGATGATAATAGCCTTTCATTACATTTTGTCCCTTGACGCATATTTCACCAATTTCGCCGCGATCACACTCCGTATTGTGATCATCCAAAATTTTGATTTCACAACAACTAAATGACCTTCCGACACTATCTAATTTTATCGGGTCATCGGGACGATGCCAGGTACAAACCGGGGCAGCTTCTGTTAAACCGTATCCCTCGTGTATTTCCTTTCCAGACTTTTCTAAAAAGGTATGGAAAATAGACTCAGAAAGCTTGTATCCCCCTGATACAAAACTGACCACCGACTTTAATGTATCTTCAGTAAATTCCGAAGCGGCACTTAAAAGATAGTAAATCATAGGTATCGAATATACATTTGTGACGGCATATTTACTTATATGACATTGAATATTACACAAAGTTTTTAAGCCATTAATGTCTTCTATCAGCACTGAGCCACTGGCCATCAATGGCGCCAAAACGGCTGTTTGGAGCCCAAAGGTGTGATGCATAGGAAGAAGGGAGCAGCAGACACTTTCCTTATTAATCCGGTCGCATTCAACAATACTCTCAGCATTTGAAAGCATGTTTGTTCTGGTCAACATCACCGCTTTTGGATAGCCGTCATCAGCGGCTGTATAAACAATAGTGCAAACATCCTCCATATCTGATGCGCAAGAGATTGTTTCGACGCGCTCCTGAAATATAATTTCCTCTTGAAAATTTAAATCCAGTTTTTCTTTTTTTATTCTGATGATTGCGGATGGGGGTGTATCATATAACATATCGTTAACTTCAATAGTTTTTATATCAGGATCGACGAGAACGGCAATGTAACCCGCTTTTATTATCGCGAGATAGGCGATAATGGTCTTTAGATGGTTATGGGCAAAAAGATATATAAATGGACTGCCATGATTTACATTGCCATGTATAATTTTCAGTAGTGCGTCAACGGCAGATGCTATTACTTCTTTCGTATATACCTGGTCATTAAAAATAATATGTTTGAAGTTTAATGATTTAAATATATCCGTCATTGAACATTACTCTCCCTTCTAGACAGCTAATTTTGCAAATTCGGCGTTTAATGCTTTCAGAATCTCATTAAATGTTCTGGCGCTCATTATCGAAAGTGGCACCTGAATATTCAGCTCTTCCACGACAGCTGCATAGAGCTCTGTCAGTTGCATTGAGTCGAGAAACACCTGATCACGAATATCTCTATCAGGATCGATCAATGAAAGATCTAATCCCATCTCTTCCTTCACAATAAAAATTATTTTTTCTTTAATTTCTTCTTCTCTGTACTGCATGCTTGTTTCCCCTTTCTTAGTTTCAAGCGGCTAAATTATAAAAATGGCAAGCGGTAAATACTACAATCGGGAGCTTATAAAACCACAAAAAGCCGGGCCTTTTCCGATTCAACCCAACTTTCACTCAGAATTACTCGCTTTAGACAGAGCTTCAGATTATTAATTTTTCAGACCTGCATTTATAAAAAAATTTTTAAATATACACTAAATTCCTACTCCTGTCAGTTTTTGAATGATGGCTAATGGCCCGTAAAGGCAGTTTGGATGACATGCCTCAGGCTGTAAATATCCGTACCTTTCAATCACAATCTTTAAGCGTCCCCTGAGGGGCGAACTCAGTTTAGAAGCCAATAGACGTTCCGGTTTTGTCCACAAGGCACATTTCGATTCGCGTGGGATCTGTCTAGAGAGATTAGCGAGATCTGTGCCAAGTGTTTAACCTTCTGAAATGATAATGGAAATGGTTTTCAGAGGCGTATGTGGTTGCACAGAAAACTGTGCACAGTGCACAGTTTTCTGTGCATAATTGACAAACAAAGGGAACAATTGGGGTCACAACTTAAGTATTCGTCTATGATAGCAATCGCCTTGCCATGTTGACGGGTCTTCTGAATGTAAAGCAAATTATTGATCTTTTGAGAAGTGCGGACTAAGTCCGAAGATGGGGAATCGAGATGTGTTATTGGTTAATAATTAAGATGTGACCCCGCGGCTTTCTTCATCGCGCCATCAGCCGTCATTGATCTTCTCTACTAAAAATTGCTTGCAGGCTAATAGTTTCTGGATTCACATAGGGCGATATGGCGAATGTCTTCGACTGTTTGAAATAATCAATCCTTTGAGAGCACCATTAATACCGACACCGATGCTTGATTGGCCACCTTGTCAGGAATGGAGCCGAAGAGCCACCGGCGCATAGCCCATTCGTCCGACGCCCCGATAATGATGAGATCGTAATCGGCGGCGATGCTGGTGATGCCTTGACTGATGTCGGTGTCGATAACGACGGCGATTTCAGCGGTGACGCCCACTTCTTTCAAAAGGTCGCGCACGAATTCTTCGCCAGGGCCTTGATGAGCTTCCCGACTTTCGGGATCAAAGGCAGATACAGCATCGGAATAGTCCCGGTCTAACAGAACCGTCATGGCCGTTATCGTGGCCCCCCATTGCGCAGCCAGCTGTTGAGCTACCTGCAGCCCCAGCTTAGCGTGCGGACCGCGCCCGACAGGTACAAGAATCCGGTCAACCTTGCTTAAGTCATTATCCTTTAGTACCAGGATATTGCGGTCCGCAACTTTGGCCACTCCCGCCACATTGGTGCCTCGCAGAAGGGAACCGCGGACCTCGCCCCGCCAACCCATAAGAATGATGTCCGTTTGTTCGATATCGGCAATATTCAACAGGGAAGATGGTACGCTGTGGGCCACCAAGGCATTGGCTCGGGCGCGAATTCCTTGTTCGGTGGCGCGCCTGGATGCAACATCCAGGAGCGTTTCCTGCTCGCGTCGCATCTTCTCGTATTCGATACGGCCGGCCTCTAATGGCGTCTGCCTTGGAAGGCTCACGACGTGAGCCAGATGCAGCCGAGCCCTTCTGGCCTTGGCCAGCGCCGCGCCCACACGGAGCAGCGCTTCTTCCGTGGCAGGATTGGAAAGGGGCAAGAGGATCACGGGGAAGACATCCCTCCGGGCCGCCGCATATTCTTCCGCCTTGGCCACAAGCGGCCGGATAACTTTCTTCTCCCACAGCTCATTGGATACGCCCACAAGTTGCGTATGCTCGCGCAAAAATAAGACATACCAGATCAAGGTACCGGCGATGATGCCCAATCCGATCAGGATCGTCGGCCGGCTCGTGATGCCCATCACAAACAGGCAGCCCAGCAACCCCAGGACAGGTACAGCCGGGTACAGCGGGGTCTTGAAGCTGGGCTTGTACCAGTCCAATTCCGCATGCCGCATGACCATGCAGGCCAGAGAGATGAACGCGTAGAGCAAAAGGCTCAGAAATGCACCCACCTCTGCAATCAGCTCAAGATTGGAGCCTAAAATGACCAGCAGGACCATGGTCAATCCGCCGGTTATGAAGATGGATCGGTACGGCGTTCTGAATCGAGGATGGATTGTATTGAACCAATCGGGCATCAGGCGATCCCGCCCCATGGCGAAGCTGATCCGTGAGGCGGCCATAATGCTGGCATTGGCCGAGGATACGGTGGCGAATATGCCACCGAGCAGAATTAAAGAATAGCCTGTCTTCCCCATCAGCATTCGGGCCAGTTCCATGAGGATCGTCTCGGTGGCCATTTTGGGATCGTCATACCGGAGCAATCCGACAACGCAGAATTCTACCAGACAATATACCACGGTCACAACGACGACCGAACCGACCACCGCAATGGGCAGATTGCGGTCCGGGTTTTTTATTTCCTCTGAAACCGCGGCAATTTCAGCAAAACCCATGAATGTGACAAACAGAACGGGGGTCACCACCAAAAACCCCGAAATGCCAATCTCGGGGGGTATTAATGGACGCAGGTTCTCCACGTCAACTTCGAATACGGCAACCACAAAAAACACACTGAGCGCAATGAGAAGCCCTGCGACGATCACGTTCTGGGTCCCCCCGTCTCTTTGGCGCCGATGAAATTGAGCCCTGTGAGCAAACCCGTCATCAACAGTGCCAGCCACACGTGTGATATGGAAAAGACATCCGCTACATAGTATCCGAAACCGACCATATAGAAGGCCGAGGCGAATATAGGGCTCAGCCACAAACACCACCCCATTACAGTACCCATCATGGGACCAAAGGCCCTCACAATGAACAGATAACCGCCCCCGGACAGAGGCATGCCGGTGGCTAACTCGGACATGCAGAAGGCTATCAAGACAGCGACCAGCCCGCAGAGAGCAAATGCGAGCACCACGACAGGTCCAGCCTTAGCTGCGGCAATCCCCGGCAGCACAAAGATTCCTGCGCAGACCATTGTGCCGATGCCAATCGACATCGCGGCCCCGAGCCCAAGCTCACGCGCCAGTTCCGTACCGGTGTCCTCGTCCGGAAGATCTCCTTTTAGATTTTTATCCATTTTTCAAGCTTCTCCCCGCTCCCCACAAGAAAAGGCTGAGAGTTGTCAGGTCTGCCTGCCACTGCATCACCAAACAGGATAACAAATGGCGGCGCGAATGGATATCCATGATTCTATAATTAATTTTGGGGTCGGACCAAGCTATTTATTTAATATCAAATGAAAAATATCGTAAAATAGATCAAATAATAAGCTTAGAAGGTCGGTTATGGGGATAAAAATCCCATTTTAAAATCAGTGGATATTCCTTTTCTGATTGCCAGTCAATCGAATTGTTATTCCGAATAGATTTAGAATTCTCAACAACAGGCTCTTCAGAAACTCTACTGAATGGCGCTTCTGCTTCCGTTAACTGGTAATTTGTTTTCAACTTGCCCTCTATCCAGCGCTGATGAATTCATGAAATGTCGACAGGCTCTGGCCATTACGGTAGGGTTGTTTGCTTAGAATGTGAGCTCGAGGGGTAAAAATGGCGCTCTAAGGATTTAATTTGAGGCAAACATTGAGGGTTTCTATGTATTATAAGGAAGATAGATTGGTCCTCCCCCTTTTCTTTGGTAATTTCGGTTCTTGACGTATTTCCAAATATCTACACACCCTCATGCCCACCTTGCAGGCAATTTTGCTGGACCGAAAAGAAATGGGGTCAGGTCTTGAATTATAAGAATTAGGCTTCTATTATCTTGCTTATGGTTGTATATGGAATAGCCATTCTCGAAATAGGCTGTATGAATAGCGTTATTTCTTTCTTCTTTGCTTTTGAACTCCTGTGTCGAAAAAAGTTCTTCAAGAGAAGCTCGATGGGCAGATCTTTGTTCGCGGGGAATTTCGGTCATACCTGATTTATCTTTCACCAGAATTTCTAGATAATTCAATCTGTCCTTCGTATCTTCATAAATCGGCAATTGGCCATTACCCTGGAAGTGAGGTGATAAACAGCGCCAGGATACTCTATTCTCAGTGGTCTGGACGTAGTTCTAACTATTGCATAAATACTGATATTTTAAGACCTGACCCCATTCTTTGCAGGAATGTTGGATTGACATACAATTCCGATTCACCTATAGGTAGCAAAAGCTTATCCTTTACTCACCTCACCTCGCTTGGCAGCAGACCTAAACACCATAAAATAACACTCTGTTCACAGCGGTCTCATCTTTAACTTTAAGGCTGAAAGTTGGAATGCGTTCGACGGAATGGATCGTATTCCGCCATGGACCGTCAAATAAGTCGCTAAAAGCTAACACCACGAGATGTCTATTTTATCGCTCCGATAACCCATCATTATTAGCTGCCGAATTTGCGCCCGTTACACCGGCACTAGAGAATGACACAAAGCCGGCTACCTTAGGGAAAGGAGGAAATTATGAAGCGAACAAGCGTTACTATAGTCATCATAGCTCTGATCGCTGGACTCCTCTCGGCCAGTGAAGCAATTTCAGGGAAAGTAAGAAAGCCGTTTGGCAGGGTCCTTGTACAGGGGGCACGCCTCCATGGATCCAATGGCATCTTATTCGATCATAATGATCGGCTGCACATCGCAAGCGTCATCGGCAGGGAGATTGTCATCATGGACTCCAGGACCGGAAAGATTATGGACAGGTTAGGTACCCATGCTGGCGTGGAAACTCCAGACGATATTGCCTTTGGCCCCCCGGGCACTCCTTATGAGGATTACCTTTACTGGACATCGCTCTTAACAGGTGAGGTTGGCAGGATGTCGCCGGGGGGTGTCAAGGCAGGTCAACGGGTGGCTCTGGGAGTGAATCCTATTACTTTTTCTGAAGATGGTCGCCTGTTCGTTGCTTTGGATTTCCTTGGCGATGCACTGTATGAGATAGATCCCAGCCTCATTGAAGTGCCTATCCTGATGCAAGCAGGGTTGGGCTTTCTCAACGGTATGGATTTTGGTCCCGACGGTTATTTGTATGGCCCGATCTGGACCCGGGGACAAATCGTGCGCATCGATGTAGACTCAGAGCCGCTCCAAATAACGCCAGTCGCCGAAGGATTGGGTGTTCCGGCCGCCGTCAAGTTCGACTCGAAGGGCCGCCGGCATACGATAGACACTCTTCACGGCGAGGTTTTGCGCATTGATATCGCAACCGGACACAAGAAGCTGATTGCCACCCTTGAACCCGGCCTGGACAACCTCGCCTTCGATTCCAGAGACAACCTCTTCGTTTCGAGCTTTACGGATGGAACCATCACCAAAATTCTTTCTAAGAAGGATGATGACGGCGATGACCGCGATTATAGGGGTGACGCCGGGGACGATGAATGTGACAAAGATGATTATGATGGAGAGGCGAGAGGAAATGATGACAGCGATGATAACAAGCCTTTCACAAAATCGAGAATCGTCAGCAGGGGCGGTATGATTGCTCCGGGTGGTGTGGCAGTCCACTCCAGTGCTTACGGTGAAACGGTCTTTGTGGGAGATTTTTTATCGCTGCGTGAATATCATAAACATACTGGCAGACCGATAAGTATCGAACGGCACATACTGACCCTGCCAGGCATTACATTTCCCTCCACCGTCGCCCCTGATGGTGAAAATCTGGTGCTGTCAACGTGGTTCGGAAACATCGTGCAAATTTGGAATCCCAAGACACAGACGGTAGTCGATGAATACGAGGATTTCAGTGTTCCGCTTAATGCGATCCGGTTTCAAGACGATCTTGTTGTCGCCGAACTCGGAACCGGAAGTGTTGTCCGGATGATCGAGGCCACCGATGAAATCGAAACGCTGGCAGATGGATTTTATGTGCCCACCGGACTTGCAGCAAGCGGTGATGATCTGTGGATTGGTGATTGGGCCACCGGTGTTGTGTGGCAAATTGTGACCAATGGCGTAAGTTCAATGACCCCGGTTGCGACGGGTCTGTCTCAGCCCGAGGGGCTCGCAGTCGACCGTGACGGAAACCTACTGGTTGTCGAAAGCGGCGCCGGGCGGCTGTCTCGAATCAACCTTTTGACCTCTGAGACGGAGATCCTTTTCGAGAATCTCGAACTCGGGGCTGAAGGTGTCCCGGGCTACCCTCCCACATGGATATTCAACGGCGTGGCGGTCGATCGATCCGGAAAAATCTTCGTCACAGGCGATATCGCAAACGTCCTGTATCGATTTAAACCCTAAAGCCAACCTTCCCGACTCTTAGGATCTTGGGGTCGTATTTGGTACATTCAACGCAAGGGCCGTGTATTATTAATTCCCATTTGATTTTAATAATATGGCACTAAATCCGAAGAGGGGAAACGAGAAGAGTTAATAGTTAATAATTAAGATGTGACCCCCGTTGCTTTTCACGTCTATCCGCGCTTTTCGTGGCATTGCTAATCAATTGCCGACAAGTCTGATTTCAGAAATCAATGCATCAATACCCGTCCCCTAGTTCTCCTTTGAGGTGCGATCCTATTTATCTTGGTTTCACTTTGGCTGATATTTTCATTTAAACAGTTCCGCTAATTCAGGAACGCGTTTTGCGATCTGGACGGCGACGTCACCGAGCTTTTCAATACGTAACTTGAGATCAGCGGGCGAAAGGTTCGCACTCGATGCTCTTTTAACCACAGTGATCAATTGATCATATAGTTCAAGATCCGTCGAGTCGGGTGTGATTTGGTCAATCTCCGTACGAGATAATCCTAATAGTCCTTTGATCGCTGCCTCGTATTTACCCTTGAAAGACGCCCGGCTACTTGCCAAGCTCTCATTTAGCGTCAAATCGAATGCCTCCCAATCTTTAGCATCCCAATCTATAGCCATCGATACTCCTCCATTTAATCGGCTTTTTTTTACATCGGCTATTTAACTCAATAACCTTGTTCAGGCTTAGGGGTACCAGGAAGTAGCTATTCCGGGCACTCAAAATAGTATTTTATGCCACCAAATCAGTCGAATCCAATCTGTTCATTGTTCATTCTTGCATATCCTGAGTATCATGACGCTATTTCTTCGATGACATACTGGAACTTTCAAGTTTTTTTAGAGCGTTAGGGATAATACTTTCGCTAAACCCTGACAAAAGGCACAATGAAAGCAATCCGAAGATGGATTGATTTTTGTTGATGAATCCAAACAAAATATCGGCCTTGATGAAAACAAGCGTCGTTATTCCGGCGATTATGGCGATAAGGATACGAGATGTCCCAGCGAATGCATTTACTGAGAAACCGGATTCGTTATCGACGGCAAGCTTGTTGAGATTCAATAAAACAGATAAAAATCCGCCCATCGTGGACATCGTAATTGCAAGTATACATTGGTAAAGGATGTTTATGTTTTTGATGTTTAATGACTCCATGGAGGAGTTAAAACCGCTGGCTGGCATTGCACGGTACAGAACAATGCCACTAATTATTAGAACGAGAATGGTAAGCATAAAACTGCCGAACAGATATTGCAGTCGCGCTCGTGTATTTTTGATACGGACAATCTTATCAAATAGATCAGTAAGAATCGCATTGGCAGCCTCGACCTCGCCTGCACACGCATGGATCAGAGCTTTTCCTTTAAATGCGTTCGTTTCATCTGAGAGATGTGGAAGGCTGGCCGAAAGACTACTAATACGGGCGATCAACGGCATAATTATGGCGCATTTCTCAAACGCTGCCTGGTCTCCGGAGATCCTTACCTGAGAATTCGATTCAAAGACGATATATTGGCCGAGTTTTTGCCCAAAAATTTTAGTAATGGTTCGCCCCGCACCATCTTTTTCACCCAGGGCAACCTGGATCTTGTATATGTCCATTCGAGCCGCCACTTCTTCTATCGCCTCGTTATCAGTTACATTAACTTTGCTCACTCTGTTACTCAGCCTCCTCATCAGGTAGGCGCTTTATATCTCCATAGTGTTATGTATTGGACGACTGCTGTTTAGGGACGCCCGGCAATGCAAATAATGATCGCAATCGGTATGATGGAAAAAAGTATCCTACGCGATTATTTTTGGCATGTGCTCTTATAACACTGCAGACCTGAAGAAGCGCACCAGGTGTCGTCGACATGGCTGCATAGGGTAATTTTTTATACAAACTTCACCAATAGACTCAAAATCACACCAGCAAATTTTTCACTATTCTGGACAATGTCGTTTATTTTTGTGTTCCGGTCGGTTGCGGATGTTACAATTTTCATCAACTCTGCGAGTTTCTTGGCATCGGCGGGTTCCGGAAACAGTTCCTTAACCTCTTCATCGGTCAACCGCGTCACTGACGATATTTTTGAGGCGAGGCGCTCATCAGTTCGATCAGCGGCGGACGCTACGATCGAATCCACATCTTTATCGAATGCATCCCAATCAACAGGCATCTTATTTCTCCTTGTTATTAGTAGTTAACGACTTTTTAATTTCTCGAAGCTCATTTAGGTATTTCTCGGCCTCTCCTACGGTATCTTCTGCTGTTGTCGCTGACGCAAGCAGATCATTGACGACATCATTCACTTTGTCTATTGTTTCCCCTACCTTTTCATCGGTCACACCAACCATCTCTAAATATCGGTTCCGGTTTTCTGCTACCTTGGAAGCGGAAAAGAGAAAACTCGTGATAGTATTATTAATGGCTCTGGCCTGTGCATATTCTTCTCGTATTTTTTCCTCAATCCGTCTTTCGATATCATCGAGGGGTTTGATCAACTGGAGCCGTTTTTGGTTAATTTGCCCTTGAAGTCTTGGCCCTAATCTAACCAAGAATTCTAATCTGTCAGTTGCATTGTTTTCACGTACTACAATTTTCCAGACTTGATCAATCTTTGGATCTTTGAATATTTCGTCAGCAAAAACTGGTAACCACTCTTCCTGGATAAATCGATCCACCTCAGCCCGTTTGAGATCAAAAAATCTATGTAGTAACGTCAAATTGGCGTCCTGAATCGCATTTATTCTGTTCCCAAGTTCAGTGGAAAGTTCAGGCGCCTCAGCGGGTATTGACGCGCAACTTGTGAAAACAAGCAGCGATGCTAGTGCAATCAGAAAAAAAACAACTTGTCGATTTTGTTTCATTGTTTCCTCCTTGGGGCCCCTATAACGGCATTCAACCGGAAAAAAAATCATTATGGTCTGCAGATGACATTCCGGCTGGCCTCGTAAATCTTTTTAATTCACGCCGCCATCATTAGTTCATTAAATAGATATGGCCGGATCACCTTTCGGCAACCCGGCCATCCAATGAATCGAGTGGTTAAATGAGACCAAACAAAAACCGCTTCAGGTGAGAAATGGACCCGTGGCTTTCCGTCCCTGCCTTGCGACAGGTTTGGCTTTATCGAACAGATTTTGTATCCGTATACAATCGTTAGCGAAATGTGTGCCAAAACTTAGCCTGTTGAAATCATGAAAGATATGCGTTCCAGGGGCTTATGCGACTGCACAGAAAAATGTGCACTATGCACATTGTTCTGTGCATAACTATCTCATCTCCAGATGCGTTCCGCCGCATCGTAAGCAATCGGGAAAAAGGGACAAAGGGGTCGCATCTTTATTATTAATTATTTGTTCTATAAGCCTTGCAATAAGGTGTTCAGACCTCCTATTGTTTGTTATCTGATCAGTCAATGTATTGTGCCGAAGCGTAATCGCAGTTCTTTATGTATTCCCGGAAACCGGCCCTACCTCCTGATCCCTTGCGGACTATTGTTCTGTGACGATTGTGGTAAAAAGCACCGTACTATTCCACGCGTAACGGCCGTGCCATAGTGACGAATCCCTGGAATGAACTCAAACGTCATCGAACTGCTATAGGTCTGGGTTCTATGTCCCATGGGGAGAGGAATGGAAGAGGTTAATAATTAAGATACGACCCCGTTGTTTTCTTATGAAAAAAGGAATTCATCTACTAGAAAAATCGAAAGGAGGAGGGACATGAGAACGAAAGCGGCGGTATTGGGCATTTTCTCGCTGTTTTTCCTTCTGGCGTCCAGCTCATATGGCGCCCGGCTGAGCGTGCCGAGGGAATTTCTCACGATTCAGGAGGCCATTGATGCGGCAAAAGATGGAGACACCATCATTGTCAGCCGCGGCACGTATTCCGGAGCCGTCGTGGAAAAGGCTGTCAAACTCCGGGCCAAAGGACGCGTCATTATCAATGACGGCCCCGAAGCGAATTCATTTCTAAGGGCCGGCTTCCTGTTCAATGGGGACTATTCGGGAAGTGGTGCCAGCATCATCGGCTTCCGCTTTAAAGGCAAACCTCAGTTCGATTACATAGACGATGAAAACCTGGATTTTCCGATTTACAGCCGGGGCGCCAACAACGTCACGGTAAAAAACAATATCATGATCAACAGCTTACAGGCCATCACCAACTGGAACGGTTCCGGCTGGAAGATCCAAAACAACGTCATCCTGAATCTATGGACCCTCAACGGCGGTGGTATCGGTATCCTGGCCGGCGGTTTCAAAAGCGGAGCATACCAGGGAAATTTGATATCCAGAAACAAGGTCCTGGGAACACTCAAGGTGTACAGTGAAGATGGCGGCGGGTACGACGGCAGCGGTATTGTGCTGTATGCGGATTTCCGTAGAAATAGTATTAGCGTCGATAAACTGACGGGAAACCGGGTCGAAAACAATGAAATTAGTCTCATCAGCGATACCCCGGAAGTCGTCGATGTCAATGGGATTGAACTTACAGATACCCGCGACATTCCATCCCCGCCGGTTATTCGCGCAAACCACATCCGGGATAATGAGATTGATGGCGCCGGCCGATACGGGATTCAGGTGACAGGAGCACAGGGCAACCTCTTCGCGGAAAACGAAATCGAGGGGAGTACCCACGTCGACGTCTTTGACGACACTGCGGGAGACGGAACAGCCGGCACAGCGAACATTTGGGACGATAACGATTGCGCTACCAGCTCACCGGCCGGAATCTGCGATGACGACAGTGATGACGAGGATGACGAAACGGAGGATGATTGAAAAGTCCGCATGCACCCGGTAATCAAGGGCAGTGTATTATTAATTCCCATTTGGTTTTAATAATATGACACTAAGTCCGAAAACGGGGAAACGAGATGTGTTAATAGTAACGAGTTGTTGCCCAATCAGCATTTGCCTGTCCTGTCGCACCAAAGAGCATGTCTTGAATCAGGTCCATCTAGTAAACGCTGATAACCTAATTCCAGATCGCCATCTCCATATGCAGTTACTGTAGTAATAACAGTTTCCCAGGCGTTTATGGCTTCTTCTTGGGTACATCCTTTCTCTTGCAGAAACGTAATCCATCTCTCTACATTGCTGTAACGCGATGAACTTACACCGCCATGCGAGCAGGATAGCCTTTGGCGCAAATACCTATATCTTTCTCTTTGCGCTAAAGACGCAGTAGCTAAAATTTGAGGTCTTGAATCATAATCGAAATGTTTTCCGAATTCGGTCGTGTTGAGCCAGACATGGTCCCACAGCGTGATCCCCCTGTTTGCACTAGGAGGATTCGGCGCCGTATCATGAAAAGATGGGTTGAAATACAAATCATCCGTATGCAGTAGATATCGACCATTGCCACTGCCACCCTGCCAGTCAAATATTACCCCGGAATGCCTCGTGATTCTGCCATCAGGTTCTTCAAAATCACTATTTACTTTCCTGATCGGGATATTGACTGCCCGCATCAAATCCATAAAAAGTGATGACGCGCTGCCGCATCCACCAGGAGTGACATAGACACTATCTTCATAAGATTCTATATAATACCTTGTGAGCCTGTCCATCAGGAGGGGATGCGATTTATGAAAACCCTGGGGATCGAAACCGTTAGCTGAACCCGGATGATGCCACAAATAATCATGAAACCATCCCGACAGGCGTCTTGCTGTCTCGGAGGGGTCACCACTCAGAAGCCTTCTGCGATCTTCCGGTTCCTGCTGCATGAATTGGAAAGCAGTACGCGGGTCGTCAAGGATATTCTCGGTAGCCAGGATTCGTGAAGACCAACGAACACCATAATATAGCTCTTCTTCAGGCACGGAACGAAGTGCTTTAAAACATACTTGGCTTGATAATAATAATCGCAACTCATTATTCGACCAGTCTGCAAACCGCCAGGGTACTTTATGACGCCTTTCAAGGAAGAGGCTATGAGCGACTTGCGCAAAATAGGTATCGCGGGCCAATTCGACATTTCGGTAAAGAATGTATTGATCGATTTGTCTGTTTGAAAGAGGCAAGGGATTTTCTTTCGCAAGGGGTCGGTCGAATAGGAAGTCGAGGTAAAATTGCTTCAATCGTCTCTTCCAACTAATCGGCCAGTTGTCATATCCAAGCCAGGTTCCCGATTCGGCGCCCACTGGATGATCTATTTCCAGGTACATTAAGGATCGTAGGCGTGGGTTAAGACATAAATATAGTGTAAATGCTGAGCCATGGAGAAAATCTCTTATAGATTCAAAAAAAGAAATAATTAATTTCATTTTTAAACCTTTCTTAAGCAATTCTGCACCATCCCTTGTCAGATCACCGCATGCTATTCATACGAGGAAATACTTTTAGAGGGAATCCTAAAATTTTTATGATCAACTTAAATGTCTGAATAGTCTCTATGGTTAAATTGTAAGGAAATGAAATAGATCAATAGTTAATACTTAAGATGTGCCCCCCTCGTTTTTTTACTTAGTCAGTCACTCTTCCCAAACTTGAAATCGCCCCTTTCTCGATCTCCCACATTTCACCATCTATTGTACCGATAAAAAGAGGTTGATTATGCAGGAGGCTGATAAAGACGTGAGTCTCAACAGGCGTCCTGCTCACAAGATGCGAGGCATAAAACCCTGCTGCCTCATTACCTTTAGGCATATTTTTTTTCGAAAGAACCAAAAAGGATTTGAAAAGTCGGTCCACCTGCTCGACGCTTGTTCCGTCCGGCGAAACCGTCATCCTGTAGTGTCCCCCAATCAATACAAGGTCAGGATTGGTAGTTGCCGCGAGGGCATAGACCAGGAACCCTTCGCCATCCACGTCAGGAAGTACGATGGTATTGTACCGGCGAGAATAAAACTTGGGAATGCTCTTGAGGGCCAGTTGTCTGGCTTTAAACTGTGCGTATTCATCACGTGAGAGGGTTCCTGATGACCTCGTAAGAACACCATTTTCAGGAGAGGTAAATGTGATGTCGTAGGCGGGTCCGAAACCATTATCGATCTGTCTAACGAAACGAACCAGAACCGTGGTCTCTTCTTCACGTACTATCCACCCTCGGATTTTCTCTTCCTTAAGTTGAGCTGGCTGTCCAACTTCTTTAAACAGGATATCGGTTGCCCGTGCTGCATACACATCGCGCTCATATAGACTCCTGCCAAGATCCTCGATGGTTTTTATGTCGAATTCGCGAATACTGGAAACGTCGTTTGTGTCAGATCCGGCGCCACACGGCATAGCGCCGATAAAGAGCCCGCCGATGAGAAAAATAAATGTTATAGTTTTCATTTCGTCTCCTGCGCCTATTCTGTTAATGCATTGCCTGTATGTTTTTAATAAACTTCTTTCCCCGAACAAATTCTTCTGATTTATCGATACAAACCAATCACGCGACGTACCGATTAAAAAGCTTATAAACCCATGCCCACTAATTTTGCCAAATCAATAACACGCACCAAAGAGCACTCGGACCACCCTTCGGCAACCCGGCTATCCATGTGTGATGGCTTTTGGAGGCGGTTTTGATCAGGTCAGATTCAGGCGAGATAAGGACCCGTGGCTTTCCGTCCCTGCCTTACGACAGGTTTGGCTTTTTCAAACTTGGATTGTAGCTGTAAATCAATAATGCGAGATTTATGCCAGAAGCATAAGCTTTCATAATAATAGAAATAATGACTTTCAGCGGGTGATGTAGGTGCACATAAAACTGTGCATTCTGCACATTTTTATGTGCACGGTAATTCTGACTCAGGGAAGTTTGGGGTTGGACAAGCTATTCATCTAATATCAAATGAAAAATATCGAAATATCGATCATATAATAGGCTTAGAAGGTCGCTTTTGGGGGTAAAAACCTTATCCTAGGATCCTTAGATATTCCTTTTCGAATTGCCACTCAGTCACATACAGACATGGCACCGGCGTGTCGGGTCGCTGCCGAACGCGAAGCCTGATGGGTGAGGTGCCAGATGCAGCCCGGAAGGAAATGTCGATTCGCTCTGGCCATAACGTTATGACTGTTCGCTTAGAGTATGATTTCGGGGGGTAAAATTGGCGGTCTAAGACTTAAAATTGAGGCAAATATTTATGTTTGTTTTGTGATATTAGAAAGATAGCTTGGTCCGGCCTTGTTTTCGGTAGGCTTCGACGCTCTATGCCTCAAAAAATAATGTGATGGAGCGCCCCGGGGCGTCAATTCGAGATTGCCTTGGCATCGTTCTTTGCAGGATCCACCATACATGTAAATATGCAAATGTGAAGAGCTTCCCCTAATTGTTACAGGCTGTGGTTATGCTCTTTGACTTATTTTCATGTACCCCGAATGATAACAAGATAGCGGTCATCTTCAATTGGGGTAGCTACGGTGAATCCCTTCGTTTTATCTTTTAAAGGAGCGCTCGGAACAAATAGGATAATGCCAACTTTAGCGTCCATTGCATTCATATAACGCCGAACCTGATCCTTGGCTGCTTGCATTATTTTATCATTCCAAACACGGAACCGCTTAAGTTCGATGACTGCTTTACTGTCACCCTCTGTTATTGCAAAATCAGGCCTCATCTCTCCCTGGCTATCTTTTACCAAAGGTTCCTGAATAGTCTTTATTGAAGTTAGAATACTGGCTAAATAAGCATTAAGATTTGCTGCGAGCTCAACCTCAGAACGAACATTATTTAGAGTTGGCTGGGAAATAAAATTTTGTAATGCAACTGTAAGCCGGTCAACAAATGGTTCTTTTGAATGCTTTTCTAATTCTTTGTTTATTCTTTCAGAATGGTTGGCCAACCTATTTTTTTCGAACTCAAAGGTCAGATGCTCGATCATTTGATCATTAAGAACACCGGCAAATGAAGTAACACTTAAAAGCGATAGGAATGCTTCTGATTCTGAAAATGAAACCAGATGGTCATGAGTAGAGGGATTTCGCCACTTTTGTCGATAATTGGTAAAAAGATCAGTTACTCTGTCATGGAATATCTTATTGTCAGAAAAGTATGCCTCAAGATCATATGCTCTTTTATTACTAGGATTTTTACCAGCTAAAATTGAATAGGATTATCTCAAACTTCCTTCAAAAGCCTGATTCGCCCTGTAGTTTACATCAGAGAATAAATCACTTTCGCCTTCCTCTCTACCGCGATTAAAATGTTGTTCAGCAATTTCAATATGGCGTAAGACAGCAAGAATTCCACTTTTGGGTAATAATACAGATAGCCTTTCTGCTTTATTCCGTAGATATTCTAATGTGTCCATAAAATATGATTACCAATGACCTTAAATAACACCCAGCTTAAGAGTTGGGAATTGAGCACAGCGAAATGAGCATCCTGCTCAAAGCTGAAGTTAAGTGCTCTATATTGTTCCCCCATTCATTCTGACTAACCAACATAAGGAATATCAGAGCATGTTATTTCGATTTTTGTCTTCCTTAGCATCGATCGCAATGTGGCTGCACGGTTTTCTTTTTCTTTATGCGGTCCAACGATGATTCTTTCTATCGGTAGCCCAATATCAATTGAGTTGAAAAGTTCGATATAAGGAATGTGTTGACCTTTTTTATTGCGAAAATTTCTTTCTTTTTCAGATTTCAGTGTAAAGCCTTTTGCACTTGCCAATTCTATCATTACTTGATCCAAAACGGTCGGCAGAGCAACTATTCTAACCTCATTTTCCTCACTAAAACCATAATGCTTGTATCGGCTGATACATTTAACAAAAGGAATGTAGCCTCTTGAGATATCTGGTTCTTCATTCTCATTAAAATTCGTGTGATGAAAAAATTGCTTTATACAATCAGCAAGAATGTATAGATCATCAGATAGTTCTTCGCCTAATTTCTTTTCATCATCACTGTATATAAGATCACAAAAATGGCCAGCGCTGTATTCGAATTCTTTTGATTCTATTTCCAGCAATTCTTCCAATTTTTTAGTGTCAAAGACCAAAGCGAACCCACCTCCAGCTCCATAGCCACGCCATTGGCTCAGTAATCCATTAATATTAACTTGAGGATTTTTATGTTCCCCGCAAAATGAAAGAATATAAATTTCATCCCCAGTGGCTCGATATAGAGCGTCAATAACAACTTCCGTATCATGCTGAGCAACTTGGGCAAGCCCTCCTTTTTGGTTAATGCTATTTTCAATATGCTGATGTCGCTTAATTAAATCCTCGTATGCTTTACGAACATATGGAAGGATCAAAGAAATTAGTTTGTTTCGAAACAAAACGATTTCCGAATAATCATTCAGAAATTTATAATGGGTTGCCCACAACGATTGGGATTGTAAGATTCCTAACAGCCCAACCCAAGTAGTGTAATGATATAATTTCTTATAGACTTCTGAAGTTTTTTGCATCTGCTGTCTGTTCAATTATGCACTTAACGTTGCTAATCAGCCGCGTGGCTTTTTGCTTTGGCTGAAATAGCAGGGTTATCTTGCGCTTCTCTATTCCATTGTCTTCCAATAGTCAGTCATGATACACTTTCTTTTACAATCTGCGATGGTTTCGAGACGATTATCACATCCTCGATCTCGTCACGTTTAATAAGATCCTTTCTGGTAGTCTCATGCTCCTGTACGCTGGAAGATTCATCGTATATGAATACCAGAATCCGGTCATAGTCCTGCGTGTTGTAAAGATACGCAACTGTATCGATCATTATCTCCTGTTCTATTTTCTTGAAATCATCTTTCTGATATGCGTATTTTACCTCGATCAATAGCCTCAGCGATGGTATCGCGAAATCCGGCTTGTGGAACTTGTGGCCGAATTTCGGCAAAGCTTCCTCATCTATCAGGTCATCGAAATATGACCTGAGGATGAGCCAAAGGATATCCTGGACCTCCCTTTCTGACACAATCCGCCATCTGATAGGCTTTTTCAGCTTGTCGGAATCGTACCGCCATCGCCTCATCGCAGCCTCGAACCTGGATAGAATCGTGCTAACATAATGAGGTGATAGCAGGTAGCTGCCGATATCTGTTGAAATGCTCTCGTTCACAGCGATCCAAATGATCGCAGCCTTTTCATCGACATCCTCAGAAATGCCTCTTTTTACAGTCTGCTCAACCAGGTTTTTCCTGATTCCAATCAATGAATTTTCCTGCTTTTTATCTCTGAAGATGTTCCGCCTCAGCGTGTATTCCAATAAGGAGAGCTCTTCGATAGACTGGCCCACTGATTCCACAGAAATTTCCTGTGACGAATCTTCGAGCAGGAATCTTGCATAAATGTAGACCAATTCCTGATATCCTTTCAGTCTGCCGCTTTTAACCCTTTTTTCGACTAATGAGGATAGCCATCGTGAAGCATCTGTTTTCCAACGGCTATCAGAGATTTCCTTGACTCCAAGGATTAGCCCTATCAATGTCACCGGCTGAAATGCGAAAGAGACGGGCGGTCCCTTGAACGGGTCTTTTTGCATCAACAGATCGAACCCATTTCTAAATTTCTCGGCGGCTTCTTCAGATGAAAGATCCCGGAGGGAATATCCAAGACTGGATATCGAATAGGCATTCTTTTCATCGAATTGGGTCTTGATCCAATTTTCATCGCATAACACTATCCAGTCCTCTCTCCATTCAGCAGTCCCGGAAAGGAAATAACTGGAAAACAATCCATAGATGTCGCCTCTTTCATTATGCGAAAGAATGCTCTTCTTGAGCCTTTCCAGCTGACGGGCGATCTCCTGGGAAACCGCTTCTATCATAGGAACCACCTGCTTTCCCGGAGCTTCGTGGAAAGAATGTCGGGATTCCAATTCGAGATACCCCTTAGTGATCCCATCATCCTTGCAATGAAGTCAGAATATTCAATGGTCACAGGCTTGGATGAGGGGAAGTAGCTACGCCAGGACATGTATGTCAGCTTAAACACCTGACCAGCAAGATAATCCCAGCTTTTGAAGCTGGATTCCTTATGGATAGATACTAGGATGGGTTGAGGACATCCTTGCAGATGGGTTTTGAGTTGGTGCGGACCTGTCAGAGTCAATAGGCCCGCCTGTGGACCTAAAGGTATGCAAAATCCCCTGAACGGGACATACTCTCCTTTCGTATACCTCTGATAATTTTCCCAGTGGTTGATCCCTTCCGCATTCTTATCAAAAACCTTCCAGGAATGGCTACCGCTGATATGGACGAACGCATAATCGACCTGGAAATCAGCTATGGAATCCACAAGATCCTTGACAGCCTTGGCCTCAATGCCCCTGAATTTCTTAAAAGACTGGTGGAATATCAGTCTGACACTGTCACCTTTCTGCCATGCGTATCTTACCTTGATCTCATCGATGGCCTCTCTGAGAGAAGTCAGCAAGGCTTCCCCATAATCCTCTACTAATACCTCACGCGTCAGGTTATAGAGAAGATAGTTGCCATCACCGCTGAAAACTGTCGTGATACCGATAAAACGCTCTAAATCCCCTAGCCGCCTGATTTTGACATTGGAGCTTCCTATGCCGAAGATCAGTTCATGCGTCAGGCTTGGGGTAGAGGTCAATACATATGGAATTCCGCCGAGCTTGGCATATGACGCAAGCCCTATGTTGTTGAGAATCCAGGGCCTGCACCTCTGATCCCTGATAGTCTCGATCTCTATCGACTGAACAGGGACGCCTTGCGACATGAAGGTCGATTTGGAGACAAGATAGGGGTTGCTTTCTCCATGAAGATTATGGAAATCTTCCCTTATAACGATCATTGCGAGGTCAAAACCATCCGGCTCATTAAGGGCGCCGAGACTTGCCTGCTTATAGCCATTTGAGTCCTCTCTTTGGCTTTGTATGGGAAACATCTCGAACCTACAGCCAGTGAGGCGATATTTCCTGGTAAAACCCTGAGTGAATGGGATATCTTTTCCGGGTCTTGGTGGGACCCCATACCGAAACTGCCTGAAAAAAATCTCAACCTCACCCTTGAATCTTTCAGGATAGACGATAGCAACCCTGATTCTTTTATTCGGGAAGGTCTCCGCGTCATAAGGGCCCTTTTCATCAATCTTTTTATCAACGCTTCCATTTACTGTTATTGACCCTCCTGGCCTAAGCACGAAAGATGGGCTTTGAAGCCTATGATGTTGTCCTGCCTCATTCCCGCTCTTGAGCTTGAGAATGTCCGAAGCGATATTGAAGGATAATCCCCCACCACAGTAAAATGGCTGATGGTCCTCAAGCCAGGCCCTGATCTTCTCGATTCTCTCCACGTGGTTCTTCGCGCCTTTGACCTTGAAGACCTGCTCAAGTCTCTTGCCCTGGATCGCCTTGATATCCTTATCCGAAATGGCTGACAGGCATTGCCTGATATTTGCAGGGCTTGCCTTAAGATAGCAGGATGTGGCATCGATCTGGTCCTTCTCCCTGTAATCGTCAAGAGCCAGTAAATACCCGGTAGCATCCTTGACCCTTCCGACCAGATTCCTCCTAAACTTTGGCTCAACACCTTCTGGTTCGTTTGAATCATCAACCACGAGATAGCAGCCGCCGATATCGATGCCCTTATCCATAAGCTGCTTGGCTGTCGGTTCGATAAGCTGGCGAATGTTGAAATTCAGAAGTATGCCGAATGTCACCTTCCAATTGTGAGAAACGATAGTCCGACTATCGAACTGATATTCGGGATGCATCGGGAACATTGATGCTATCTCTTCATCGACAACGCTCTGCATCAAATTCTCTTTTGCTATGATTATTGAGGTGGGGTTGAACAATCTGCTGAACGCCATATTTTTGGCTTTCATGAACCTAATGATCGAATCTTGCACGAGTCTTGATACTATAGTGAAATCATTTTTGATGCTGAACTGCTTTTCGTTGCCAAGCAATTCCGCTTCATCATTTAGCGCTACGCATTGGATCCAATTACCGCGCCGCTTGATGACATGGCTATTCCTATGAGATTCTCTTAACTCCCTGAAATGAACCTCATCAACGTATGGCAATTCGCTTCCTGCGAATTTGTCTCTGTCAAAGGTTGTCGGGATCATATTGATTCTTATATCTGGCTTTTTATACATGCGAAAATCCCAGTAATCTGACCAATGCAGTCAGCCTAGTCAGAAGAAAATCATCCGTTTGCTCATCAAGTGCTTTTTTTATTGAAGCCATATTATGTGGCCATCATCGGCGCGAACGAAGCGCTAGCGGAATTCCCGTCCGGGTGCATTGCATGATTCGGCCACTTTATTATTTCAAAACCAGTTTAGGCGGCCAATAAGCTGCTCATAGTTTGCTGATATCTCCTGAAACCTCTCATATGAGCCTCTAAAAAAGCCTGCTTTCAAAGGGGGCCAATTTTTATCTTGTGTTTTAGCTTCTCTAAGTAATTCAAAAAACGGCCCACTCTCATTTCCTCTGTCCCTATGCTTATATGCAAACCTTCCAGGAGGCCCCCAAACTCGATCTTTTTCATCACTATCAAGATCAGCGTATACCAATGATAGGAAGGCTTCGAACCGGTCAAAAATGGATTCGTAGCTGTTTCCTAAAAACAGCAAGTCGTCCAAAATAGGTTGGAGGGCTTTGTATAGATATTCGCTTTTAGGAACATAGAAACGTTCATACCCAGGAAGGGTTTTGAATATTTCTGTCCTCTCAAGTTCAAGAGCTGCTCGAACAACAATTTTAATTATTTCTCTTTCCCTACCTCCACTATATTTTGGCCCAATTGTAGTGTTAAAAATTGTAAACAAATTTTCATAGTTTCCTGAAAAAATCGCAGAGATACCGCCAGAATATAGCAGCAACAAACTTGGATAATATCGAAGGGTGAGCCAAATAACGCCCCCGCTGCTAGCAGATTTTTCATCGATTCCTCTTGCCATTATCTTCCTAAGGACAGGCCGATGCTCCTCTGTGCCCAAATGTGAAAGAAGGATAGTTGTCGATTGGATATCTTGGATAATATATTCGTATTGATTTAATCTTTCCACAAATTCTTCAGTGGTAACATCAGTTGTTTGAACCGGAAATATTTCATCGGATGTTTCTGTTAATAGTTTTCGTATTTCTCTCGTAACTAAGTCATCAAGACGAATCCGATAGCGAGGATCAGGTATGTATTCTTTTACTATCTCGATAATGCTTTTTGTGTCATCGTCATTCATTGTTATGGAAATATTTGCTGGTGTTTCAATTAATATGTCTTTATCCTCCTCTGCCTCTTCGACTAAAGAACTAAGCGATGGGGCTGTAAAAATAAAATCTCCATCGCCGTCAACAAAGCCAAAATGTGGAGTTTAAATCTTTAGCTACTTTTTCATACACATAAGCCATAACCCCATTCGCACAGATAACTCCGTCTGTCGTTGCAGCATTTCCCTCAAGAACCTGTAAAAGGTGTCCAGTAAAAACAGAATGTTCAGGTATTGGACCACCAGCGTCTGCCACAACCTCGTCTGCTTTGCCTGCGGCTATTACTTGGCGTGCAAAACGCTGAAGCATATTTTTTAAAAAACGCATACTACCAGGCCCAGGTGACCGCGTAATAGCTAAACCTCCATAACAAGCATCCATGATGAAGAGCATGTGCTTAGCCGGAATTAAGTCTCCATTCCTTGTCAATTCATCCCATCTTATTAATGAGGCCAAATTGTCTTGTGAACCGTCCACAGGAACTAAGTACCCGACTTCGCCCCTTTTTCCCGTGTGCGTGTATCCGTGTCCTGCAAAAAAAACTAAAATTCTGTCATTTGGATCTATGTGATCTTGAGCAAATTGAAGAAAAGACTCGATTATTGCTGATCGAGTTGCTTCATCGTCAGCAAGTAACAGGGTATTTTCCTCTGGAAAATTGAACTTTTCTATTAATATTTTTCGAATAGCCTCTGCGTCATGCCGAGCATATGAAAGGGGTGAATTGGGATAGGAGTTTATCCCAATTATCAGAGCCCAGCTATTTTTATATTTTGGAATGTACATAGTAATTTAACCTCAGGCCGAACCTTGCCTTTAACCGCGAGTGAAGCGAGGCGGACTGAAAGGTGATGTTGTCCTCCTTCTTTAACATCGCGACTCCAGCTCAGAAGTACGCATAAGGAAACCCGCTATGCCAGCTAGGTCTGGGAAGACCGAGTATTGAGTGATGTTGGACATATCGAGAAAGTCGAGAGCTGAAGGAATCAGGTCATTATCTAGGTCGACCTTCTTGATTACATTTGGAAACTCGTCTTCAAGTGGGTCAATCTTATCGTGGTGGACGGTAAACACACCGCGCTGCGCAAGCATTCGATCGTTAATGAAAATTGGCTCGATCGCAATAGGGGCGTTCGGTGCGAATGGTTCTTGATGCCAGTAGATTTTAGTGTAAGAGAAGCTCTCCTCATCTTCTGGGATGCGATAGATTTTTGGTACGCTGCTAAGTCGGTTAAGTGCTACAGGATCAAGAAGGTAAATTGCAGCGTCTTTATCAGGATGGTGTGTTTGGTTGTAATGTGCAGCAAAAAACAGGGCGATTCCGAAGGTCTCAGTCCAGTCGAGTAATCTGGTCGGAACACCATAATGTTGCATCTCGAAGAGGGTTTCCCATTCGCTATCACGTCGCTTCAGGAGTCTGTCTGAAAACTTCCGAAAGGAGTTGAAAAGATATTTCTCTTTCTCCAGTCCGTTTTTGTACCGTAAAAGAGTGGCAAGAAGGTAAAATTGAGAGTTCGGATGCCCCCGATACCAAAGTGTGTCAGGATCTCCGAGTTCAGACTTAGCCATTTTGATCCTGCTAAGGAACTCTGTCCATTTTGGTAAAGTTATACCATCCATGTCAGAGCCTCCTAAACATTGATTTAAGGACAACATTGATATTATGGTGCTCGCACGTTTTCCACGGGAAATGGTGAAAGGAGATACTTTTCTACTGTTTTTTCGAAATATTATAGAATAGTTAATTTCAATTTAATATCAAATAGCTATTGCCATTATTGGCTGAGTTTTTCTTTTTTGATGGATTGATAAATGCCGCTTATGCCTACCAATATGCGTGTTATGCGGCTTTCCGGATAATTACAAGATTCAGATATTTGAGACACTTTTCACCTCATATGCCACAAATCAAATACGAGGATAATTTGCCAATAATTACGATTATGCGGTAAATTCGTAAAATTGAACAATATGAATGCTAATCCTCTCAGGGAATCAATGTTCATATTATATATTGATAGTTAGCAGAGCTGTTAATGGAGATCAATCACACGTCCATTTATCAATATTGAACTCCCTCCAATGCTCACCAGCATACATAACACACCGTTCAGAAGTTTCATTCAAGAGGATATCCTCTCTCTCCCCGGCAATCTGCCGAGCAGGTAGGTATAATAATCGTTATAATAGTGCTGATTTTCGATCTTTTTTCCGAAGTACCTGTCCAGGAATTTCATATCCGCCCCTTTTCTTGACGCTCCGACAACAGATCTAAAAAGCCCCAGGGCACCTCCCCTCGAATCAATCGCTCATAAACCAAGGCAATCAGTGTAGCCGCTTCAGGCGAATCCAAATCTTGATCCATAGAACCCGACCATTTACCCACTCGACGAATAGCCTCGCTTAAAACCTCAACATCTAAATTTAGCATCAAAATGTCCTCCAAGTTTGGAGGGGGAACACATCAAGATGGTGCACTTGGCGTGCCAGATCGTAACATACTAAATTTACGTAGTTTGATTTGCGAAAGGATGAGGGATTGCCCAATTTAGGGTGCATTGTGCACTGGAAATTGGGCATCAGAATAGGAAAATCGGGAAAAACATGGTAAACACAGGACGCAAGGCGGCGATAGGCATAAGGAGCAGAACGGTTGCGGATTCCGATAGAACAGGTGGTATTTCTCGATCAGGACGGCGTCATCAACCAGGATTCGACCGAATATGTGAAGTCCTGGGACGAGTTTCATTTCATTCCCGGCAGCCTGGAAGCGCTGCGCCTGCTCTATGAAAAGGGCTTTTGCGTGATTGTGATCACGAACCAGTCGGCGGTGGGCCGCGGCATGATCACCATGAAGACCCTCATGAACATGCACATCAAGATGCGCAAGGCGGTTCGAAAGGCGGGCGGGAAAATATATGACGTCTTCTTCTGCCCCCATCGCCCGGACGAACACTGCGATTGCCGAAAACCCGAACCCGGACTCATCTTACAAGCCCAAGAGGAATACGGCATCGTCCTCTCCAAATCGATCATGGTGGGCGACAACGGCAAGGACGTGATGGCCGGCAAAAACGCCGGTGTCGGAAAGACCGTGCTGGTCTTGACCGGCTCCGGAGCGGCGGCCCAGAACGAGCTGATGAAAAGCGGCACGCCGCCGGATTTCGTGGCGGAAGATCTGCTGGATGCGGCAAAGTGGATTATCAAAGAGAGATTGAAGTGGATTTTTAGTGAATGATTTAGTGTTTCGTAATTGGTGTTTGGTTTTTTGTGTTGATGCCTGTCTTGTTTCATGCCGCCCTGGGTGCCCCGTATAACCGGGTGAGCGTCTCTTCAATCTTCCCCTCCCTCTATCCCTCCCACTGTACGGACCGGGGACAAGGGTGACACGTGTTCGGAGACATAGGTAACACTTTTCGTGTTTCATTGTTCTTTTACATTTAGTTGCGCAATCTTCTGGTTGCAAAAATAGATCTCAA
>Ga0056119_1000035_pt1 | contig 35911 bp, 35 predicted proteins | sample WorMettaBAHAMAS1_FD_80076 | JGI IMG/M metagenome (GOLD analysis project Ga0056119, IMG submission 80076) | Marine gutless worms symbiont microbial communities from Max Planck institute for Marine Microbiology, Germany - Olavius tantulus BAHAMAS.1 ...
ATTGAGTCGTCATATTATTCCCGTTACTTTGGTTACGCTGTCCGAGTCAAGACGCTTAATTTAGTAACATGGGCGATTTGGGCGGGCAAGCAGATATCAGATGTCAGATAGGAAATCTCAAATAACAAATTTCAAATTCCAAACAAATTACAAAAATCCAAACAACAAAATACGAAACACCAAACACCAATGACAGAGAACATATGACGGAGGACAGATATCGGATGTCGGATGTCTGAGGGCAGAAGACAGATATCAGATGTCGGATGTCCAAGGACAGGATTGACCATTTTGGATTGTGGATTGTGGATTGCGGATTTTGGATTGATAGATTCAAGATACTGGATTCTTGATACTTGTCCGCCTTCGGCGGTCTGGATGCCGGGAGGAATGGGGACGGGGCTTGAATTATAACCTCAGAATACCGCTTTCTCGATAGGGATAATCCAATGGGCGCGGGAAATTTAACAAATTCCGCGTCATACGCTGATCGACAACGTACTTGCCGATGCATAGCATAATAATTAGTCCTGATTACAGTGAATTGTCATCTGAGAAGCACCTATGAACATCAGAATTATTTCAATACTTCTCGTATTGGCGGTTAGTTCAGCCGCCAATGGGGGCCAGACGACCGAAAATCCCGTCGAGGTCGGTGACGTTCATTGGGGCCGAGACTTTGATGCATCCCTGCGAAGAAGCGCTGAAGAAGGCAAGCCCGTGCTGGTTCTTTTCCAGGAAGTACCCGGGTGTTCCGGTGTGCGCCAATTCGGACGCGAAGTCTTGGCCAACCCTATGTTGGTCCGGGCCATTGAGAATGAATTTATTCCAGTGCTGGTCTATAACAACCGCAGCAGCGGCATTGACCGGGAACTCTTGGTACGGTACCAGGAACCGTCCTGGAACTACCAGGTCATTCGATTTCTCGATGCCCGGGGCAAGGACGTGATTCCTCGCAAAGACCGTGTCTGGACCACAGGCGCAGTGGCTAAGCGCATGATCGAAGCGCTCATGGCCGTAGATCGCCCGGTCCCGGATTACCTCAAAAATCTCGCCCAAAGCCGTTGAAACGGCGCGTAAGCAGGTGTCCCGCCGTCGCTCTCTGAGCTATGACGGGCAAGCGAGGGCAGAGGACAGAAGACAGATATCAGATGTCGGATGTCTGAGGTCGGAAGACTGAGGACTGGTCTCTCACAGAGTTCACAGGGGCCACAGAGCTGTCTTTAGCCGCAGACTAACGCAGAAAACCGCAGATGTTAACCGCCTGTTCCCTTCGGCTTGGCTCAGGGCAAGCGCTCCGCTCACTCGAGACGCAGAGATCGCGGAGTGAGATGATAGTTTTTTTCATTTGTCGGTGACCTGCCGTCGCTAAAGCTATGGCAAGGTAGGGACGCCGACAAATGAAAATAGACTCAGCCCTGCCCTTCGGCTACGCTCAGGACAAGCGGGCAGCTAGATTCAGACAGATCCAGGCAAAGTCACAAGAATGGGGGCAGGGCTTAAATTATAACCTGTAGACTACGGATTCAGAATACCGCTTTCTCGATAGGGATAAAACAATAGGCGCGGAAAATTCATGAAATTCTACGCCTTTATTTATCAAGTTAACAGGTGCAAGTAATTAGCCGCTGTCCGCGCTAACGTCTGAGCTGAGATGCCCTGAGCGAGCGAAGCGAGTCGAACGGGTCGTTTCTCCAGCGACATGTTATGAGTTCTTAGTCCACTTTAATTCCATTTGTTTTGCGGTGCGAATAGCTAGATCTTCATTCACTACGCGCGAAATTAAATGTAGACTCATATCGATCCCGGCAGATATCCCGGCAGCAGTAATTATTGGCCCCTCATCAACCCATCTAACATTTTCTTTGATTTTAACATCAGGAAACATTGAATGGAAATCGTCAATATCCTCCCAATGAGTTGTTGCAGATTTGGTATTAAGTAAACCGGCTTTCGCTAATAAAAAAGTACCAGTACAAACAGAGGCGGTAATATTGGCTATTTTCGAAGATGCCTTAATCCAGGAAACAACATGGTCTTTTGCCAATTCATCAGTTACAATCCCACCGGGAATTATTAATAGATCGATTTTGGGATGATCAGATATGCTATGCTCCGGTACTACCTGAAGCCCGCCTCTAGCAAATAGTGGGTTCGAATCCTCAGCCACGGTGTATACATTAAAAAGGTTGTCTGATTCCGGAGATACACGGGCATTAACTCTTGAGGCCGTTGAAAACACTTCAAATGGTCCTGCAAAATCTAGCACTTCAACTTCATTATAAAGATATATTCCCACATTCATTGTCATAGAGAAAGCCTTTCATACTTTAGTTTGCTATATGAATTGAAACCTAAATAAACCAGCAATGATGTCTAGAAGAGTGTTACTCATAACATTATACATTGAGTAGATTCTATTTTTGCGCACCATTCTCTCTGTTCGGAGAACGAAGCACAAACCAGAAAAAAGCTATAATGTCGTAAAATTTGATGTAATATTAAATACCTAAACCCTTTTCAAGTTGAGTCACAGATTATTCAGAATATGTGAAATTCGATCTTAGCGCCGAATATTGATACTTATTTAGAACCCACATAATAATGATGCCTGCTTATTTCAATATCCAAAATAAGCTTAATGGGTGCCGTCGAACCCATAAACCATAGAGGATACATTGCCTGCCAACATGCGCACTTATCCTACCGGCAATGACTTTTGCACACTATAGCAGATTATCCGCACCCAATCGGCGTTTGGCATAAGTGCGGAAACATTGCCGGGATGTGCAATCCGACCGTTTTAGCTTGCATAATCAATATATTGTGGTCGGTCGAGGATGCTTTTTTCCAATAAAAGGGATGTCGTCTGCACAGCAATAATTCAGATCGTGATAGAGGAATGATGGTCGTAATACGCTGCCTGGAGGGCAGCCACATCCCTGAACGACAGCTACTCGAATTCGATCGTTGCCGGTGGCTTGATGCTGATATCGTACGCCACCTTAGACGCGCCGGTGTGCGCGGCAATTTTCTTGCCTATCTCAAGGAGCGCCGCCTCGTCTATCCGGACCGGATGCGCCAGCTTTGCGGCCGCGCTCTCGACCGCCCGCATGCCGACGACGTACCTGGTTTTCGGTGCATCGTTCGCGCAAAGCTCGAGAAGAATGCGCGGAAGCTCGAGCTTACTCCACGCCTCGACACAGAGCGCGTTCAGTTTGTCATAGTCGATATCGCCGTCGACCTTTATCCACGAGACAGGTTTGTATATTGGGATCTCGGGGCGCGTTCCCTCTTCGGGGACAACCGTCGTCTGGCTATCCATTTTGAAGCACTCCGCTTCCGCGCCGAGAATGCTGCGGGCCAGGTCTGCCAGGACCGGATCGGGCGCCATGTTCGGGTCGAGCGCCATTCCGAAGTACTGAAAGGGCGTCCGGATGCCGGTCGCTTCGTCGTAAAGGTAGGGTTTACCGTGTTTCTCAGTGTAGTACGTTTCGATCTCCTGCTCGATGATGTCGGACGCGAGCTGGCCCGTGAGGAGCTTCTCTTCAGTGAATTCGCCGACGGTTCTGATGATTTGCGCGGGACCGGGACAGGGGATCCGATGCGTGAATGACGGAGGGAGGTCGAGGTACTCGCCGACCCTCCTGACCTGAGGCTTCGCGAGCGACGCCAGCGGCTCAATCTTCCTAACCGAGTAATTCCAGCCGACGTTATGCTGGCTCTTGAAGCCGCCTTCGGTTTCGATAATGTCCGGTGCGATCGTGCCGTCCGCGATCCAGGAGGCGCCTACCTGGCCAATATGCCTGTCTGATACTTGCCTGTAGTTGCCGATAAACGTCTTGCGTTTCTCTTCACCGTCGGAAAGCCCCACCAGTGGCGGAAGAATCTCGTCCCTCACCTCCAGGACCGTGAAGTTCAGTTTGCTGAAGATCTCACGCGTGACTTCCCCCTCGGGCTCGTCGTTTATGAGGCGACGGCAACCGTCTTCGATGAAGAACGCATGGAGGTCTTTGCCGACGATACGGTCGAGGAGAAACGCGGCGATCGTACTGTCGACGCCCCCGGACGCGGAGAGAACGATTTTCTCGCCCGGTTTCACCAAGCTTTTCACCCAGGAAATCGCTTTATCAACAAAGTCCGCGGGATTGAAATCTGCGGGATCCTCGGGAGTGGCGTATTCAAATCTGTGCGTCTGGATCTTGTTGGCCTGAGTCGACATGTTGCCTCCTGTTTGGATGGGGGGATTTGGATAGCTTGTCAATATCACAAATCAGCTAAAACTGCATGTGTAGATTAGGGGACGGGGACAGAAGACAGATAGGAAATCTCAAATAACAAATTACAAGATACAAACAAAATACAAAAATCCAAACAACAAAATACGAAACACCAAACACCAATGACAGAGGACAGAGGTCCCGTCTTCGCTAAAGCTATGGCGGGCAAGCAAATGTTGGGGCTTCGCCCTATGGGCTTCCGACTTCGCTCTTCGAGCTACGACGGGACAAGTCGACCCCACAAGCCGAGGTCGGAGGACAGAGGTCAGATGACAGAAGACAGATGACAGAGGACAGATGTCCCGCCGTCGCTCTCTGAGCTTTGGCGGGCAGGCAGGTGTCAGGTGTCGGGTTTCAGGAATCAGAGATCAGAGAACTGTCTTTAGCCGGTTACATGGCCGGCTATTTGACTCGATGGCCTTTCCTTCGACGATGCTCAGGATAAACGGGCAATTCTCAAAAACTTGTATCGCGAAGCGCTGACTTGTTTGAGCCGAGCATGCTTGTCCCGCCACAGCTTGGAGCGACGGCGGATCGCTCGGCTCAAATGTCCGTGTCTGCCTGCCGGGCCGTAGCTTTATGCGAAGCCTGGTCTGCGTGTGTCCGCTTGTCCTGAGCGTAGTCGAATGGGCGGCTAATATCATTTTTTTCAAAGAAAATAAGTAGCCGACAAAATGGGGGCAGGTCTTGCGGGCTATGCCGAAAACGTTAAGCCTTTATTGGTTGTGATATGCCTCAACTGCATGTAGCGTTACAAATCAACCGGACTAAATTTTCACCACGGTGCGGCCTGTGATAGTACCCTCGATATAATCATTAAACAGATCCGGAAGGTCATCGAATGCCACTGTGCGGTTTACAATGGTTTCCATAGCAGCGGGTTTCAGATCACTTGCCAGGCGTGACCATACTTTTTCGCGCAGAGGAACCGGGCAATAGGTAGAGTTGATTCCCAGCAGGTTCACCCCTCTCAAGATGAATGGCATCACCGTTGTAACCAGATCGTGACCGCCCGCCAACCCGATAGAGGCAATGTTTCCTAAAGGCTGCATCGTACGCGTGATCCATGCCAGGGTTTTACCGCCCACAGCGTCAATGGCGCCGGCCCACAGACTTTTTTCAAGAGGGCACTCACCCATCACCAGTTCCTTCCCATCCACCACCTCAGCCGCACCGATCGATGTTAAATACTGCTCCTCACCAACGATTGTCATGGCTGCGACGTGATAGCCCAGGCCCGCCAGCATCGAGGTCGCCATACCGCCAACGCCTCCTGTGGCCCCGGTTACAAGGACGGGACCGTTATCCGGTGCCTGCCCATTGTCTTCCATTCGCTGGATGGCCATGGCGGCAGTGAATCCTGCAGTCCCGATAGCCATCGCGTCATGCAGGCTCAATCCTTCCGGCAGGTGAACAATCCAGTCACCCTTTACCTTTACAAATTCGGAAAACCCGCCATCGGAGGTTTCCCCCAATCCGCATCCAACGACCAATACCGGGTCGCCTTCTTTGAATCGCGGATCTTCGGAAGAATGCACATATCCTGAGGCATCGATTCCCGCGATCAACGGAAAGCGTTTCATGATGCGGCCTTTTCCCGTAACGGCCAACGCATCCTTATAGTTGATGTTGGAATAGGCAGATCGTATGACGACGTTACCGGAACCAATGTCGTCTACATTTACCTGGTCAAATCGTGCGCTGATGACACCGTTTTCATCGTGAACCCTAAACGCCTTGAATGTGCTCATTTTATTGCTCCCGTTAAAGTAAACAATTATAGAAGCTATCTCAAAAAAGTCTGTTCGCCCGATATCGGTGTTGAACACTCATCGCAAATCAACAACATACTCAAGTATGACTGCGGTCTGCGACTCGTGTTCGCCTTGGTCTCGAACGAAAATCCGTTTTTTGAGATGGCTTATAGTAAAAAGAGTTCACTCCGCGTAAACCTCACGCATCTCTCGTTTGAGGATCTTGCCCGCCACGTTCCGGGGGAAGGTATCCATAATGATCACGTCACTGATCCGTTGAAACTTCGCATCCACACGTGTGTTGGTCCATTGGATGAGAGCGTCAACCTGAGTGCTCTCCCCTTTGTGTAAGATTACTGCCGCAACGGGGGTTTCACCCCACTTTTCGCTGGGAGCCCCGAAAACGGCCACCTCACTCACGGCCGGATGCCGGATAATGATCTCTTCAATATCCTTAGGGTATACGTTTACGCCGCAACTGATAATCATGTCCTTGAAACGGTCCACCAAAAACAGAAATCCGTCTTCATCCACATAACCTGCATCTCCCGAATGGAGCCAGCCATCTACAATGGCCTTTTCGGTGAGGTCGGGGCGTTTGTAATAGCCGGGCATGAGCGTGGGGCCCTTGCCGCAGATTTCGCCGATGTCGTGGGGCGCGCACGCCTTTCCCTTTTCATCCAGGATACACATCTCATAAAAAGACGGTGGGACTCCCACCGAACCAGCCTTGCGAACCGCGTCCTTCTTGTCGAGCACGGTAAAAAAGCCCTCCGTCAACACGTAAAGCTCGTAAAACCGGCCGGGCAGAAGCTCATTTATGCGATTTTTGTATTCGAGATGAAGGGGAGCGCCCAACCTCTGAATCATCTCCAACGATTCAAGGGCCTGCGGATCAAAGGCAGGACTATTCAGGACTGCGATAATCTGTGACGGTACCATGATCATGTGATTTACCCGGTTCTTTTGAATATCACGGATGACCGCCTCGGGATTAAAGGATTCATGCACGATATAGGTGCATCCTACGAACATCCAGGGCATCAGGTCCAGCATCGCGCCATTGAAGACGATGGAACCGGCATGGAGGCAAACACTTTCAGGCGTCATGCGGAAGGCTGAGGCGAAAATGCTGCAGTACATGGACCGAATATAGTGTGTATGAATGATTCCCTTCGGAGATCCGGTGGTGCCGCTGGAATACATGATATTGTAAAGATCCGAATCACTCAAACCAGCATCAGGCGGGTTATCGCTTGAGGTGCTTGAAATAAATTCATCAAAAAGAGGGAAACGCTTATGGGGTCTGCCCCCTACAAATACACCGCCGCGGACACCGGGCAGCTGGTTTATGATCCTTTCCAGGCTGTCTGCGAATTCGCTGTCGGCCAAGACAAAAACGGTATCGGAATCGGACAGCAGGTTTGAGAGCCCGCTTTCCTGAAGAATAGGGCTGCACGGTACGATGACGATACCCGTCTTGGCCGCTGCCCAATAGGCTGACATCAGTTCGAGGCAGTTTGGAAGGACCGTCGCCATCTTTTCACCCTTGCGAAGACCGGTCGCCAAAAGGGCATTGGCCAGCCTGTTTACATGTGCGTTCAATTCACCGTAGGTCAGCCGGTGTTCACCCACAACCAGGGCAAGTTTATCGGGCTGGTAGCGGGCGTGTCTCGGCAGAAGCGTTCCGATGTCCATGGGTTTCTCCTATTTTTTTTTGATCTGGTGTCGGAGGTCCGATGTCCGGTGTCCCGCCTTCGCTCCTTAAAGCTACGGCGGGCAAGCAGATGTCGGATGTCTGATGTCTGAGGTCGGAGGTTGGGGCTTCCGTCTTCGCCAAGGCTTCGCCGGACAAGTCGCATGAATGCTTCGACCCCACAAGCAGGTGTCGGGTTTCAGGTTTCAGGAATCAGAGGGCAGAAAGCTGTCTTTAGCCGGCCGACTCGCCACCGCTTTTTAAGCTACGGAGGATCGCTCGGCTCAAATGTCTGTGTCTGCCTGCCGGGTCGTAGCTTTATGCGAAGCCTGGTCTGCGTGTGTCCGCTTGTCCTGAGCGTAGTCGAATGGGCGGCGAATATCATTTTTTCAAAGAAAATAAGTGGCTGCCAAAATGGGTCAGGTCTTGCATTATAACATTCTGGACTGTTTAAGACTCTCGGACATCGGACGCATCGCGTATCATCAATGGTCGACGAATAGGTCATGACATAAACACTTGAAATAACTTAAATTTCATTATGCAACACCTGATCCCTTTTACATTACTCCTCGCCCGATTGGTTCATTTAAGCTACCGGTTGAAAAGATTTCATGCAGCAGCTTCGTTGGGGAGTTCCCATCCAGGGAAAACAAGAACGCCGGGATGTACCTTCAAGGCCCTGGCTATAATTTTGGCGCGCTCGACCCCGAGTCGCACGCGATCGTTTTCAATTGCCGAAATGGTTGCCTGAGGGATTCCAGTTAACTTGGAGAGTTGATTTTGGCTCAATTCTTGTAGCTCGCGAATGATCCGCACAGATTCTCCAACAGACACTGCAATCCGTTTTTTCGCGGGACGATATTCCTTCATCGATTACCTCCGATAGTCATGAGCAGTTATTGAGGCCACCTGAAATAGCAGCTCTTTCGTTACCACCCGGTAAATCACGCGATACTTTGATCCAAGTCGAGACGAGCGGTATCCTTTCCACTTTCCGGATAAGACCTCGTCGTGAAATCCTTTAAGGGAAATTAGGGGGACGGGGATGATTTTATGCGTTTCCTTGCATTCGATCGCCTGGCTTCAGTCGCGAGCCTCTTTCAGGCGGCCGGTCAGATACTTATGCAGAATACTCGACACCAGTGTCTGATACGGGATCCCCTCCTCAATTGCGCGAATTTTCAATCGTTTCAGATCCCTGGGAGAGATCCGAATGTTCATCCGCTCGCTTTTCGTCAGCGTGGCCTCAGCAGCTTGCCTCGCCTTGGCGATTTCCTCCGCCAGGTTGTCGATAGAGGCCCAATCCTCGGTTTCAATGGATTCGATCAGCTCTTTTTCATCTTTATCGAAGGCCTTCATAGTTCCCTCTCTTGAATATATTTTTTTGTATATTTCCGACTCGGAAATATTGTTTTCAAAATGATAGCTTCATCCGTTTCCTCATACGGTACCGCATATATGTAGTTATCTACTTCGATCAGATAGATTCGCTGATTTCCATACTTTTCTCTATTTGGGTGTTCGACAATATCGACAAGCTGTCCACCTAAAATCGCAAAAACCATTTCTTCGAAGCTAATGCCCCGTTCTTTTTTCAACCAGCGATTTTTTTCCTCACTCCATTCAAACGGCTTCATGTTGACATAATAATGCCATTGTGTGCCTTTTGTCAACACATATCATCGCGCGGAAAGCAGCTATTCCTTGTTAGAACGCGCACGACATAATCAAGTTAACAGGTGCACATATTTAGCCGCTTTGTGCACTTCGACCGGTGAAGTTACAGACCCAATATACTGTGGTCTACCCAAACTGGCCTGAGGTGCGGATAAGGGGATGCAGTGTGCACCTTGCCAATTCCATCATCGATAGCATACTCATAGTTTCGCTGTACGCCAGCCTCTCAGTAAAATTATATCTGATGGATATCACCAAATCTCACCCTCTGATATAATTTGTGATGCATAGCAGTTACCACAGGTCGTGCAGTTTGTGTGATACCGTATAGTATTGGACCTGCCTCAAAATCGAGTGCTTTCTTAGCAGTAGCGATGGCCTCATCACATTACCGGCATATGCTAGCTGGCCTACCATTGGCCGCCACCCTGTCCGAGAAACCTGGATGAAGGCAACTTGAGGAGGAAGACGACTTGCGGACAGGAAAACACCTCTTAAAATATAAAAAAGTCCTACCCAACCATGACTGAATACAAACTGAAAAAGTGCCCCGAGTGCGGCCAGCAATTGCGGTTTCCCGAGGACATCGGAGGGATGTTGATGAAATGTCCTTCATGTGGCAGGCAGTTTCAATCGGACTTCAAGCTGGGCGTCACCGGAAAAAGGTTGAACAGCAGCCCTTTGAAAACAATTTTCGAATTTCCCGATACCATTTTAAAACGCATCGGCCGATATTTTTCTTCCCGATAAGAATTTGATGGTCTTTTTTTGTGTGTTCAGAAGCAACCTGAGGTGTTTCGGGGATGGCGCGGAATTAACATGCAGTAATCCGCCCTTAAATGATTGCCAAGTTTAATCCGGGAATTCAAACCAATGAATGATCACGCACAGCTAAACGTATTTGAAAATGAAGTAAAGAAAAAATTTGATGTTTACAACAGCTTATTCTTGAACCTGCCTTTTCGAACGGTCAGCAACGTTGGAATGCTTATTCCCCTATTGCAGCATGTGTGCAGACAGGGGCTTGACTCGGGGCGCGACCCGCTCGGGATCCTTGACTCCTTTTTCAGCGTTCACACCGACATAACAACGGAAGAAGAGAAGATTCAATTTATGTTCCATGTCATCCGGTATGTTGAACGGCAGGTCGTGCTTTACGACAGTGTGGAGGATGCCGCCTTCGAGCAGCTGGTGCAGCTCGACGACCATTTGTCGCTGAAGGACAGCGTCACCTTGCTGGCCGGCAATCAAAAAACCTGCAACCTGTCCGACGACCTCTCCTGTTTCAGTGCGCGCCTCGTATTCACCGCGCATCCAACCCAGTTCTACTCTCCATCGGTCCTGGATATCATCGGCAATCTGAAATCAATGATCACCCGAAACGAGATCAATCAGATTGACCTGAAATTGCAGCAACTGGGACTGACCTCGCTGATCAATGCCAGGAAACCGACCCCCTTTGACGAAGCCAAAAACATTATCTACTTTCTTCGCCACGTGTATTATGACGCCGTTGGGGAGTTGTATGCGACTGTTAAAAAGATCGTCCGCGACAGCTGTTTCGATTGCCCTGCTATCATTCAGCTGGGATTCTGGCCCGGTGGCGACCGGGATGGCAATCCCTTCGTCACCGCAGCGATCACCAATGATGTCGCCGATGAATTGCGCATGAACCTGATGAAGTGTTATTATCACGATGTTAAGCAACTGGCGCGTAAACTGACCTTCAAAAAGGTGGAAGATGTCCTCGAGAATTTGAGGGCCAGACTATACGTGGCCATGTTCGACCCGACCGAAACGATGCAATATGAAGAGATAATGGATCCGCTCGTCGATATCAGGGCCGCCCTTATAGAGAACTACAACAGCCTGTATCTTGACGAACTGGACACCCTCATCGATAAGGTCGACATCTTCAGAACGCATTTCGCCACCCTCGATATCCGGCAAAACCATGGCGTCCACCGGAAAACCGTCGAAGCCATCCTGATACAAGAGAAGTTGATCGCCAACCGCCTGGATGAGCTGGGAAAAGCCGAATTGCTGACGATTCTTCTAAACCTGGAAATCGTTGTGCAGCCCGACCAGCTCGACGATGCGATCATCAAAGACACCATCGAAACTATTGCCCAGATGGCGCATATCCAGCGTAAAAACGGGACCGAGGGGTGCAACCGGTACGTCATCAGTCATGTCGAGGATATCTTTTCAGTTTTGTTTGTATTCAGCCTGTTGCGGTGGTGCGGGTGGAAAAACGGTGAGCTGCCGGTAGACATCATCCCGCTGTTCGAGTCGATGGAAGGCATGAAGAACGCGGGGTCCATCATGCAGGAACTCTTTGATATACCCCAATACAGGGCTCATATCGCTCAACGCCGGGACAGACAGACAATCATGCTCGGGTTTTCCGACGGAACCAAGGACGGCGGGTACCTGCAGGCCAACTGGTCTATCTATACAACCAAGGAGACGCTTTCGACCGTTTGTGATGAACACGGTATCCAGGCAATATTCTTTGACGGCAGGGGCGGCCCACCCGCGCGGGGAGGCGGCAAGACCCATCGCTTTTATGCCTCCCATGGCAAGAACATTGCCAATCATGCTATTCAACTCACCATTCAAGGTCAGACCATTACCAGTATGTATGGCACCAAAGCGCATTTCAAACACAATTGCGAACAGCTGCTTGCCGCCGGGTTGTCCACGCGTTTGTTTGAGAGAGAAAATGAGATTTCCGCACAAGACAGGCAGCTGATCGAGAAGCTGGCGCAATTGAGCTTTGAAAAGTACACGGCCCTTAAGAACCACGACATGTTTATTCCCTACCTGGAAAACAAGAGCACGCTCAGATATTATGGCAAAACCAATATCGGCAGCCGGCCCGACAAAAGGGGTGAAAAGGAACAGCTGGACCTCGAAGATCTGAGGGCGATCCCTTTCGTGGGCTCCTGGAGCCAACTGAAGCAAAATGTGCCGGGGTACTACGGTGTTGGAACGGCCCTCCAAGCCCTGGTTGCCGAGGGAAAGACCGATCAATTGAAACAATTGTTTCATGGCGTGCCCTTTTTCAAGGCATTGATCCTTAACAGCATGATGGCTTTGTCCAAGTGTTATTTTGAATTGACCGCCTATATTGCCGAGGATGACGCCTACCACGACTTCTGGAACATGCTGTTGGACGAATACCGGCTGTCCAAGGAGATGGTCCTCATGATCTCCGGATACCAGGAGTTGATGGAAGAGGAGCCGGTATCTAAGAAATCGATTGAGATCCGGGAGCGCATCGTTTTACCCCTGTTGGCCATCCAGCAATATGCGTTGCAGAAAATTGAGCGCAAATCCAAGCACCAACCGCTTTATGAAAAGATAGTCGAGCGGTCTTTGTACGGCAATATTAACGCAAGCAGAAATTCTGCTTAGGTAGTGCCTATCCATAGTGCCAATTGAACTGGGGTCGGAGGTCGGAGGTCGGATGTCCGATGTCCCGCCTTCGCTCCATAAAGCTTCGGCGGGCAAGCAGGTGTCGGGTTTCAGGTGTCAGGGAATAGGGGCCGGTCTTGAATTATAACCTCTAGACTTAGAATTCAGAGTGCTGCTTTTTCGATTCCTGCCATGGAATAAAACAATAGGTGCGGAAAACTTCAGAAATTCCACGATTCACTCTGCCGATCCCCTGGTGCACTTAAATAGCTGTTTTTTGCGCTAACGATGCAAATAACCGGACGCAAATGGAGCGCAGCGGAATTTGCGGTCCGAGTTAATTTGTCTTGTTAGATGACTGATCTACAAATGAGCGATACACTTTATTTCGATTTTTAGTTCTTGTTGGACAAGAGCAACCACTTGCACTACGGTTTGACACACTTCAGGAGTACCGCCGTAAGCCGCTTCTCTTGCACCATAGACATCTTCGATATTTCCGAAGAGTTCATTCATGCCGGTAACAAAGAAGATTTCGTCAACGATGTTGCCCATGTCTGCTCCAAACTGAGATAGAATATCCTGCATATTCGTGTACGCAACCTTCGTTTGGTCAACGATACTAGTTGGAGTGTTCCCATCTCGATCGATACCAACTTGACCCGACAGGTATAGAATATTTCCAACCTGGGTTCCTTCGGCAAAAAAGTCTTGAAATGGGCCACTTCGATACGTCTTTTTTTCAATCTTCATTCTTCATTCCCTCCGTGATTAAATTGGCATCTAACATATGGGGAAAACTATGGGGTCACATCTTCATTATTTTTTTTGCATCCTTGTGTGAGAATGGGGTCCCGCCGTGGGGCTTGGGTCCTCGCTTGAAGCTACGACCCCACAAGACGACGCGACAAGATGGCGCGGCAAGCACCCGCCGCCGCTCTTTGAGCTTTGGCGCGCCTCGCAGAGGGCGGAGGAAATTCAGTTCTTGTAGAACTCGAGATCCGGGCCGGCGAAGGGGGCAACCGCGTCGATGCGTTTCTGGCGTTCGGCCTGGTTCCAGTTCCATGTTTTGCGGGCAATGGCAGCATTTTGGGAAACCTGTTGGGCGCTTTCCATACCACTGACAAGGGAGGTGATGGGCAGGGACCACACGAAGCCGAAGACATCCTCCACGGAAAGAATCGCGGGTATCGCCGCCTTGACGGAGACTTCCGTGCGACGCCAACCCTTGTTCCCGCCGAGGAAACGTCCGTAGGCCAGCGTTTTCATGGCCAGCACGCCGATGCCCGCCTCCACGCACTGGGGCACCACGTGGGTGACGAAGCTCTCGTAGTGGGGGTCGGCGGGGTTGACCGGCATCTGCGACGCGGCCATCTTCACACCCTGCTTTTTGAGTTCCTCCAGCATCTTGAGGTGGGCTTTGTAGGAACCGTGCCCGGTGAAGCCGATGTGCCTAGCCTTGCCCTTTTTCCGGGCCTCGAGAAAAGCGTCGAGCACACCGTTTTGGACGCGCTCTTCCACATCCTTCGGGTTTTTGAGGGCATGCACCTGCCATAGGTCCACGTAGTCGGTTTTCATGCGGGAGAGGGAAGCGTCAAGATCCTTCAGGGCATCCTTCCTGTTTGTGGCCAAGGTTTTGGTCATGATGAAGGAAACGTCCCTGTACTTGGGAGAGAGGAACTTTCCATAGCGTTCCTCTGCTTTTCCACCGCTGTACAGGGGGGCGTTGTCGAAGAAGCGCACCCCCTCCTCCAAGGCTTTTTCGATGATGGCCTGCGCGTCCTTTCCCGAGGCATTCCCTACATGGTCTCCGCCCACGCCCAGGTTGGTCACGACCGCACCGGAAGAAACCAGCTTGCGCAGGGGCAGGAGCGTGCCCAGCCGGTCGGACCGGGAGGCGGTGGCCGTGGCAATCTTTTCCTCGCCGTGGGAAAGGCTGGGCACCATCAGCCCGACGGTGCAACCCGCCAGCATGGCCATGAACTCCCTGCGTTTGAGTCCGGTGTGCAGGTTGGCGGCGTTTTCATTCTCATGTTTCATAAAAGCCTCCGTATTGGGACATTAGTCCTTTTTATATACAGTACAAAGAGGAACGGATATGGGGTCGGACATAGGAAATCAGATGTCAGATGTCCCGTCACGAAGAACTTGATATCTCAGACGGAGCGCATTTTCATTTAGGGGGCGAGAATCCAATAGCTTCAGCTGAGTCAGGTCCAAGACATCCCCGAACACGGGCGTGCCTACGCCGAACGCTACAGGTTGAAGGTCAATGACGATGTAATCAACAAGTTTCTCGCGCATGAAAGAATGGGCAACAGCGCGGCCCCCCCGATTATCGCCTCATCAACACCAGCGCTCTTAAGAATCTCTAACGCCTCTGAGGGAGATTTGGCATGCTGCCATCCGGAACCGGCTAGATCGATGTCTCGAGAAGACAGTACGATCTTATATCTCGGACTCAGTACTGACGCCATCTCGTCATTTTTCAATTGTTCGAAGGAGCTTCGCCCTGCAATGACGTTGTCAGCGTCGTTTACCAACGAACACCAGTCTTGCCAAGCACCTTCCGGAAAAAGAGGTATGCCCTCTTTGTCCGCAATCAATCCATCAATTGAAACTGATAGAAAAAGTGTTGTTTTCATAAGATCCTCCCAAAGATATCACATTATACATTGAGTAGATTCTATTTTTGCGCACCATTCTCTCTGTTCGGAGAACGAAGCACAAACCAGAAAAAAGCTATAATGTCGTAAATTTTGATGTAATATTAAATATTTAAACCCTTTTATAGTTGAGTCACAGATTATTCAGAATATGTGAAATTCGGTCTTAGCGCCGTATATTGATACTTATTTAGAACCCACATAATACGGTTAACGATCGAACCCGAACGTATGCGTTCCGAATTCAGCGCCGAGCTGCATTTGTTCGGTTGCCTCCCTCAGCTCCCGGGGCACGTCTCCGAAGAAGAAGAACGGTCCAGGGACAGCAATCGAGAGCAGCCGAGGGAAGTGGCCGCGCGCGGTGGTTTCTAAGCGAAAGCCCAGGGCTGCGGCGTCCTTGAACTCGTCACGGACGTAGAGCGCGCCTTCCTGATCGGAGACGTAGCAGTGGACCGCCTCCGCCCCTGGTTCGTTTTGCTCCATCGCCTCGGTCACCTCTGCGTAGATAGACGTGAGCTCGTCCAACTTTCCGGGTTTTGCGGTCCACTTGTAAACGACGGTGATGTGTTGTTTTTGCATTTTTCGACTCCTGGGGTTCAGGCCTCGCAGAAGAGGCCTTGATAGACGGAACCGATGGGTTACTTGATTCAAGGAACCGATCGGGTGATCAGCTGTAACGCCACGTGATGACTGCCAGGATCAGCACAACCGCCCCACCACATCTTTCGACTCCAATGATCGCGATATGTGCCACGAGGTGGTGTGTCTGTATAGTGCATCGCTAACCGGCGAACCGTAACTGGCGCTACTTTTGCCATGAAAACGGTGTGACGCCCGTGTTCAGCGCCTTCTTAGGTGGCACCATGATTTTTGGTTGTCGTAAAGGGTCGTGGCCGAACCCAGAACCAACTCGCGAGCACGAGCGAGCCGAACAAGGTGTAGCAAATGATGAAGACCCACTCTGAAGCGTGGTAGTACAAAATTGTTTCCAGCCAATGCGATATGAAAGTACCGGAGTAAACGGTATCGCCGGCCCTCTCACGGAGTACCATTTCCCATGTGGTGAGAGGACAGATCACGCCGAGCCAAGATTGGAGAACAACCACGCCAATTGCAATGAGGTGCATCAGACGGAACCACGGATTCCGGACCCAGAACCACGAACGTAGCTTTCCGGCAATGATCAACAACAACCCAAAGATGACGAACGCGACGAACAGCACATGGGTGAAGAGGATTACATCAGCCGTTAGTTGATAGAGGACTCTCGATTCCATGGTGCCACATAACTAGTGAGTAGCGGGAATTAATTCGCTTATATTGAATATCACGGAATTAATTTTCGGATATTGAGCACCTTCTCAGTTAATTCTTTAGTAAGGTAAAAGTGCGTTGAGAAAATGTCAAAATCCGGCCTTTCAACGGTGCATATAACTTGCCAGAATCCGAACACTCTGCTTCCAACATTTCTGCCAGGATATTAATTGGTTATGCTTGCGTGCAGGAATGGGGTCCCGCCGTGGGGCTACGCTCTCCGAGCTTCGACCCCACACGTCGCTCTCTGAGCTTGGGGTTGGGTCTTGGGGCTCCGCTCTTCGAGCTTCGACCCGGCAAGCAGAGGGCGGAGGGCAGAAGACAGATGACAGATATCAGATGTCGGATGTCAGATGTCGGGTGTCGGGTGTCCGAAATCAGAGGACAGACATCAGAGGGCAGAGGACAGATATCAGATGTCGGAGGTCGGAGGTCGAAGATCAGATGGCAGGGGGCGGAGGACCGGGTTAGGTGGGCTCGATACATTCCACTGTTTTCGGCCAATTCTTGACGATATCTATGATGTTCCGGACATAGGCGCACTCACACCGGGCGGAACATTTATCCAATCTATCCTGGTACAGGCAATATTCCGGGCACTCATCGCTTCCTGTGGCACGTTCTCCGAAAATCGGGCCTTCATACAACCCGTTGAAATATCGAACAGATACGGAAAGAGTGGGACTGCACGAGTGATTGAAAAGGAAGGTGCCGGCCAGAAGGTCATCGAAGTTTACCTGATACCCGATGATTTCGATACCCGGATCAACTAAAAAATCTTCACGGGAAAGACATTTCTTGCCGCACACAAAACATTCCTGAAACGCATGCATTTCGTAACCACCTGAATCCGTGAATATGGGGGGCGGAGATCAGAAGACAGATGACAGAAGTCAGAGGCCCGAGGGCAGAGAGCTGTCTTTAGCCGCCCACTCATCCCGCCAAGGCGGGATTCGTTCGACAGACGCATACATTCGCAGATAGTTTGCCTTCGCGACCGGTCTTCGCATGAAGCTTCTCCCCGCCAGGCGTGCGGAGGTAAACGCAGCGATCGCTTCGCGAGGCTGTCCCCGTCATTCCCTAATTATATTGGATCATTTGGCCGGGCAATCCTGGAATCCGCCTGTCCTGCTTAGTCCTGCGTGTCCTGCTTGCCCTGAGCGTAGCCGAAGGGAGCGTAGCCGAAGGGCTTGTCCGGCGTAGCCTTGGCGAAGTCGGAAGCGGAGTCGAAGGATGGATCCTTATTCTATCCTTTCACTTGAATCCTTGAATCCTTGAATCCTCGAATCCTTTTTTTCACTATCTTAGTCCGACCCGAACGTCATCGTCTCCACATGCCCCGACCCAGCTGGCGGGCCCGGCTCTCAGCTTCCCAATACGGTCCGGCGTCTAATTCGGACGGCATTCTTCCCCGGTATACCGCGGCCAACCCTTCTTCGACCAGGATCAGATTCACATTCACCGTGTCGCTGTATGGGACTTCAAGAAGAACAGCATGTCGAGGCGCGAGCACCTCTCCGAGTATGCGATGGTCCGGCGCATAACCGTATTCCGTGATTTCGACACGTCTGTTCAAAATGAGCCCGATTAAGCGTTTCTTTGCCTGCTCATGAATAGACGGCCCCGACTCTATTTTCTGTTTCGATACTTCCGGAATTTCGATTCCGGCCAGTCGAACCTTGATTTCGTAATGGCCCCAGGAGGCTCGAAATGAGCAATCGTCATACACATAGGTGACCTCGAATTGGCCGGCGCTGACAAGACCAGGGAAAATAATGACGGTGATGACGGCAACAAAAATTCGAGACTGGCATTTAATCATGATCAAAATCTTTTGTTTATTCTTTCACCTGAAGCTTGCCCGCCTCTGGAGGGTTTACCCGCCCAAGCCGGGCCTTGGTCCGACCCCCGGAAACGCTATTCAATCAGGTTTGGCTTGGCGCCTGGTACACCATATCCGCTGCCATCTTCTGGGCTTTGCGCATCTGCTCCACTGCGTCTTCTGCAGTCCTTGCCGGTACCGTTGTGAGCGATTCGATGCCGCCTGCTGCCCGGACAAGCATGGCGTTGATAAGATTCATTTCCGCCATTTTCTCATCCGGGATATCCGACACAATAAAGAAATCAACGTCTCCATTCATCAATAAATGGTAACTTACAAGTTTGCCCCATATGCCTGGAGCAATTTTCCAACGGCCTCGGACCGGTCCTGGGGATTGGCGATCATCCCTTGAATGCCTTCCTTCGAAAACTTTCCATAGGATACCCAAAGCATGTTTACCTCCCGTCGTTCATATCTTAATTGTGAAACCAGGGCTCACCGGCTTTTAAAAGCCTCCATTGCACCTTACGAATTGGCTCCCAACAGAATGGGTCATGTCTGTCAGGAGCGAACCATGCAGATCTTTAAATGTATCTCCATGACAAAACCCTTGGGTAACTATTTAAGGCCATGATGAAATCAGGCATGCACAGATAATCAACGGAAATTCCGGTGGAGCATCAGCAGGATGAGGCAGCCCGGTGCTGACAGAATGGATTCGATCGGGTCGGCTGAATGCAGAAAACTACCAAAGATATGAACGCGAGTGCAGTCTGTATGACGTTAGCGGGTCGGTGTTTGGGTGTCAAGTCTTTGTGAAAATGGGGTCCCGCCGTCGCTCTCTGAGCTTCGGCGCGCCAAGCAGAGGACAAATATCAGATGTCGGATGTCCGAGGTCGGAGGACAGATGACAGAGATCGGATGTCGGATGTCCGAAATCAGAGGACGGAGGACAGGGAACAGATATCAGCTGACAGAGAATGGGGTCAGGTCTTGCATTATAACATTTGATATTAAAAAAATACGGTACAAACCACGGCCGCTTGTGATTATCATACATAGGTACCGACAGAGACGAACAGACCCTGCCCACTCTGGAAACTTGGACCCGTTCTTCAAATACACGTTTGAGAAGAGCGGCAGTTAATAGGAGATATTATGAGCTCAATGGTGAGTCGACCTCCAGCGGCAGATTCCTCGCGGGCATTAGCCCATTTTGAAAGCCTACTTGAATTTGAAACCGATTGCTGGGATGTCAATCATGCCATTACCAACGACCGTAAGGACTTTGTGCTTCTGGATGTCCGGAGTGAGGAAAATTACAAGAAGGGCCATATAGAAGGGGCGATCAGCCTGCCCTATGCCCGCATTACTGAAGACAGTCTTAAAGAATATTCGCTGGATACACTTTTCGTCGTCTATTGCGCCGGTCCCCATTGCAATGCTACCGAGAAAGCCGCGATCCGGCTGGCCAAACTTGGAAGGCCCGTTAAAAAAATGATCGGCGGTATCACGGGTTGGCGCGATGAAGGCTTTAGCCTGACAGAAGAAGATAGCTAACTAACAGAGGACAGATGACAGATATCAGATGTCCGGTCTTCGCTCCTTCGGAGCTTGGGGCTTCGCCATTCGGCTACGACCCCACAAGACGCCCCGGCAGGCAGATGGCGGAGGTCGGAGGACAGATGACAGGTGTCGGGTTTCAGGTTTCAGGAATCAGAGGGCTGAGAGCTGTCTTTAGCCGGCCGACCCGCCACCGTTTTTTAAGCTACGGCGGATCGCTCGGCTCAAATGTCTGTGTCTGCGTGCCAGGTCGTAGCTTTATGCGAAGCTTGGTCTGCGTGTGTCCGCTTGTCCTGAGCGTAGTCGAATGGGCGGCGAATATCATTTTTTTCAAAGAAAATAAGTGGCTGACAAAATGGGGCAGGATTTGAATTATAACATTCTGGACTTTGAATTCAGAATGCCGCTTTCTGGATTTGTGCCTGGGAATAAACCAACAGGCGCGGAAAATTTAAACAATTCAGGGTCTTATTTTCCAAGTTAACATTTGCACATAGATAGCCGAGATGTGCAATCCGACCGTTGAGGTAGCAGGCTCAATATGTTGTGGTCGGTCGAAAGTCCCTTTTTTAAGGAAAGGGATGTAGTCTGCACAGCAATAATTCAGAGTGTTTATCCTAACATTTGAGATTACTCGACCTGTGAGCTCAAGCGAAAAGATTCGGTGTGAATCTCATTGTTAGCGCCTGTTCCCATTTTAAGACGGCGAATAGGACGAAAGTGGCCTCAATCACATCTCCTAAACAGTACCCTGCTAATACTTGTCCCGCGCCGAGCTTTAGGCGGTATAACCACCATCTACCATAAGTTGTGAACCTGTTACGAAAGAAGCATCACTTGAAGCGAGATAAACAAACGCACTTGCTATTTCTTCCGGTGCGCCGAACCTTTGCAATGGAACTTGGTTGACAAGAATCTTAGACATTTCGGATAGCTGCTCTTCAGAGAGCCCCGTCTTCCCATATATCGGAGTTTCAGTAGGTCCAGGGCTGACCACATTAACCCGAATGCCCTTGGGAGCCAGTTCTTTTGCCCATGCTTTTGTCAGGGCTACTACAGCGGCCTTTGTCGCAGAGTATAATGCTGCGTTGGCCGTGGGTAAAACTGCAGCACCAGAAGTAGTGCTTAGAATTACTCCTTTTGATTTCTCTAATAATGGAAGAGCTCGACGAGTTATTTCATACAATCCCCTAACATTTGTATTGAACTGCATATCAAAATCCTCAAGAGATGAGTTCTCAAGGGGAGCTATTAATACCACTGCTGCATTGTTGACTAGGATGTCGAGAGCGCCATAAGTTTGGTCAACATGCTTTATAGTTTTAGAGGTATCTGCAGGATCACTGACATCAGCAATCAAATATGAAATGTTCTCATGCTTATCTGCTGACTCCTTAAGAGTATCTTCGTTCCTTCCAGTTATGAGGACCTTAGCCCCCTCGTTAGCAAAGGCAAGCGCCGTCTCCTGACCAATACCAGTACTTCCGCCAGTGATAAGTGCTACCTTTTCATTTAGTCTCATCATTACCTTCTCCTATTATAGTAGTTAACAGTATTAATTGATGGTAAATTTTCCTTCTATTGATATTTTATTTATAAAAAATGTCAACTATTGATAAATTGGAGTATCTGAACCGGCGAATATTGCCAATAATCCTCTCTAACAGCTGGTCCCAGTTGGCTGAGGAATACTCTATATCCAACCTGTTTCGACCCAATGAGGCTACCACAATAGGTAGGGGTTTCAAGAAAGGGGGTTCGGGTGCGGTTATCTTGCCATTATGCGCACCTGGTCGACCAAAATTGCAATAGCGGATCGATAGCCTGAAACCGCGGTTCGATGTTCAACCCGGCAGCCCCAAGACGATTACCGCAAAGATCGAACCGATGATCCAATTACAGGTTCGGTTTCTCTTTCTTTCGTCCTTCGGATCGCTTTGAAGGGGTGTTCGTTTCATTGGATCGCTGCAATGGGTTTTTCGGTAGCAATAATTGCCAAGCTTCTAATCATAATTACGTTCGCAATATCCGCCTTCCTTGACGATTAATTTTTGGGAACCGTCCTTGCTGACAACCTCCAGTTCCTCACCTGTTAAGGCCTCCTGGACTGCAAATTGAATCAACGCTCTTTTCTCTGTGGCTGTGTGGTATTTGATCATGATATAAGTCTGCAGCCCACCCCTTTGGATATAGCAGATTTCTGGAGATTTTTTGCTCTTCCACTTCATATCCCTGATCACACAGCCACTTGGTTCGGCAGTAAAGTGGATACAATGCCTCAGCGCGGTCTTGCCCATGGATGTCTGATAATGGAGAATATCTTTTCCCTCCCATCTCTCTTTCATAACATCTGCATAATGAGCTCTCGATTGTTTCTTCGAAATCCCGGATTTCCTATTTGCATCTTCCCCGGCCGACAACAAGGTTTTATGCATGAGCCTACTGTTGTCGTCAGATATGATCTTTCTTCTTACCTCGTACGACTCTGCAAAACACAGATGGTAGCCAAGAATCAACAAGAGTGCTAAGGGTACTATCTTCAAGTTTAATCCTCCGTTTCGAGAATGGGGTCCCGCCGTGGGGCTTCGCATAAAGCTCCGACCCCACAAGTCGCTCCATAAAGCTTACGTCTTCGTAAAAACTACGCCGCACAAGACGGCCCATTCGGCTACGCTTCCGTCTTCGCCAAGGCTACGCCGGACAAGCCCTTCGGCTTCGCTCCCTTCGGCTTCGCTCAGGACAGGCAGGACAAGCAGGACAGGCAGGACAAGCAGGGCAAGCGGGCCAAGATGGCGCGGCAAGCAGACGTCTTGCATTATAACCTATAAACTTCGAATCCAGAATACCGCTTTCTCGATTTGTGCCCCGGAATAAAACAATAGGTGCGGAAAATTTAAGAAATTCCGCTCTTCACTCTACCGATACCCTGGTGAACTTAAATAGCCGTTTTGTCCAGTCTAAGACTCGCTATCTCACATCGAGGACTAATGGTCATAGTTGCGATGTATATGGAAATAATATGGTAGATTAAGATTGCGGGAATGATTAACTTTAGCTTAAGTGCAAGTGCGGGATTTCGCCTATTGTCTGTCAGGTCACAGAGTAAATCGCGCCAAATTTTGGCACCCCTGATCAAGGAGGGAAACATGTCAGGAGACGATTTGGTGGCCTTAGGGGTAACCCTTTTTGTTTTAGGAATTATTGGACTGATCTGTGCTCTGGGTTTAACCGGACTCCTTTGAGCGGTGTGATAGAAGAGGCCAACGATAAAATAAAGCGAAATCGGAATGATTGTCGGGCTGCCGTTTATGTACCTGTTTCTCACAGGGAGCTGCAAGGCTCGCAAAACTGACAATATCCTTTTTGGTTACAGGTAGATAGTCGCAGCAACGATGGCGGTGGATGAGTGTAGCCGCAATACCCATGTGAGAATGGGGTCCCGCCGTGGAGCTACGCTCTCCGAGCTTCGACCCCACAGGTCGCTCTTCGAGCTTGGGGCTTCCGTCTTCGCCAAGGCTACGCCGGACAGGCCCTTCGACTACGCAGGACTACGCAGGATAAACGGGCTTTATTCGGCGCTTTGCACTTCCCGATGGTGGTGAACTATGTTCCGCAGCCGCTGGCTATTTTCATCACTGAATATTCCGAGTGTGGATTGATCCTTGGGCTCTAATTGTCTCTCAAAACCTTGGTGACATAAAACGCTCAGCCGGTCGATGACCGTTTGAACTCTTTCGTTCCATGTCCCTGCGTTTATACGAAAGCAGTGGGTGTATTTGTACCTTATCGAAAATAGCTGCCCCGGTGCTATCAAAATGCTCTCTTTTAGGGCTTGTCGGTAGATCTCGAAGGTGTCGATGGATTTCGGCAGCTCGACCCAGAGCAGTGTGCCCCCTTGGGTGCGTGTGACCCGCGATCCTTTGGGAAGCCGCCTTAACAGATGAGCACGCATGTTCGCGACCTGGGTCTTGAGTTTGTTGCGCAGGTGACGCATGTGGCGGTCGTAGCCGCCTTCTTTCAAAAAGTAGGCAACGGATATCTGGTTGATGGAGGGCGTTGCGATATTCAGCAGGGTCTTCATATTCAGGACCTGATCGTAATACTTCCCCGGCGCGATCCAGCCCACACGCAAACCCGGCGCCAGGGTTTTTGAAAAAGAAGAACACAACAGGACCTCGCCTTCTTTGTCATAGGCCTTGCAGGTATCGGGACGACTGCCAAAGTTCATGTCTCCGTATATGTCATCTTCGATCAGCGGGACACGGTAATCCGCCAGAAGCCGCACCAATTCCCGTTTCTTTCTCGACCGCAGGCAATAGCCCAACGGATTGTTGTAATTGGTGATGGCAAACATGGCTTTGACCGGGTGATTTTCCAAAATGAAACGGAGGGTATCCAGATTCATCCCGCCATTGACCGAACTGGGGACCTCGATGACCCGAAGATTCAATTGCTCCAACAGCTGAAGCAAACTGAAATATACCGGGCTTTCGAGGACCACCGTATCACCCGGCTTGCAGAGCACCATGAGGGCCAAAAAAATCGCTTCGTGGCACCCATTGGTAATCACAATCTCTTCGGGTGATAGATCCTGTCCACTGGCCATGCCCAGTCGGGCGATCTGCCTTCTCAGGGTGAGATCTCCGGGGAGCATCAAGTAATTGTAGGTCTCGAGTTCTCGTTCACGCAGCGCCTTTTGAAAAGACTGGCTCATGCGGTCCGTTGGCCAAAACTCCGGATTCAATGCGGAGATGCCCAGACCGATTTCCGGCGTGCAGCGACCCATGTTCTGGAAGGCGCCGTATATGTGGCAAATGCTGACTTGCTTGGGATCCAGATGGCTCGGATCAAATTCCTCCGAAACCGCTGGAGGCTGCCACTGCTTTTTTACAAAGTAGCCGGACTGCGGCACGGCATAGATGTGGTTTTGGCCCTCCAGCTTCCAGTAGGCCTCTTTGACGGTGTTGACGCTGACATTCAATTCCTGGCTCAATTGGCGCAGGGATGGAATCTTATCCCCCTCACCCAAGACCCCGTTTTGGATAAGGTGCAAGATCCTTTCGGCCACCTGGTCGTATCGGTACGTCTTCATGGTGAGCTCTCCACAGGTCTTTGTCTTTTCTCCGCAGAATTCACCCTATCCTCAAATGCGTTCGTAAAACAGACACAGTTTATCAAAAATCCGGGGATACAGCTGACTTAAAAAAGGCTGTGTATCCCTGGAATAGTTTTTAACTGCCCCTTATCACACGCAATTTTATCTTTTATAACATTTCCGAACCCCATACAAGGAGGTGCGGATGAAGACCCAAATGCGTTTAAAAAACAGTCCCAGTGAAAACATCCATTTAAAGGAAAATAAAGTTACCTCTATAAAACGCAGATATTTTTGGATCAGATGCCTCAGCGGCAGTCTCTGGATCACCTGGCCCAATGGCCTGGAACAATTCCTGACCGGCGGCAAGATCGTTTCGGGCAAAACCCGCGGCAAGGTATGCATTATGGCTTTATCCGACGCTACAATACAGGTCAAACAAAAGCACATATCGTGGTACTCTGCGTTTTGGGGATGGATCCCAAGATAAGGGGTGAAGGTCCGGTCTTCGCGCCTTCGGAGCTACGACCCGGCAGGCAGATATCGGATGTCCGAGGTCGGAGGTCAGATGTCAGGAATTTAGAGAAGATAGTTTCTCACCCGCCGTCGCTCTCTGCGCTTGGGGCTTGCGGCTCCGCTCTTCGAGCTTCGACCCCACACGTCCGTCTTCGCCAAGGCTACGACGGGACAAGATGGCAAGGCAAGGAAGGACGATATTCATAAATAGCTCGGCCTGCGGCAGCTACGGCGCTTTTAAGAGGTAATTGTGCCGTATTTGGCCTGTTTTTTCCGGCTATATACCCTATTTTCTTTCCAGGTTCCTCTTCCTGCTTCAATAGTTCCTTGATAGCTTCAAAAACAATGGTAAGGTTTTCGTCGTATATTCTTTCCATTTCTTCGATTTTTTGCCTAAATTCTTCATGAGCCGCCAGCATTCCCCGCAACCGGGTAAACCCGAAAATTGCATGAAATCATTCGGGAATCGCTTTATGTGCCTTCGAACCGCTCTTTTTAAAAACCTTTGTTTCGACGTCATATAAACCGGCAAGATCCCGGTCCAACAGAACCTTTTACCCACGTAGATAAATGATTTTATAGACGATAGCCTCTATTGGAATAATCTCATTCATGGGATCTCACCTATTGTGATGAAGGTACATAAACCCTGTAATCCGATATTTCGTAATTCGTCCTATATTTTTGCAATTTCATCAAAATATGAGACTAAAGGTTCAAGGACGAAGCCGGAATATTAATAGAGATTTAAATAAATTACGGTGTGTTAAACAAAGATTGGGATCATTAAGGAGGATTAAGAGATATTAAACAAGATAAGACGAATTGCACAAGGAAAAGCGTGTTGAGCTTCATCCTGTGGAAACATAGGGGTCGCATCTTAATTATTAATTATTCTTTAGCAGGCTTGTGTGAGAACGGGGTCGGGGCTTGCATTATAATTCATAGACTGTTTATTAATCTCGGAAACCACTTAAAGCAATACGACCATCGCGTATCATCGACGGTCGACGAATAGACAATGACATAAGCATCTGAAATGAATTAAATGTCATAGCAGCAAGGAGATCGAAAATGGCCGAGAAGCACAGCTGTGAGAACTGCAGTATGCGGAAACGGTATGATAAAAATCCAAAGAGCCTGTTGGCGCGCATATGGCACTGGCACGCCGGCTGGTGCCCGGGCTTCAAGAAGTACATGACGTCATTGCCGGACGAACAGCGCATCGAGATGGCCAAACGCTATCGTCTGAAAAAGTATGCCGGTTAAACAGGGGAAAAGACAGAGGGCAGATAACAGGTTTCGGGTGTCAGGTGTCAGGTGGCGGATGTATGATTTCGGATGTCTGACATCTTTTTTCCTACTGTTGTTGTCGACAACGGCAGATCAGGGAGGCTCAGATGAATGTACTGGCGTTGAATGCAACCTATCGAGAGAAAGGGACGACGACATCGATTGTTAAAAAGGCGCTTCAAGGGGCTGCCGCAGCGGGTGCAGAAACAGAACACCTGCTTCTCAAAGATTACGATATCCTTTATTGTACCAACTGTTTGAAGTGCTATGCCGACCTGGAGTCGGAGATCGCACCCTGCACCCATGATGACGATGTGACGCTAATCCTGGAAAAGATAAAAGACGCCGACGGTGTGATTCTGGGATCCCCGGTTCATATGGGTTTTGTTACCGGATTAATGTATGTCTTCATGGAGAGAACCTGCTTTCGATTGGCCTAGCCGACGGGTGAGCTTATGGGACTCAAAGGGTGTCCGGAACCGCGGTTGACCGATAAGGCGAGAGCATTGGCCAGCATTGTCACCGCGGGCATGGTGCCCGAAGAGTTTCGGAAGTATTGTGATTCCGGCACTGCCTGGTTAAAGGAAAATGTTCCCATGATGTTCAATGGTGAGTTTGTTATCGACCAATATGCCGCCGCTTATTGCCCGAAAGAATTAAATGATGATGAATGGTCAAGGGCACTTTTTCTTCGAGAATTGACCGAAGCCCAGCACGAAGAGGCATTCGAACTGGGAAAACTTCTGGCCTCCAGAATTTCCGAGGGCAACGTGCGCGCCTTTGATCCAACCATGGATCTGTAGGCAAATGACAGATTTCTGAGGTCGGATGTCAGATGACAGAAATCAGGTGTCGGATTTCTGGTGTCAGGTGTCCCGCCGTGGGGCTACGCTCTCCGAGCTTCGACCCCACACGTCACTCTCTGAGCTTCCGCCTTCGCCAAGGCTGCGACGGGACAAGACGACCCGGCAGGCAGAGGTCGGAGGTCGGATGTCGGATGTCGGATGACGGAGTGCAGAAGACATAGGTCGGAAGACAGAGGACAGGTGTCGGATGTCTGAGGTCGGATATCGGATGCCAGATGACCGGGCTAGAACATTCGGCTGTTTCCTGTAATACAAGAAATCGCAGAATTCGTCTCCCTTACACATCGCGTGTTCTCTTCTTAACTCTATATGTTTCGGCAGAAGCTCTGCGATGCGTTCATCCATATCACCGTAGGCTCTTGTCAATTCTACAACGCCTTCATTTTTGAAGAAGTCCACGTATGGACATTTCTTTTGGTGCCAGCCAATGCCGTCTTGTATTTCGACACTTTCCTTTTCCCAGGGAGGACAGGGAAAGAACCATTCATTATTCGGCCCCAAAATCTGCAGATAACGGTGAAACGGATCGCTACTTCGGCGAATGAAAAACGCTAGAACGCGAATCAGTTTGCTCATCGGTCCTTTCCACAAGATATCGTGTATTTTTTCAATCAATTCGTCTTGATTCTGGAACTCATCGCGTAGTGTCTTGTAAAGGCCAAGTCCAGTGATCAGGAACATTCTATGGAACGCTAATATACCTTTCTCTTGAATTATACGGGCATCGATTTCATTATAGTGCTCTTTAAAAGAGTTTATCGTGTTTTGATACTTGTTCTTATCGACATTCTTTTTAATTGCGGGTTTCAATCCGAAAAGAACACATACCATTTCAGCTTTTAAATTTTTCATTTTAGTCTCCTAAATAGCAGCGGCGCGCGTCGCGTCAAGGATGAAGGCGCTGTATGTTCTGGTCACGCCGTCGTTGTCTTCCCTGGGAATGGTCAGGAAAGTGTGGGTGTTGTTCAGGGTGAATCCCCCGTTTTCAAAGAGTCGGGACAACTCATGGGGATCAAAGCCGTTGTGCGGGACGATCTCCGGCGCGTGAAAGGTTCCTGATTCGCTTTCCAGTTCGCCGATGATCACGCGGCCGCCGGGTTTGATCAGCCGCTGAAGATCTCCGATCAGGGCCGGGATGTCCTCCACATGATGTAGGGCCATGTTGGAGATCACCCAGTCAACGGACTCCGGCGCAACGGCCCGCCCGACTATCATTGAAAGCGTTCCCTCATGGACGGTGACAGGGGTTGCCCGGGCCTCTTCCTTGGCCCGGAGCACGTCGAGCATGGCCGGAGAGGCGTCGACCATGTCCAGGGAGGCGGCTTTTTCAGCATACCGGAGTCCGACAAGGCCCGTACCGCAGCCGAACTCCAGGATGGTGAGGCCGCTGTGATCCGGGACGATCTTGTCCAGTTCGGCTGAGAACAGGTCGGCCAGGGCCCTGACCTGAGGATTGGAATCCCACATGCTGGCTTTTTCCGCGAATGTGTCGTTCATTGTTTCTCTCCTTGTGTGGTTTTGGTTGATCCAATTTTGTTTGTTAGACTTACTAACTATTATTGCAAAAAAAGGGACCTGCCATTAGTCCGTTTTCTTAGGTCCTTGGATGGACCGGGCCAGAGCCAGGTAATCGCTGAAGGCTCGATTGAACAGTTCAAGCTGTTCTTCCGTCTGGTCGCCGTAGTGGGAGGCGAAAAGTTTGAACATCTTCCGGTGCTCCTCCTCGTGGCCTTTTTGGACGAGGCGGCCTCTCTCCGACAGGGTGATGAGAATCTCCTTACGGTTGTCAAGGGCCATGGACTTTCGCAGCAGGCCTTGCCTGGTAAGCTTTTTGACCCGTTCGGACATGGTAGCCTTGGTTACATTCATGGCCCTGGCCAGGGCGGTCAGATTCAGCCCCTGGTTGTCGCCCACGGCCTGGATGGTGTGGGCTTCGACTGGCGAGAGACGGTCGCCGGTCCCATAGTCCACCCCGCCCTTATGCCCGGTGTTGATCATGTCCACAATGGCCAGAACCAGATCCTGCATGCGGTCAAAAGCATCTTGATGATCGTTCATGGATCTATTGTAAGGCCACCTAACTATATTGTCAAGAAAAAAATAATATGCAAAGGGGGACGGGGATGGCACCCGCTGTCGCTCTCTGAGCTTTGGCGCGCCAGGCAGAGGACAGAGGTCAGATATCAGATGTCGGATGTCGGATGTCGGTGGGCAGATGACCGGTCTTCGCTCCTTCGGATTAACGACCCCACAAGACGACGTGAAGAATGTCCCCTAAACAGCATACAAAGATATAATACCAGGTATTTCCCTATGGCTTTTCCAAAGTTTGTGATTATCCTGATGATAATGCCGTCAACCTTCAACACATTATGAGACGCCACCGGATGGCCTAACCGCCTCCAACGGTCATTTTATGAAAAGCGGAGTGTTTGGAGGCATCCAAAGAAACCAATCGTGCGTTCATCTTTGCCGCCGTTGTGATCGAATATACGATATGAATACGATAGGTTGGGGAGGTGATAGCAAGCTATTTGCACCCGAAACAAAGTTCCAAACCCCGCCTGTTGAAGCTGACCAACTTTCCGAAAGCATATAATACGGCGTTCATAATCTGCAATCGGCCCCGACCTGACCTCCTCGAACACCTTTTCCAGCGGTAGTCCTCGAAATCCAATAAAAAAAAGCCATGTAGGTTGGCGTGTGATTTGAACCCCATGGAACGGAGGTACGTCTATAAGCCACTATCTAATCATACTGGTCAATCGCTCCATGGCACGTTTTTTCACTCTCGAGCCGGTCGAGTTTCCCGAGCTGGGACCCCGCCCTAAATTGATGGCCTGCACTGAACTCGAAAATAAGGAAATCAAAGATAGCCAGGAGATTTTTGCCGACTCCAAGACCGGTCGCGGCGCAGCCCCCATGGGAGGAGGCGTCCACGGCTATGAAGATAAACGGGATCAGCACGTCAATGAATTGAGACGCCGTTTTGCCATGGACGTTCTAAACAAAATTAAAAAGCTGGCCGATACGGAAGGCTCACGCGTCATCATACTCGCGGCATCGGCACGGATGCGCAAGTTTATGTATCCCATGATGGAACCGCTTTCCCGGCAGGGATACCGGATCCACAAGCTCTCAAAAAATATTATTAATTTTTCTCCACAAAAACTTCATGAATATCTGGCCAAGAACGGATTGATCCACGAACAGGTAAGAGTGTGAGCGACAGGCGGAGGACAGATATCAGATGTCAGATGACAGATGACAGATATCAGATGACAGAGGACCCGCCGTCGCTCTCTGAGCTATGGCGCGCCAAGCAGAGGGCACCCGCCGTCGCTCTCTGAGCTTTGGCGCGGCAAGCGGAGGACAGAGGACGGATGTCGGAGGACGGATGTCGGAGCTTCCGTCTACGCTCTTCGAGCTGCGCCGGACACGTCGCCATTCGGCTACGACCCCACAATCGGATGTCCGAGTTCAGATGGCGGTGATCAGAAGGCGGAGGGCGGCCCATTCACTTAATTAATCACGATATGGCGGAACAAAACGTACTTCGGGGATTTCTTCAAAGTCACGATCCTGAGTCCAAAAAAGAGCTTCATATGCCCTTGCTGTTGCCAGCATGATGCTGTCGGCCATGGGCAGTTTGTGCTCAATACTCACACGAGCAGCGGAAAGTGCAAGTTCAGCAGTCAGCTCAGCCATCGTTGCCTGATACATAATCGCGGCTGCTTGAAGCGCCGCGTCTTCTCCGCGCCGGTGTAATGTCACTTTAAAAACTTCGTAAAGGCTTATCGTGGGGACGATAAGTTTTGCGGGATCGGAAAGGGGCTCCGAGAATACCTCCGCATTGGGTCCGTTGATAAAGAACTCCAGCCAGCCTGAAGAATCCACAATATTCACAGACGGTCCGCCTCTCTATCCAAAGACGTATCCATGCCAGCCAAGAATCCTCTCATCTGGCTGATTTCACGCACAGGTATGAGTTCTATCCGGTTATCATAGGCAATAACCTGGATTTTTAAACCCGGCGTAATCTTCAAAGCTTCCCTTACTTTACGCGGTATGACGACTTGGTATTTTGGTGATACGGTGACAGCTTCCATAGTATTCTCCTATCGATAAAAGATGTGTAATACGATATCGTTATCGATAAGAATTGTCAAACAAAACAGCAGTTGACCTGAGGTCGGAGGTCGGATGTCAGATGTCGGAGGTCGGATGTCAGATGTCGGATGTCAGATGTCGGAGGTCGGATGTCAGAGGACAGAGGTCGGGAGTTTAGAGAAGATAGTCTCTCACAGAGCTCCCAGAGGGCACGGAGATTCGGTTGCTTGAATTGACAAAAACGGGCAATTTTGGTAATTTTTCCAGCGACAACCTTCTGTTAGCAGTCTAATAATTAAAAGCCTCGGACCTTGCTGGCAGGAGGTTTTTTTTATGCATATTGAATTAAATCTTTTCAGCGATTAGCCGAAATAAAACATTACCAAAGTGTTCATGTGGTTTCCGGGCAGTTCCATCGGGGTGCAAGTGGTGCCATGTCATAATAATTAATGGAGCGGCTAATTAGAATGAAAAAGAATATACTCTACATCCACGGCGCAAATATGTCTCCGGTGTCTTTCACACTCATCCAAACAAATATGGGAAGCCATAACGCAGTGGCACCAGAGTATTCGATTGAAAAACCTGTGGAGAAGAATGTAAAGCGGATCGCCCGATTGGCCCGGAAAGAATTTAAGGACGAGCCTTTTGATATCGTTTCACATTCGCTCGGAGGCATTATCGCAATTCTGCTTCTAAGAACAAGATTGCATATAGAAAAGGTTGTTACCATATCCACTCCATTGGGCGGTTCCGAGGCCGCTGCGTCTCTCCGTTTTATGTATCCGAAGTATCAGTTGTACAAGGACATCAATCCCAGCTCGGATATCATTAAAAAGGCGAATAATATCAAGCTGAAGGTTCCTGTCTTGTCTGTTATCACTACAGGCGGGAACTGTACTATACCGTTTATGACGGAGGACAACGACACCATCGTTACGGTTGCGTCTCAAACCGTTTCGGATAACCCAGAATACTATTATGTGGATCTGAACCACTTTGAAGTGTTACTGTCCGTGGAAGTTGCAGATAAGATTAAATTGTTTCTGAATGGAGACGGCGGGGAAAAACGGAAAAATAGTACGATGAAGGACTTGCTGACGCGAGTGAGAGCGTTGGTGAAGTAATAATTAGGTGAAAAAAGTTAAAAGTTCGAAGTTGAAAGGCGAAAGGGCATAAAAACAGAATCCTCTTACAGAGTTCTCAGAGTTCACAGGGCTTTCGCTAGCCGCCCGCTCACTGCGCTTCCGTCTTCGCTAAAGCTTCGCCGGACAAGCCCTTCGACTATGCTTCCTTCGACAGGCTCAGGACAGGCAGGACAAGTGAGACACAGAGGACAGAGGGCACCCGCCGTCGCTCTCTGAGCTTTGGCGCGGCAAGCGGAGGACGGATGTCAGATGTCGGAGGTCGGATGACAGATGACAGAGGGCAGATGACCGGGCTTCGCTCCTAAGGAGCTACGCCCCGGCAGGTTGGGTATTTGGTATTGGGTATTCGGAATTGGCTATTGGATACTAATACAAAAAATGGGGGACGGGTGTTGATATATTGATATCTATCCCTGGAGCCCAGTTTTCAATACACCATTAAGAACGCATAGCGGTCCCCTGTTTAATTCGACTTGGGTCGTTGTTTCAGGATTTGAAACAAATTAAACAGAGCAGGCATTTATGTATACTATTAACTTAGCAAAACCGCTTTAGTAGATCATTAAAAAAGCGTATCGATCCATCGCTTGGTCGTAGTCAGTGCGGACGTTGATCTCGAATCCGAACTGGCGCACGGTGGAATAGACATCTACCGCCATGGCCTCGGGGGACGGTCGGGCCATGCGGGGTTGCTCGCAGGTCTCCCGACTGCCCGTGCATTCCTTGCAAAAGCAGCACGAATCCATAAACAACAGAAACGCGCGCTCGAAACCGGCCAGGAACACGGCACGTTCCAGCTTGACCAGCTTGGCGTTGATCCTGGCCGACCACGCGTGACGGTCCTCGGGTTTATCCATCTTCCCTTCGAAATGAAGTATGATCGCATCGGAGTACTCTTTGAAAAAGCGCTGGCACTCGGCCACTGACGGCGTATTGGGCGGGCAGGCGCCGCCCCGGCCGTATTCGCCGCAGCCGAACATGCACTTCATGCGGACCCACTGGGAGACGATTATCTTCTGGGGGTCGATCCATTTATAGTCGGTGTAGTTGTTGGTGTGGAGGATGTCGTCGATGCTTGTTTGTTGTTCTGTCGTGAGTGCCATGGTTTTCCTATCTTTTATTAATTAACCGCAGACTGACGCCGACCTGACGCGGACGGAGCAAGAATGCGACTGCATTCTTGCTTTTGGTCTTTTTTGCCTGCGGATCCACCGCCGCCAAGGCTTAGGCGGACAGGCATTCGCAGGCAAAATGGAGCAGCCCCTCGACTCCTCTCCGGATCAACCCTTCGGGTGGTTGGGGTATAATTCCCCTTTAGTCATGAAACTTTTGGGTATATCGGCAATAAGCCGATCTTGAGGTGCCAATTTGGAACATCAATTGCTGAGACCTGAGAGCGATTAATGATTTCTCAAAAGTTTGGAGGCCACAAATTGTGACCTCCAAATGGCTAAAAAAGGATGCCCTCTGCATTTGAGTATGTCCAGAATTTCTCGAAGTTGATTTTCTCTTCAATTCTTAATCGTCATCATCCTCTTTATCATCGTCATCATCGCCGTCATCTCCTTCGAAATCGTCCATATCATCCTCAATCACATTGTAGAATTGATCGGCGATGACCCCATAGCCGATATCGTTCGCATGAATATCCTCAAAGGGGCACATCCAGGTCCATGCGCAGAGTGTTGCAACGCTGTCCGGCACCATGTTGCCGTTTTCGTCTGTGGTGACATCATAGCTCATGAAAGCGCCAGCTACATCGGCCACTGGAACACCATACGCCGCGTATACCGACTCCAGAGTTGTGTTGAAGATCCATTGTAAGTCCGCCAGCATCTCCAGAACGGGCAATGGATCTCCCGGAACCGTAAACCAAGCCGCCAGGAGCGGATTGTAGTAGTTCATGCCCACGAAGGATATGTCATCGTCATCCACTGGAACTGCATGAAGCCTTTGAAGAATATATGCCAAATCCATTGACAATTGGTCGACTGTTCTGAAGAAGCAGCCGAAATCGACCTCGGCACCATCAACACACTGCAATATATCGTTTGCCCCGATATCGATGGTCACCAGGACGGTTGAATCAGCATTCTCTTGCAGAAATCGAACTGCCTGATCGAGTTGCGATCCTTCGGAATAAGTACAGATCCCTCCTCCGTTAATGAAGGTCTCCGCAGTCTCATAAGGGCATCCGAAATTCTCATGATCCAGACGAGGAAATTCCCGACGAATTAATTCGGCGAGCTCGCTGGGGTAGCTCACGGGGCTGATGTATGCCCTTCCGATAAGAGGATTATATTGTACGCAGGCCGCAAGGGATGTACCCAGAGAGAGATAAATCGGCGGCCCATCGTCGTCATCGTCCGAGTCCGCCAGGACATCGGCCTGAGAACCGCATACCAGGCCAACGGCAATCAACACTATCAATGCCCATTTCTTTAACATTTTTCCCCCTTTCGATGGATAGTCCGGTACGATCACCTAAGGAGATGAGTTCTTGGGTTGTATATAGTCAGACTTGGAGGCCGACGAATGTGACATCCAATTGTTTTAAATTCGGAAGGTTATGAAATATCTACATCAATCGTGGGGGTATAAAAGATTTCGGATTGTCCCATTTAACGGTTGAAAAAGGTGTTGACAAATTAATTCCAAGGCTTATAATGTCCCATATAAAGGTTGACA
>Ga0056119_1000036_pt1 | contig 35421 bp, 31 predicted proteins | sample WorMettaBAHAMAS1_FD_80076 | JGI IMG/M metagenome (GOLD analysis project Ga0056119, IMG submission 80076) | Marine gutless worms symbiont microbial communities from Max Planck institute for Marine Microbiology, Germany - Olavius tantulus BAHAMAS.1 ...
CCGATGATCCATGAACCCATCATGAAAGTGGTGGTCGAAACCCCGACGGAATTTCAAGGGTCCGTCATGGGGTCCTTGAACCAGCGTCGGGGAATGATACTGGGATCTCAGGACGAAGGGGTGATGAGCGTTGTTGAGGCCGAAGTACCGTTGGCGGAAATGTTCGGCTACTCCACTGTCTTGCGCTCCCTGACCCAGGGCAAAGCCCAATTTACCATGGAGTTCGGTACCTATCGGCAAGTGCCGAAGGGGGTTGCCGATGAGCTGGAAAAGAACGCGGCAAAGGAGAAAAAGAACGTTGCGTAATCCGCACGGGGATGCAAAACTGAAATCCTGGGAACGTCTGAACAAGGCCGCTCCTAACAAACCGATCGAACGGGGGCTTCCGCCTGATCAAGAGGCTCAGGTTATTTCGCTGAAAGAGAGGAGTTTTCAAATGCTGAAAAACGATCTGATCCTGCGCAATCCAATCCGGCTTCTGGCACCTGACGGAACAAATATGCTGTCGGATGGCGGGTTCGGTGCCATCACGGCCCGGGCCGGTGTTGGGAAAACCGCTTTTCTCGTACAAATCGTTCTGAACAGTCAGCTCGAAGGCAAGAATGTCCTTCATATCAGCCTGAACGACCCGGTTAAAAAGGTGGATCTCTGGTACAAGGAGGTGTTTCGCCTGCTGGCCGAGCAGTACCATGTGCAGCAGATCAACCAGCTATGGGAGGCCATCCTGCCCCATCGCTTCATTATGACATTCCGGGCCGAAAGTTTTACGGTACCGGTATTTGATGAACGGCTCAGCGATCTCATTGACCAGGGCATCTTCTACCCCCAGATCGTTATTATCGATGGCCTGTCCTTCGAACCTCCGGATCGGGATCTGCTCACCGGCTTGAAGCTCTCGGCCAAGGAGCATAAGTTTACGAGCTGGTTCTCAGTCCGATCCCACCGGCACGAGACCCCGGATGACGATGGCATTCCCGCTCCCCTTTCGCCGGTGATCGATCTGTTCGAAGCGGCGATCCAGCTTCAGCCCACCGGCAAGGAGATCAATGTTCTTTCCCTGAAAGGCGGAAAAGAAGAAGGGGCCCAGCCGGAGCTCTTTCTGGATCCGTCCACCATGCTCATCAAAGACAAGTAGTTTCAAACTGTTCAACCCTATCATTGCACCAATTGGAGACCTTCATGGGCAAGGCACTTCGAGATGAAGCTGTAGCCTGACTACCGCGAATCTCGAATAACGCAGGCCATGACGGTCTCCGGTTGGCCCGTAGGGTGAAATCTTTTCAGACCGTTCATAAGTTTTTCGACATGGCAAATTGCTTCACGGCCAGATGGATTAGTATTCATGTTAAGGCATGGATATTGTATCTTTTTAGATATTTGCTGAAAAGATATCATGCAATGTTCGGGTAAAAGGCATCCACCGTGAGTTCGGTGGATGCCTTTATTTCTTAATCCTATTTTCTTGAGCACCTCATTGCACCGAAGTACTTCAATGCACTCGTTTAAGCCGTCCCATTTTTAGAGCACGGAACATTTCCGACAGTCCTCACCTAATTATAGACTCCTGGTGCGCGGAAACATAGCCGCTTTGTGCACTTCGACCATTGAAGTTACCTATCCAAATATGTTGGGGTTCCCGACTCCAAAAGAAGTACCAGTGGTCCTTGGTTTCTATGATATGCAGAAGAGCTATTCAGCTGCTGTAAATAGTGCTGTTATAAAACCCTCATCTGTTAACAATTTTCTTGCCGCATCTTGCAGTGCCGCCCCAAGGGCAGGATTTGCTTCGCTAAAAGGGGAGAACCTCCCCCCGGTGACTACTTTGTTAAAAACAATTTCCTTATCCCTGCTTTTAACCTGAACATTCATAATAACCTCAGCATACGGTCTCTCGCTATCTCCTTTTAACTCATAGTACAATTTTATAGGCTATAAATATACCTCAACCGGCCCGTCCCCAAGCCGAAATCCGCGTGTTTGAAGTTCTGATTCAATTGCATCAGAAAGAGATTCTGGAATGTCATTTAGAGTGATTATTTCACCTAAAAATCTGTATTCACATCCTTTTTTTTCACATTTGTATTGATGCTTTGTTCATCAGCGACATTCACCCTGACCCTCACTTTACCCGCACCAGGAATGGTCCAATCATCAGGATGAAATTTATACCAGATGTTCATTGCCCAAATATCACGACCGCCGGGCCCCGAACATCCTGAAAAAAGAGGCCAGGCTATAACTACAGCGCTCAAGAGGAAAAGAAATTTTGACCTCATATAGTTGCCTCCTCTCATTTTCCATAAGATCATATCTTGTAAAATGCACCAAATATGAACAGCAAGTTGGTGGTTCCCAACCGCTTCAAAATGTTTGATAGTCAATTCTTCGTCGAACTACTTACCGACGACAGTATTAAGATAGACAGGATAAGTTCACTTAGTGAACGAATGGGTACGCAAACATTAATTTTAGGCCGGTTCATTCGAGGTCTGGTGAATGGAAAAAATGGTTGCTTGGGAAGAGGGGGCTACAAGTAACGGCCTACTTATCTTTAATATAGATAAAAAAAGAAAGTCAATCATCCTCTCATGATATGTTTCAAATGGAACAATACTTGCCACTGTCCGCGCAAGTTGTTCCACGGTTCACAGTCAAGACTATAATGGATAATCCTTGCATAGGGGGAAATGTTGAAATCAATTTGGTTGTCACAGGAATCTTGACTATATCTTGACTATATTCGGAACAAAATTAGGAAATTTCCAAACCCTTTTTTGACAAAGCACCCTCACTATCCTACACAACAGAAAACACCGATATGCGGAGGATTGTCATGGAATTCGAATGCATCATTTATGAAAAAAAGGCGGAAATCGCCATCATCCGGCTGAACCGTCCCAAGGTACTCAATGCCATGAACAAGCAGCTGTGGATCGATTTTCAGGCTGCCCTCGAGGATGCCGGCAGAGATGAAACGGTCAAGGTGGTGATCATCACCGGCGAAGGCCGTGCGTTTTCATCCGGCGCCGATTTGAAGGAATCCAAGGACCGTTCCATCGAAGCGTACCGGGATTATTTGACGGAGCTCCAGGAAGCGTCCCGCAAGATCATCCGATTCGAAAAACCGACGATTGCGGCCATTAACGGCTATGCCCTCGGGTCGGGGTACGAACTTGCACTGGCCTGTGATATCCGCATCGCTGATGAGGAGGCCCAGATCGGATCCCCCGAGGCCAAGGTCACATCATCGGTCACCGGCGGCGCCTTTCGACTTGTTCAACAGTTGGTAGGGCCGGGAAAGGCGCGAGAACTTCTGTTTACGGCGGAAAACATCAATGGAAAGGAAGCCGAACGGATCGGCCTGGTAAACAAGGCCGTACCCGCAGGCCTTTTGATGGTGGAAGCCCGAGCTATGGGGACTAAGATCGCACAGAACTCGTCCTTTTCGCTTCAGATGATAAAAAAAGGATTGAATATGGCCCAGGGAGAAATCAGCATGGAGGCCCTGATGGACTTCGAGATCGAAGCCTGTCTGGCCTGTGTCTCGACCCGAGAGCGTCAGGAGTCCCTCGAGGCGTTTGAAACAAGGAAAAAAGATAGGTAGGTTGAGAGGGTGTGATACAGGTATTGAAGACCAATTCCCGAGATCCGAATACCCAATACCCAGTACCTAATACCCAATACCGAATGCTTAGTACCCAATACCCAGCAAGGTGATCCCATGTCATTGGAAAACGTCCTAGATGCCGGCTCGGTGGCCGTGGTCGGCGCCTCCAAAAACGAAACCAAGCGCGGTTATCAAACCATCCGGACATTGCTCTCCGAAAAGTACGAAGGAGACATCTATCCGGTGAATCACAAGGAGCAGAGCATCCTCGGATTGAAATGCCACAAGAAGGTTTCCGACATCAAAGCGCCGGTGGAACTTGCCCTGATCGCTACCCCGGCGAAGGTGGTCCCCTCCGTGCTCGAGGACTGTGGTAAAAAAGGTGTTCAAGGAGCCGTGATTCTAGCCGGCGGATTCGGCGAAACCGGTGAACAGGGCAAGCAGTTGGAGGACCAGATTGTTTCGGTAGCCCAGCGCCATGGCATACGGCTTATCGGACCCAATACGTCGGGGATGATCAATCCCCCGATGCGGATGAATCTGGTTGGAATCCGTGATGTCCCCGCAGGCAACATCGCCCTGCTCTCTCAGAGTGGTAACATGGCGTTGACGCTGATCACTGAAGCCCGTCTTAAAAGTCGAAGCGGATTTTCCTACTATGTGGGTGTCGGCAATGAAGCCGACATCAAGTTTCACGAATACCTGGAGTTTTTCAGAAACGATTCCAAAACAAAAGCGATTCTCATGTATGTCGAGGGCATGCGGATGGGACGGGAATTTCTCCAACAGGCATACAATACCACCATTGAAAAACCGATTGTACTGCTCAAAAGCGGGCGTTCGGCAACGGGGCGCAAATCGGCAGGATCCCATACCGGTGCCCTGGCTGGGATTTCTGAGGTCGCCAAAGGCGCTTTTGAACGGGCGGGAATTATTGTCATCGACAATTCGGACCAGTTGTTCCCTGCCGCGGAATCCCTTTCAAACCTTCCCCGGATCAACAATAACAGCGTCGCTATTCTTGCCGACGGGGGCGGCCACGCCACCATCGCCGCCGATGTGCTGACGGATCTGGGGTTGTTGATACCCGAGCTCGGCGAGAAAACCCAGGAACGCCTGCGGGAAATCCTGCCGGCGGCCGCGTCCGTGGTCAACCCGGTGGATGTGGCCGGGGGAACCGATGATAATCCGTCCCTTTTTGCCGACTGCGCCCGTATCTTGCTCCGAGACAAACGTGTCGGGGGGCTTTTGATTGTGGGGCTGTTTGGCGGATATGGTATCCGCTTTGCCGAGAGTTTGGCGTTGATGGAGGAAGATGCCGCCCACCAGATGGGAAAAATGGTTCGGCAGACCAACAAACCGATCGTGGTCCACAGTCTGTTTGGTTCAGAAAAACCCCATTCCCTGGATCTGCTCCGGTATTACGGCGTCCCGGTCACCGATTCGCTGGATGTGGCATGCAAGTGCATCGAGGTGCTGGCCGAGTACGGCAGTTACCTCCGTTCTTATCATGCCAGGGTTAATTTTGTCTTCGATTGGGGAGCGAAAGCCACGGACACGGGGAAACGCATCATCCAGGCGGCAAGGGAGGAAGGACGGCACGCCTTGCTGGAATACGAAGCCAAAGAACTGCTCGCCTCCCATGGCGCACCGGTATCGGAGGACTATCTGGCGATCACCGCCGAAGATGCTGCGGAACGGTCCAAACAGATTTCAGGGCCGGTAGCGCTCAAGCTGGCCTCTCCGGATATTCTTCACAAGAGCGATGCCGGCGGCGTCAGATTGAAGCTGTGCACTCCGAGCGACGTAAAAACCGCTTTTGATGATATCGTCCAAAAGGGGAAAGAATTTCTACCCGGTGCGGATATACGGGGTTGTACGGTATCGCCCATGGCCCGGCCGGGCCTGGAAGTAATCATCGGTACCAAAGTCGATGAACAGTTCGGTCCGGTGATCATGTACGGCCTTGGCGGTGTCATGGTGGAAATTCTCCGGGACGTATCGTTTCGGGTTCTGCCGATCTCCCGGAACTCGGCGAAGAAGATGATTGCGGAAACCAAATCGGCACCCATACTGAGCGGGGTCCGTGGTGAATCGCCCTATGACAAGAAGAGCCTCGTGAAGCTGCTCCTGCTGTGCTCCGAGTTGATCGAGTCCTATCCGGAGATCTACGAGATGGACCTGAATCCGGTGATCGTCCACGAAAAAGGGTTGAGTATTGTGGATGCGAGGATCATTTTAAAATCGGACTAAAGTAGGTATTTGCTATTGGGTATTTGGTAGTCGTTATTTGGTGTTTGGTGTTTTGTCCTTTGTAGTTTTTTTTGTGATTTGCGATTTGTGATTTGTTATTTTTACTTCAGGTATTTCACCTGACACCTGACACCCGAAACCTGTATTTTACTCTGAAATCAAGATTCCAGCCTGTCTTTGATCTCCTCCATGGCATCGAGAAAGGATTCTCTGACCTCCCCCGCAAACGGATTGTAGTGATTCATATCCGAGAACAGTTGCCACGTATCATTCTCGACGACTTCAAGGATATGCAGCAATCGCTTGTATCCCTCGGTATCGATTCGAAGCTCTTCAGCACCAAATTTCGAGAGTGATCGCCCGATAAAATGTGTTAGCGCCAGGCTGACGGCAATCTCCCGGTCGTGCATTTCAGGCGTGGTTTCGATGACATCGAGACCTTTGTCTTTGAGATAGGATCTCACGCAATCATATTGCTTCGGCTCGATACGGCCCGGGCACAGCACTATTTTGCGATCCTTCAGGGAATCGGCCGCACTGTCCGGACCGAACATGGGATGGGTGGGTAAATATGATACCGATCGAGGCAGTAATTCACTGAGCCATTGGTCGGGCAAGACTTTAACCGAAGAGACATCCAGGACCAGGGCACCCGACTTAAGATAGGGGATGATTCTGGTTATGGAATCTGCGAGGGCGGAAATCGGTACGCTCAATATGAGAATGTCCTGGGAGGCCGTGGTTTCAAGATCCGCAGCCCGGGCGCCCAGGGCTTCGATAGCTTCTGAATTGCCACCGGTATTCCGCACCACCACCGGAAAGTTCTTTGCCAAATAACGAGCCGTGAGTTCCCCGAAACGTCCAAATCCGAATATTCCGATCATCTGTTAGCTCTTTGCTTTCGTGTGATAGTCATCGCTTCTGAGCAGTCTTCCAGAGCTGGGTTTCCGCCCGTGGAGGTTCTTGCTCAGAATCCCCCTCTCAGGGATTCTGAGCAAATCATTGCACCTCTGCAAACTCTGCGTCTCTGCGGTAATCGGTATTAAGCGTCGTTTTGAACCGGAAAAAACAACACTCATACTCGGGTCGACTGGCGTAACGCCATATCCGCCAGCACCAACGCCGCCATGGTTTCGACGATGGGAACGGCCCGGGGCAAAACACACGGATCGTGCCGCCCTTTGGCTTCGAGGGTAACGGGATTTCCTTAGAAATCAACGGTTTCCTGAGGCTTTCCAATGGTCGCCACCGGTTTGAAGGCGACCCGGAACAGGATCGGTTCCCCGTTGCTGATGCCTCCTTGGACCCCGCCGCTGAAATTGGTCCGCGTGCCAAGGCGATCACCTTTCACAATAAAGGGGTCATTGTGCTGAGATCCGCGCATCCGGGTCCCGGCAAAACCGGAGCCGATTTCGAATCCCTTGGTGGCCGGGATGGACAACATCGCTTGGGCGAGTTTGGCCTCCAATTTTTCAAACACCGGTTCCCCTATCCCGGGAGGTACGCCACGACAGACACAGGCAACAATCCCCCCCAAAGAATCGCCCTCTTCTTTGCAGGTCAGAATGGCGCTTCCCATCTCTTCCGCCGTAGCCGAATGGGGACACCTCACAATGGTGCGATCCACATCCGCCCGGGAGATGGCAGAGGGGTCCATTTCCGGAGCCGCGATCTCTCCGACCGTATCCACCCAGGCGACGATGTCGACATCGAATGACTGCAGCAGATATTTTTCAGCGATTGCCCCGGCCGCCACGCGGCCAATGGTTTCGCGGGCACTGGACCGGCCTCCTCCACTGGCGGCACGGATGCCGTACTTCTGCTTGTAGGTGTAGTCGGCATGGGAAGGCCGCGGAACCGGCTGCATCGCTGTATAGTCGGATGGCCGCATGTCCCGATTGGGTGCAAACAGTGCGATGGGTGTACCGAGAGTCTTTCCGTCTTCAACACCCGACAGGATGGACACCCTGTCTTCTTCTTTTCGATCGGTGGACAAGCGGCTCTGACCCGGGAGCCGACGATCAAGCTGGGTCTGGATATCCTCTTCGCTCAGTTCCAGGCGCGGGGGACATCCATCGACCACTGCACCAACGCCCCTGCAGTGAGACTCGCCGAACGTGCTGACTCGAAAAATGGTTCCAAATGTACTGGACATCGGTTTACCCCCTTTGGTGCAATACCCGGGCTATATTTAGGAACCTTATACGAAGCCGACCTCTTGAGCGTTTTCGAAGACGACTCGTCCTCAGACAGCGTCCGGAATCGCTTCCATAATTCGCCGGCATATGGTTTGCACATCGAGACCGTCGGTATCGATGGTGCAATGAGCCGTCTTTGTGTACAAGGGTTCCCTGTATTTCAGAATCTCTTCCACTTCATCCGCCACGCCTTTGGAAGTCAATGACGGGCGAAGCTGTTCGGTTTTTGTGTCGGCCTGAAGGCGTTGACGAATCGTCTCCGGCGTTGCCCGAAGCCATACCGCCTTTCCGGTTTGTCTTATTCTGTCGATATTGTCACTGGACAGAACGATTCCGCCGCCGGTGGCAATCACTCGGCCATGGAGACGACTGATCCGCGCCAGTACATGACGTTCCTTTTCCCGGAAGCCTTCCCACCCCTGCGCCTGAACAATGTGCTGGATCGTCATTCCATGGGTTCGCACCAGTTCGTCGTCGGTATCCATGAAAGGCCGGTCGAGGGCTTCGGCAAGCGTCCTGCCCACAACGCTTTTTCCTGTACACCGGTATCCGATCAGATAGATATTCCTGTTCTTGCTTCTGCTTCCGTCCATTTTTTTTGCGATGTTTCACCGGCGCCAATTATGAAACTTACGGCATTTTAGGCATTTATTCCCCAACGTATAACTGCCGAAATACGTCCCAGTATTTGGGAAAGGATTTGGCGACACATGACTCGTTCTCGATGTGTACCCCCGGCGTTTTCAATCCCGCCACCGAAAAACTCATGGCGATCCGATGGTCGTCATAGGTATGAATCACGGCGCCCTTAGGAGAGCCCCCGTGGACAATCAGATCGTCATCGGTCTGGCGGGCTTCGATGCCCAGTTTTCCGAGTTCGGTCGTGACCGCTCCCAACCGGTCGCTTTCCTTTACTTTCAGGTGCGCTACATTCCGAATCCGGGTGGCGCCCTTCGCAAAAGCGGCCACCACGGCAAGGGTGGGCACCATGTCCGGCATGTCTCCCATGTCCACGTCAACCCCCTGCAACGGTCCACCGGTAACCGAGATGCCCATATCTCTTCGATCCACCCGGCAGCCCATGGCCTCGAGCAGTTCAACGATTCTAAGATCACCCTGAATGGAATCCTCCGGAAATCCAGTGACCTTGACCGTGATGCCGGACACGGCTGCCGCCGCCCAAAAATAGGATGCCTGGGACGCATCGGGCTCGACAACGTAATCCCCCGATTGGTAGTGCTGGTTTCCGCTCACCCTGAAGGATTGATATCCATCACGTTCATAACGGATGCCGAACCTGGCCATAACATCAAGCGTCATATCGATATAGGGTCGAGAGACGGGACCATCCGTGACATGAATATCCAATCCCCGCTCCAAGACCGGTGCCATCAGCAAAAGACCGGACAGGTACTGGCTGCTCGTTCCGCAGTTGATAGATATGGATCCTCCGCTTAACTGACCGGCGTGGATCTCAATCGGTGGGCAACCGTCTCGGTGGATCGAAAACGCACGGACGTCCAGCTCATTCAAGGCATCCAGCAGATCCTGAATGGGACGTTCGTGCATCCGTGTTGTGCCCATCAGCCGATACACACCTTCCCCCAGGACGACAATCGCCGCCAACAATCGCATGGATGTCCCCGAATTGCCGAGGAACAGCGGTTCCGTGCTGGGACGCCATGACCCATCCCGCCCGTGAACGATCAGACCTGTGGGATCCGTTTGGAAATCGGCACCCAACTGGTTCAGCGCTGCCTGGGTGAACCGTGTATCCTCACTGACCAGACAATTTTCAAGGGTGCATGTTCCCGTGGACAAGGCTGCCGCGATGAGCGTCCGATGGGTATAACTCTTGGATCCCGGAACGGAAATCTCAACATGCTCGTTTAATGTCCCTGGTATAACCTCAATCATTGCTGAATGCGTTTTCCATAATGTTGCCGGATGGAGACATCGGTTCACGCCCCCGTCAGGGCTTCGGTTACGACCTGTTTCATGACCTCCAACGGCGCCGGTTTCTCCGTCCAGATCTCGAACTGGAACGCCCCCTGGTAGACAAACATGGCGACCCCATTCACCGTGATACATCCAGCCCGTTCAGCTTCCTGCAAGAGGCGCGTTTGTATGGGATTGTATACGATATCCATGACGACCATCGGTGAACGCAGCGCCTCCCGATATATGGGGGTCTTCTGTTCATGGGGGGTCATTCCCAAAGGGGTGGTATTGATAAGGACATCCGATTCAGATCCATCAAACTCTGCCAAAGGTATAAAATTGACATCCAAATCGGAGGCAAGGGCTTCGCCCCGCTCCACGCTTCGATTGACAATGGTCAGTTTCGCCGCCTCCGGTGCAATTCCGAATCCCGCAGCCCTTGCCGCCCCGCCCGCCCCCAGGATAGCGACCGATTTTTCCTTAAGAGCGGTCACCTCGGCCAATGCACGAAGGGCTCCCAAATGATCGGAGTTGTACCCGACCAGCTTTCCATTACGGTTGAGTATCGTATTGACCGCACCGATTTTCACGGCCATGTCGTCAATCTCATCAAGATGATCCATGACGGATATCTTGTGGGGAATGGTCACACTGGCCCCCTGGAATCCCAGCGCCCGAATGCCGTTCATGGCTGCCCCGATGTCACTCACTTTGATCGCCACGTAGATCCCCTTGTGTCCTACCACAGAAAACGCCTTGTTGTGCATCAATGGGCTCAGGCTGTGGGCAACGGGATTGCCGAGCACGGCATAGAGCGAACGGATCTCCAAATCGGTTTCCCTCATGGCAGGTTCACCCCATGGTGTCACTAAACAGCCGCTTTGAAGCCGGCCGCAAGAATCCGCTCATGGGCGGATAATAACAGCGATTCGGTGGTCTCCCATGAAATGCACTCGTCAGTAACGGAAACCCCGTATGCCAACTGGGATGGATCATCGGAGAACCTCTGGTTGCCCTCGTTCAAATTGCTTTCCAACATCATGCCGATGAGGGAATCGGTTCCGGACAGCCGTTGCTCCAGTATATGCTTCCAGACAATGGCCTGTCCCTGGTGTTTCTTCCGGGAATTGGCGTGGGAGCAGTCCACCACGATGCCGTCCGGCATATTTTTCGTCACCAGATCCAGTTTCGCCTCTTCGATGCTAATTGGATCGTAATTGGGCCGCTTTCCCCCTCGCAGGACAATATGCCCATAGGGATTCCCCACGGTTTGAACGATACAGGTACGCCCGTCGTGATCGATCCCCAAAAAACTCTGGGGGGCGCGGGCGGCAATCATGGCATTAATGGCTGTGGCCATATTGCCGTCGGTGCCGTTCTTGAATCCCACCGGCATGGACAATCCGCTGGCCATTTCCCGATGAATCTGGGACTCCGTGGTCCGCGCACCAATGGCGGCCCAGCAGACCAAATCAGCGATATACTGGGGGGTGACCGCTTCAAGGAACTCGGTCCCCGTGGGGAGCCCGATTTCTGTGGTTTTAAGCAATAAACTCCGCGCTTTTTGCAGTCCGGTTCGGATGTCGCAACTTCCGTCCAGGTGAGGATCGTTAATTAATCCTTTCCAGCCCACCGTGGTTCTCGGCTTTTCAAAATAGACGCGCATGACCACCAGCTGAGTTTCTTTGACCTTGTCTGCAAGTTCGACGAGTCGTTCGGCATATTCAAGGGCCGCGGTCTCATCGTGAATGGAGCAGGGACCGACCACCACCAGAAAGCGGGGATCTTCTTTTCTGAGAATTCTCTGGATGGCGGTCCTGCCATCGACCACGGTTTTGTTGGCCTTTTCCGACATGGGCAACTCCTCCATGAGTTGCTGAGGCGACATCATCGGTTTGTAGCCGCCAACTCTCAAATCCTGTGTGCGTTCCATCAAGACGTCCTTTCCGTTACCGGTTAATTTCTGTCCAGAAACAAAAAAGGGCCGCGGAGCAGTGTTCCGTGCCGCAGCCCTGTATACAAACAAAGCCGCGGGCACGTTGGCTTGCCCACGGCTTTTATGCGCTGGATCTTCGGTTTAGCGCACCCCGGGCAGGCCGGTATTAAAATAATAATACCAGAAATAAAAGAACCGCCTGCCGAAGAGATGTCGCTGCACCTTGTGTTTTCTCCTGTTATAGTTTTCAGACAGCCTTATCCCGAGCAGGTTTCGGCTGTCAAGTGTTTTTTAAAAAACTCTTGACAACCTGGAGTCCCGCGGCTACCCTGCCCGTCACTTGGGAAAAGATGCCATGAACAACGTCGAGAACAACAGAAGAGGAAATTGGTGGTGGTGCTGGCACCTCTGGACAGGTACCTCTGCCCCCGTCATGGAACTCTGACTCGACTCACATACCGATTACGACCGAAAAAACCGTGGGCAGACCGACTGCTCACGGTTTTTCTGTTTTTAAGGCGGCCATGCCGCCCTATGTAACCCCGGTTATCCTAAATACTCTTGGAGGAAACCCGATGATCCTGACCCGGTATCCCGACAAAGATCGGCTTATCGCCCTTGCAGCAGACGCGAACGTGGTTCCGGTATGCACAGAGGTCCTGGCCGACTCGGACACGCCCGTCTCGCTGTTACGCAAATTTTACAGACCGGATGATCCGGTATTCTTGTTTGAAAGCGTGGAAGGAGGAGAACGCTGGGGACGTTATAGTTTTCTCGGCATCTCCGCCCATGCGCATATTCGTATTTATGCGGATCGAGTGGAGATTGAAAACAGCACCGCCACTGATCGGATACCCTTTACCGACTCTCCGCTGCCGGTCCTGCGCGAGTTCATGAAGCGGTTTTCTCCCGCACAGATCCCCGATCTGCCCCGGTTCTGGGGGGGCATGGTCGGTTACTGGACCTATGAAGCGGTCTCCTTTTTTGAGAAGATACCGAACCGCTTGCCTCCGGACACACCCCTGGCGGCGTTCGTCGTGCCGGACACCATGTTGATCTTCGACAATGTTCGGCATACCCTGCTGGTGGTGGGCATCGCTTTTGTCGAAGCTCAGAGCGAAGCCGCCGCAGCCTTTGAAGCCAGCCTGGCTCGAATCGAAGACGTTCTGCGGATCATTCATGCACCGGTCCATGTGGAGGTTGATCCCTCGGAGAACAACCTCCCATCTATTCAAACCAGGCTTGATGATGACGACTACCGGCATCGCGTTCAAAAGGTAAAAGCTTATATTACCGCCGGTGATGTGATACAGACCGTCATCTCCCAGCCGTTTACCTGCCAACCACCCAAGGATCTTTGGTCACTGTATAGAGCCCAACGGTATGTGAATCCGTCTCCCTATCTATTTTTTCTCCATATCGGAGGAACCACCCTGATCGGGTCATCGCCCGAAACCATGGTACGCCTGGAAAATGGAGTCGCCACGGTGCGTCCCATTGCCGGCACCCGGCCTCGTGGCGCCACCGAGCAGGAAGACCGGGCACTGGCGGATGAGTTGCTCTCGGATGAAAAAGAGCGGGCCGAGCACCTGATGCTGGTCGATCTGGGGCGAAATGACCTGGGGCGTGTTGCTGAAACCGGGACGGTGCAAGTCACAGACCTGATGATCATCGAACGATACTCCCATGTGATGCATTTGGTCTCCAATGTAAACTGCCACCTGGCCGAAAAGAAAGACGCCTGGGCTCTTCTGGCCGCAACATTTCCAGCCGGCACCCTCACCGGTGCACCCAAGGTGAGAGCCATGGAAATTATCGCGGAACTCGAAAGCTATCCGAGAGGCCCCTACGGTGGTGCGGTGGGTTATGTCTCGTTTTCCGGTAATTTGGACATGGCCATCACCATTCGCACCGCCTGCATCCAGGACGATATCCTGACGGTCCGGGCAGGGGCAGGCATCGTCGCCGATTCCGACCCGGAGATGGAGCGCATCGAAACCGTGAACAAGGCCAAAGCCATTGACCGGGCTTTGAAACTGATCAAGGGGGAACCCCATGCTGTTGATGATCGATAATTACGATTCGTTTACCTACAATCTGGTCCAGTATTTAAGAGAGCTGGGGACCACGGTGGAAGTTCATCGGAACGATGCCGTTTCAGTGGAAGAAGTCTTTCAGATGGCCCCCACCGGCGTCGTGATCTCCCCGGGTCCCGGTCGGCCTGAAAATGCCGGCATCACCCTTCCCCTCATTTCCAGAATATCGGGAAAGGTTCCCTTGCTCGGTGTCTGTCTCGGACACCAGGCCATTGCCATGGCGTTCGGTGGTGAGATGATTTCGGCCAAACGGTTGATGCACGGCAAGACTTCGGATATCACCTCCGACAGCCAGGGGGTGTTCGCCGGAATTCGGGGACCGTTCAAAGGAATGCGATACCATTCCCTGTCCGTGGCCAGAAATACGCTTCCGTCGTGCCTGAAGGTCACCGCGGAATCCGAAGATGGCGAAATCATGGGAATCCGTCACGAGGAACACCCGACCGAAGGGATTCAGTTCCACCCGGAATCCATCATGACCGCCAAGGGAAAACGGATATTGCGAAATTTTCTAAAAATTACACAGAAAGAGGGGGTTCCGTCATGAGTTTCAGAGAGAATCTCGCCAAAATCATTGCCAAACAAAATCTCACCGAATCGGAAATGGGAGAGATTCTGTCGGATATTCTTTCCGGAGACGTCTCGGACTCTCAGATCGGGGCATTCATGGCCGCACTGGCGACCAAGGGAGAGACCTTTGTGGAACTGGCCGGGGCTGCAACGGCCATGCGTCGAAAAGCGAATCGGATCCAGGCAGGTGCCACTACGGTGGTCGATACCTGCGGAACGGGAGGGGACGGCGCACAGACCTTCAATATTTCCACAACCACCGCCTTCGTGGTGGCCGGTTGCTGTGTCACCGTCGCTAAACACGGCAACCGTTCGGTATCGAGCCAATGTGGCAGTGCGGATGTCCTGGAAACCTTGGGAGTTAAACTGGACATCGATCCGGAAATAGTCGAAGAGGCGGTCCAGGAACTCGGCATCGGGTTTCTTTTCGCCCCCGTCTACCATGGGGCCATGAAGCATGCGATGACGGCCCGAAAAGAGGTGGGGCTTCGCTCTATCTTTAACATGCTCGGGCCGCTGACCAATCCGGCGGGTGCAAATTGCCAACTGCTGGGCGTCTATGCCCCACAACTCACCGAGATGTTCGCCCATGCCCTGTCACGGCTGGGGGCCAAACGGGCCTTTGTGGTCCACGGGCACGATGGATTGGATGAGATCTCTGTCTGCGCCCCGACCCGGATATCCGAACTCAATGATGGGAGGATCCGGACATTCGACCTGAATCCGGAAAAATACTTCGGAGGATTGGCCAGTCCCGAAGATATGACAGGTGGATTGCCGGAAGAAAATGCCCAAATTGCCCGCCGCATTTTAAAGGGCGAAAAAGGCCCCAAACGGGATGTGGTGTTGATTAACAGCGGGGCAGCGTTGATCGCCGCCGGAAAAGCAAATGATTTCAAGTCCGGCATTGCTCTGGCGGAAAACGCCATTGACTCCGGTTCGGCGATGACAAAACTGGAAGCATTAGTTAAGTTTACCCAAGAAAACACATAGGACCGAATCAGGTCCATATTCATTATGGACACTTGAACAAAATGACCAGCTCTATTCTGGACAAAATCATTGAAACGAAGAAAAAAGAAGTGGCCGATGCTGCACAGACCATGCCCGTCGAACAGCTCAAGGAGCAGGCCGCCGCTCAACCGGAATGCCGCTCGTTTTTAGCACCGTTTCGTCGCCCTGGCGTCAATATCATCGCTGAGATCAAACGGGCATCGCCGTCCAAAGGCATCATCAACCCGGATTTGGACGCCGGGCAACAGACCACCCTATACCAGACAGGCGGAGCGGCAGCGCTGTCGGTATTGACCGATGAGCCGTATTTCAAAGGGTGCCTGGAAGACTTGCGACAGGCTCGCCGCGCCACGACACTTCCGGTTCTTCGAAAAGATTTTCTAGTCGACCCCTACCAGGTGTTTGAAGCCAGATCTGTGGGCGCTGATGCCATACTGCTCATTGTTCGGGTGATGGATGAAAAACGCCTTGGAGAACTCTTAGAGCTTAGCAACGCTTTAAACATGGATGCTCTGGTGGAAGTCCATTCCGAGGAGGATCTTAAGAAAGCCTCCGGTATCGGAGCAACATTGATCGGTATCAACAACCGTGACCTCAGCTCATTTGATACCGACATCAATACGGCAGTGGGTCTGGTCGATCGACTGACACCGGATCAGATTCCGGTCGCCGCCAGCGGCATCACCGGTCCGGATGACATCCGAAGAAATCTTGCTGCCGGTATTCACAATTTCCTGATCGGAGAAAGCCTTGTGCGATCAAAGCATCCTGCGGTATTCCTCCGTTCATTGATTGAAACAGGTGAGCAAACGATATAGGTTAGTACAAATATACTTACCGCAACGTCGCAAAGTACGCGGAGAAAAAGACGATGTGTTTTGCTTTCCGCTGAGAAGACAGAACGCAAATTGAAACTATCCATTTGAGGTCATCAGGAGAACCAATATCGCAACGGCCGGGCGACATATTTCTGAACATATGTAGTGGCGCATTTCCAATGTCGTCCTCTCAACGGCATTGGAAAACAGGATGCCCTCTGCGTTCTCTACGTTTCGAGCGAAGTGGGCGGTAGCAGAAGCATTGAATTACGGATTTGGAACATCCAATGAATCGCAATCGTATCGCATATCCTCAAATCAAAGTCTGCGGTCTCACACAACCGGACGAAGCGCTGGCCTGTGCGGAAGCTGGAGTCCATGCCCTCGGTCTGGTGTTTTACCCGCCAAGCCCTCGGTTTGTGTCGGATGCAACGGCCCGGGAGATCACGGAGGCCTTGCCCGATCACGTGGTTCCGGTGGGGGTGTTTGTCGACGAATCCTATGACCGTGTGATTCAGTTAACGACCCACTGCCGCTTGAAGGCGGTTCAGCTTCACGGTAACGAATCGCCGGAAATGGTGGATCAATTGATGCGGGAAGATGTCCGGGTGATCAGAGCCCTGTTCCATGGCAAACGGCCCACCCTGAAACAAGCCGATCGTTTTCGTCCAACGGCATACCTTGCGGAGTGCTCAGGAGGAATCTTACCCGGTGGAAATGCCCGCGTCTGGGACTGGCGACTTGCCCGATCCATTGAACGTCACGTCCCGGTGATCCTGGCGGGAGGACTTACCCCGGACAATGTTAACGAGGCCCTGACCGCTGCTCTGCCGGATGCCGTGGATGTCAGTTCCGGCGTGGAATTCTCGCCCGGCAGGAAAGACATGAACAAAGTTCGGGCATTTATCAGAGCCGTCGTCGAGTGTGCCGGGTCAATGAACCCTCAACATAAAAGGAGTCTATTCGAATGACCGATTCTCCATCTTCGACCATAAAAAATGATGATACGTCAGCCGGGCCCCAGCCCGATGCCCATGGCCATTTCGGACCGTTCGGAGGGCGCTACATTGCTGAAACCCTTATGCCCGCGATTCTGGAGCTGGACGAGGCCTACGCACGGATCTCCCCGGATATGGGCTTTCAGAATGAACTCACCGTTCTGCTGAACACTTACGCCGGTCGCCCCACGCCGCTGTATCACGCCGAACGGCTCAGCGCGGATTTGGGGGGCGCTGCAATCTATCTGAAACGGGAGGACCTGACCCACACCGGGGCCCACAAAATTAATAATACCTTGGGGCAGGGATTGCTGGCCAAGTGGATGGGCAAAGAAAAACTCATTGCGGAAACCGGCGCCGGCCAGCATGGGGTGGCCACGGCCACCGTAGCCGCATTGTTCGGCATGGAATGTAAAGTGTTTATGGGCATCGAAGATATCCAGCGCCAGGCGCCCAACGTCCGCCGGATGAATCTACTGGGTGCCGAGGTGGTTCCGGTGGATTCCGGGACCGGTACCCTGAAGGATGCCATGAACGAGGCCCTGCGATATTGGGTAGGGACCGTGGAGGATACGTTCTACGTCATTGGATCGGTGGCGGGTCCCCATCCCTACCCCATGATGGTCCGCGACTTTCAGAAAATTATCGGAGAGGAAACCAAAGCGCAGATTCAGGAGTCCGCCCAGCGGCAGCCGGATGTTCTGATAGCCTGCGTTGGGGGAGGCAGCAATGCGATGGGCCTGTTCTATCCCTTCTTGGAGGACCCGGTGGAAATGATCGGCGTGGAAGCGGCGGGCAAGGGGATCGACACGCCGCAACATGCCGCCACCCTGGGAAAAGGCGCTGTCGGTGTGTTGCATGGCTCAAAATCATACGTGCTTCAAGATCAGTACGGCCAGATCACCGAAGCCCATTCCATATCCGCCGGTCTGGACTACCCGGGAGTGGGTCCGGAACATGCGCTGCTCAAAGAGACCGGTCGTTCCACATATGTGTCGGTCACAGATTCCGAAGCCCTGGAAGCGTTTCATGCCCTCAGCCGATTGGAAGGGATTCTTCCAGCCCTCGAGAGCTCCCATGCGGTGGCCTATGCGATGAAAGAAGGAGCCCGACGCCCTGTGGGTGACATCGTTGTGGTGAACCTGTCCGGACGGGGGGATAAGGATCTTGGCATTATCTTCTCAACCATGGAAAAAAAGTGATTTCAAAACGCCATCTAAGGCCCACGGGCTGCGTTGTTCCTCGATTTGTAATGCTCACGTACGGGCGTGTACGCTCCGCTTCCAAATCGCGTAACGCCTTGCCCGCGTACCTGATCTACCATTTTGAAATCATTTTTTTACTTGAATAAAATGATTCGAAGCTTGACGAATAATCATGGAGAATAAGCATGTCACGGATTGAACAGACGTTTAACGCACTGAAGGAAAAGGGCGAGAAAGCCCTGGTGGGATTCGTAACGGCCGGAGATCCGAATCCGCAGATGTCCATGGAACTCATCCGGGCCATGTGCCGATCCGGGGTTGACATCCTGGAGCTGGGCATCCCCTTTTCAGACCCGACCGCCGACGGGCCGGTGATCCAGCGGTCATCATCGCGGGCCTTGAAGGCGGAGGTGTCGCTGAACACCGTCCTGGAAATGACCGGTGAACTTCGCAACGAAACCGATGTCCCGATTATTCTGTTCAGTTATTACAATCCGATCCACGCCTTTGGAACGGAGAAGTTCTACAATGAAGCCAAAGCCGCCGGTGCCGACGGCGTCCTGGTTGTGGACCTTCCGCCGGAGGAATCGGACGAGATGACCGGGTGCTGGAACGGGGGTGCATTTTGTTTAATCCGTCTCATTGCCCCGACCACGCCGCAATCCCGTATGAGGATGATCGCCGTTGAGGCCGGAGGATTTCTGTACATGGTATCCAAAACCGGGGTCACGGGCAGCGCCGGCCTCGACGTATCACAGGCCCGGGCCAACATTGAGATCCTGCAACAAGTCACCCATCTTCCCATATGTGTCGGTTTCGGTGTCTCAACAGCCGAGGATGTTTCTGCGCTGGCCTCGGTGGCCGATGGCGTGGTCATCGGCAGCGCGTTCGAAAAACTGATCGAAGAGAATTTAGATAATCCGGAAATTGTGTCGCTCATGGAAGAAAACGTCCGGAAATTTAAGTCGGCGACGCAGCTTGGCTGATATGTTAGAAGGTTGACAGAAAGACTAAATCCATATAGGTAGCCTTCAAATTTGGTTTTTTCATCGAGGTTATGCTCAGGTTCAGGCCATCCCGACCTCAGGGGTGGCCTTTCTTTTTTAGCGTCAGCAACAAGGGCTTGTCTCGGTCGTGCGACACGGGCAAAAAACAGCATCATCTAGCGGCATCGCCGCGATGGGTAAAATCGCATGGCGATTTTACAGGGGGATTCCATGACGGTAAAAATCGCGATTCTCATCGGGTACTTTCTTCTCGTGCTGGCGATCGGATTTATCGCCCGCACCCGCTGGAAATCTTCACCGGAAACCTATTTTCTGGCCGATCGGGGATTGGGCACCCTGGTGCTCCTGGGAACCATGGTGGCCACTAATTTTTCGGCATTTACCGTGTTCGGCACCTCCGGTGCCGGTTACCGGGACGGATACGCGTTTTTCCCCATCATGGGCTTCGGCACCGGCTTCATGGCCCTGACGTTCTGGATTCTGGGCCGCAGAATCTGGCAGAAAGGCCGGGATCGGGGGTTGGTTACCCCTCCGGAGTTGGTCAAGGACATCTACCAAAGTCCCCTACTCTCCTTCTTATTTGCCCTGGTTATGATCGTCTTTACGATCCCGTATCTGGCCCTTCAGCCCATGGCCGCGGGCTATGTGCTCGAAGAACTTGTCGGACTGCCTTACATTTGGGGCTGTGTTCTGGTCTCCGGCATCATCGTGCTGTATACCCTTCGCGGCGGTCTCCGGGCCGTTGCATGGACGGATGTCTTCCAGGGCACCGTGATGTTCGTTCTACTTCTGGCATCCCTGATTCTGGTGGCAGCCCATCATGGCGGTTTCGTGGCGGCCAACCAGAAGGTGATGACCGCGATGCCGGAGCTGTTTTCCAGACCGGGGGGTACCGGAAAATATACCATCGGCATATGGTTCAGCTTCATCATGCTCTGGTTTTTCTGCGACCCCATGTTTCCCCAATTGTTTCAGCGGTTCTTTTCAGCGAAAAGCGAGCGGAATATCTCCCGCATCATGCTGTTCTATCCGGGCGTCTGCACCGTTGTTTTTTTTATGCCCATTGCCGTGGGCGTCCTGGGCCGGTTATCCTTTCCGGATCTGGTCGGTAAACAGGCCGATCGGATTCTGCCGATGGTTCTGACCAGCATCTCCGGTGATGCCATGGCAGCCCTGGTTATGGCCGCCGGACTGGCGGCGCTCATGTCCACCATGGACTCCCAGTTGCTCACGCTGAGCTCCATATTCACTCGGGACATTGTCCCCATGTTCAAGAAGGAAGCGTCCTCCAGCAGTTTGACGGGACGTCTTTTTGTCATCTGTCTCGCCCTGGCGGGTCTGGCCCTGGCCTACAAACCGCCGGCCACCATCCTTCAGATTGCCACTCAGACGTTTACGGGCCTCGCCGTCCTGTTTCCCACAGTCATCTTCGGGCTGTATTTCAAGCGGGTCCACGCGGCATCCGCCATCCTGTCGATTCTGTGCGGAGAGACCCTTATGATACTGTTTTTCTTTAAGAAACTGAGTGGTGGTCTCTTTCTGCCGGTGGTGTGGATCATGCTGGCGACGTTTATCGTCTACCTGTTGGTGCACGCCATTCTGGTCGCCCGGGAAACATCGGTCGGTTTTCGAGTACCCGGATGGCTGCAGAACCCGTATTTTTATCTACTGGGAGGGATATTCGTACTCGGCATGGATTTCTGGGCATGGGGTAAGGATCAACCCGTGGTGTGGGGAATCCCCTTTTGGATGGTCTATTTTATGGCCTTGTCCGCACTTCAGACAGGAGTGATGTTTGCTTGGGTGAGAGAAAAATGAAGACATCACATTGGGGAACAGTTTTACGGCATGCGGCCCTGTCGCTCACGGGGGGCTATGGACGCCGTCCATCTTCCTTTCTAAAAACAGTCCCCTCCCCCGGATAGATCTGTTTGTCCTCATCGGGTGTCGGTGTCATGACTGACGGCCATTTACCCTGCTGCGGCTCGGATCCTTCCAGAGTGATCGCCGAGGGGTGGGAATCGCGCATCGCCGGCCGTTCCCTCACATTCACCCCCGCTACGGGCGCACTGAACTCAATGGCGATGTGGTTCGGGTCAAATGTATAGATGGAATGGATAAATCCGTGGTCGATCATTTCCGACACCCACATCTCGGCCGCTTCCAGACGATCCTTGATCTCCCACAGGTCGTCGTCGGATTCCACCTCGAACGAGAAATGATCAAAACCGTAGGGTCCCTTCACAGGGACCCCGTGATCTTTTTCCGGTAATGGCGCCACACCGGGCCACTCAAAGAAGGCGATCATGTCGTGGGCGGAGATTTCAAAAAAATAGTGCCGATACCCGGGGTGGCCCAATCCGGCCACCAGCCGCACCGTCCCATCCATATCGCCCGTCGCCATCGCCAGATGGTTGATTCCAGTGTACCGTGGCATGAATCAAGGCCTCCTCATGGTGTGACCATCGTGATGGTATGAGATGCATTTAGGTAGGGGTATTTGGTATTCGGTATCCGGTATTAGCGGCTAACAGCGCTGTCAACACCGGCTACGCCGGCCCAACACGGATGCCCAAGATGCCGAATACCCAATTCCCAATTCCAAATACCGAGCTTATTCGCTTTTGATCATGATTAGCAACATCTTAAACCGCTCAACGGCCTGAAGGGCGTGGGATACGTTTGCCGGCATGATCAGCAATTCCCCTTCGCGCACCGTCTTGGCTTTTCCACCGATGGTGATTTCGGCGGCGCCGTCCAGGATATACACCACCGCATCGAAGGGAGCGGTGTGTTCGCTCAAGCCCTGACCCTGTTCAAACGAGAACAACGTGATGTTTCCGCACTCTTTTTTGAGAAGTGTTTTGCTGACCACCGATCCGATCGCGTAGGCGATGTTTTCGGAGAGGTGAAACGGTATCCCCTTTTCGATGTTGCCGGTGTCCTGGTTCATAGCGGCGTCTCCAATCGTTGAAGTTCCTTATTGTGTGGAACAAAAGTAACTACACCATAACCCGTGCTGAACTCTTTGCAAGTTATCCGGCATTTTTACAGGGGTACGGCCGCCTTATACAACACCCCTTCCCCCTTGATAATATATGGGGCTGCAGCGGCCTGAACCAGGACAGACATTCCTTTTGAAACCGAAGTGTCTTCCGCGTCCCCGACGAAAGTCACTTTACCCGCCATACACAGAAGGATCTCGGTGCTTCGCATTTCTTCCGAGCTGTGAATGCCACCCGGCTTTAGGGTGATCCGTGAAAGGGTGAACTCGTCTGCGATGGTCCTATACCGTTCTTCTGTCTCCCTGACCTGCCGGGGTTCCAAAACCGAAACGCGGCGGGGTGTATACGTGAGCACCTTAATGAGTTCCGGCACATCCATGTGCTTCGACGTAAGGCCTCCCCGAAGCACGTTGTCGGAGTTTGCCATCAGCTCGATGCCGGTACCCTCCAAATAGGCGTGCAGTTCACCCGCCGAAAGAGAGATGGCCTGCCCCGGCTGCAGCTCGATCAGATTCAGCAGCACTGGTGAGAGAACACCGATATCCCCCGGGTAGGCATCATTCAATTCGGTTATCCATTGAAACACAGGGTCCTGGTCGACCAGCCTGCGGGCCTTCTCTACGGCTTGGGCAGTGACGCGGGATTTTCGCTCGGTGTCTAAACCCATGAGTGATTCGAAACATCGGTGAAGGCCATCTGGTCCGGGATGGGCGGCCAAATCATGGATCTGGGCCTTAAGTCCGGTGATCTCGAGCTGAGAAAAGAGGGATAGCATTTCGTCGATGGGTCGAAATCCGCAAAGCGCCCAGAAAGGGGTCACCGCACAGAGGATTTCGGGCTTGTGGTTGTCATCCCGGTAGTTTCGGTTGGGTGCATCGAGGGCAATACCTTCCCGGTTTTCGCGGTCGAATCCTTCCCTCGCCTGTTCCAGATTCGGATGGGCCTGGATGGACAGGGGACGTGCCGAAGCCAGTATTTTAAAAAGATATGGCAAGCGACTGCCAAACCGCATTGCCGTTGAATGACCTAGAAATTCATCTGGAGACTCTGCAATCAATTGATTCAGCGGATGCCAGTCTGCATTCACGGCAACCATGGAAGGGGCCTTGGGATGGGCGCCCATCCACAGTTCAGCTTGGGGCTGTTTGGACGGGACCGGTAAGCCCAGCAGGTCCGCAATGGCGGTATGTGACCCCCAGGCATACTCCTGAATCGTATTTTTCATGGGGAGTATCGATTTCATGGATTCATTCCATCCGTTAAGGTTGGGCCAACCTGGCGCATGATCTTGCGAACCGGTGAACCGGCTGCGGTGACGGCACAACGGAACGCGATTGAATTTCGCGTCCCTTTTCCGGCATTCCCTTGACTTAGACCACACACAGGATTTATGAGAAGCGGACTTAAAAATCAACATGGAGGTTTCATTCTATATGCGACGCTTCACCCGATTCTCACCCAAAAAACGGATCCGTTTCATTGTGGCATGTCTATGTATATTGTTGATCTTCCCGAGCTGGGGGGTTTCCCAGGGCGAACCGGAATCGAAACAGGGTCCTCAGGTAAAAACGGGCTGGTCGCCCTTTGTGCGCGGCGGGTATGTGTATCAGCCGAACAGCGACATCGATACGGGTGGCAGTTTTGGTGTGAACCGGTTTTTCATTGAGGGCGGGGCCACCTATATGCCGGATTATCGGCGGAGTCTATCTGTGGCAATCGGATATGGTTACGACGATTATGGTTTCTCGGGAAGCACGGGATTCGGCGCTCTGTCCCCATGGGGCAATATCCAAAACATTCGACTCAGCGTGCCGATGCGATACAGTTTCAACCGAAATTGGACCGTTATTGCGGTACCCACCCTAAGAGCGACCGCTGAAAGCGGCGCCAATTTTTCGGACGGACTCACCGGTGGTGGATTCGCCGGTTTCAGTTATCGCGTTAGCAATCGCTTGAGCATTGGACCCGGATTTGGGATACTGACTCAAATTGAAGACAGTCCAAGCCTGTTTCCGGTGCTGCTGATCAATTGGAAAATTACGGATCGACTCCGGTTGGAGACGGGCCGTGGCCTGGGTGCCACCCAGGGCCCCGGATTGGTACTGGGCTGGAAAGCCTCTGAAAAATGGTCCCTGTTGCTCGGCGGACGGTATGAGCGGCTGCGATTTCGCCTTGATGACACCGGCGTCGCCCCTGAAGGGGTGGGAGAAGATCGCTCATTCCCGCTTTATGGAGGTGCCACGTACCGATTCAATAAAAATTTCCAGGCGAGCTTGTTGATCGGCGTGGAACTGGCCGGGGACCTTCGTCTGGAGTCGGTCGACGGGGTCGACATCACCGACTCGACATACGATCCGGCCCCGTTTGGAGGGCTTTCCTTTTCCTACAATTTCTAGTCCCTCCTGCCGAACCCGCAGGGGGATTATTTGGAGATCGATGGATGGGAGTTTATCCCCACAGCGTTGATGGCATGCTCGGAAAACAATACGGGTTTATGATCGCCATGGTCTTGTGTTGCGGCTTCCTGATCTTCGGTTGCGGCGCCGGGACACAAGTCCATTCCAGGGGGTCCCACCAGACCTTGACCCTGGAGCCCGGAGACCTGGAAGCCTATGGCCTCGCATTTATTACACCTTCGACGGTGACCGGACAGGAGGAAGAGAAGCAGGCGGTCGCGTTCACCTTCGCTCATGTCCTAAAGCAGGAGCGCCCTGGAATTCGCTGTCTGACGCTGCCGGAAACGCTCGGCATTATAAATAAATCCGGATATGCCGACGAATACCATCAAATGTATCTGGATTATCGGAATACCGGTATCTTCAAACGGGACACCCTGCTAAAACTGTCGAACGTGACCCGGACAAAATATACCGCCCAACTCAAGCTGCAGGGTTTTGATCAGGGATCCATGAATCGCCTTGGGGCGCTGGGGTTAAGGCTCATGGAGACCAAATACGCCACCCTGCGGCTGTTTTTCCAGATTTGGGATGCTGCAGAAGGGACCATTGCATGGGAAGGTGTTCATGAATTGAATTATTCCGTTGAAACATTCGACGAGAGGGCGGTCACTCTGCAGGCGGTCATCGAAAAGGCCACCAAGGAACTCATCTCAAAACTGCCCCAAGAGCCCGGAGAAGACCCACCCGGAGAATCGATATCCGCCGGGTCCCTGCCGATAACCAGCCCTTCGCCATGACCGGACAGCCCTATCTCTCCCGTTCTGTGTGTTCCCCATGATGCTCCCCCAGAATTGACAATACATGTCATCACAATGACGTTATTTGTCATCCCGTCCGTGCCTCAATCCATCAGAATTGTTGTTTTAATTTAATTCTCGACCATTTTCATGGGCTTAACGGATACTACCATGTCATTAGGTCCGTGGCATCGAAGTTGCTCCCCATTTCCAGTGGCTGAAAAGAGCGGGAACCTCCGGGCAGAGGTCCTCTTCGCATATCGATCACCCGACAAGCGCCCCCTATGAAGGTACACACCGTCGTGGACCAGAGTCTCCGGAGGTCTAGATATGCAGGGTCTCTGTCAATCGGACCATCAAGAGCGAAGTAACGATGAAGGAGCCTCTTATGGAACGCTGTAAATTAGTGAAGAACCACATTAGGTACGGTGTTTTACCCATTGCTGTATTCTGGATGATGACCGGTTGCAGCGCCTATTTTCAACCGGCCAATCCGGAATCCGTTTATCAAGACAAGATCCGGGAATGGCAGCACCGGCAGGAATCCGAAGGATGGACCTCTACTTTGGTGAGAGACATCGTCGCCGGTTGTCTTCTGGTGGTGAAATATGAGTTCGAACCCTTCCCGAAAGATCACTGGAAGACCTACGCTGAGCTTGTCAAAAGCAATTTTCGCGGAGACTGCGAAGATATCACCTTTTTTGCCGGTATGACCTTGCGAAAACTGGGTTATCCGTACGGGATTAAAGGGGTGATCTACCGAAACCCACTGATCAAGGTGGGAGGCTACTACATGGACCACACCGTATTGTCTGTGCAGATGCCCGATGGGCGCTGGCGGGTATTTAACAGCGTGGGGGCGTCCGGGGAATTTGACCGTTTGATCAGTTTCCGCCTGGCAGAGTTCGATCTGCCCGATCCGGAAAGGAGCACCATGATCGTAAAGCAAACTCCATGATTCTATCTCACAGATGTTTAGAATAATGAAACATCGGTCTACCTTGTAGTTGGGGCCGCTGTTTGTGTATGCTATATCATGGAGAAAATCAATTGTCCGAAAAACAAAATGGCTTCCGGTCGCACGCATATTCATTTGGTCCGTCACGGGCACGTGCACAATCCACGACACATCGTATACGGCCGTCTTCCCCGGTTCCGTTTTTCCGACAGGGGTATCGAACAGGCTCGATCGGCCGCCGTCTTCTTTCATGACTTGCCGATAACCGCACTGTACAGCAGCCCCTTGTTACGAGCCCGACAGACCGCCAATGAGCTTAGAAGAGCAACCCGTCAGAACAAAATTCGGACCTCCCGTTTGATTACCGAAATCCATTCGCCGTTCGAGGGCGGACCGTCGGAGGCGGCCGATGCGCTTCGGGGAGATGTGTATACCGGCGCCGGGCCCGATTTTGAGCAGCCCGAAGATATTCTCGGGCGGACGATGGAATTTTTCAAGCGGGTAACCCGCTGGCATGGCAGCCATGGAGTGGCCGCCGTCACCCACGGCGATGTCATCACCTTTGCGCTGCTTTGGGCCAAAGGGGTTGCGCTGCATCCCAGCTACAAAGGTCGGTTGGGTCCCCTCGGTATACCTTCCGGCTATCCGTCCCACGGATCGGTGACCACATTCATTATCAATTCAGACCGTTCTGACGCACTGCCGGAGGTCAGTTATTGGGAACCCGAGACCTGAACCTTTCGAGGCCAGGAGTGATTACGGTGATATAGAGTGATCGTTTAAATCCGAAACAAATTCCAATTCTAAATGACCAAAACGCCAAACAACGGACAGGGCATGTCGGTGATTCTTGTTTGAGATTTTGGTCATTATATTTTTTGACATTGTTTCGAGCTTCGAATTTCGTGCTTCGAATTTGCTATTGTGTTTAAAATAGTATGGCTACGATTCGCCGGTACCCCGATGTGTTGCGTTTTCTGCAGTGGAACCCTTATCTGGGTGCTTTGACACGATAGAACGCCTCTCCCAATTCGAACGCCTCGCCTTCAGCCATTTGCCGGCATCGTTTTCTCAGCCAGGTTTCCAGATCGTCGATGCCGAACTCTCTCACCTGACTTTCATGACATCGAAGGGCGGCAAGCTTCAGGTTAAAGGTCTCCGTAATATCCGAACGGAAGTTAATGTCTTCCGCTGCGTAGAAGAGGATCTCAGCCACGTTGTGAGGCTCGAGTCCTTCTTGAATCAGATCCGGATAGGCCAGATAATCTCGGGCGTACGGAAACACGGCGTCTAGTGTGACCTGTCCAACGATGCGATGGTCCCGATGCCAGATGTAGCGCCGATATGGATCAGAGGTCACAATGGTCCGTGGGCGGAACCGACGGATCTGTCGGACGATATCTTTTCGAAAATCCGGTGTGTCCTCCAATTCCTGATCCCGGTACTTCAGGAAAACAACATCCTTGACGCCCAGAAGGCGTGCAGCATCGCTCTGCTCCTGTTCCCGGATGTCTATCAGCGCTTCGGACGTCAGATCCCGGTCGCTGGTGCCTTTGTCGCCGCTGGTGCACACCACATAAACAACCGCTTGACCTGCCCCGGTCCACTTCGCCACGGTTCCGGCGGCACCGAACTCCGCATCATCCGGGTGTGCCGATATGACCATGATATCTGCATGAATGTCGTTCATATCTCTAAACCCCATCTGTTGTATGGTGCGGGCTGGGTTTCAGTGGTCACATCCCTTCATGCGATCCATTACCCGCGCTGTTAACCCGGATATTGCACCAAGGTGATATCTGTTCAAGTTGTTGATGTTTTTTTTTACGTGACAATTTGTATTGCGGCTCTATGCACCGATAATCACCTCAGGGCCATGTTATCGTTTTGCTTCAGATATTTGCTGAACAGATTTCATGCAATGTTCGGGTTATGTTCATCGATGGCCTTCACATACTCATGGTGCATGGCCCTTGCCACATTGCCCCAGGCATAGGTTGAAATGGAGGTTCGGATGTCTCTTGGAGACATCCGGTTTGATTTTATCCAACGCAAAACGTGCGCCAGGGACTCGGCGATACCAGCCGGTGAGGCATCCTCTATGATGCGCCCGTTTTTGCCGTTTTGAATGACCGATACCGAGATCCCGACGGGTGTTGAGGCTACCGGAGTCCCGCAGGCAAGGGATTCGAGAACGACCAGACCAAAACTTTCATAATAGGAAGGTAGCACCAAAAGATCTGCGGCATTGTAGTAAAGGACCATGTCGGAATGTGATATGGAACCCAGAAAACGGATCTTATCAACGATTCCCAAATGATCGGATAGATCCTTCAACCGCAGGGTTGATTGGGCATCCGGACCGTCACCACCGATCAACAGGAGGTGCAAACTCTGCGAAGCATCCATTGCAGCGACGGCTTCCATCAGCCGCTCGATGCCTTTAAGTGAGACAAAACGGCCGACAAAGATAAGAATCACAGCGTCGGTGTCCAACCCCAGTCGGTTTCTGGCATCCACAGGATCCCCGATGTGGAGGGTGTTCATATTCACGCCAAACGGTACGACGGTCACCTTGGATTCGGGAACGTCCCATTGATCGATCAACGTCTTTCTCTCATTGGATGTGGCCACCAGCATCCGGCTGCAAGAGTGGGCCAGTCTGTGTTCCCATTCCATTCTGAGATCCGGTTCCGCTCTATAAGGCCCCAAGTCGGTTTTCAACACTGCCAGTGTATGAAATGTGATCACGTGGGGTAGCCCCCAATGGCTCCCCGCCCAATTCCCTACCCTTCCCGACAGCCAATAATGGCTGTGCACCAGATCGTATGACCGGCCGTCGCGGGTCACAAAGGCTTCAAGGGTGTCATAGATTCGGGGAAGGTGATGAAACAACTCGGACTTTGGAATTTCCGGAGGTTCTGTGTTCAAGTATATCAGCCGGACATTGGGTTCCAGCCGGACAATCGATTCGGGGTGCCCGTTCCCTGCCGCTGTGAAAATATCGACAGAATGACCCAAGGCCCCCAGTTCCTTGGCCGTTTCCGTCACCACAACACTCATACCACCGGTATTTTTCGTCCCGATGGCGCCAATGGGACTGGAATGAATGGAGAGCATGGCAACACTTAGCGGGTTCACACGTGCTCTTTTCGGATTTGAGTTGGCCATTTTTGGATTAATGGATGTTTTCAGGAAGTTAACGATTGGGCAAACAGCTATGACGATGCCCGTTTGAAATGAGACCGATGGATGTTCCTGGGCTTTCCACCGAGCCGTCGCTTATAATCCTCCTCCCCCTTGAGAAAATCGTAGCGAGCGAGTCCGGAGTCGATGGCGTTCCGAATGCTAAAGGCTTTGCAGAGCAGTCCGACGCTAAGGGATGGGTGGCCCGGAGCATACCCACTGTTGTACAAATACCGGGTCGACCGGTAGTCAAAGCACAGCACTGCCGAAACGCTCGTTCCATCAATGTCCAGAAGTCCGATTTTCAGAATATTTCGTTCTGCAAAGGCCACGGCCAGGGAATGAAAAAAACGGAACATGGCATCGGTCATGAAGGCCGCCTTACTTGCAGGACCGGTTCTAAATAGGTCAATAAACGTGTGAAATGCATCGGGCACCTGAGCCGGTGACTCGATGATTCGAAAATGGACATCACCGGCCTCCTCGAGGCGACGAAGTTTGCGCCTCAGTTCATGGCGCTGCTTTCCGTTTAGCTGAAAGAGAAAGTCTTCCCAGCTTGACGGCAAATCAATGCCATAGGATATTCCTTCCGTCTCGCAGATCACCTCCCATCCGGATGCCTTGGCGCGGGGAATAAGATCGGACCAGACCAGGGCATCCTCTCTCACGCCATACAAATCCAGTTCCAGAAGCCCCTCCGTATTAAAATAGTCGAAGAGGGCCGTTGCGAACTCACGACGGCGTTCCGGTACTGAGACAAGATCGAGATAATCGCAGACATTGGGGCTGCCCACGAAGGTCGCAGTGGAGCCGCGGCGTTTCAAAGGGGCGCAGCCGAGCAGACCCCTTGAATCTTCAACAAGGAGAAGATGCAGCCGGTCACCCTCGGCAAACGCGTCCCACCAACAATTCAACCAGATCGGCAGGGTGAACAGACAGGACCACTCGAAGTCGGCATCGGTTGACGTCCATAGGGAATGGAGATCGTCGAAGCTGATATTTCGGACAACGGACCGTTGGTCCGATGGCGACGTCGTTAGCTGCCTCGCGGGCCGTTTCATATTTCCCATCCAACGGATGTCATGTTAACTCGGAGATCAAAAATCTTGGATAACGTTCTTGTCCCTGGTGCGACATGGAGGTTTGACATGGTCGGTTTCATTCCTCGATATAGACCGTTCGTCCGGATATGGCTGCCTCTGCCAGTGCATCGAGGATACGCATGTTGGCAAGGCTGTCCTCAGGGGGGTGGTCAAGCTGACTCCGACCTTGTACTACGTCTGCAAAATGTTCGACCATGAGTCGATATTCATCGTCGCCCGGGACGGTTATCGTTTCGCCAGTTTCCTGATCAACATTCCGAATGGAATAGACCGCGTCCTTCTCCCAGGGGATATAGGCGTCATGGGGCAGTTCAACGACAGCTCCGCTACCGACCAGGGTAAAGGTTTGCTGTAGCGCCGAGATGAAACTGGCCTCTACAACGGCAAGACCGCCGCCTTCGAACTTTAATGTACCGACCAGGTGTACGTCCACCCCGTTGGGGTGATATTCGGCCTGGGCCTGCACGGAAATTGGCTCTTTGCCGAAAAACCATCGTGCTGTGCTCACCCCGTAACAGCCCACATCCAGCAGCGCCCCCCCTCCCGTTTCAGGCCGAAGGCGAAAGTTCTTCCCGGACCGCCGCAACGTCTCGTCCATCCGATAGCAGAACGCGGCCCTAACCAGTTTCAACACACCGATCCGTCCTTCTGCCGTCATTTGAAATATACGCCGACTGCGGGGGTGAAAGCGGTACATGAACCCTTCCATGAGCATCTTGCCCGCATCCTGTGCGGCTGCGATCATTTCCGCGGCCTCCAGGGCATTTACTGCCAGAGGTTTTTCACAAAGGACATGTTTTCCGGCCTCAAAGGCGTTTATGGCCCACTCGCGATGCAGGTGGTTCGGCAAGGGAATGTAGACCGCTTCGACATGCGGGTCCTTCAAGACAGCGTCATACCCCTCGACCACCGATTGAATGTCGTGTTTCCGGGCAAGGGAGGCTGCCGACGCCGGATCGCGGGACCCGATAACCTGAACGGTATTGCTACTGGAGGCGTGAATGGCAGGAATCACGCATTTTCGGGCAATGGTGGCCGCGCCCAGAATCCCCCATGCCAGCAATTCAGTCATCGAGAGTCTCCAGGCGCCCGTCGTTTTGCATGGAACGGACGGCAGCCTCGAGGATTGCCACCACTTTTACCGAATCCGCCAGTGGTGCGGCCAGCGGCTCTCCGGTCAGCAGGTGGTCGGCCAGGTTCTGGTGGAACGGATAGCGGACCGGTCGGTGTTCCGGCAGGAACGTGGGGGCGTGAGACCCTATCATGGCCGGCTCGGTCCGTTCGATGTCGCCGGATGGCCGTTTGCGAAAGATCGTTAACTTTGGCGGCATCTCTGTGGGTGGAATCTCGTCCCATTGAAAGTAGATATCCGGGTCGCTTCGGTAAACAATCGTGTCCCGCCATTCGCCGACAATGGCCCCTTCGGTACCCAACAGATACCACTTCGGCTTCCGGATGGCCGCTATTTCCGAATGGATGAACTCGGCCTCCTTGCCTCCGTCAAACCGGATCTGTATCCGTTCCTGATCCGCGTTTGTGACATCCTGCCACACCCGCTTATGGCGGGTGGCCGTCACCGCCGCGACCGGGTCCGGCATCAGTCCGACAATCCAATCGAGATAATGGGCCCCCCAGTCGTAAGTCGTGCCGCCACAGATCGGCGAGTGGGAATGCCAGTGCGGACAGGGGTAGCCGAAACCGCCGACAAAGGACTACAGATAAAACAGTTCGCCGATCCGGTTCTCCATCAGGACTTTTCGAATCATCAGGTAGTCTTCGTCAAAACGCCGATTCTGATGACAGCTCAGGTGGACCCCGTGACGCTCGGCAGCTTCGACCATCCGGTCGGTTTCCTGCCGGTTCAGTGCAAGCGGTTTTTCGCACAACACGTGTTTGCCGGCAGACAGCATCTCCACACATATGGCGGCGTGTGAATTGGGGGGTGTGGACACGATCACGAGATCCACGTTCGGATCCTCGGCCATGGCTTTTCCCGAGTCGTAGACACGGATATTCGGAAAATCTTTTTCAGCAACGGCCAATCGTTCCGGATCAAGATCACAGATCGCCGCAAACCGAAGGCCGTCTGTGGCTCTGGCGCTGAGCCCGTGGAGCCTGCCGACCGACGGGGCGAACCCGAGAATGCCGACACCCAGGTGTTTATCCTGCATCTTGCCGGCATGGTAGGAGAGAACCCGGTATAAGATCTGCTGAAGCCCTGGCGCATCCAAAGCCGCCAGCGTAGTGCAGATCGCGTGCCCCTTGCCGACAGCCCTGGCTGTCATCACGGCCTGACGGGTAAATTGCCAGTCGATCTCCAGCAGCGGCTCAACTCCGTCTGAGATTCTTTCAAGTTCTCGCTGGTTGTTGAACAGGTAAATCGATTCCGGCAATCGTAATGCCATCGGGTGACTGCGATCGGCAAATTCGACCCGAAGTTCGGTATTGGGGCCGACCGGTCCTGGACGAACTCCGAACATGTCGGGCAAGCCGGCTTCAGAATCTTTCAGAAGATGCAACCAGACCCCACCTGTGGAGACAAAATTTTCGATCTCTGATTTGGCTTCTCGCCAGTGATCAGGGCCAATGGTCATCAGAACGTCGATTTCATATGGCATCGACATGGGCACAGCATCCGCCGACTCGACCTTAATGTGCGGCATTTCATGCAAATAGGTCAGAAAAGAGCCCGGGTTGACCGGTTTCAGCCGATAAAAGAATAGAAATAGGCTTGTGATTCAGCATGGTTGGCAGGCCTTGGGGTTTTGCTCTTCCGGATCGTTTTGACCGTTTAGATGGTTTAGAGTGTTGGTTGATGCCTTTTAATTGGGTTAATTGGATTGGTTATTACAAGAGAATTTAGAGATCTCATTAGCCTCACGCCAAATACATAGTCGACCATTTCTCCAGTTCACTGATCTCTAATGTGCCACCGCGCCCCTTCAGGCGTGTCTTCGATCCGTATATCGGCCCGGTGAAGACAGTCGCGGATGGCATCGGCTTCGGGGTACTGCCCGTTCTTCCGGAAACGGTTTCGGAGTTCCAGAAAGGCATTCACCAGGGGCGCCAGGCATTCAGTCCTCGTTCCAGGGCCCGATTTCAGCGCCGCTCCGACGACGGTCATCTGGTCTCGAAGGATTTCTCTGGCCTCGGAGATGGTTTCATCGCTCTCCCGGTCCTGTTTTCCCTGCCAGATTGCCCGGTCCAGTTCAAGCAGCGCACTGGTAATTTTTTCGTGGTCCCGCGAGTCGATCCCTTCCTGGAAGTTTCTTTCGATGCCGTGAACCCTGTCCCAGAACGTCGACGCCGGTTCCTGTCCGGCGGCTACGGGCCCTTGGGCCGGCGAAGGGCGGGCTGCCGCAACGGAATCGCCATCTTCGCCTCTTAAAACGCCTAACGGAAATATCTCGCCCTTGGTGTAGACGGCCGTCCGGTCGCCGTGTGTGACAACGACTCGCCCGATGCCCCGTACGGTAACCTGCTGCCGACCCAGGTCGATGATACAGGCCGTATGCTCGTCGAGCCCAAGGATGATGACGTCTTCCGGCAACATCGCCGCCAACTCTCGGAAGCGGGCGTCTCCCATGAAACATCGCCGTGTATCGTGGGTGCCGCCTTCCGCGTTATTCCAGTGAGGCACCACCACCAGATCGAAGCCAAAGTAGGCGAGGATGTTCATTCCATCGACCCAATGGAGCTCTTCTCCGACCTTGTAGATTTCGTATACCGGAAGGGTATATCGTCCCACGGTAAGTGCTGCTGCGCTCGCCGCGACCAGACACCCGCCCTGTTCTACCCGTTTACACAGAATATCCGGAATGGGTGACTGTTTCGTTTGCCGGACGGTGTAGGTCGGACTCCCGGGCCCGATTAGCACAAAATCTGCCTGGCGTAAGGTATGGAAGGCATTTTCGGCATCATAGGACGAAATGCCTTCGGCGGATTTAAAAGAGGCAACGGTCAAGGGGTGTTGCACCCGATGTTTGAAATATTGTACCGCGGTTTCGGAAATCTGGTCGACGTTCAATTGGAATCCGGCCGGGGTGTCCAGAAACACCGCCCGATGAGGAGGATCCAATGCGGCGATGAGTTCTTTATGGACTTCCACCATGGTCGCCGTGAGCTCTCCGGAGCCCATCAGCACAATTTTACCCGGACCTGTCGCCATACGAACATGTTTCCTTTAATATGAAACACTGCCATCACGGAAAGTGCGGACCGTGCGGCATAGCAAGCAACGGCACGATCTGAGGGTGAAGTGATCACTGTAGCTGAAAATCCCGTCCCGGAACAAAGCGGTCCTTCCGCCCGTGGCGATACAGCGTCACAC